>Ga0187892_10010952_pt1 | contig 11290 bp, 7 predicted proteins | sample MA1701073metaG_FD_139345 | JGI IMG/M metagenome (GOLD analysis project Ga0187892, IMG submission 139345) | Bio-ooze microbial communities from a basaltic lava cave in the Kipuka Kanohina Cave System on the Island of Hawaii, USA - MA170107-3 metaG ... | reverse complement strand
GGACCTGGCGCGGGACCTGTCGATTTCCTACCACAAGCTGGGCGACGTGTACCGGAGGCAAGGGGAGAGCCCGCGGGCACTCGAGTACTACCGGCAGGGGCTGGAGATCGCCGAGCGGCTGTATCAGGCTGAGCCGCACCGGGCGGACCTGGCGTGGGACCTCGCGGCGTCCTGCATCGGCGTCGGCCGCGTCACGCAGGAGCGGCGATGGCTCGAGCGGGCCCGAGACATGCTGCGACAGTTGCGCGACGAGCGCCGCCTGCCCTCACACGACGCTCTGCGCTGGCTGACGGCTCTCGAGAAGGAGCTGGACGAGTGAAGGTTGCCGCCTGCTCTTTCGCCCAGTTCGTGTACCCTTTCCTGTTCGAGCCGGACGATCTGAATGCGCGAGCGGGGGTGGTGGAACGGGCTGTGTGGCCGGGCCGCGAGCGGCCACTCGACGTGTGGGCGCGAGGCTCCTTCCCCGAGGACGACCTCCTGCTACACATCGTTCGTTACCTGAATCCCCCTCCTGGTACCCGGCCTACCGCGCACCTCTGGGAGATGGATGGCAACGCGCTACGGTCTCCCCAAGGGTTGGGGGCGAGCGCGGAATGGGTCCTGCGCGCAAGGCGGGACCGGATACGATTTCAACTGCACACAGTGAGCCTCGCACTATTTCATGTAGGCGTAGGGTTCGTCACCGTTCAGGCACAGCCCGTGAGCGACGAAGTTGACGAGTGGCTGGACTTTCTTTACTCATTTAGGTTCGTGCGGGGTCAGCGTGACATCGCCGTGGAGGCGCAGCGCCGCACGGGCAGGGAGGAACTTCGACCATTCTTCCCGGAGTCGGCCGGTGGCCTTACCGGGCACCCCGATGGCTCCGGCGTCTTCGGCGAAGTGCTAGACGCGGCGCTCCGAACGGGGGCGGTGGAACAGGGGGCCGAGCGGTGGTGGCGGGAGGTCTTCGTACCCGGACAACTGCTCCCGTTCGCTGCCCTCTATGCGGATGCCGTGCCCGACGAACAGATCCCACGTCTGCTGTATCAAGTGCGCAACTTCTTTCCGAGCGACCGCGAGATTCGCCCGGCGCCCGAGGACCTGCGCGCCGACCAGCCCGCGCTCCTACACTATGCGGAGAAGCAGTGGTTTGCCCTGGCGCTGGAGGGTGCGGGATTTGTGGCGTGCGACGCTCCCCCAACCGACTTCTTCCGACGGGAGATGCCCCAGCACCTCCGCTCCCAGTACTTTCTGTTGTTTCTCCTGGCATTGTACCAGCGGTTCGCTTTGATGATGCTCTCTCAAGAGATTGCCGAACACTGGCTCCGCCTGGAAGAGTCTGAGCGTGAGCCTGCCTTCGAACGTATTCAGGACACGCTCTTAGATCTCACCGCGCGCGGGTACTCCACTCAAGTGATGCAGCGTCCGCACCACAATCGCGTGTATCGGGGGTTGCAAGAGATCTTTCAGTTGGACCGACTCTATCAAGAGGTTGGAGACGGAGTTCGGGAGATGTACAATACGCTGCTGCTGCGCCGCGCACGTGCGCAGGAGCGATCCAGCCACCGGTTGGAGGTTCTCGTGCGGATTTTGGGCGCCACGATAGGCGTCCCGGCGCTTCTCCTGGGCTTTCTCAGCATCAACCTACGCGGGATCACAGCGGCCGAGGGGTTGCTTCTCTTGCCAGCGCTAGCCCTTGGCGGGGGCGCTTTAGCCGTAGGTGTCCTGCTCGGCCTCGTACTTCCGGCTATAGCGCGGAGCCGAATGCGTCCTTGACCCTCGCGAGCCTGGCTTCGTGTGCCTTGAGCGCGCTGTCGATCTGACCGCTCGAGTCAAGGTCGGCTTTAAGTGCAGCGCGAACGTTGTTGAGCCAATACTCATACATCTCGATGGCCGCGCGGATTTCCACTTCGAGATCCTTGATCGTACTTTCCCCCGCGCCGACGCCGGGGCAGGAACTGACCATAGCCAGGCCTGCGAAGAGATCGAAATAGAAGGGAAACGCCCGGCACATCGTTGGGCGATGGGGGTAGATTCCGCACAGCTTGTCGGAGGTAAGCGCGGCACACGTACCGTCCGGCTTGAGGCTGAGATAGTGTGCTAGCTCGTCGGGGTTGCCTCGGCGTACAATCATATGATCGAGGCCGGCCTCCTGCAGGCGGTGGACGTCCTTCGGTGTGAGGCGGATCTGGGCGAAAATCGACAGCGATTGGGCCTCATCCGGCTCCTCGGGATCATGGGGACCACGGAGCTTCTTGCCGAGGTCTCCGTGCGTCAAGAAGGCCTGCAGGGCGCCTGTTCCGTGGAACGGCCCGCAGCAGGTATTCGGGCAGCGGGATCCCAGGCAGACGAAAGGGATCGTGCGCTTGGGATCGAGGGGCGACGGGCGAGTCGTGTGCAGGTTCTTATCCATGTTCAGAGTCCTCAGACGAGAAGATGTCCGCCTGGAGCAGGAGGGGCTCAACCCAAAGGTTCTTGTCAAACTTCCCCGGATTCGGCAGGCCATAGTAACAGTTCGTTACGGAGAGCGGCTGTGATGTATAGACGGTTGTCTCCTGGCGCCGATGTCTTCCGGCGCCGTGCCGCTCTTGAAGCATATACTTTAGACTCGTGACTCCGGATCGTGTCGTCGTTACGAGGTTCAAGGTGACGACCCACGGGTAGATGCGCCAAGGACTTCGGCCTACGCTGCCCGTGCCGGCGGCGTTGGGAGATCTGTGAGGATCGTCGAGCCAATCGAGGAACATCTGGAATCCGGTCACGGCCTGGACCGCAGAGCGCATCAAATCGCCTTCGTCGGAGTGAACTCGCAGGTTCCGCAGATCCCTCAGCAGGTTCAGGCCGGCGAGCGGAGCGTTCGCAGTGTCCTTTGGCCAGACATGCTCACGTTGGAGCGCCCCCCACAGCGCGCGGCGGATCTCCTGATCGTCGTTCATCTCGCTGAACTCACCGATCAGCTTGCCGAGGCCAGGCCTGCGCTCCTGCATGTCCGCGCGAATTGCCGCCACCGCTGCCCGGTCCTCCCTGGAGATGCCTTCGACTGTCTTCGCGCTGAAGTAGGGCACTGCGCGGTAGAACAGACACAGGAATCGCAAGATTCGCTCTGCCGCTTTGGAGCATGCCACGAGTCCTTGCTCGACCTTCCCCTCGTCGATCGCTTCGTCTGACTTGAGGTACTCGCAGAGCGAGCGAGCCCTGTCGATATAGCCCTGAAGGTCCATTTCCAAGTTGAACTCAACGATGGGGAAGCCTATCAAGCGCGAAACGCGGACCGCTGCGACGCGCGCTCTGTACTGTTTGACCTCCTCCTCGATCGCGGCAGTATCGATCTCCGACGGAAAGAATGCCCGCAGACTCCGGCGATGCTTGCTGACGGCTTCCTGAAGGGCGGCATAGATTCTGGAGGCCTCTCTCCGGTCATCCACAAGCTTGTCGATGTATTCACGGACGTCCCCGACCTCAATCGCGAAGAACTCTTCAATTGCTGCGATGGGGTCGTGCTCCAGGCAGTGTTTGACGATCTCGGTGATGCCCACGCTCTCTCCTCGATCCGTTGAATCTAGAAGCGCGCGGGCCGCGTTCTCATTGTCCCGGAACTTCTTGCGAAGCCATAACTGTATCTTGGTTTCGTCATCGGCGGACATCCACAGCATTCGTGCCAGCTTCGGGAGCAACGGATACGTGTCGGCGATGTAGGGGACGATGCTCGTCGGCCCTTCGTCGCTGATGGGTGGGCGCGCGTCCATTGCCTGTTCGGGCAGCGAGAGCAGTTTTGCGAGTTCGGACAGGCGGGTTAGCAAGAGCCCACTCGCACGCTCGCGGATGGTCGTGTCTGGCGATTGGAAGTCGAGGAAAGCGAGTTGTTGGTCCTCCGGGAAGAAATGACGGAACAGCCGTAGCGTCTTTCCGTCCCATGACAGGAACGGGAGTGGGTTGATGCGCATCTTCTGGAACCTGACGTCGCCTGGTTCTTTGAAGTCAAGCTTCTTCAGGAAACTTAGGTGGTGTAGGAGCTGCGCAAAGCTGTCCTCAATAGGCTCCCACAACACGGCCCGCAGGCGGTCTCCTGGTCGGTCCGCGCTCGCTGCGGCGAAGCGGGTGACCAGCCGGTCGTCGCCGACGACGATCTTGAATGGTCCGGTCCGAATGTCGCCGGCCCGCTGAATGATCGCGCAGGCAATTCCTCGATGATAGCCGCGGCCGAAGAGTAACGTCTTGAGGTAATCTTTCTCAAGAGTTGGATCGGGTGGAAATTGCGTTGGTTTCGTCTTTCGATAGTGTACGTACAGTGCGGCGACCGCTAGCCCCGCGATGTACACTAGGCGCTCGCCGAATAACTGGATGTTCGAAGGATACCAGAAGAAGTGTTGGTTGGCGGGCTGGCCGCCGCTGGCCTGGAGAGTGATGCACGCAGGGAGTTCGGCGGCGAGGGCCACCAAGTCCCTGCGTTGACCTGGCGACCGCGTCCGAGAGTCTTCGCGGTCAGTCTCGCGCGGGAGTTCTTCCATCGCCACCGTCTCGGCTCTTGACGATGCTCACCGCCAGGGATCTGTAGGCGTTCAGGACCGTCGTTGTCTCCTGGTCTGGGGGTTGCGAATTCTCCATCAGGAAGACTCGGTCGTCCCACTTCAGTCCAGCGCACTCATATATCGGATCCAACACACTGATCCAGTTTGCGCGTTGGGCTTCGAACTTCTTGACTGCGTCGACGTTCACGCTGCGTACCGTGTGGACTAAGTCCTCTTTGCGCTTCGCAACCTGCTCCCCAAGGGCGCCACCTGCGGGAATCACAGGCACCGCCGTTGGGACCACGAGCACGTTGGCGAGCCTGCGGGTCATGGTCGGCGTGAGAATGTAATCACGGATGAAGTGGATCGTGCCGAAGACAAACTGCCTGCTCCACCTGACGAAAATCACGAGGGTGTTGCAGTTGTGGAGGCCGAGCGTCGCGGCATCCTGGAGCCCGGAGGCAGAGTCGAAGAGCACGTAGTCTGGTGGACTCGCGAGTAGGTCGATTTTTTGGAGCAACCGTTCGAAGATCGTCATGCTTGACGCGCTAAATGCTCGGGGCTCTCCGAGCGCGGTTATGATCGTGCGGGAGGGCAGGAAGTCCAGATAGCCCCCATCGGCGGCTGTGTGGATCCTCCTGGCGAGTTGCTGCCAGACCTGCTGCTCGAAGTTGGCCGTCCCCAGGGTGATTGTTTGCCTTCCACCTTCGCGACGCTTGGGGCCTAGGCCGGGGGGGTCGAAGTATCCTCGGAGCACGTCCTGGAGAGTCCAGCACCGTCCGGCGCGGACTTCGTCCTGCAGGCCGAACAATACCGACGCCCCGGCGCTTTCGATGTCAAGGTCGATGCACACCACGCGCTTTCCCATTTCGCTTGCCATGATGTAGGCGATGTTCGCCATGGACACAGTCCGCCCGGCGCCACCCTTAAATGAGTACATCAGCACCTTATGGGATGCCATGGGTTCTCCCGCGGCTCGCTCCTCCACTATTCGCTCTGAGCAGCTGCTGCGCGATCTGCCGATACGAGGGGCGTTCGTCTGCTGGGAGCTTCAGCGCATCCATTTCATAGTCGAGGATCACATGGAGCACCTGCCGGGCCCGGTCCGCAATTCCCGTACTGTCCTCGGCACTCTTGCGACGAAACTCCCTTACACCATCGCGGTCAGTGGCCTGTTCAAGCACAGCCTCTTGAATTGTGGTGGCGTAGAGTCGAACACCCACGTAGAAGATCAGCCATGACAGCATTTTCAGCAACCGGTAGGCTTGCGGGTTCTGCGTCCGTAAGATGTCTGCGTCGCGCGAACCAAGCAGCTGCTGAACGATCTCGTCCTGCGTGACGGCTGGTTCCTGTCGTACCAGATGATCCAGCGCGTCACCGATGAGATCAACGACACTAGCAGTCGCGCGCGCAACGATGCTCAACTCGTCGGGGGATAGCTTGCCGGCCTGCTGCGCGCCCCCCGCGGTCGTGAGCGCTTCTCTGACGCGGGCATCGATCCTCTCATTGGTCACTGCCGTCAGCCTGTCGACTAGGGGCGGGAAGATCGCTTCGGCAAGAATGTTGGTCAAGTCCAGGGCCGGCCTGGTGGCCGCCGGCTGGGCCTTTTGCAGAAGGTCGAAATAGTCGTAACAGTCGACCAACCCTTCGAGCGCTCGGGCGGTAATGGCGAGGTTAAATGCCGTGGTGTCCCAGACCCCGGGCCAGTCTCCCTCCCGAGGCCGCTGGTCGTCCAGGAGGAACCTGAGGGCGCTGTTCTCTTCGCCAAGCACGTCGCGGTCGGGGATCGGGTCCCGCTGGACATAGAAGCGGAAGAGAACCAAGGCCCGCAGTAACTGCGGCCACAACCCTGGATCTTGCACGACCCACGGGTCGGGCATGCGGCCCGACTTGGGGCGGCTGCGGATCTCGAGGCGGAGGGTGGACCGTTCCGGATCTTTGGCGAACTCCGGCGTTCGAAGCGCCGGGAATTTCCGGGCGATGTTTCGATACACAATCTCGAGTTGCTTGACGCGATCAGGGGCTTGCGCGCCGTCGGAGATCTCGTAGCTGGAAAGGATCAGGCCTTCGAGCAGGTAGAGTTCGAAGTACACCATCACCAATGGATCCGTGAGCTGGACGCTCACGCCTTCGTCCGCGATGTCTTCGGGCTTGAGATCTCCGGCAAGGGCCCGAGGAAGATAGCGGTCTGCCAAGTGCTTTGTGGCTCTGCCCCTCGCCGCGGCGACCTGCTCGAGGACTCCCGGCCGCTGGCTTTCGAGATGCTTGATGGTGTCCCGATCGGGGCCCACTCCGATGGAATCCTCACTCTCTCCGAGAACGTAGTCGGCAAAGTCAGCGAGGCTGTCGATGGCCGACGACGTAAAGAAGAGGTGCCCGCTGGCGGCGCGCGCTCCCCAAGACCAGCCGCCGTCGCTACACTGGGCGTCGAGGAGAGTGTCGAGACAATCGAGGATCTGGGTGCGCGTTGCCTCCACCAGACCCTTCGGCACCGTGGCCTTCCCCTGCTCACGGTAGAGCTTGAGGACATGGTTCACTAGCGTGCCGGCGGACAGCGCCCAGCAGACTGCATCGGTGTATGGTAGAAGCTTGCGCTCGACCGTCAACAGTCGCCGCAGGTCATTCCCGGGATCATAAGGCGCAGCATGGTACCCTTCGGCCCTGATAGTCTCAAGGGCGGACTTCCACTCCTCCAGCAGTGACTCCATCCGGCCGTTTCGTTCAAGGGGCTCCCAGATGTTAACGTGCCGATCATCGGCGAGCGCCGTGAGGACCAGGAAGGTAGCTCGAATGCCCTGAAGGCTGGCCAGAAGACCAGTCTCGCCATTCGCTCCCCACTTCTCATCGGCGTCCGTGAATCGCTGATGGCCGGAGCGATCTCGCGCCTGCAAGAGAGCCTCGAGGCCGCTCCGTATGGACCGAGCGACGTCGATCTTCGTGTACGGCATTTTCGACCCCCCTGCTGGGTCCCAGGTGTTACACTTTTGCTCTCGGCACGTCGAGGGCGGTAAGCCAGCTCCGCCCCCGTGCGACCTCTTCTACCCTCTCGGTTCGTATGAGGCGATACTTGCGCCCGCGCGCCATGAGCACCTCGGTTGAGACCTGCCCAGGAAGGTTGGCCCTAATGCGCGGTACGACGCTGCCGGCGTCGAAAAACCTGCACGAGAACAAGTCAAAGAAGGCGTGGCCTCTCTCCGGCAAGACGTGAAGGCTGACGTGGCTCTCCGCGACCATGGTCATTGCGCTCACAATGGCAGTACCGTCGAGCGTCGATCCTCGAAGGACGTAAGGGCGCATGATGGGTGTCATCCCGACTTCTTGCGGCAGTCCGTCGAAGAGTTGAAAGATGTCGTCCATGCTTTGGGGGCCCCGGTACGCCTCTATGTCCAAGAAGAGGTGTGGGCCGAAGTCAACGTCTACTTCCAGCTCCGGGTGCTGCAGGGTCGCCGGCGGTCGACTTATCAGCCCGACGGTCGTGGTCGCACACGGAAGCGCCGTCTCTAATCGCTCTCGCAGCTCATTCGTGTCGAACGGGTCGACCGAGAAGAGATCGGCGAAGTAGACCTCACGGAATGAGAACGTGTGAAGGGTAAAGTGGCCGCCTCGAAGGAAGACGAACGCGCTGATGCCGCAATCCTCGGGAACAACGCCGTTGTAATACGGCAGCAGAAAGGCGGGCATCGCCGGCTGCAGACCGAGCCTTGGCGGCAGTTCTTCGAGCACTTCCTGAACCAGCCTGACGTCGTCGAAGCGCGAGCGGAATCCCCGGAACCCGTCAATCATGAAGTGATGCATGGTGGAACCGCCTGTGAGGAGTATTGTGACTTAGTGGTGGTACGAGTTTTGCGGACCGCGACTGGCGGGGCTGGCATGGACGCTATGGTCCCCGACGCGGCAGGTGGAACCTGGCGTCTAGTGGCTGACACCGACCCGCCCAGCGATGTGGACAAGGTCGACCCTCCTGGCAAAACCCCAACAAGTTAACGGCCGTACAACATTCGCACCGCCTGCCGGCCCTTCCTTCACCCCGGCTGTTCGGCCGGTTGAGCCCTGCCGGGACGACGCAGAAGGCGAGCAGCACCCGAGAGACCGAGCGGGGACCGAGATCTTAAGTTCAAGGCGAACAGGTCAACGCTCCTTCCTTTGACTGGCGTAGCGCCAGATTAGCCACATGCCGCCGACCACCGCATATGTGCCAGCGGCCGCGAGAAGGAGATCCCTCCACACAGCCGTTTGAATCAGGGCGCTGCTGAATAGCTGGGCCAGCAACCCGGCGGGTAGACCGACGAAGGCGATGAAGTTCAGGAGGCTGGCGACCCTGCGCTCGAACTTCCGCTCATAGTAGGCCTGCAGCTCGCCCGTTTCTTCTCTGATTTCCTCGTAGAGTGGGAGGACGCCCAACCCGAGCTGGAACTTCTGGTATAGTTCCACCCCCTGAGGTTTTCGCGTCACTTCGCTGTACCAATACCGATTCTGGAAGGACATGAAGGTATCCCAAAGGCGGCGAGCCTCGCGCAGGTTCTTTTGGAGATTGACTTCGCGTCGCACCAAGTCGCCGAACGCAAGGCTCAGCCAGAGCTTCTGGAAGAGTGTGAACGCATATAGGTGGAAGTAGTCGCTCTCGACATTGTGGGGAAGATCCTGGAGCGTGAACCTACCCGCCCGGACGCCCAGGAAGACGACATTGTCGCTCAAAGCTAGCGCCTGCCAGTTGGACCATAGGGTGATGTGGTGGCGGTCAAGGAGTCTGGCGAGGTGCGACGGATGTGGCATGTAGTCGGGGTGGCTGGTGTCTGTCGTCGTCGCGAGCTCGTACAGCATCCGCTCGGAGGGCGACACAAACGGCTCATCCCGTCCGTTGGGCGAGGGAGTTTCAGCCAGGCAGATGTACGTGTAGAGGTGGAAGACCTGCCCATAGACCTGCCCCAATTGCGTTGCTGTATACCGCGCCGTGTTTGGACGTCGCTTCAGGTCGTCCAGGAACTCCTCCAGCGTAGCCGAGTGACGCGTCGGTCTCTCCGTTAAACCCTGTAGCAAGAAGTCCACCAAGTCACTGCTTTGGAAGGTCAGCCGAGGGTCACCGTTGCGATTCCTCCAAGATGCCAGCATCCATCCCAGTTTGGGTGGGTGCACTAAGCGAATGTAGTAGAGGAGATCGTTGACGCGATTCACGGTGAGGGGGTCTTCCTTGAGCTCGATCTTCGCCGCCAGCAGGCCGACGCGGTGCGGGAACAGCATTACGTCTATCCAATGGACATCGAACGGAGCGGAGAACTGCTCTCCCGTTCGTGCTAACTCCAGCTGCAAGTTCCTCAGCGAGTCGAGCCTCTTCGGATCATACGTAAGGCGGAGGACGGCATCATCCGGTATTCGACCGGCCAGCAGCTTCGCTGGCTGACGCGCTATTCCGGCTGCCTCGTCGAGTTGCTGTCCCGGAGCGGTACCAGAAAGGAGTGTTGTCTCTGGAAAGAGAAGGTCGCGCACGTATGGAAGGAAGAAGTAGGTGTCATCCAGGGCACACTCCAGGTCATCGCGGCTCAGCCGCCCCCACCACGGCACCCAGCGACCCTTCAGTTCTTCGAAGCGCTTCGCTCTTTCGTGTCCCGCGAGCGCGTGCCGAAACGGATAGGCGAGGATGGTGAACTGGCGTGCCAACCTCAGGTCAGGGTTTGGCATTTGCCACCACCGACAACGTTCTAAAACTGCTCGGGCGCTCAGCGCACCGAGTTCTCCACCCCGCGCGCCGATCCTTTCTGTCTACAGAGAGGGAATTCAGCAATCGTAGAGTATTGCTAGGTAACCGTCGTAGGGCACTTCTTGCGCCGCGGTTCCGGCAACCACTACACACCGCCGCCTCACCTGCCGCCCTCTCTGAAGCCGACTGGCTCGTTGCCGAGGGAGCGCTTATGGGCGTTCGCGCGGACGAAGCCGCAGGCCCCATCTGGAGTGCCAGCAAGACCCGGCACTATTTCGCCTGCCGCCTGAGGCACCTCCTCAGCCTGACCGCGCTCGGCATGCGGGACGAGAGGTTTGCGGAGCGATACGCGACGGACCTCCAGCGGCGCCAGGTCGAGTTCCTCGGCTGCCTGACCAATCCTCAGGACGAGCGCTTCACCTATGATCTCCGCATCATCTCTCAACCCGACCCCCATCTGTACACTCGCGGGCGCATTACGCTCGCGATCCTCTGTCGAGCGGACGATGTCTCGGTCGAGGACGCTCGGGGCTGCGCCGACGAGCTTCTTCGGCTGCTCAGAGCCACTTTTGAAGAGTACGAGTTTGCCCTGGCGCCTCCGGAGGAAGTCCGATTCCTGCTCGCGCCCCTTCCAATGAACCACCTGGCGACGGTGACGCGGAGGTGCTCGCGCGAGGTGCTCGATACGCTCAAGAGCGGCGAACGGCGGCCCAAGCGGATTGGATTTTCCACCGATGGCAGGCCTGACGCCCCGCGGCCGGCCGAGGACACGATCTTGCACGTCTCACCCTACCTGCGTGTGTCGGCGGCCTATGGCAGCCTGTTCAAGCTCCTGCTCCTCGACCCAAGCCCGGTTGTCGTCAGCTGCCGCCTGCGTCCGACGACGCTGACCGCGGGAGAGGAGCAGTTCCTGGAGCGACAGATCGCGCGGTGCGAGCGCTATGCTCAGATCGGCCTCGGGCAGATACCGGAGGACCTGTCGTCGCTGCAGCCGACCCTGCGCGACCAGGCGAAGGTCTATCAGTACTATCAGGCTCGCATGCTCTACGGGCTGAAGGACAACGCCGCGCTGATGACCGTGGAGATCGCGTCACCTGGGCCGATCTCG
>Ga0187892_10010951_pt1 | contig 11291 bp, 9 predicted proteins | sample MA1701073metaG_FD_139345 | JGI IMG/M metagenome (GOLD analysis project Ga0187892, IMG submission 139345) | Bio-ooze microbial communities from a basaltic lava cave in the Kipuka Kanohina Cave System on the Island of Hawaii, USA - MA170107-3 metaG ... | reverse complement strand
GCGATCTCCTGCGCGCGAAGATGCTTCTTCACGGTGAGGGGATAGTACGTCCCGCCCTTCACCGTGGCGTCGTTGACGACGAGCATGCAGAGACGTCCCGCGACGCGGCCGATGCCCGTCACGATGCCGGCGCCCGGCGCGTCGTCGTCGTAGCACCCGAACGCGGCGAGCGGAGACAGCTCGAGAAACGGTGTCTGCGGGTCGAGCAGCCCGTCCACCCGGTCGCGTGCCAGCAGCTTGCCGCGCTCGGTGTGGCGCGCGCGCGACTCGGGCGAACCGCCGAGCGCGGCCCGCGCCCGTCGTGTGCGCAGCTCGGCCACGAGCTGGCGCATGTGCGCGGCGTTCGCCTGGAAGTCGGGATCGCCGGCGCGAACGCGGGACTCGAGACGCATGCGGAGCCGTTATGCGGGCCCCGGATCGCAAGCTCAAGGCCGTGCGAGCCGTGCCCCGGATCGGGAAGCCGTCACGACTACGCGCGTAGGGCCACGTGATACCGGCGCAGCGCCGGGTTCACGAGGGCGATCACGGCGACGACCACGAGGCAGGCGACCCCACCGCTCACCACCGCGAACGGCGCGCTCGTGAGGGCCGCCACGAATCCCGACTCGGCCGCGCCGAGCTGGTTGGAGGCGCCGATGAAGACGAAGTTCACGGCGCTCACGCGGCCGCGCATCTCGTCGGGGGTCGAGAGCTGGATCGCCGTGCTGCGCAAGACGACGCTCACCTGGTCCGCGATGCCCACGACCATGTAGGCGGCGATCGACAGCGGGAACCATCGCGAGGCGCCGAAGACGATGGTCGCGCAGCCGTAGACCCCCACGGCGACGAGCAGCACGGGGCCGGCGCGCCGCACCGTCGGCAGGAACACGAGCGCGATCGAGGTGAGGAGCGCGCCGAGCTCGAGCGACGAGGCGAGCAGCCCGTAGCCGTGGGCGTCGACGTGCAGGATGGTGGTTGCGCAGACGGGCAGCAGCGCCGTCGCGCCGCCGAAGATCACCGCCAACATGTCGAGCGTCATGCAGCCGAGGACGACGGGCTGCCGGCGCACGAAGCGTAGGCCTTCGAGAATGGCGCTCAGGCTCACGGCCCGGGCGGCGCCTCCGAGCGGCGGTCTCGGCCCGAGCAGCGCGAGGCTCGCGATCGAGCCCGCGACCAGGAGCGCGTAGGTGCCGTAGACCGCCGGAATGCCCGCCGTGCCGATGAGCACGCCGCCGAGCGCCGGGCCGGTGGCGAAGGAGAGGGCCTGCGTGGTGGCGGCGATGGTGACCACGCGCGGGAAGACCTCGCGCGGGACGAGGGTCGGGAGCAGCGCGGCCCGCGCGGGATTGTCGAAGGCGGCCGCGGCGGCGACCACCACGACGAGCGCGTAGAGGAGCGGCAGCGTGACCGTTCCGGTCCCGGTGGCGACGCAGAGCACGATCGCGGCCGTCATCGTCACCGACTGCGCGATCATCATGGTGCGCCGGCGGTCGCGCGTGTCCGCGATCGCGCCGCCGATCAGCATGAACGCGAGACCCGGGAGGAACTGCACGAGCCCGATCAGCCCGAGCTGGAAGGGGGACTGGGTGAGCGCGAAGACGTGCCATCCGATGCCGGCGCGCAGCATCATCATGGCCGCGCCGGAGCAGAAGCGGCTCACGAGGTACGCGATCAGCGTCCGCGAGCGCAGCGGGGAGGCCGGCGTCATCGAGCGGCTTCCCTCGCGACGTCGCTACCAGAAGATGGAGGGTCGCACGGCGAGGCCGCTGGCCAACATCCCGGCGATCTCGGCCTTCACCTCGTCGACCTTCTCGGCGATCACCTCGTCCTCGTCGTTCGCGTTGCCCTCGAAGTGCATGGGCTCGCCGAAATGGATCCGATACTTGACGGGCAGCGGCAGCATGCCGAGCGGCCCGAGCCACGGCCAGGTGAGCGTGATGGGGAAGGCCGGCATGCCGAGGAGCCGGCCGACGGATTCGAGGTTCGCGATGCCTGGCGCCTGCTCTTCCGAGCCGACGACCGCGATCGGGACGATGGGGGTGCGGGTGGCGAGGGCCAGGCGCATGAAGCCGTGTCCGAACTCCTGGAGCTGGTAGCGCTCCCAGATGAGCTTGTTCATGCCCCGCACGCCCTCGGGAAACGCGATGACGGCTTCCTCGCGCTCGAGCAGGTCCGTGCAGTTCTTGGGGGTGCCGACCACCGAGCCCGTGCGCGTCATGAAGAGGTTCACCCACGGGACCGTCGGAAGCCAGTACTCGCCCATGCCGCGGATGGCACGGGGCGGATCGGCCTCGAGCACCAGCGCCGTGCCGATCATGAGGGCGTCGAGCGCGACTTGCCCCGCGTGGTTGGAGATCAGCAGCACGCGTCCCGGCGGTACGCGGTCGATGCCGAACGTCTGCACGCGGAACCAGTAGCGGTAGAGCACGCCGGCGAGCAGCAGCATCTCGTCGAGCGTCTGCGGGTGGAGCCCGAAGTCGTCGTACCCGTACTCGTTCAGCTTGGTCGGGATGCGCCGCAGCTTGGTGCTGAGCTCGCGGTGGAGCGCGCCGAGGGAGTCGGGCAGGGTGGCCGTGGCGGCGCGGGTGAAGGTCGAGAAGCCGAGCACGGTCAGGCCGCTCCCAGGCTGTGGAAGGTCTCGCGCAGCGCGTGGCGCGGCTCGAAGCCGGTGACCTCGCGGAAGCGCCGCCCGTCGAGCGTGCACGCGTACTTCAGGAAGTCGATGGCCCCGGCCGGCGTGTGGTAGAGGCCGAGGCGGAAGAGCTGCGCGAAGAGCAGGCGGGCGAACGGCTCGAAGAACGGCACGGCCAGCCCACCGGTCTCGCGAATGGCGACCGAGAGGGGCACGGCGCCCGGCCCGGTCACGTTGAACACGCCGTGCGTGCCCTTCTCGAGCGCGAGCGCGACGGCGTCCGCCGCGTCCTCTTCGTGGATGAACTGCAGCATCGGATCGAAGCCGAGGATCATCGGGACGAGCCGCTGGCGCAGCAGCCGGCTCATGGCGCTGCGCGAGCCCGGGCCGAGCGTGCTCACCGGTCGGAGCAGCGTGATGGCGATCTCCGGATGCTGCCAGAGCGAGGTCATCACCAGCTGGTCGACCTCGGCGAGGTCGCGGATCTCGGGATAGGTGCGGCTCACGTTGAGCGGCGATTCCTCGTCGAGGAACGACGGATTCTCCGGGAGGGCGCCGTAGACGTAGGCGCTCGACACGACGACGATGCGCTTCACGCCGTACTCGGCGGCGAACTCGAGCAGCCGGCGCGTCCCGAGCACGTTCACCTCGTGCCGTGCCTCGGGATCGCCCTTGAAGTGGCGGATGAAGGCGTGGTGGACGACGGCGTCGGGGCGCTCGGTGCGGAAGATGTCCTCGAACTTGCGCTTGCGGAGGTCGAGCAGGTGCATGCGGACGTCGGCCGGATGTCCCGGCCAGCCCGCCCGGTCGACGCCGAGCACGTCGTGGCGTCCGACGAGGCGCCGCGCGGCGAGACGCCCGAGGCTGCCCGCGATGCCGGTGATCAGGACCCGTTCGCCGGGGAGCGCGCCGCCGCGCGGGTGGAGGAACCGCTCTGCCGCCGCCCCCCGGAGGGCAGTCGGCGGCTCCGGCGCGGGGACCGGAAACGGAAAGAGCTGTTCCGGAGCGTAGGAGGGCACCTCGGCCATGAGAGTCCGTTATGCGGGGTGCCCGATCCCAGCTCAAGCCTGGAGCGGGAACCGGAGCACGGCGTGTGCGTCGAGCATGGTCTGCCGGATGGGCACGCCGTGGGGGCACGCCCCGGCACACGGGGCCGGGCAGGTGACGCACGTGTTCGCGTTCTTTTGCAGCGCCGCGTAGCGCAGCATGCCCTCGCGCTCCCAGCCGTAGTCCTTCGCGTACATCCGGTAGCGGAGCACGTCGTTGATGGCGACCTGCTCCGGGCACGACGGAAGGCAGAGCCCGCAGTGCGGCTGGCAGTAGTCGCCTGCCACCAGCTGGTCGTAGGTGTCGAGCCGCGTGAGATCGGCCTGGGTGAGCTCGGTGCCGGACGCCGCGAGGTACTCGTCGATGTGCTGCGGCTTGGAGAACGAAACGACGAGACACGAGACGTCGGGATTGGAGAGGACCCACCGGAACGCGCTCTGGGCGTACGAGCCGGCCTCGCGCCGAAACGGTGCGAGGTTGGCGTGCTTGGCACCCTTCAGCGTCTTCATCGCGACCACGCCGACGTCGTGCTGCTTGGCCTTGGCGACGATGTGTCCGAAATTCGGCCACATGCCGTAGTGGTAGGCGAGCATCATGACGTCGAAGCGTCCCGAATCGATGGCCGCGTTCGCGACTTCTTCGAGGTTGGGCGTGTGCGTGCTGACGCCGAGGAACCGCACCTTGCCCTGCTCCTTCAAGCGGTCGAACGCCTCGTGGATGTTGGGCGCGTGCAGGCGGTCGAGCCGGTCGCACGAGTGGATGTGGATGAGGTCGATGTAGTCGGTCCCGAGACGCGTCAGACTGCCCTCGACGGTTCCGATGATGTCCGCCACGGACGTCTCGTTCAGCAGGTGGCCGTGCGCGCGGCAGAACTTGGTGGCGAGGAAGAGGTCCTTGCGGTGGCCGCGGATGGCCTCGCCCAGCGCGCGCTCCGAAGCGGTGTCGGAGTAGTCCGGCGCCGTGTCGAAGTAGGTCACGCCGCGCGCGATCGCCTCGCGCGCCACGGCCGGGTCGCTCAGCTGCCCGCATCCGACGGAGATGTCGGATACCTCCGCCCCGGTGCGGCCGAGCCGCCGGTAGCGCGCGATGCGCGACTCCTTCCATCCGGGCGCCTGCTCGGGCGCCTGCGTCAGGTTCGGCTCATGGCCGAAGAAGTCGCGTCCGACGGGGATCCAGCCGCGATTGCGCAGCACGGCGGCGCCGAAGCCGCCGGCGGTTCCCGCCAGCGCCACGGCCGTGCCGCGCAGGATGGCCCGGCGCGCGGGATGCGCCGCTTCGCGCTCGCCGAGCGGATGCCAGACGGCGTCGCGACACGAGGGGCAGACCGGCCGGCGCCGACGTCGCACCGTCGCGACGATCGCGGCGACCAGCACCGCGATCGGGATGCCGAGCTTCCAGACCGCCAGACGCTCGCGGTCGAGGCCTTCGGCGAGGTCGTGCAGCACCGAACCGCCGAGCAGATAGGCGAGGACGAGCGAGCCGAGAAGGAGGGCGAGCACGACGCGGGCACGGGCTCGAACCGATCGCTCCACCAACGGGGTTCCGCACTGTGAGCAGGCCATCGTGACCTCCTTCCGTTCGCGGTCTACCACATCTCCAGCGGCTTGACAGCTCGCGCAGGCAGGGCGCAGAGCGGCTCCGATGACGACGATTCTCGCCCCGCTGCTCGCCGGCGTCGTGCTGGCCAGCACGACCCCGATCGACGAAACGCGCCTGGTGGACCTCACCCATGCCTTCGACGAGGACACGATCTACTGGCCCACCGCGCGGCGCTTCCATCTCGATCGCGTGGCGCACGGCCGGACGGAAGCGGGCTACTGGTATGCCGCCAACGACTTCTGCGCCGCCGAGCACGGCGGGACGCATCTCGATGCGCCGCTGCACTTCGCGGAGAACCGCTGGGCGGCGGCCGACGTGCCGCTCGAGCGGCTGATGGGTCCGGCGGTGGTGGTGGATGTCGCGTTGCGGGCGGCGGCATCGGCGGACGTGCTCGTGTCGGTCGGCGACCTGGAAGCGTTCGAGCGCGCGCACGGTCGCATTCGCGCAGGGACGGTCGTGCTGTTGCGCACCGGCTGGGCGAGTCGCTGGGGCGACGCCGGCCGCTATCTGGGGAGCACGGCTCCGGGCGATGCCTCGAACCTGCACTTCCCGGGTCTCGGCAAGGACGCCGCGGCGTTCCTCGTCGAGCGGCGGATCGACGCGGTCGGCATCGACACGGCGTCCATCGACCATGGCCCCTCGCGCACGTTCGACGCGCATCGAGTGCTCGCCGCGGCCAACGTGCCGATCTTCGAGAACCTCGCGAACCTCGATCGCCTGCCGGCCACGGGTGCCTGGGTGATCGCGCTGCCGATGAAGATCGCGGGAGGAAGCGGCGGCCCGCTACGGGCCGTAGCCGTACTGCCGTAGCCATGGACCGCGGAGCAGCGGGGCGATCGTGAAGCGATATCGCTACGCGGGCGAGATGCGCGTCCACGTGGACGAGCCTTCCGACGTCGTCGCGTTGCCGGACGGCCGCTTCGTCGTCGTCGGCGATCGTTCGAACGAGATCGCGATCGTCGCCTGGGAAGGCGCCCACCGGACGATCGCGCTCGCGGCGGTCGACGCGGCGGAGAGCGGGCTCGAAGCGGTCGCATACGACGCCCGCACGCGGCGGCTCTTCGTCGTCTCCGAGGAACGGACGACCTTGCTGCGCTACCGGCTCGACGTCGCCAACGCGCATGCCGCCCTGGAGGCACGCACGGCGATTCGCCTCGGGAAGCGCGGCGGCAAGCACAAGAACAAAGGCGTCGAGGGCATGGTGTTCCTCCCGGCGGCGCTCTCGCCGACCAAGCGAGCGCAACTGCTGATCGCAAAGGAGGACAAACCGCGGATGCTGGCGCTGCTGGACGAAGATGGGACGGGCGATCCCGTCGAGATCGCGCTCGACCCCGAGATCAAGGACGTCTGCGCCGATTTTTCGAGTCTCACCGTCGACCCGAGGAGCGGACACGTGATCATCGGGTCGGACGAGTCGGCGGGCGCGGCAGCCGTCACGTTGCGCCGGACGAAACGTGGCGTCGAGGCTCGGCTCGTGCGCGCGCTGGAGCTCAGCTCGAAGAAGGGACGGTCGCTCGAGCGGCTCGAGGGCCTTGCCTGCACGGAGAACGGCGATCTGTTCGTTCTGCTCGAGAACGCCCGCGTGCTGCTGCGGTACACGGCGACGGGGTGAGCGGCCAGCGCGCCCGCCGCGGGTCAGACGACGTCTCTCGTCGAACGGCGGCGAAGCCCGCGCGGAGGGTCGCGCTTCTCCTGGCATGCGGCACAGAGCGTCGCGTACGGCACCGCCTCGAGGCGTGCCGAAGGAATGTCCTCTTCGCAGTCCTCGCAGAGCCCGAACAGCTCGGGATCGGCCGCCAGGCGCTCGAGCGCGCGGTCGATGCGCGCCAGCAGATCCGCGAGCCCCTGGTTGCGCTTCGAAGCGAGCACCTGGTGCATCTCGCTGAGCGCTTGCGCGTCTTCGTCGGCGACCCCGGTGGTGGCGACCTCCGTACGGTTCGGCTCGATCTTGCTCGGCCCCTTGCCGAGCGCTTCCTCTCGGAGGGCGAACAGCCGTTGCTGCGCGCCGAGGCGTTCCGCGGGCGTCATCGGCGTCAGTTCTCCGCGACGCACCAGCGCAAGGGGCGTCCCTCGGAGCGTTTCCCGGCGTCCGGGCACGGGGCCGGCGTACCGCTCGGCTTCACGTTCGTCCTGAGCAACGCCACCAGGTAGGGGTTCCACACCGACACGTTCCAGAACACGTCGAGGCCGCCGGTGCCGTCGGAACGGGTGTACGCGTCGATGATGTTCGGCGCGTAGAGGATTCCCGTGTCCAAGAGCGCGCCCACCGATTGACAGTCGGGCACGAAGTAGTCGAGCGGACGGGTGGGGTCGCTCGGCGTGCACACGGCGGGCGCTTGGTCCTGGCAGTCGGGATGGAAGATGTAGCCGCCCGGACCGAACGGGTCCCCGACGACGGTCGGACTGCCCGGGTCGAGGTGCGCGACCGGCGGACTCCACGGTCCCCAGGGATGGTCGGCGAAGCGCTCGAAGATGGGGCCGTTCGGATCCTCCCCGGACCCGCCGCTGATCGCCGAGCCACCGCCGCCGTAGAGCATCATCCACGTGTTCACGGGCGGTCCCAGCCAGCTGACGGCCGTCTGGTTGGGGAACGGGTGATCGTCGTCGGGACTCCCGTCCACGATGCCGTCCATGGCGAGCGGCTTGGCGAGCGATTCGTGCCGCGTCCACAGCGGCTCGCCGCTGCCGGCCCGCACCCCAGCGAAGTAGCGCGGCCGCAGCTGCAACACGCCCTTGGCGTTGCGTCGAATCGGCAGCCGGTGTGCCATCAGATACATGTGCGCCTGCCGGCCGGGTTGTACGTCGTACCCGGGGCGCCCCCAGACGAGCACGGCACCCGGCCCCGGCGTGTAGTCGTTGCCGCACGTGCGTCCCGAGAAGCAGCTCACCGTGCGCGCCGTCACGTCGATGAACTTGTTGGACGCCAGCGTGCCGACGTCGAGGTAGTCGGACGGCAGCTCGGCGTCCTGGATGCCGAAGTGGGTGTGATAGGCGGCGGTGGAGGGGAGGCTCGCGGTGGTGCCGTCGTACTGCGAGCTGTCGGGATCGACGCAGATGCCCTCCGGCGTCGGTTCGCAGTGCTGTCCAGGGATGCACCCCGCGCCCGTCGCGAGGTCGCACGGCGCATCCCAGCCGAGCACGGGCGGGGTGCAGATGCCGACGTCCTGGCTGCAGGTGAGATGCTTGTGCGGTCGGCACGAGGGGCGGCCGCGCTTCGTGCGGCACCGCACGAGGTCGATCAGGCCGAACAGGCAGACCGCGTCGGTGCCGTCGCTGAACGCGGTGAGCGGAGTCTTGTTGTATCCCATCACCTGCGATTCGCCGTTGGTGAAGAGCCGGATACGGGCGAACTCGTCCGGTGCCTCGGGATCGGTGGCGATGGTGAGCGGCGGGAGGCCGACCGGCAATTGCAGCGGGAACGTCGCCTGCGAATCGTCGTTGTGGGGCAGCGCCTCGCACGGCGACCGCTCGTGCGGCCACGTATCGCCGAAGAGCATGAAGTGCTGCCCGCGATGCTCGAAGGTCCAGCCCAGGTCGGTGCCGTAGAAGCGCACGCCGGCGGGCTCGACCACGGAGCCCGGACCGGCGATCGAGCCCAGCATCTCCGGCGGGCTTGCGGTCTGCGCGAGCGCCGTGGATGCGCAGCACAGCAGTAGGGCCAGGGACCACCGCATCGGCCAGGGCTAAGATATGACCCGCCGGGTTGCAATGCCCGCGGCCGCCACCCGCCCGAGGCAATGCCCCATCGGACAGTTGCCCGGATTCGACCGAGCCTTGGTATGATGCGCCGGGATCATGACACGAGGCATCCGCACCGGTGCCGTGGCGGTTCTCATCGCGGCCGGGCTCGGCATCGCTTCGCGTCCGCCACACGTGCGGGACGTGCGCGCCTCGCCGCCAGCGGCGTTCCACCTCCCGGACGACACCGCGATTCCCGACGAGGTGGCGTTACGGGAGCAGCTCGAGGAGGCCATCGATCTCCGCCTGCGGGAAGATTTCGACCGGATGCTCGACGCTCGGGATCCGGGCGAGCTGCTCGAGCACGCGACGCTGTCGGAGACGGTGCTGGACCGCAACGTGCTCGGCATCGACACGCTCTTCGTCATCGGCGACGAGCTGTTCGGGTACGCGTTTCGTCCCGAGAACGGCTGGGGCCGCGGCGAGGCGGCTCGCAAGGCGGCCGACTACACGCCGCGGCTCCGTCGCGTCCACCTCGGCGCTGCGGGCGGCCCCGACGCCTTCGCGTGCGCGAGCTGCCACTCGAAGGGCGGTCCCGACGGGTCGGGCACGCAGACGCAGAACGCCTTCATGCGTGGCGACGGGGAGCGAACCGTCGGCGCGGACCAGCGCAATCCCCCGCATCTGCTGGGTCTCGGGCCGATCGAGTGCCTGGCACGCGAGATGAGCGCCGAGCTGCGCGCCCAACGAGACGCCGCCCGCGAGCGGGCGCGATCGGAGGGCCGCTCCGTCGAGCAGGCGCTCGTCACCAAGACCGTCTCGTTCGGCACCGTCACGGCCGAGCCCGACGGCACGGTCGACTACGGGGAATTGCAGGGCGTCGATCGGGACCTGACGATCCGTCCCTTCGGCTGGAAGGGCCATCAGGCGACGCTGCGGGCGATGGCGGAAGAATCCCTGCATCTCCATCAGGGGCTGCTCTCCAACCGCATCCAGCTCGCGGTCCACGAAGGGGCGCTCCCCGCGGCCTCGTACGGGAACGGACCGTGGTGGGACGTGGACCAGGATGGCGTCTCGCTCGAGATCGACGACGCCATCCTGGCCACGGTCGTGGGCTACCTGGCGCAGCTCGAGGCGCCGGTGCAGCGTCCTCCCAGCGATCCGGGGTTGATCGACGCATGGGCCGAGGGGCGCTCGCGCTTCGACGCGATCGGATGTGCCGCGTGTCACGTCCCCACGCTGGAGCTCGAGGAGACCGAGATCGACGCGCGCGAGCATCCCGATCCGACGCGCGCCACCTTCGTGATCGACGTCGCCACGGACGGCGAAGAGCCCAAGATCGAGCCCAAGTACGCCGGCGACGAGACGCCGTACCTCGTCCATCTGTTCAGCGACTTAAAGCGCCACGACATGGGGCCCGAGCTGGCGACGCCGGCCGCGCAAGGGACGATCCCGGCTCGCATCTTCCTCACGCGGCCGCTCTGGGGCCTCGCGGAGACGGCGCCCTACCTCCACGACGGCAGGGCGCCGACCGTGCATGACGCGATCGTGCTGCACGGCGGCGAGGCGGCGGCGGCGCGCGACACGTATCTCGCGCTGGACGAGTCGGGACGAGCGAGCGTACGCGTCTTCCTGGCGTCGCTGTCACGCCAGCCGAAGCTGTTCGTCCCATGAGCGTGGTCGTGCGGACGGCCATGGTGCTCGCGACGATCGGTGCGCTCGCGGCGTGCAGCGAGCGTGCGGAGCGCGAGGCCGTCGCGTGGCCGGCCGATTGCGCACCGATCGCGCAGGCGGCACCGCTCGGCATGGACGGCGCGCGCGAGGCGCAGCGCCTGGCCGCGCGCCGGCACGAGCTGCGCTTGCGGGAGGCGGCCGAGCCCGGCTCCTTCCTGCGCGCGATGCATGCCGCGCTCGACGCCGAGCGCGTCGCGGAGGGCGACCTCTGTCTCTCCGAGCTGGCGGATCTCGGCCAGCTGCTCTTCGAGCACGAGTTCGGCCCCGAGGACGGGCTCGGCGGCGGTGCGGCGGCGCGGGCGGCCTCCGGACCCTTCCGTCGCATCCACGAGGGACTCTTCGGCGGCCCGGAGACGATCTCGTGCCCGTCGTGCCACTGGGTCGGCGGTCCGAACGGCGCGGGCGCGGAGACGGACACGGTGATCCTCGCCGGTGACGGCCAGCACATGGCGAGCGGCGACGAGCGCAACCCGCCCGCGTTGCTCGGGGTGGGCGTCGTGCAGGCGCTGGCGCACGAGATGACCGCCGACCTGCGGCGCCAGCGCGCGGATGCCCTGCGGGAGGCCGCGCGGGCCGGCGAGACGCGCGAGGTGCAGCTGCGCACGAAGGGCGTCGACTTCGG
>Ga0187892_10010948_pt1 | contig 11292 bp, 7 predicted proteins | sample MA1701073metaG_FD_139345 | JGI IMG/M metagenome (GOLD analysis project Ga0187892, IMG submission 139345) | Bio-ooze microbial communities from a basaltic lava cave in the Kipuka Kanohina Cave System on the Island of Hawaii, USA - MA170107-3 metaG ... | reverse complement strand
GGCTGGTCGGCACGCCACCGTTCGCGGACTCGATGGAAACCCGCGACCACTTGAGCAGCCAGGCGCTGGAGCTGGCGCAACACCACGGGGATACCACGGCACTATGGGACGCGCTGGCGGCACGATTGTGGGCGTGCCTGGGTCCGGACCACGTTGAGGAACGTCTGCAAGTTGCCGGAGAGCTGCTGGTATGCGCCCAGCGGTACGGCAACAAACACATGGCGATGCTTGCCCATGACGCGCAGCAGGGCGCGTATCTGTTGCGGGGCCAGATGGCCGCCGCGGACCACGCCCTGGCTGCCTATGCGGAGATGGCGGAGGAGTTGCGCGAACCGGTCTTTGTGTTCCACGCACGATTCCGGCAGGGAAGCCGCGCGCTCGCCCGCGGCGAGCTCGACGACGCCGAACGATCGTTTCGTGTCGCGATGGAGCGCGGCCGCGATCTGCCCTACGCGCGCTTCATGTGCGCCGCGCAGATGTACGTTCTGGTGTATCTGCGCGCCGATGCCGACGATCCCGAGCTGAATCGCATCTTCTTCGGCGAGATGATGGCGTTACCCTATAGCTGGGAATCTGCCATCCGCAGTGCCTTGGCGTTCGCGCTGTTCGTGCGCGGCGAACGCGACGCCGCGCGACGCGAGTTCGACGCGCTCGCACAACGCGGCTTCGGCGACCTGCGGCGCGATGAGCATTGGCTGGTCACCATGGGTTCGCTGAGCCGCATGGCGGCGTTGCTCGAGGATCGGAAACATGCGGCGGCCTTGTACGACCTGCTCGCTCCCTACTCCGACCTGGTCATGGTCCACGACCTCCTCCGCTCTATCGTCGGCTGCGTGGCGTCGCCCTTGGGCCTGCTGGCAACAGTGCTCGGGCGCTACGACGAGGCCGCTGCCCACTACGAGAATGCGATCGCGACCGAGACGGCGATGGGCTGTGCCGCAGTCGTTCTGGACAGTAAAGCAGGGTACGCGGGACTGCTCTTCAAGCGGAATCAGCAGGGCGATCGCGGCCGGGCGCAGGCGCTGCTGGCAGAGACCAAAGCGACGATGGCAACGCTGGGAATACGACGCAACTGGCAGCTCACGACCCTCGACGAGAATCCGATGATCGGCACACCCGACCAGAATCTGCCGATCGTTCAGGCCGTTGCGAAACGGGCCGGGCGTCAGGCAAACCCCAAGAAATCCCCAAGAAAACGATAGGACTCGCAAACCAACCATGGGCTAACCTGCAGATCGAGAATGACAGCAGGAGGTGCCCATGACCACAATTCAGCACAGTGCGGATGAGCTCGGCAGCACGGCGGCGCTGACAGTTCCACCGCCTCCACCGCCACGACCCGCGGAATGGGGGAGGGCGCTGCGCGCCTTACGGGAGCTATTGGCGAACCCGCAAGATACGGCGAAGGCGTTCGAGATCTTTGCGGCCTTTGGAGGTCAAGACGAGGAACGCACCTTCCAGCGGGTGCTGGTGCATCCGACGGGGCAGCGGCTCCTGGCACAACGGCCGTCACTGATTGACCACCTCGCCGATCGAGCCGGCCTCGCGCGTATGCCTGCAGACAGTTTCGGGCGCGCGTATCTCGAGTATTTGGAGCGCAACGAGCTCGATCCCGTTGGGCTCCTGGCACTCAAGTCGGCCATGCAAGCTGAAGCCCTTGCCAGCGGCGAGTCGCATGCCCGTCTCGATCCGTTGCGTGAATGGTTTCGCGATCGTACGCTCCTCATGCACGATCTGTGGCATGTGCTGACCGAGTACGACACCGATGCGCTGGGCGAATCCGCGTTGCTCCCGTTCTCTTATGCGCAGCACGGCGGCCGCGCCAACTTGCTCCTGGTGGTCGGGGTCGCGATACGCGGTCTGACCCAAGTCGGCGTCAGCTTCCCGCGCTATCTCTTCCAGGCGTGGCGCCGCGGGCGGCGCGCGACGTGGCTGCCCGCGTTCCCGTACGAGGAGCTGCTGGCGGAACCGGTGGAAGAGGTGCGGCGCCGCGCTGCGATCGACCCGCCTCACCTTGCCCATCCGGGCGGGATTCGGCGGGGTGACTTGGCAACCACCGCAGGAGCGACGGCAGTGAGTTGATCATAGCCCTGACACCGCCACGATGATGAGGTCCGGAACCTGCGACCATCGATGCCCGCGCCGCGCTAGGAGCGAACCAAGCGCGACTACTGGGAATAGGCCCCAGTCGAGGCAAGGAGCAGGCGATGCACCCGAGAGAGCGGTTCGCACAGTATGTCACCGATTTCGATAAGACCGTCGAGGACGACGACTGGTCACGCATTGAACGGCACTTCACGGACGACGCGATTCGCGAGGAGCACGCACTTCCCGTGATCAGTCTGCGCCACGAAGGACTCGAGACGATCATTGACGAGTGGCGAAAGATGGTCGTGAACTTCGACCGGAGGTTTGATGTCCGCATTCTCGTCCCGACCGGTCCGGTTCACCAGGACGGCAATACAGTGACAATGCCCTGGGTCGGTATCTACATTATCCGGGGTACTCCAGCGCTGCTGGGTGAAGGACAGGAGATCGCGCGATACGAGGGCGATCGGATCAAGCACTTGCAAACGACTTGGACAGCCGAGGCGATTCAGCGTGTGATCGATTGGGGCGCACAGTACGCCGGGGGTGTTCCAGGGTTGGCCGAGTATACCGCAAGCCTTGCTGCGATTCGGACCACGCCACAGCAAACCTCATGAACGGCCCGCTCCCTCTATCGTAAGAACACCGGTCCCAAACCCCGCGCTACCAGCGCTTCGCTGATGCGGGTCTTCACGGCGATCGTCCGGATCGGCATATGGGGGACGATCGCTTCGAGCGCCAGGTGTTGGCGCAGCTCCTCGCCCTCGAACTCGTTGACCAAGATGCGCCGGGCGCCGTCGATGACGCGCTCGTTTGCCGAGGAGACGAAGACGTTCGTCATGGCGAGCCGCAGGTCGTTGTCTTCTTGCGAGCCGTGTCCCATGAGCAGTCGCGTCCGATTGACGACGCTGTCCATGGCGTAGGCGTCGATGATCATGTTGGCCAGGATCTCGAGGTGTTGCTGTTTGTCCTTCAGCGAATCCAGACTGCGCTCGATGAGCAGGCGTGCGGTGTAGGCGATGACGCGTTTGGCGACTTCGGCGGCGCGGATCTCGCGGCGCAGCGGACCCTCAACGGCGGGTGGCCACGCCGAACGATCGGCCACTTCGCGTTCGACCTGTTGCAGGAAGTCCGGATACGGCAACCGTCCTCGGCCGATACGTTTGACCAACGTGGCAGGGATGATCAGCCGATTGATCTCGTTCGTCCCTTCAAAGATTCGGTTGATGCGTGAATCGCGGTAGTGGCGCTCGACGGGATAGTCGGCGGTGAACCCGTAGCCGCCAAGGATCTGCAAGGCCTCATCGGCTACGAAGTCGAGCGTCTCGGTACCGAAGACCTTCAGGATGGACGCCTCGATGGTGTACTCCTCGACGGCTTCTTCGACGAGGCGCCGGCTTGCATCTGGTGCCTCCTTATCGATCGTCGCGGCGGCATCGTCCATCAGACCCGCGGTCCGGTAGCTCATACTGTCGGCGACATAGATCCGCGTCGCCATGTCGGCGAGCTTGCGTTGAATCATTCCGAAGCCCGCGATGGCACGTCCGTGCTGATGACGTTCCGCTGCATAGGCGAGCGCGATCCGCAGGCAATCCTTGGCCGCCCCGCCGGCGCCCGCACCGAGCTTGAAGCGGCCAATGTTCAAAATGTTGAAAGCGATCTTGTGGCCCTGACCAATCACACCCAGCACGCTGTCGGCCGGCACCGCGGCGTTCTCCAGTATGAGCTGGCGCGTCGACGAGCCGCGAATTCCGAGCTTGTGTTCCTCCGGTCCGGTGCTGAGCCCGGGCGTGGTCCGCTCGACGAGAAAGGCGGTGAACTTCTCGCCGTCGACCTTGGCGAACACCGTGAACAGATCGGCAAAGCCGGCGTTGGTGATGAACTGCTTCGTCCCGGTCAACCGGTAGGCGCTCCCATCCGGTTCCAACACGGCGCGCGTCTTCGCGGCCAACGCGTCGCTGCCGGCTTGCGGCTCGGTGAGCGCGTAGGCCGCCAGCCACTCGCCGGTCGCGAGTTTCGGCAGATACCGTTGCTTCTGCGCCTCGGTGCCGTAGTAGACGAGCGGCAAGGTGCCGATGCCGGTGTGCGCTCCCCACGACACACTGAACGACGCGCACAGCGCGCCGCGCTCCGAAACCAGCATGGAGGTCGTCTTGCGCAACCCGAGCCCGCCGTATGACTCGGGAATGTCGATCATCAAGAGGCCCAGCTCGCCGGCACGTTTGAGCAACGCCGGCATGAGCCCTTCCTGCTTCGCTTCGAGCTCTGCGAGGCGCGGCAGCACTTCATCGCGGACGAAGTCCTCAGCGGTCTTGGCGTAGAGGATGTCGTCTTCGCTGAAGTCCGCGCCGGTGAACTGCGGCGCCGAGCCCACAGGGGTCAAGAGCCAACTCCCACCCAGCGATGCGCCCATGCGGCACCTCCGCTAATGGTGTACGCGCCCCGAGGAAGGCGAACAAGTACCCCTGCTGAAATCGAGGTGTCGACAATTGGCGGGTCGACAGTCAACAGTCCACAGTCGACAGTGTAAACCTCAATCGGATAATAATCCGACCAGTTGATAGTCGATAGTCCATAGTCGATAGCTGTTTTGGGCCGACCAACCACGACGCCGCCAGCTTCACTGCTGTGAGGTTCGTCATCGACATCCAGAACCGGTGTTTTGCCACACCTATCAACTGTCGACTATTGACTATCGACTGAAAGATTTGCCGATTGAGGTAAAGAGTGTTGCGCAACCAGTTCCGGTCAGGAGGCGATCGACCGCGGCGCGATCCGCAACAGCCAACGCGGCGTAGGCCTCACGGAGCCAGCGTAGGCACTTGCCTTGATACGGGAAGGGCCGCTGGACCCATGGTGCGCCATCAATCGTGCACTCGATTTGCGCTGCGCCGCTGGCAAGTGCCGCCGCGTTGGCAAGCAGAAACGGGGCGTACACACGTCCCATCTCGCCGAGGAGTGCCTGCAGCGTCTCGGGCACGTCACTACGGGTCGTCCAGCCTGTCTCGGAGGGCTCGAGGCCGGAGAGGTCATCTACCACGTCGACCCAGGCGACGATGCGCGGCGCCGTCTGCAGAGTGAGTGCGGCCGGTGTGGGATCAAAGCCTGCGAGCTGCGTCAGCTGGCCATACATCGCGAAGTCCGACGCGCCTGGGCGATGCCCCATCAGAAAAGGTTGCCGGCTGAGGTGTGCATCAAAGAGATGCAGGAAGCGGCGGTAGCTGGCTTCGATGATGGGTGCGGTGGTCGAGTTCGATCCGACCACACCGAGGCGATCGATTTGGCGCTTCGCGAACATCCGTGAAAGGCCGGCGACGTGTTCGTCGTCGGCATCGACGCGCGACCAGCGCGGCAAGATGGCGGCGGCCTTCTCGATATCTGCCGCATGAGCCCACCGGTAGTGGAACATCGCCTTCGTCAGCCACTCGTCGGCATAATCCTCGAGGAGCAGGTCGACGAACGCGACGACCGGATCAGACGGGACGATCGATCGGCCGGTGAAGTCGCGTTCGAAACGGCGGATCAACGGTGTCGAGTCGACGACGGCGACCTCCCGACCGGCATCGTCTGGCAGGAAGAAGGTTGGCAAGAGCCGCACGGCGGGTTCGGGCAAATCGTGATCCTCGCGCGATCCCTGGATGATGAAGCGATAGGGGATATGCCGGTAGCGGAGAACCGCACACATTTTTCGTGTGTAGGGTGAACCGGGCGCGCCGCGCAGCTTGAGCATGATCGTCGATGACATAGCCCTCGCTTAGCGTGATTCGAATAGGGCTGTCCACGCTCCGGACGATCAACCCCTGCCAACCGAACGCGAGAGGCGCGAAAGTTTTGTGGTGGGAAAGTTCCTCAGGCGAGAGCGCGCGGTCAGGGCTGGACGGTTTCCCAGAATCGGCGCTCGTGTTCGAGGGGACCGTCGACACCATGGCATTCCTGGCCGAGAATCATGGTGGCGCGGCGCTCACGATCGTACGGTCGCCACGGTGGCAATCCGGGGTGGTTGGGATCGCCGCTGCGCGCAAAGTGGATCCACGCATCCTGCATCTGATGCGTGAGTCGCATCGAGTCGACACCCGCACCGGTAAACGCAGCGATCTTCGGATGTACGCAGCTTCCGAAGACGAATGGCACGTCGAGCGCATGGCACGCACCCAAGGCACCGCCCATGAACGGCGATGGCCACGTGAACAGGTACGCGTACGTGCGCACTTGGTGTGCGGCGTGCAATTCGGCGAGACGCATCGACGGGTAGCGCATGAAGCGGTCCGCCTCGATGGCCCACCAGAGATCCGCCGGCGTGATGGATGCGCCGCGTGCCGCCCGGGCCTCCTTGTAAAGCGTGACCGCGCGCCGCCCGTGGCTGCTGCCCTGTGCGTCCGCGCCGGGGATGTTCCTTTCGCAACGGTGCACGACGGCGTCCTCGTCCAGTGTGGCGGCCTTCGGATCCAAGAGGGCAAAGAGCTTCATCTCATCACTGGTGGTTCCGATGAGTACGGGCACATCAGCGGCACAGCCTTCGCCGATGAGCTCGAAGGGATCCCGCGGCAGAACTTCACCATCGATGACGGGAAGGAACGGAAGGCCGGCGAACTCCATCGACGGTGTGGCCATCATGCGCAACTGGGCGGCAAACAGCTCGTCAGCAGTTAAGCCACGCCACTGCGCTGCCGAAACAGGTGCCCGGTCGAGGTGTTGCCGCAACGTCTCCGTGACCTTTTGCGCACGTTTTCTGGAGGCGACGAGATTGGCGGAACCACTTTGCAGGATCGCGCGGTGAAACAACCCTCGAGCCCGCGACAGGCTCAGCAAGACCGCAACACTGATCGAGCCCGCCGATTCGCCGAAGATGGTGACGTTGCGTGGGTCACCGCCGAACGCGCCAATCTCGCGCTGCACCCATTCGAGCGCCGCCACCTGGTCGAGAATGCCTTCGTTGCCCGTAGTCGAAAGCGTCTGGGGATCCGTTGTGCTTACGTGCAGAAAGCCGAAGCTCCCCAGGCGGTAGTTGAGGCTGACCACGACAACGTCGCCGCGCAACGCCAGCGCGGTCCCGTCATTGATCTCGCGCGCCCCCGTCCCCATCACGAAGGCGCCGCCGTGTATCCAGACCATCACGGGACGGCGCGCGCCATCGGGCCGGGGCGTCCACACGTTGAGATACAGACAGCTTTCGTTAGTTGGAGACGAGTCGAGACCTAGTAGCGAGCCGAGAAAATCTTCTGGCTGCGGTGCGGCATCGCCAAACTTGGCCGCGGAACGCACACCGCGCCACGGTTCCGGTGGCTGCGGTGGACGAAAGCGGCGGTCACCAACTGGCGGGGCGGCAAACGGAATGCCGCGGAAGATGTGTACGCCCGCTTCGTAAGTCCCCTCGAGTCTACCGCAAGTCGTCTCGACGATGGCACCCATACAGTGGTTATCGCACACCGGACCGGACAGTCTCAAACCATCGCCCGCATCCGGCGGTGCATCAGTTTGATTCGTGCGAACCGGGCTCACATCAACCGAATTGGAGTTCGGCAGCGGGGTCGGAATCGGTATCGGAATCGTGGGCGACGAGATGACTTCCGATACCGATACCGACGCCCGACCCTGTGGGAACGGGAGGGCTGAAGTCAGGTGACCAACGCCCTCGCCCACTGCCGCGAATCAGGGTGATGCACTGCCCCGCATCCGGGGCCTATCGCGGATGACACTCTCGCAGGAGGACGTCGCGGAGAGTGTTGGCACCTTGCGCGGTCGCTGCGGTGACATGTCCCGTTTCGGGGACGATATCGAGGCCGACCAATGGCGTGTGTGCGCCGCGCAGGCGGTCCAGGAAGTGACGGCCGTGCGCGGCGGTGACGGAATAGTCCTGCACGCCGAAGACGAACCACACCATAGTTGTGGGATAGGTGAGCTGCCGTCCGTCCGATACAACGCTCGCTTCCACGAATGCCTCTCGAAAACTGGAATCGCCGCGGGCGCACGGACCGGTGCCATCGCCGGCAAAGGCGAATCCCCGTCACTATCGCGACGGCCGACGTCATCGATCCAGAGACCCTGGTGCTGCACCTCATCGTGCAGGCATCCCCAATCGAGTCGCGCCCAGTTGGGTCCACCGTCCAACACTACTGCGGAGAACAAGGGAGCAGAGGAGCAGGGGGGCGGAGGAGCAGGGGAGTCGTGGAGCGGCACCGTTGACAAGGGAGAAGGCGGTCTTGTAGGGGACGACCGAACGCTCGGGCAGGTATTCGGAGCGTTTGCACGCGAAGCTTCGGACCGAGAAATCGTGCCAGGCGGTGCCCCGCGGCTCGAGACCGTCGGAGGCGCCGAGGTGAACTCGAGCTTGCTACGTCGGGGTGTGCATCTGAGCGGACGATCGAATCGAGGCCGATGATGACCCAAGCATCTCATTCTCGGGGTGGGGGGGTGCGATCCGAGGTTGTGCTGTGCCTCGCTACAGCGGCGTTGCTGATGACCGTCTCGCCGGTGCAGGCCATCTGCTTCGGTGCCGGCGACTGCAATGACAACAACGCATGCACGTCGGATGACTGCATTGGGGGCTTCTGTTTCAACCTGGGCGGCGACTGCAATGACAACAATGCGTGTACCGCCGATACCTGCGATCCGGGGAGCGGCTGCGGCCACACCGCCAAGAACTGCGACGATGGCAACGGATGCACAGCCGACTCCTGCAATCCCATCACCGGCAGCTGCCTCAATGCTCTCGTGCCGGGACTGCCCTGCAACGATGGCAACCCGTGCACCATGAACGAGTCCTGTGCCTTCAACGGCGTGTGCGGTGGCGGCATCGCAACGGTGTGCAACGATCTCGACGGCTGTACCGAGGACTCCTGCAATCCCGAAACCGGCTGCACGTTCGTGGCGAAGGGCTGCGGCGATGGCAATGCTTGCACCACCGATTCATGCGCGCTGGGCAGTTGCCAGCACTTCGGCATCATCTGCTTCGACTTCAACGCGTGCACCGACGATACGTGCGATCCGGACACGGGGTGTGTGTTCACCGTGCGGAACTGTGATGACGGCAACGAGTGCACGGCCGACACCTGCGATCTGGTGACCGGTGCCTGCCTGCATGCACCGCGGGTGGGTGTCAGTTGCGACGACGGCAATCCGTGCTCAAGGAACGACCGGTGCGATGCCATTGGGCTCTGCGGCGTTCTCGCCTTCAAATGCGAGACGGATATGGATTGTATCACCGGGTTCAGCTGCCAAGACAATGTCTGCGTCAGCTGCGAGGACCAGAACGAGTGCACCCGCGACACCTGCGATCCGGCGATCGGCTGTCTGCACGCGCCGGTGCCAGGCGCCTCGTGTGCAGCGGATAGCCAGCTGTGCACCCGCGATGTCTGCGATGCCGAGGGCAACTGCGTGCATCCGGCCGACTGCGCCGACGATAACCCCTGTACGAATGATGTGTGTGCCGGCGATGCGTGCTTGCATCCTCCCATTGCCGGGCCGTGCGATGATCAGAACGCCTGCACAATTGGGGATGCCTGCACGCCGCTCGGGACGTGTACGGGTCTGCCGCGGTCGTGCGCCGATACCGATTCGTGTACCGCCGACACTTGCCTTCCTCTCAGCGGCTGCGTGCACGTGCCACTAGATTGTAACGATGGCAACCCCTGTACCAACGACATCTGTACCGCCGGTACGTGCCAGCACCCCCCGAGGCCAGGAGAGGTCTGTGACGACGAGAACTCCTGCACCGGTGACGACGTCTGCAACCCGTCGGGAGCATGTGGCATCGTGCCGAACAACGCCTGCCTCGCTGACTTCGATTGCGTCGGGGGCGGGAGGTGCGGCGACGATCAACGCTGTGTACGGTGCACAGACCACGACCCATGCGTCAGCGATGTCTGCGATCCCGTCGGCCGCTGCCGCATGCCTAAGACGTGCGACGACGGCAACTCGTGTACTGACGACGCCTGCAATCCGGACGACAGCCAGTGTGTGAATGCGCCTCGCGCTGGCACCCTCTGCGATGACGGCAGCAACTGCACGACCGGGGATGCGTGCACCGCCGAGGGCGTCTGCTTGGGGATGCCACTGCCTGCGTGCACGCCCGCCTCCACGGCAACGCCGAGCGCAACACCAACGGGTGCGACCAGCACGCCGACTTCCACGCCGACGCGTACGTCAATGCCCACCGGCCCGTCGCAGACACCGACGCGGACGCCGACGCACACCACGACGCCGGATCAGACACGCACCACGACGCGCACCGCCACGGCGACGGCGAGCGCGACGGGTTCCCCTACCGCGACGCGCACATTGACGGCGACGTCGACCACCGCTCCATCGCCAACCTCCACCGCCGCGGTCACCGTTTGCGTGGGCGACTGCGATCGGGACCGTATGGTGACCGTTGAGGAGCTGACCCAGATGGTCAATGTGGCGATTGGTGCGACCCCGGTCTCCGATTGCCGGAGCGGCGATGCCGATCATGATGACGCGATCACCATCGAAGAGATTCTGACGGCGGTCAACAACGCGCTGAGCAGTTGTCCGCTGACATGAGCGGTCAACCCAGACCGAACCGACAATTCCGGCCGTGACCTAGGCGCGAATCGCTGCCCAGGCTTCGGCCACGGCGGCGGAATCGACATCGGAGACGATGCGCGCCGTGCCGATGCCGTCGAGCAGGATCAACCGCAGGTGGCCATCGCGAGACTTCTTGTCGTAGCGCATCGCCTCGAGCAGCGCGTCGGTGGGGGGCAATGTCGCATCGATCGGTAGCCCAATTGCGCGTACGATGCTGCGAATACGCTCGTACACCTCGGGTCGACAATTGCCCGTCCGCACCGAGAGCGACGCCGCAGCCAGCAGACCCAAGCCGACGGCCTCGCCATGCTGCAGGACGCCATAGCCGCACGTCGCTTCGATTGCGTGTGCGAAGGTATGGCCGAGGTTGAGCAGCGCACGCTCGGCGACTTCCTTCTCGTCGCGCATGACGACACCCGCCTTCAACGCGACGTTACGCGCCACGAGCTCTTCGAGTGCGGCCGGTTCCATCGCCATGATGCGGTCGAGGTTGGTTTCGGTCCATGCGAAGAGCTCGGCATCGCCGAGCAAGCCGTGCTTGACGCATTCCGCCAGCCCGCAACGCAGCTCACGAGCCGGCAGAGTACGGAGGGTCTGCGGATCAATGACGACGAGCACCGGTTGGTAGAACGCCCCAATCAAGTTCTTGCCCTGGGC
>Ga0187892_10010947_pt1 | contig 11293 bp, 12 predicted proteins | sample MA1701073metaG_FD_139345 | JGI IMG/M metagenome (GOLD analysis project Ga0187892, IMG submission 139345) | Bio-ooze microbial communities from a basaltic lava cave in the Kipuka Kanohina Cave System on the Island of Hawaii, USA - MA170107-3 metaG ... | reverse complement strand
GAGCTGCTGCGCGAGCGGCCGCGGCGCGCGGGTGAGCTCGCGGCCGCCTTCGAGGCCAGCGCGCCGGCCATGAGCCGCCACCTGCGCGTGCTGCGCACCCGCGGCCTCGTGGAGGAGGAACGCGTGGACGACGACGCGCGCGTCCGGATCTACCGGCTCCGGCGCGAGCCCTTCGACGCGCTTCAGCTCTGGCTGCGCGAGCTGGAGGCGTTCTGGGGCGAGCAGCTCGAGTCGTTCGGTGCCCACGTGGCGCGGCGCCGCGCCGAAGGGGAGAAGCCGCGATGAGCTTCCGGAGCTCGACCGACTGCGTGCGTGCGACGACGGTCGTGCCCGCCGACCCCGCCACCGCGTTCGCACTCTTCACCTCGGAGGTCGATCTCTGGTGGAGGCGCGGCCCGCGCTTCCGCCACGGCCTCGGCCGCCCGAGCGTGATGCGCTTCGAAGGCGAGGAGGGCGGCCGGCTGCTGGAGGTCTACACGGACGCGGCCGGCGGCGCGTTCGAGGTCGGCCGGGTGCTGGCGTGGAAGCCGGGCGACCGGCTCGTCTTCGAGTGGCGCGGCAACAACTTCGAGCCGGGCCTCGTGACCGAGGTCGAGGTGCGCTTCGAGCGCGCGGAGCGCGGCACGCGCGTCACGCTCGAGCACCGCGGCTGGGATGCCGTGCCGCTCGAGCACGCCTCGCGCCACGGCTACGGCGCGAGCCAGGCCTTCGTCGGCATGATCGGCCTGTGGTGGGGCGATCAGCTCACCTCGCTGCGCCAGCAGGCCGGCCAGGGAGCGCCGCGATGACCGCTTTCGATCCGCTCGCGACCTTCGTGCACCTGGCCGACGGTCCGGCCGCCACGCTGCTCGAGGTGGGGCCCGACTTCTGGGAGAAGCTCGGGACGCGCCGCGAGCTCCACGCGGGCCGTCTGATCAGCGCCTACCGCTTCACCGAGGACTGGACGAGCTGGGAGCGCCACCCGGCCGGCGACGAGCTGGTGTTCCAGCTCTCGGGCGCGATGGACTTCGTGGTGGACGACGGAGGCGCCGCGCGCACCGTGTCGCTGCGCGGGCGCGCGGCGCTCGTGGTGCCGCGCGGCGCGTGGCACACCGTCCGCGTGCTCGAGCCGAGCGAGGCGATCTTCGTCACGCGCGGCGAGGGCACGGAGCACAAGCCGAGAAAGGGGAACGCATGAGCGCCGCGAAGCCGCCGGCCCTGCCGCCGGGGATCCTGCTCTACCAGATGGCGATCGGGCACTACGTGTCGCGCGCGCTCGATCTCGCGGCGCGGCTCGGCGTCGCCGACCTGCTCGCGGCGGGGCCGCAGTCCGCGACCGCGCTCGCCGCGAAGACCGCCACCGACGCCGGGGCGCTCCGCCGTGTGCTGCGCCTGCTCGCGAGCGTGGGCGTTTTCCGCGAGGAGGAGGACGGCGACTTCGGGCTCACGCCGCTCGGCGATCTGCTGCGCAGCGACGCGCCGGGCTCGGCGCGGGCCTCGGTGATGCTGTTCGCGGGCATCTCCATCCAGGACTCCTGGAAGGAGCTCGAGTACTGCGTGCGCACGGGGCAGCCGGCCTTCCGCAAGCACTCGCCCGACGCCGACGCCTTCTCGTTCATGGACCCCGAAGCGGAGAAGAACTTCGACGCCGCGATGGCGACCTTCGCGCCGGCGACGTCCGCGGCGATGGCGGCCGCCTACGACTTCTCGCAGTTCGGCACGCTGATGGACGTGGGCGGCGGGAACGGCGCGATCCTGATCGGCCTGCTCGGCGCGAACCCGAAGCTGCGCGGCATCGTGTTCGACCGCGCCGGCGCCGCGGAGCGCGCGCGCGAGAAGCTCGCCGAGGCGGGGCTCTCCGCGCGCTGCCAGGTGGCCGCGGGCGACTTCTTCCGCGAGGTGCCGGCGGGCGCCGACGCCTACCTGATGAAGCACGTGATCCACGACTGGAACGACGAGCAGGCGACCACCATCCTGCGCAACTGCCGCCGCGTCATGCAGCCGGGCGCGAAGCTGCTGATCGCGGAGGGCGTCTACCCGCCGCACATCGACCAGTCGCTCGAGAGCCGCGGCGCCGCCGCCAACGACGTCAACATGCTCGTGGTGGCGGGCGGGCGGCAGCGCTCCGAGGAGGAGTTCCGCGCGCTCTACCGCGGCGCGGGCTTCGAGCTGACGAAGATCGTGCCCACGCTCGCTCGGCTCTGCGTGATCGAGGGGGTGCCGCGATGATCGCGCACGACCTGCGCGGGGCGCTGGCGGGCGTCGCCACGGGCACCGTCGCCACGGCCGAGGAGGACGCCGCCGCCTTCCCGCGGCTCGCCTCGTTCAACGCGGGCGCGGTGTACGTCGGGCGCTTCTCGGGCGAGACGCCGTGGGAACGACACCCGGACGCCGACGAGCTGCTGCACGTGCTCGACGGTGCGACGGACATCACCTTGCTCACGGCGGACGGCGCGCGACGGGTGAGCGTCGCCGCGGGCTCGGTGTTCGTGGTGCCGCGCGGGCTCTGGCACCGCCAGCACGCTCCGGCGGGCGTGACGCTCCTCGCCGCCACGCCCGACCACTCGGAGATCTCCAGCGCCGACGATCCGCGGGGCGGGAGCTAGGAGCCGGCCGTGCTCGCCCGCCTGCGCACCCGCAACGAATGGAAGTTCGCCGGCGTGCTGCCGCAGGCGGACCGCGGGCTCGCCGTCCTGTGGTGGGCGCTCGTGGTGCTCCGCGGGCTGCTGCCGGCCGGCTTCGCGGTGGCGATGGGCGTGCTCGTCGGCGCGGTCGAGCGGGGCGAGCCGCTGGCGGCGCCGCTCGCGGGCATGGGCTGCGTGTTCGTGCTGCTCCAGCTGGCGGCGCCGATCCACCAGGCGGTGGGCGCGAACCTCGGGAGCCGCACCGCGGCGTGGCTCTACGATCGGCTCACCGCGGCGTGCGTGCTTCCGCCCGGCCTCGGCCACCTCGAGAGCCCGGCGCTCACCAGCGACCTCGCGATGGCCCGCGACTTCGACCTCGGCATCAGCGGGCCGCCGCTCGCGATCTCGATGGACTTCATCGCGAGCGAGCTGGTGGAGCTGCTCGGCGGCGTCGCCTCGGCCGCCGTGCTCGCGGCGTACGCGTGGTGGGCGCCGCTGCTGCTCGGCGGCGCCTGGCTCGCCACGCACTGGCTGCTGCGCGAGAGCGGCGTGTGGCGCGACCGCGAGACGGAGGTGGTGCGGGAGGCGCAGCGCCACGCGGACTACGCGTACCGGCTCGCGGTCGACGCGCCGGCGGCGAAGGAGCTGCGGCTGTTCGGTCTCGCGCCGTGGGTGGTCGAGCGCTTCCGCTCGCGCCGGCGGCAGCTCTTCGAGCTGCGCTGGCAGGCGACGCGCCTGCGCGAGCGCCCCGTGCTGTGGAGCCTGCTGCTGGCGCTCGCCGCGAACGCGGTCGTGTTCGCGTCCCTCGGCGCGGCCGCGGCGGACGGCAGCCTCGCGCTCTCTCGCCTCGTCACCTTCGCCAGCGCGGCCGTCGGCACGAGCATGATCGCGTTCGGCGGGCTGTCGTGGGCGCTCGACGGCGCCGCGGCGCCGGCGGCGGCCGTGCTGCGCCTCCAGCAGGCGATGGCGCCGGCGGGCGCGCTGCCGCGCGGCGAGCGCTCTGCGGCGGGCCTGCCCGCGCGCGAGATCCGCTTCCGCGACGTCCGCTTCGCGTATCCGAGCACGGGCGAGCCCGTGCTCGACGGCTTCGACCTCACGATCCCCGCCGGCTCGTCGCTCGCGATCGTGGGCCAGAACGGCGCCGGCAAGACGACGCTCGCGAAGCTCCTCTGCCGGCTCTACGACCCGCAGGGCGGCGCCATCGAGGTGGACGGCGTCGACCTGCGCGCGCTCGACCTGGAGAGCTGGCGCTCGCGCGTGACGGCCGTCTTCCAGGACTTCATCCGCTTCGAGCTGCCCCTCCGCGACAACGTGGCGCCGGCCGGCGCGCCCGACGACGCGATCCGGGCCGCGGTCGCCGAGGCGGGCGCCGGCGGACTCGCGGAGCTCGAGACGGTGCTCGCGCGCGGCTACCCGGGCGGCACGGAGCTCTCGGGCGGCCAGTGGCAGCGCGTCGCGCTCGCGCGCGCGCTGTGCGCGGTGAAGCTCGGCGCGGGACTCGTGCTGCTCGACGAGCCGACCGCGCAGCTCGACGTGCGCGGCGAGGCCGAGATCTTCGACCGCATCCTCACCGCCACGCGCCACGTCACCACCATCCTGATCTCCCACCGCTTCTCGACGGTGCGCCACGCCGACCGCATCGCCGTGCTCGAGCACGGCAAGCTGGTGGAGCTCGGCACGCACGACGAGCTGATGGCGGCCGGCGGCCGCTACCGCACCATGTTCGAGCTGCAGGCGTCGCGCTTCGGAGCGGATGCGGAGGAGGGCCTCGATGCCCTCGACTGACCGGTCGGTCGTGGAGCTCCCGCCGGCGCTGTCGTCGATGTGGCGGGCGCTCGTGCGCGGCTACCAGGCCGAGCCGCTGCTGCTCTCCGTCGCGTTCGGGCTCGCGCTGCTGGCGGCGGTGCCCGACGCGCTGATCGCGCTCTGGCTGAAGCTGCTGGCCGAGGGCGTGCTCGGCGGGCGGCGCGAGCTCGTGCTCGGGGCCGCGCTCGGCCTCGGCGCGTCGTCGGTGGCGACCTGGTTCCTCTACCTGATCTACGAGCGCACCCAGCGCCGCTTCCGCGACCGCGTGACGATCGCGCTCGAGTCGCACGTCGCGCAGCTCCAGGCGTCCGTGGCCACCATCGAGCACCACGAGCGGCCGGAGGTGCTCGATCGCCTCGCGGTCCTGCGCAACCAGGTGTTCGTGCTCGATCACATGTACCTGTCGCTGTTCACGACGTGCGGCTGGGTGCTGCGGCTCGGCGTCACGCTCGCGCTCCTGGTGTCGATCCACCCGGCGCTCGCGCTGCTCGTGTTGTTCGCGCTGCCGACGGTGGGGACGTCGCTCTGGCGCCCCGGCGTGGAGCGCGCCGCCGAGGAGCGCGGCGCCGCCGCGAACCGCCTGGCCCGGCACCTGTTCGACACCGCCACCACCGCGCCGCCCGGCAAGGAGGTGCGCGTGACGGGGATCGGTGCGCGCCTCGCGGCGCAGCGGCGGGCCGCGTGGGAGCGCTGGTACGGGCCGGTGGCGGCGGCGCGCCGCGGCAACGCCGCCTGGCACGCGCTCGGCTGGGCGGTGTTCGGCGGCGCCTACGTCGGCGCCGTCGTGTTCGTGGCGGTGGGGCCCGCGGCGACGCCGGGCAACGTGCTGCTCGTGCTGGCGGCGGGCTCTCGCCTGTCGGCGTACATCGGCGCGACGGTGGGCGAGATCGGCTTCCTGCGCGGCATCTGGCTCGACGGCTCCCGCCGCCTCGCCTGGCTCGAGGACTACGCCGCCTCGCTCGTACGGGACGCCGATCTGCCCGCCCCGGAGCGCCTCGCGGAGGGTGTCCGCTTCGAGCACGTCTCGTTCGTGTACCCCGGCACGGAGCGGCTCGCGCTCGAGGACGTCGATCTGCACCTGCCGCCGGGCGCGGTCGTCGCGCTGGTGGGCGAGAACGGCGCCGGCAAGACCACGCTCGTGAAGCTGCTGTGCCGGATGTACCAGCCGACCGCGGGGCGCATCCTCGTGGACGGCCGGCCGCTCGCCCGGATCCCGCCGGACAGCTGGCGCGCACGCCTGGCCGGCGCATTCCAGGACTTCTTCCGCTTCGAGCTATGCGCCCGGCACTGCGTCGGGGTCGGCGACGTGCCGCGCCTCGACGACGGTCCGGCCGTCGAGGCCGCGGTCGAGCGCGCCGGCGCGAACGACGTGGTGACGCAGCTCCTCTCCGGGCTCGACACCCAGCTCGGCCCCACCTGGCCGGCGGGCGTCGATCTCAGCTTCGGGCAGTGGCAGAAGCTCGCCCTCGCGCGCGGCTTCATGCGCGAGCGCCCGCTGCTGCTCGTGCTCGACGAGCCCACCGCGGCGCTCGACGCCGAGACGGAGCACGCGCTGTTCGAGCGCTACGCCACGGCGAAGCATCCCGACCAGATCACGCTGCTCGTCTCGCATCGCTTCAGCACCGTGCGCATGGCCGACTTCATCGTGGTGCTCGACGGCGCGCGCGTGGTCGAGACGGGCACGCACGAGGCGCTGATGGCGAAGTGCGGCCAGTACGCGGAGCTCTACACGATCCAGGCCTCGGCCTACCGCTAGGGAGGAACGGACATGACGCAGGGACCCAGCCTGATTCCCGGCTTGTTCTACGACGACCCCAACGCGGCGGTCGAATGGCTCGCCAAGGCCTTCGGCTTCGAGCTGCGCATGAGCTACACGGACGACGCCGGGCGCATCGGCTACGCCGAGCTCGAGCTCGCCGACGGCGTGGTGGCGATCCGGCAGTCGCGCGGGCATTCGCCTCACGACCTCTCGCCGCGCGGCATCGACACCACCAACACCGCGCACGTGCAGGTGGCGGTGCACGACGTGGACGCACATCATGCGCGGGCAGAGCAGGCGGGCGCGCGCGTGGTCGAGCCGCTCAGCGACAAGTTCTACGGGCTGCGCTCCTACGCGGTCGAGGACTGCGAGGGGCACCGCTGGACGTTCGAATCGCACCTCGCCGGCCCGGCGCCCGAGGAGCGGCGCTGGCGGCGGAGCGAGGGGCGCGGATGAGCCAGCGGGTCACGGTGAGCACGAGGGTGGCGGCGCCGCCGGCCGAGGCCTTCGCGCTCTTCACCGGCGAGATCGGCGCGTGGTGGGCGGCGGGCGCCGTGCGCGGCGCGCGGTTCCACGGCGAGCTCCGCTTCGAGCCCGGCGTGGGCGGCCGCCTGCTGAAGACCGTCGGCGACCAGGCCTTCGAGATCGGCCGCGTGAAGGGCTGGGAGCCGCCGGCGCGCTTCGTGTTCGAGTGCCGGGAGCAGGGCGAGCCGGCGGGCCCGTGCACGGAGGTCGAGGTGCGCTTCGCGGCGGCCGGTGCAGGCGCCACGCGCGTCACGCTCGAGCACCGCGGCTTCGAGGCGCTGCCGCCGGACCACCCCGCGCGCGGCGGTCTCGCGCGCGAGGCGCTGCTGCGCCTCTGGGGCCGCTGCTGGACCGAGCGGCTCGAGCAGGCCAAGGCGTGCGTGGAGCGGGTGCGGCGATGAGCGAGTTCGTCTCGGCGCGCACGTTCGGATTCCTGCGCGAGCTGGCGTCGCACAACGAGCGCGCCTGGTTCGAGGCGAACAAGCAGCGCTATCTCGACGAGGTGCGCGACCCGCTGCTGCGCTTCGTCGCGGCCGTGGGCCCGAAGCTCGGCAAGATCAGCCGGCAGATCGTGGCCGATCCGCGGCCCGTCGGCGGCTCGCTGTTCCGCATCCACCGCGACGTGCGCTTCGCGAAGGACAAGAGCCCGTACAAGACGCACGCGGCGATGAGCTTCCGCCACGCGGACGGGCGCGAGCGGCCGGCGCCCGGCTTCTACCTGCACCTCGGGCCGGGCGACGTCTTCGCGGGCGCGGGGCTCTGGCACGCGCCGTCCGACGTGGTGAAGCAGGTGCGCGACGCCATCGTCGCGGACCCCGCGCGCTGGACGAAGGTCGTACGCGCGTGTCCGCTCGGAGCGGAGGAGGACACCCTCAAGCGCCCGCCGCGGGGCTACGACCCCACGCATCCGTGCATCGAGGACCTGAAGCGGCAGAGCTTCACCACGGGCGTCCGCTTCACGCAGGCGCAGGCGTGCGCCGCCGACTTCCCCGACCGCTTCGCCGCCGCCTGCCGGAAGGCCAGTCCGCTGATGGAGTTTCTGGCGGGCGCGGTCGCGGTGCCGTGGTAGAACGGAGGGCGTGATGCGCCGCCTCGGTCTCGCGCTCCTGCTCGCCCTGTTGGCCGCGGTGGTGTTGCCGCCGCTCTGGTTCCGCCTGTTCCGCGAGCCCGCGCCGGAGCTGCCGCCCGCGGGCCGGCGCGTGGCCCTGGCGAGCGGCGTCGGCGTGAACGTGGTGGAGGAGGGCGAGGGTCCGCCGGTCGTGCTCGTGCACGGCCACCCGGGAAGCGCCTACGACTGGCGTCTGCTCGCACCCGTGCTCGCGGCGCGTGGCCTGCGCGCGATCGCGTACGACCGCGTGGGCTACGGCCGGTCCGACCCGCGCCGCGACGACGACTACACCTTCGAGGCCAACGCGAGAGAGCTGGTCGAGCTGCTCGCGGCGCTCGAGCTGGACGACGCGACGGTCGTCGGATGGTCCTATGGCGGGGGCACCTCGATCGTGGCCGCGCAGCGGGACGCCTCGCGCATCGGGCGCCTCGTTCTGGTCGGCAGCGTCGGGCCGGGCGAGCGCATCGGCCCGCCGCCCCTGGCGACGCTCCTCTTCTCGGCGCCGGTGCTGGCCTGGGTCGGGGCGGTTCCGCCGGTGTCGGCGCGCGTGCGCGGCGCGATGAGCGCGAACGCGTTCAGCGGCCAGCCGCAGCCCGACTGGTGGCCCCCCGGGCTCGACGCCAACCTCGGACGCGCCGCCACGCGGCACACGATGCTGGAGGAAGGCGTGGCGTACGACCGCCAGGCCGTTCCGGACCCGACGGGTCTCGCGCTGCCGATCCTCGTGATCCACGGCGACGACGACCGCCTCGTGCCCGTCGCGGTCGGCCGCGAGCTCGCGCGCCGCGCGCCGAACGCACGCCTCGTGCTCGTCCCGGGCGGCAGCCACATGCTCCCGGTCACACACCCGGAGCTGCTCACCGACGAGATCACAGCTTCGCGCTAGCGCTCTATTCGGGCCAGTCGGGCCAGTCGCGGGAGACGCGGGCGGTCCAGCGCGGGGGGCGCTTCTCGACGAAGGCGACGGGGCCTTCCACGGCGTCCGGGCGCTTGAACAGGTGGAGATGGAGCGCGGTCTCCTTGCGCTCGACGTCCTCCGGCGAGAGCAGCGGGGCTTCCCAGAGCAGCTGCTTCGAGACGGCCACCGAGAGCGGCGCGGCGTTGGCCGCGACGTCGCGCGCGAGCTCGCGCGCGGCCGGGAGCACCTCCGCGGCGGGCAGCACGCGGCTCGCGACGCCGAGGCGGTCGAGCTCGTCGCCGCCGAACGTGCGGCCCGTGAGCAGCAGCTCCGCCGCGCGCGCCAGGCCCACCGCGCGCAGCACGGTCCAGTGCGAGTACGCGTCCGGCATCGCGCCGCGCCGCACCTGCACGATGCCGTAGCGACCCTCGCGCGCGAAGATGCGGATGTCGCACTGCATGGCGAGCGTGAAGCCGAGCCCGAGCGCGTGCCCGTTCACCGCGGCGATCACGAGCTTGCGCACGCGGAAGGCCGGGAAGTCGATCGCCGCCGCGCTGAAGCTGCGCGGGTTCGTGACCTGGAACGTGCGCGCGGCGTCGCTCATGTCGGCGCCCGCACAGAACGCGCGCCCGGCGCCCGTCACCACCACGGCGCGCACGGAGTCGTCCTCGTCGCAGCGGCGGTAGGCGGCGGTCAGCGCCTCGCCCATCGCGCCGGAGAAGGCGTTGAGCCGGTCGGGCCGCGAGAGCGTGATCGTGGCGATCCCGTCCGCCAGCTCGAAACGCAGGTCCTGCTCCATCGGGCACGGTGTAGCGAAACCGCGCCGGATTGCGGTACGAAGCCGCTCCGTGCCGAACCTCGCCGCCGTCCACGAAGCGATCGCCGCCGCCCTCCCGCAGCACGAATGCCTCGTGTTCGGCGAGCGCCGGCTCTCCTGGTCCGCCGTCACAGAGCGCACGCGCCGGCTCGCCGCCGTGCTGGCGGGCGCGGGGCTCGGCTGCCGGCGGCCGCGCGCGGGCCTCGCCAACCACGAGTCCGGGCAGGACCACGTCGCGCTCTACCTCTACAACGGCAACGAGTATCTGGAAGGGATGCTCGGGGCGATGAAGGCGCGCTGCGCGCCCTTCAACGTGAACTACCGCTACGTCGAGGAGGAGCTGCTCTACCTGTTCGACAACGCGGACGCCAAGGCGGTCATCTTCCACGCCGGCTTCGCGCCGGTGCTGGCGCAGCTGCGCGAGCGCCTGCCGCAGATCCGGCTCTGGCTCCAGGTCGAGGACGGCTCCGGCGAGAAGCTCGAGGGCGCGCTCCCGTACGAGGCCGCGCTCGCCGCGGCGCCGCCGCTCGCGCCGGAGGGGCTCTCGGACGACGACCTCTACATCCTCTACACCGGCGGCACGACGGGCATGCCGAAGGGCGTGCTCTGGCGGCACGACGACATCCTGCGCGCCACGCTGCTGCCGCCGCGCACCGAGGCGACGATTCCCGCCATCGTCGAGCGCGCGCGCCGCGGCGCCGGCAAGGTGCGGGTGATGCCGCTGCCGCCCTTCATGCACGGCGCGGCGCACTGGGCCGCGTTCACCATGTGGCACACCGGCGGCGCGGTGGTGGTGGCGCCGAACCCGCGCCGGCTCGATCCCGCGGACGTCTGGTCCACCGTCGAGCGCGAGCGCGTGAGCGCGCTGACGATCGTCGGCGACGCCTTCGCGAAGCCGCTGCTCGAGGGGCTGGCGGAGCGGACGTACGACGTCTCGTCGATCCAGACCGTGAGCTCGGGCGGTGCCACACTCTCCGCACCGGTGAAGGACGCGCTGCTCGCCGGACTGCCCGGCGCGCGCATCCTCGACGTGCTCGGCTCCTCCGAGACCGGCCACCAGGCCACGCAGGTGAGCACGGCCGGCGAGAAGGCCACGAGCGGCAGCTTCGAGCTCGGCGACGAGAACTTCGTGCTGAAGGAGGATCTCTCCGGGCTCGTCACGGCGGGCTCGGGCGAGCTCGGCTGGCTCGCGCGCACCGGGCCCGTGCCCCTCGGCTACTACAAGGACGCGGAGAAGACGGCCCGCACCTTCCCCGTGATCGACGGCGTGCGCTACTCGGTGCCCGGCGACCGCGTCATCGCGCACCCGAACGGCCGGCTCGAGCTGCTCGGGCGCGACTCCGTCACGATCAACTCGGGCGGCGAGAAGATCTTCGCGGAGGAGGTCGAGGTCGCGCTCAAGCAGCACGCCGCGGTGTGGGACACGGTGGTCACCGGCACCCCTCACCCGCGCTTCGGCCAGCAGGTGACCGCGCTGGTCGCGCTTCGCCCGGGCGCGCACGCGAGCGAGGAGGAGCTGCGCGAGGCGTGCAGCGCGCACCTCGCCCGGTACAAGCTGCCGCGCGCCATCCTGTTCGTGGACGAGGTGCTCCGCGCGCCGTCCGGCAAGGCGGACTACCGCTGGGCGAAGCAGCTCGCCGCGGAGCGGCTCGGCGGCTAGGGAACCTCTGCGCAGGTAGCCGCGCAGGGGTCGTGAGGGGAGATGGCGTGGAGGGGTGAGGGGTGGCGATCCCCTGCCTTGGCCGCTTTCTCCGTCGAACCACGGGTCGGTCGAGAG
>Ga0187892_10010946_pt1 | contig 11294 bp, 7 predicted proteins | sample MA1701073metaG_FD_139345 | JGI IMG/M metagenome (GOLD analysis project Ga0187892, IMG submission 139345) | Bio-ooze microbial communities from a basaltic lava cave in the Kipuka Kanohina Cave System on the Island of Hawaii, USA - MA170107-3 metaG ... | reverse complement strand
CGCGGTGGAGCACCCGGGCTCGAACGCCGGTTGGACACTTCGGCTGGACCGGCTCGAGGACAGCTTGGTCGGCAGCACACGGCCGCTGCTGCTCGTGCTGCTCGGGCTGGTCACCTGCGTGCTGCTGATCGCCTGCGCGAACGTCGCGGGCCTGCTCGTCGCACGCGCAACGGCCAGGCGTCATGAAGTCGCGATTCGCACCGCGCTCGGCGCGGGCCGGCAGCGGCTGTTGCGGCAGTGGCTGGTCGAGGCGTCGCTGTTCGCCGCGCTCGGCGGCGCTGCCGGCCTGGTCGTCGCGTGGTCCAGCCAGCGGATATTGATCGCACTGGCACCATCGGACATCCCGCGGCTGGGCGATGTTGCGTTCGGCGGGCCGGTCCTGCTCTTCGCGCTGGGCGTCACTGTGATCTCTGCGCTGGCAACCGGGCTCGCGCCGCTGGTGCACACGCGGACGGCGGCGGCGCAGTCGCTCCGCAGCCGGAGCGGCCATGAGGATCGTGGCAGCGTGCGGGCGCGCGAGTGGCTGCTCGGCGCACAGGCCGCGCTCACCTTCGTGCTGCTGGCCGCGGCGACGCTGCTGCTGCGCAGCTTCCTCGAGCTGCGCGCAGTGGATCTCGGGTTCCGGCAGGGGAACATTGTCGCTGCCCAGCTGCGAGTGCCCAACAGCCGCTTCTCTGCGGCGGGCAGCTGGTACGGGCGAGCCGTCTACTACGAGCGGCTGATCGAGGACCTGCGCGCGTTGCCCGGCGTCACCGCCGTCGAGGGCACGACCGACGTGCCGCTCGCCGGCATCATCCCCCAGGGCACTGTATGGCGAGCGGATGCGCCCGGCGCCGCTGGCCCGCGGCCGCCCGGCTCCGCAACTGACCGCTGGGCCGCTGCTATCCGCGCTGTTACACCCGGCTACTTCGAGCTGATGGGCATCCCCGTGGTGCGCGGGCGGCCGTTCGGCCCGGAGGATCGCTTTTCGGCAGAGGAGCTGGCCCGCGTTCCGGATCCGCCTCGGCCCGTGGGCGTCGTCCTGATCAATCAGGCGCTGGCCGCGCACTACTTTCCGGGACAGGATCCGCTGGGCCGGGACCTCATCGTGTTCGAGGACCAGGGCTTCGCGGCTTCCCGTCGTATTGTCGGCATTGTGGGCGATGTCCGCGCGGATGCCGTGACCGAAGCGGCCGCGCCGACGGTGTTCCTGCCGTTCGCGCAGCACCCCGGCCGCGATCTCGCGCTGCTGCTGCGGGGCGGCGTGCCGGCGGAGCGACTGCAGGCGGCCGTCCTCGCGCGCCTGCGCGCGTTCGACACGCAGATCAGCATTTCGAGTGTACGCCCGCTGCGCGACGTGGTTTCGGGAGCCGTGTCACGGCCCCGGTTCGGGCTGGTACTGGCCGGCAGCTTCGCGCTGCTCGCGCTCGCACTCGCCGGTGTAGGCATCTTCGGTCTCGCTGCGTATCTGGCGGCTCGGCGCAGACAGGAAATCGGCATCCGTATGGCGCTCGGTGCCACACCCGTGCACGCACTCTGGCTCGTACTGAGCGCCGGGCTCCGGCCGATTCTGCTCGGCGGGCTGAGCGGCATGCTCGCCTCGATCGGCGTCGCGGCCGCCATGCGCTCGCTGCTCTTCGGGCTCGCTCCGCTCGATCCACCCAGCTTTGTCGCAGCCGCCGCGTCACTCCTGATCGCAACAACCCTCGCCGCGCTGCTGCCCGCGCGAAGCGCTGCGCGTGTCGACCCCATGCGCGTGCTGCGGAACGAGTGATCGGCTCTCCCGCCGCCGACTGAGTGTCCCGGGCGCGCCGGCCCGGGCGCGGAACACGATCCGGTTCGATCGGCCCCGCTCCGCCAGGCGCGCTCCGAATCACACCACCTCGCTGTCGGTTCAACGGCGGAAACCGGCAGTTCGTCGATGATCTCTACCGCGCCTCCCGGCGGACTGGCGTTCTTTGACGCGGGTCCGGACGTGCACAATGGAGGCGACATGTTCCGAGCCGTATCCTGCACTGCGAGCGCGTGGCTGCTCATCGCGGCCGCGTCGCTGCAGGCGCAGCAGCCACTCGAGCTGCAGCGTCTGCGTGCCGCGATCCAGCTGGACGGCGTTCCCAATGAACCGGCGTGGCAGGAAATCGCGCCGCTGCCGCTCACGATGTACACGCCCGTGTTTCGCGGCCAGCCTACGCAGAGAACCGAGATCCGTGTGGCCTACGATGACGAAAACTTCTACGCCGCCGGCTGGTTCTATGACACGCGGCCGTCGGAGATCCGCATCAACTCCCTCTACCGCGACCGCTGGAACGGCGATGACGCGTTTGCCATCTACATTGACGTGTTCAACGACAACCAGAACGCGAAATGGTTTGGCACTACGCCGGGCGGGATCCGTTTCGATCAGCTCGTGTCCGACGATGGCGCGACGCTGAACGGCAGCTGGGACACGTTCTGGAGCGCGGAAACCACGGTGGCGGCGGACGGCTGGTTTGCGGAAGTGCGGATCCCGTTCTCGAGCCTGGGCTTCCGCACGGACGGAGAAGGCCGCGCCATCATGGGACTCACGGTTACGCGGCTGCTGGCGCGGCTGGACGAGCGAGTGACGTTCCCCGCGATCGATCCGAAGTTCGAGTTCCGGCGACCGTCCGTGGCCCACGATATCGTGCTGCACGACGTGCGCAGCCATACGCCGCTGTACGTGACGCCGTATGGACTGACCGGCGTGTCGCGCAGTGCCGTGGCGGACGGAACGTCCGGATTCCGCACGGCTACTGGTACCTCACGCGAAATCGGCGTCGACATACGCTACCCGCTTTCGCCGCAGCTCACGCTCGATCTCACGGCGAACACGGACTTCGCTCAGGTCGAAGCGGACGATCAACAGGTGAATCTGGATCGGTTCACGCTCTTCTATCCGGAGCGCCGGCGCTTCTTCCAGGAAGGCAGCGGCATCTTCGATTACGCGATCGGCACGGGCAACGCGCGCCTGTTCCACTCACGCCGCATCGGGCTGGCCGCGGACTTCACACCGGTTCCGGTGCTGGCCGGCGCACGGCTGGTCGGACGGATCGGCGCGTGGGACCTCGGCCTCCTCGAGATGCAGACGGAGGCGCAGGACGCCAGTCCCTCCGAGAATTTCGGCGTGCTGCGCTTGCGCCGGCCGGTGCTGAATCCGTACTCGACGGCCGGCCTGATCATTACGTCGTACATCGCGGAGGGCCGCCACAATCTGTCGTTCGGCGCGGATGCCGCACTGCGTGTGCACGGCGATGAGTACTTCACGCTGAAATGGGCGGGCAGCGTCGACAGCCGCGACTCCGGCAATGCCAGCCCGCTGGGTCGCAGTCACATCGATGCCCGGTTCGAGCGCCGGGCGGGCCGCGGCATCGCGTACACCCTCCAGTACACGCGCTCCGGTACGGATTTCCGGCCCGAGCTGGGGTTCCTGCCGCGGCGCAACTTCACGACGGCCAATGCCATTGCGAACTGGTACTTCTTCACGGACTCGCACCCGTACTTCCGGCGCGTGTACCCGGGCGCGCTCGCCTTCTCGACGTTCCGCAACAGCGATGGCGCGCTCGAGTCCGGCCAGTACGCAGTCTGGGTGCAATGGGACACGAAGGCGGGCGGCGGCGGCTGGATCGAGCCCAAGCTGTTCCATGAGAATGTGCTGCAGCCATTCCGGATCGGCGGCGAGATCGATGTCCCGGCCGGCACTTATGATTTTGCGGACCTGCAGCTCGTCTTCACCATGCCGGTTGGCGCACGGCTGCGCACCAACGTCGATTTCCGGGCCGGCACGTACTTTGACGGACGCCGCGCGCAGGTGCTGCTCACACCCACCTGGAACGTGTCCCCGCACCTCGAGCTGGGCGCCGATTACCAGCTGTCTCTGCTCCGCTTCAGCGAGCGCGACCAGCACGCTGACATCCACGTCGCACGCGTGCGCGCACGAACGGCGCTCAACGCGCGCACTTCCGGAAACGCATTCGTGCAGTACAATTCGACAACGGACCGCCTCGACTTCAATGTGCGGCTCCGTTATCAGTTTGCCGAGGGCACGGACCTCTGGCTCGTGTACAATGAGGGGCTCGATACGGATCGCGCCGATCAGATCGGCATGCGGTCGCCGCTCTCGCTGGCGAGGGCGCTGATCCTCAAGTATACGCATACGTTCGGTTTCTGACGAAGGCTCACCGCGGAGTGCGCTGGGAGCGCCGAGGTCTCGAAACGGGCGAGTGCCAGGGCACGGAGCACTTCAACCACTGCGTTGAATGCATCTTTGAGAAGAACGGACTTTTCAATTGGAACGGACAACGGATGAAGGGCGGGTCATGGGCGGGGGCGCGGGCGGGGCCCGGACGCGGGTGAAGGCGTGGCTGGTTGCGGGCGTCGTGCTGGCGTGGTGCGTGGTCAGTCTGGTAGTGGGTGCGCAGATGGCGCTGGCCTCGGCCGTCACCGGCAACAACCCGGTGCCGCTCGGAAGCGCGGTTCAGTCCGCGCTCCTTCAGCTGATGCCATGGGCGCCGGTGACACTTGTCGTGATCGTGGCGGCCGTCCGGTATCCGCTGACGCGCGCGGAGTGGCCGCGGCGGCTTCCCGTTCATCTGGCGGCGGCGCTGCTGCTCGCATTCGCGGCCAACCTGCTCGTGGTTCTCGGATTCTGGCTCACCCAGGGTTCGTTTCGCGGCTGGCTGGTGCTGCTGCGCCAGGGCGCGGTCTGGGCGCTCCTGCGCGCGCATGTCGCCCTGCTCATCTACTTTTCGATTCTGGCGCTGACGCAGGGCCTGGTCTACTACCGGCGCACGCGCGACCGTGAGCTGCAGCTCGCGCGCATCGAGGGCCAGCTTGCGCGCGCGCGGCTCGAAGCGCTGAACGCGCAGATCCGGCCGCATTTCCTGTTCAACACGCTGCACACGATTGGACAGCTGTGGCGTTCGGGACGCAGCCACGATGCGGAAGCCGTGCTCGATCATCTCGGCAGCCTGTTCCACAGAGTTCAGGACTCGACCGCTCAGCTCGAAGTGCCACTGTCCGAGGAACTCGACCTCATCCGGGAATACCTGGCGATCGAGGAGATGCGGTTCCGCGATCGCCTGCGGACCTCTGTCGAGGCGAGCCCTGCCGCGCTCGAGTGCACGGTGCCGCCGCTGCTGCTGCAGCCGCTGGTCGAGAACGCAGTGCGGCACGGCATCTCCGCCGTTTCGTCCGCGGGCCAGGTGGAGGTCACGGCCACAGTCGAAGGCGACCGCTTGCGGCTCGCTGTCCGGGATGACGGCCCGGGTATGAGCTCGCCTCCCGCGTCGCCCGGCACGGGCACAGGACTTCGCAACACGCGCGAGCGCCTCGAGCAGCTGTATGGCCCGCGGGCTCTGCTGCGCATGGCAACCGCCGCCGGCGGGACCCTCGTCGAAATCGAGATTCCTGTGAGCGGCCGCGTGGCCGCGGCGGTCGCGAATGACTGAATCGCTCCGCGCGGGTGCGCGGGCTGCGGCCGTGCGCGCGGTCGTCGTCGATGACGAGCCGGCCGCCCGCGAGGCCATCATCACGCTGCTCGCCGAGCGGCCCGGCGTCACCGTGATCGGCGAAGCGACCAATGGGCGCGAGGCCGTCGAGCGGATCCGCAGCCTGCAGCCGGATCTGCTGTTTCTCGACGTGCAGATGCCCGACCAGGACGGGTTCCGTGTGCTGGAGGCGCTCGGGCCGGAGGTTCCGCGCGGCATCGTGTTCGTCACGGCCCACGATGAGCACGCCATCCGCGCGTTCGATGTTCACGCGCTGGATTATCTGCTCAAGCCATTCGGCCGACAGCGCTTTCTGGCTGCCGTGGACCGCGCGCTCGAACGGCTCAGCGCGCTCGACGCGCTTGCGTTGCAGCGCACACTCGCCAGCATCGCAGACCGCCGGCACGCCCGCGTCGAGCCGGGCCAGCTGGCCAACCATGCGCTCGCGCGCACCCAGTTTCCTCGCCGCCTGGCCGTGCGCAATGGCACACGCACCGTGCTGGTCGATGTGAACGGCATCGACTGGATCGAAGCCGAAGGCGATTATGCGCGCATCCACACGACGGCGCAGACGCACCTGGTCGCACTCCGCATGCACGCGCTCGAGCGCTCGCTCGAAGGCGAAGGAACCTTCATGCGCGTGCACCGCTCGATCATCGTGAACCTGAGCCGTGTTCGCGAGCTGCACCGCGAAGCCGATGGCGGCGGCACGCTCGTGCTGCATGATGGTCTGTGCCTGCGCGTCGCGCGCGGCCGCTGGGATGCGCTGCAATCCGCGCTCCGGCTGAAGGCCGTCTGACCGGGCGTCGCGCCCGCCGCCGCTCGTCCCAGGCCGCGCCCCGGATGGCCCCCCGGCCGAGCCGGTAGTCCCAACGGCCGTGCCTGTGCCCGCCCAGCATCACGATCATTGCACGCACCCGGCCGAACGCGCGCGGCCGCCTTTCGAAGCCACAGCCGGAGCCCGGCAAATGATCAAGCTCGTCATGGTCCTTATGTGCGCCACCGCCACGCAGGGAAAGCAGGCGCCCTCCCTCTTCGCACGCGCGCAGGCCGCGTTCAACGCCCAGGATTTCCGAACTGCGGTCCAACTCTTTGCGCAGGTCGTCAAGGAGGATCCGGCAAACGCGCGCGCCTGGAACCAGTACGGCGTCGCGCTCCGCCGAACCGGCGAGTGGCGCGATGCCGCGGCGGCGCACCGCAAGGCCGCGGAATTCGATGTCACGCGCGCCATGGCCTGGTATCAGCTCGGACTGGCCTATGCCGCCGGCCAGCAGATGGACAGCGCGTTCAACTGGCTCGGCGAGGCAAAGCGGTCCGGCCGCGTCAACATGACGAACCTGGGTGCGGACCCGCTGGCCCCGACGCTGCAGAACGATCCGCGCTACCACGCACTCTACCCGACGCGCGAGGAGTTCGCGGCTCCGTTTGTCGAGCCAACGCGCATCCTGCAGGAATGGCAAGGCGAGGCGGCGGGCGATCAGTTCGGCTGGATCGCGCGCAACATCGGCGATGTCGATGGCGACGGTGCGGCCGATGTCGTGACCTCCGCACCCACGCACGGGGCCGCCGGCGCCAACACCGGCAAGGTCTATGTGTACTCGAGCCGCTCCGGCCGTATGCTCTGGAGCGCGACCGGCCCCAATGGCGGCCAGCTCGGCATCGGCGTGGAAGCGGCCGGCGACGTCAACGGCGATCGCATTCCCGATGTCATCGCGGGTGCGCCTTTCGCCAACCAGGCGTTCGTCTACTCGGGCCGCGATGGCACCGTGCTGCATACGCTTCGCGGCGAAGCCAGTGGCGATGGCTTCGGCCAGCGCGTCTCCGATGCGGGCGATCTCGACGGCGATGGTCGCGATGATGTCCTCGTGAGCGCGCCGCAGCACGATGGCGCCGGCCAGAACGCGGGCAGAGTCTACGTCTTCAGCGGGCGCGACGGCCGCGTCCTGCTCACCCTCGATGGCGACTCCGCCGGTCACACTTTCGGCACTGCGCTCGCCGGCATGACGCGCGGCGCAGAACGCTGGATCGTCATCGGCGCCGGCGCGGGCGGCGCCGGTACCGGCCGCGTCTATGTCTACCGCGGACTCCAGCGTGTGCCGGCTTACACCATCGAGGCGGATTCCTCCGGCGCCGCGCTCGGCGCCATGTTCGTGTCCGTCATCGGCGATGTCGATGGCGATGGTGTCCTCGACGCCTACGCGTCCGACTGGCCCAACAGCGCGCGCGGCGCTTCGACCGGCCGCATCTTCGTGCATTCCGGGCGTGATGGCCGGCGCCTGCTCACGCTCACAGGCGAGGCCGCCGGCGATGGCTTCGGCATCGGCCCGGCCGACGCCGGTGACGTCGACCGCGATGGCACGGCCGACCTCATCATCGGCGCCTGGCAGCACGCATCCGCCGCGCCCTCCGGCGGCAAGGTGTATCTCTACTCCGGCAAGACGGGCGCACTGCTCCGCGCCTGGACCGGCAAGGTACCCGGTGAAACCTTCGGCTTCGATGCCACCGGCATGGGCGACATCGACGGCGATGGCCATGTCGATTTCCTGCTCACCTCCGCCTGGAGCGCCATCCGCGGCACACGGTCCGGCCGCATGTTCATCCTGAGCGGCGCTCCCGCCGGCACCCGATGACCGCTCCCATTTGACGACAATCCCGCAAGGAAACATCCTTCAGCCGACGGGATCCACGCGGAAAAACGGGGGGAGTTCATGACGGATCGGCGGGAGTTCATCAGGACGGCTGCGATCGGGGCGGGCGCTCTCGGATTCGGTCTGCCGGACAGCGCCCACGCGATGGCGTCCCATTCCAATGTTCAGCCCGCGCCCACACCGCTGAACATCCTGATCCTCGGCGGCACCGGCTTCATCGGGCCGTATCAGGTGCGCTATGCCGTCGCGCGCGGCCACAAGGTCACGGTCTTCAACCGCGGCCGCCGCGAGGCCGATCTCCCCGATGCCGTCGAGCACCTCCAGGGAGACCGCAACGATAACCTCCGGTCCCTCGAAGGTCGCCAGTGGGACGTCGTCATCGACAATCCCACGACGCTACCCAACTGGGTGCGCCTCGCCGGCAAACTGCTCAAGGACTCGACGAACCAGTACATCTTCATCTCCACCATCTCCGTCTACGGCAGCAACACCAGCGTCGTCGGCATGGATGAGACGACGCGCGTCGCCGACTACAACGGAGAAACCGATCCGTTCGCCCTGACACCGCAGGACGCCGGCCGCTTCTACGGACCGCTCAAGGCACTCGCCGAGCGCGAAGCCGCCTACTGGTTCCCCGGCCGCGCCACGATCATCCGGCCCGGACTCATCGTCGGACCCGACGACCCGTCCGACCGCTTCACCTACTGGCCCGTCCGCATCGACCGCGGCGGCGAAGTCCTCGCTCCCGGCAAACCCGAGGATGCCACCCAGATCATCGATGTCCGCGATCTCTGCGAGTGGACCATCCGCACCGCCGAAAACCACGACATCGGCGTATTCAATGCCACCGGCCCCAACGAGCCACGCCCCATCGGCGACATGCTCGAGGGCATCCAAGCCGCGCTCAACGCTAACTGCACGTTTACCTGGGCGACACAGGAAGTGCTCCAGCAGCACAGCGTCCGCGGCTGGTCCGAACTGCCCGTCTGGGTGCCCATGTCCGGCAACAACGCCGGCTTCATGCGCGTCAGCGTCGCAAAGGCCATCGCACACGGCCTGACCTACCGGCCGCTCGCAACTACCGCGCGCGATACCCTCGCCTGGTTCAAATCCCTGCCCGCCGACCGCCAGCAGAACATGGGCGGACTCAAGGCGGACAAGGAAGCCACCGTGCTCGCCGCGCTTCGATCCAGCCGTTAGCTGCAATAATGCACGAGCGGGCTCGGAATCTCTCCGAGCCCGCGTCGCTCGTCAGCACACCTCGATCTTCGTTCAGGCGCCAGCCGCCCGAATCCTGTCCACGTAGCGATCGATCTGACCCACCACCATCACCAGATTCGCCGCATCGCTCGACGCCACCGCCTGCGCCAACTCCAGCAGCACCTTGCGGATCGACTCGTCCGACGCCGCCGGAGCCGCCGCTCGCGCCGCCGGAGCCTTCACCGCCGGAGCCGCCGCTCGCGCCGCCGGAGCCTTCACCGCCGGTGCGGTCCGCCGCCTCGCCGCTTTCACGCGCCGGCTCCGCTTCCCGCCTCGCTTGCCGCCTCCTCCCGCCTTCGCCAGCTCCCGACTCACTCGAAGCGGATAACGACCGTGAAACTGCTGGATCGTCAACCGCCGCATCGCCGGACTTATCGACTTCGCCTTCTCGAACAGCTCTGAACTCGTCAGCCCCGCGTTCTTCGACATCTCCCGGCGCACAAGCGCCAGGACGCGGTCATCTACCGGTCTCTCGCCCATGGCTCCCCTTATTGTTGTAATAGTTCCAGTCCTGTCATCTATACGCGCCTAGTCCCCCGCTTGTCAAACGCACGTGTCGCGAGGGCCGGGTACTGCGGTTTTCGCAGTTCAGGGACCCCGGTCGTGTTCCCCTTGCGTCATCAGGGGTCGACGCGGCATATTCCCCTGACCTGATCAAGGGAAGGAACATGGGCCGACTCAATAGCAACCTGCTGCGCGGGACGCTGGAACTGCTCGTGCTGCGAGCGCTCGTGAGCGAGGCGAAGCATGGGTATGGGATCCTGGAGTGGATCGAGCGGGCGGTATCGCCGGCGTTGCTGGTAGAGGAAGGGACGTTGTACCCGGCGCTGCATCGGTTGGAGGATGAGGGTTACATGCGGGCGGAGTGGGGTCCGTCGGAGAACAACCGGAAGGCGAAGTACTACACGTTGACGCGGAAGGGGCGGAGCCGTGTGGTGGCGGAGTCGAGTGCATTCGAGGCGTATGCGGAGCGAGTGCTTCGGGCGTTGCGCGGCGGAGCGGTGTCGTCGTGAAGCGCGAGGGTTAGGTCGCGGGAGGGATTGTGCACGAGTCGGAGTCGGCGTGGCGGCGGCGGGCGCGCGAGCGGGAGATCGAGGCGGAGCTATCGGATCATGTGGCGCGGCGGGCGCGGGCGCTGGAGCGGGAGGGCATGTCACCGGCGGCAGCGGAGGCGGAGGCGAGGCGGCGTCTTGGGGATGTGGTGCGGATCGAGGAGGATCTGATGCGGATTGCGGAGCGACGCTGGCGGCGGCGCGCGGTGCGGCGGTGGCTGGAGGATGTGGCGGGCGATGTGCGTCTGGCGGTCCGCGGACTGGTGCGGCGGCCGGTGCTCGGGCTGGGTATTGTGCTGACGGTGGGGCTGGCGACGGGCGCGGTGACCTCGGTGTTTGCGGTGGTGCGTGGCGTTCTGTTGCGGCCGCTGGCGTTTCCGGATTCGGGTCGGCTCTATGCGGTGTACACGCGCTATCTGCCGGAGACGGGCTACGATTTTCCGTACTTTTCGATCTCGGGTCCGGAGTATGACGACTACGCGGGGATGACTCGGGCGATGTCTGCGGTGGCGTTGTACTACTCGGGGCTGCGGAATCTTGCGCCGCCGGGGTCGTCACCGGAGCGGGTCGTGGTGACGGGCGCGACGGCGAATGTGTTCGAGGTGCTGGGCGTTTCGCCGGTGCTGGGCCGCGGTTTTACCGCGAGCGACAATGCGGTGGGTCGCCCGTGTGTCGCGGTGTTGAGCGATGAACTCTACCGTGAGCGGTTTGGCGGGGACGCGCGCGCGTTGGGCAGTGAGTTACGGCTCGATGGCCGGCCGTGCGAAGTCATCGGAGTGATGCCGCGGGGCTTCGCGTTTCCGCCCGGCCAGGCTCGGTTGTGGACGGCGGTCGAGCTGGATCGGGCATCG
>Ga0187892_10010945_pt1 | contig 11295 bp, 11 predicted proteins | sample MA1701073metaG_FD_139345 | JGI IMG/M metagenome (GOLD analysis project Ga0187892, IMG submission 139345) | Bio-ooze microbial communities from a basaltic lava cave in the Kipuka Kanohina Cave System on the Island of Hawaii, USA - MA170107-3 metaG ... | reverse complement strand
TCCGGGTGAAGTTCTCTCGGGTTGTATCGGAATATTTGCCCTTGAGCTCGTTCTTGTCGGAAAACGCGATGGCATGAACGAGGAAGTCGATCCTGCCCCATTGCTTTTTCAACTCGTCGAATACCGCCTCTACCGTCGCGATGTCCTCGACGTCGCACGGCAGCACAAGTTTCGATCCGGCTTGTTCCGCCAGCGGTTTCACCCGTTTGCCGAAGGCCTCTCCCTGATAGGTGAACGCCAGCTCGGCGCCATGCTTGTGAAGCTCGGATGCGATGCCCCAGGCAATGGAATGATCGTTCGCGACTCCCATTACCAAGCCGCGGCGGCCGCTCATCAAACCTTTGTTCATGCGATCAGCCGTTATAACGTTGCAAGACGAGAGTGGCGTTGGTGCCGCCGAAACCGAAGCTGTTGGACATCACCACATCGATCTTGGCGTTATCCTGGCGGGCCTGCACGATGGGAATATCGGCAAACTCGGGATCGAGTTCATCGATGTTGGCGCTCTCGCAGATGAAGCCGTTCTTCATCATCAGGATGGAATAAATCGCCTCCTGCACGCCCGTGGCGCCGAGGGAATGGCCGGTCAAGGACTTGGTGGCGGAGATTGCCGGAATGTTGGTGCCGAAGACGGTCCGGATCGCTTCGATTTCCTTCTTGTCACCGATGGGCGTCGAGGTGGCGTGCGGATTGATGTAGTCGATTTTTTCTTTCACCGTGGCCATGGCGAGCTGCATGCAGCGCGCGGCGCCCTCGCCCGAAGGCGCAACCATGTCGTAACCGTCCGACGTCGCGCCATAGCCCACGAGCTCGGCGTAGATCTTGGCGCCGCGCGCCTTGGCATGCTCAAGCTCTTCCAGAACCACTGTGCCGCCGCCGCCGGCGATGACAAAGCCGTCGCGGTTCTTGTCATAGGCACGTGATGACTTTTCCGGCGTGGCGTTGTATTTCGACGACATGGCGCCCATGGCGTCGAACAGCACCGAAAGCGTCCAGTCGAGTTCTTCGCCCCCGCCCGCGAACATGACATCCTGCTTGTTCCATTGGATCATTTCCGCCGCATTGCCGATGCAGTGGGCGGACGTGGCGCAGGCGGACGAGATCGAATAGTTGATGCCGCGGATGCCGAAGGGCGTGGCGAGCGTCGCCGAATTGGTGCTCGACATGGCGGCGGGAACGGCAAATGGCCCCACGCGTTTGGGGCCTTTTTCGCGGGTCACGTCGGCGGCGGCCACAATGGTCTTGGTCGACGGCCCGCCCGATCCCATGATGATGCCGGTGCGGTCGTTCTTGACGTCGGTTTCTTCAAGGCCTGAATCGACGATTGCCTGTTGCATGGCCACATAGTTCCAGGCCGCGCCATCGCCCATGAAACGCCGCACCCGGCGGTCGATGGTTTCGAGATCGTAGTTGGGCGCCCCATGCACCTGGCAGCGAAAGCCAAGCTTCTCATAGTCCTGCGCCTTGACAATTCCGGATTTTGCCTCGCGCAGCGAACTTATCACTTCCTGCGCATTATTGCCGATGCTCGATACAATGCCGAGCCCGGTGACGACGACTCGCCGCATGGCTTGGGCCTCCCTCAGGCGGGGTTCGATTGGAACAGGCCGACCCGCAGGTCGGCCGCCGTATAGATGGTTTCGCCGTCGGCCTTCAACAATCCGTCGGCGATTCCCAGATTCAATTTGCGCAGGATGACGCGCTTGAGATTGACCACGTACTCCACCTTCTTGACAGTTGGCGTCACCATGCCGGTGAACTTGACCTCGCCAACGCCAAGCGCCCGGCCGCGTCCCGGCGCTCCCATCCAGCCAAGGAAGAAGCCGAGTAACTGCCACAGGGCGTCCAAGCCAAGGCATCCGGGCATCACCGGATCGCCCTGGAAATGAGAAGCGAAGAACCACAGATTCGGGTGAATGTCGAATTCAGCCGCGATCTGGCCCTTGCCGTTTTCCCCGCCCCCATCCGAGACATGGGTGATGCGGTCGAACATCAGCATGGGCGGCAGCGGCAGCTGCGCATTGCCCGGGCCAAACAATTCACCGCGGCCGCAAGCCAGCAGGTCTTCGTAGTCAAACCGCGATTTGTGCTCGGTCATGTAACCCAATTCGTTCCGCCGGACGGCTCCCGATCGCCGCCGCCGCCGTTCCTAACACAAGGGATTTCCAGCTTCAAAGCCACAATTGGACGGATCGTGGCTGCTCAACCGCGGTGCGTTGCAAAGCCCACGTGCTTTCGACTATAAGTGCGCCCGCAATGTTGTCATTAAATACCGAAATAGCCGAAAAACTGCGGCGGGTTGGATTGCGTCCGACGCGCCAGCGTTTGGCTTTGGCGCACATACTGTTCAGAGCCGGTGACCGGCATGTGAGCGCCGAGGCGCTGCATGCCGAAGCGCTCGCCGCCAGGGTTCCCGTGTCATTGGCCACCGTTTACAACACGCTTAATCAGTTCACCCGGGCGGGGCTGCTGCGCGAAGTGGCGGTGGAAGGCAACCGCAGTTATTTCGACACCAACACCTCGAACCATTTTCATTATTTCCTCGAGGATAAGGGCCATCTGGTCGATATCGGCACCGAACATGTGGAGGTGACGGGCCTTCCCGCTTTGCCGGAAGGTACCGAGATTGACCGCATCGATGTGATCGTGCGCCTGCGCCGCGCCTGAATTCAGCAATCCGAAGGCGGATCGTAAAGGCCGTGCAGCCTGAGAGCGGCCGAGCGCGCGAAGAGGAGCGTCAGAGCCCTGCGGCGGGACGGATGCAACGGCGTCTCACCTGGATGGCGCAGGATATCGGCACCCCAGCTGTCGGCCACGATCAGCCCGGCATCCGCAGGGATGACCTCCGGATTCATGGCCGCTGGAATGGCAAAGAACAGTTGATCGCAGAATTCCCGGTATTCCGGCCATTTTCCGTCACAGCGAAAATCATCGAGACAGGATTTGATTTCAACAATCCAGATCGCTCCGCCCTCGTTGACGGCGATCACGTCGGCGCGCCGCCCCGTGACCAGCGTGAATTCGGGGAGCGTGGCAAAGCCCGCCGCGCGCAACAGGCGGCAAACACCCCGCTGCACCATCAACGCGGTCGCCGATTGCCGCCCGTCTATCCTCAGTTCCAGTCCCACGCTTTCCTCTTGCTTAATCTTCGCCTAGAGTCTGGCCCACAAAAGATGCGCCGGTCAACGGTCACGCACAAGGGAGGGAAGCATGGCCGCTCTGCTCGCCGTGAGCCGTGTCATCGACAGGATCAGCAGATGGACCGGCGTCATTGCCACCTGGCTGGTGTTGTTTGCAGCCCTCGTCAGCGCCTTCAACGCCCTGTTCCGCTACAGTATCAGCTCGATCATCTGGCTTGACGCAAAATTGCGGGTGTTCGGCGGCGGCCTGGGTTTTCTCTTCAATCTCTACCGGGACAACTCGAACTCTTTGCGCGATATTCAGCTCATCATGTTCGCCGGCATGGTGATGCTGGGGGCGTCATGGACGCTCAGGCTGAACGAACACGTGCGGGTCGATATTGTCTACGGCTCGGCCAGCCGCCGCAAGCGCTGCTGGATCGACCTCACCGGGGCTGTGCTGTTTCTTGTGCCCATGTGCCTCGTGCTCATCTATTTCAGCTGGCCGTGGTTCCTGCGGTCATGGGTGGGACATGAAATGTCGGCGAATGCCGGAGGCATGCCGCGCTGGCCCTTCAAGCTATTCCTGCCCTTGGGGTTTGCATTGCTGCTGCTGCAAGGCGTGTCCGAAATCATCAAATGCCTGGCCGAACTCACTACCAACTACCGGCGCGAATTCACCTATGAGAAACCGGTGCAATGATCGCATTCGTGTCCCACAACATGGCGCCGCTCATGTTCGCGGGGCTGGTCCTGTTCATGCTCTACGGCTATCCGGCCGCGTTTTCGCTGGCTGCCGTGGGTTTGCTGTTCGGTTTCATCGGCGTTGAACTGGGGCTGATCCACCCCAGTTTTCTCGGCAACATCATTTTCCAGCTGGAATCGGTTCTAGGCAACGATCTGCTGCTGGCCATCCCGTTCTTCACGCTCATGGGCGCCATACTGGAGCGCAGCGGCCTTGCGGAAGACCTGCTCGAAGGATTCGGCCAGTTGTTTGGCGGCGCGCGGGGCGGGCTATCCTACGCCGTGATTCTCGTGGGCGCGGTGCTGGGTGCGATTACCGGAACGGTCGCGGCCTCGGTCATCGCCATGGGCCTCATCGCTCTCCCCATTATGATGAAATATGGCTACAACACCCGCCATGCCACCGGCGTGATCGCCGCCTCCGGCACCATCACCCAGCTTATTCCGCCGTCCCTGGTGCTTGTCATCCTCGCCGATCAGCTCGGCAAGTCCGTGGGCGATATGTACCGGGGCGCCATGGGCGCCAGCGCCGTGCAGGTGCTGCTGTTCATGGCCTGGGTGCTGCTGCTCAGCATTCTCCGTCCGCAATTTGTCCCCGCCCTGCCGCCGGAAGCGCGGACGCTCCGCGGCTGGGCCTTGGTCAACCGTGTTATTCGCGGCATGGTGCCCTCGCTTGCTCTCATTTTCGTTGTGCTTGGCACGATCTTCATGGGGCTTGCCACCGCCACGGAAGCCGGCGCCATGGGCGTCATCGGCGCTTTCGTGCTGGCCTGGCTCAACCGGCGTCTCACCTGGCCTCTCGTTTGGCAAGGCATGCAGACCACCATGCGCATCACCGCCATGGTGGTTTTCATCTTGATCGGCGCCCGTGTTTTCAGCGTGGTGTTTCAGGGCGTGGGCGGCAAGGAGTGGATCGAAGGGTTGCTGACGAGTCTGCCCGGCGGCGAAGTGGGCTTCCTCGTCTTCGTCAACATTTTCGTCTTCATTATCGCCTTCTTTCTCGATTTCTTCGAGATCGCCTTTATCATCGTGCCATTGCTCGCGCCCGCCGCCGAGTTGCTCGGCATAAACCTCATTTGGTTCGGCGTGTTGCTCGGCGCCAACATGCAGACCAGCTTCATGCATCCGCCCTTCGGCTTCGCGCTGTTTTATCTGCGGGGCATCGCACCCCCCAGCGTCAAAAGCAGCGACATCTATTGGGGCGCCATTCCCTGGGTTATCCTGCAGGTCATGCTGGTGGCGATCCTGATTGCCTTCCCGCAACTGGTCACGGCTTTCCTCGAAGGCGATGTCGCCGTCGATCCCAACATCGAAATCATCATTCCCGGCACCGGGGATGACAACGATCTGACACAGCCCCCGGTGATCGAATGAGAGCGGTCACTTGTCTCCGGGCTGGGGACCGTCGTAACCGGCGATGATGATCACATCCGCCTGGGAGGCGGCGAGGCGTGTGGCGAGAGCGCCTGCGTACTCAGGCGACCGATAGCACGCGAGCGCCGCCTCGTAGGTGGGAAATTCGATCACCACATTTCGCGCCCTTGCAGAGCCCTCGGGACTCTCGAAAGGCCCGCCGCGCACGAGGAAGCGCGCGCCGAACTTCGCCATGGCCCCGGCGTTGGCCGCGATATAGCCGTTGTAGGCTTTGTCGTCGGTAACATCGACGCGGGCGATCCAATAGCCTTTTGCCATGGTCAGAGCGTCTTCTTGCGCTGTTGTCCCATCATGAATGTGTCGAATGTATATTCCGAAAACTGCGCCCACAGATAGGCATCGGCGCGGAATGCTTTCATTGAGTCGTATATTTTCTTGAAGGGCGCATTCGACGCGGTGATTTCGCCATAGGTCTCGTTGGCGGCGTTGAAGCACGCCTCCAGGACGTCTTGTGGATAGGGAGCAAACTTTGCCCCGGCGGCCGCCAGTTTCTTTAACCCGCTCGGGTTGCGCGCGTCATATTTCGCCTGCATGTCGGAATTGGCGGCTTGGCAAGCAACCTTGACGATCGATTGGTAGGTTGGCGGAAGCTCGGCCCATTTCGCCGTGTTGACCATGGTGTGCAGCATGGCGCCGCCTTCCCACCAGCCGGGATAATAGTAATAAGGCGCCACCTTGTAGAAGCCGAGTTTCTCGTCGTCATAGGGCCCAACCCATTCGGCGGCATCGATGGTGCCCTTCTCCAGCGCTTGGTAAATTTCCCCGCCCGCGATCTGCTGCGGCACTACGCCGATCTTGGAAATGACCTTGCCGCCGAAGCCGCCGATCCGCATCTTCAAACCCTGCATGTCGGCAATCGACTTGATCTCCTTGCGGAACCAGCCTCCCATCTGCGCTCCCGTATTGCCGCATGGAAATCCAATTATATTGTGCGTGGCATAAAACTCGTTCATCAGGTCGAGACCGCCGCCGTAATACATCCAGGCGTTTTGCTGGCGCGAGTTGAGGCCGAAAGGGACGGCGGTTCCGAATGCAAAGGTCGGATCCTTGCCCCAATAATAGTAGCTGGCGGTATGGCACATCTCGACGGTGCCAGCCGAAACCGCATTGGCGGCTTCCAGTCCCGGCACGATTTCATTTGCGGCGAAGACCTGCACCTGAAACTTGTTGTCGCTTGCCTCCGCCAGATATTTCGAGAATGTCTCGGCGGCGCCGAAGATCGTATCGAGCGCCTTGGGAAAGCTCGATGTCATGCGCCATTTGAGCTCCGGCATGGATTGGGCGATGGCGGGCGCTGCCAGCGTTGCGCTAGCAGCCGTCGCAACTCCGGCCGATCTTATGAATTTGCGGCGATCCATTATGGTCTCCTTGGCCATTCGGGTGGTTTCGATCCACACTACAGCGGAAAAATTGTGCCGGGGCAATCGCCGATACTTCCGCTGCAAAAATAAGCTACGATAGGCGGCGCTTTAGACAAGAGGCAACCATGACCGCAATGCGACAGGAACGGGACTCGATCGGCGATCTCGAAATCCCGGCGGAGGCCGATTACGGCATCCATACGGCCCGCGCCGTGGCGAATTTCCCGATCACCGGTATTCTGCTCCACCATTATCCCGAGCTTATCCAGTCGCTGGCCATGACCAAGAAAGCCGCCGCCATGGCCAATCGCGATCTGGGCGCGCTAAAGCCGGAGCTCGCCGCCGCCATCATCTCAGCCTGCGATCTTATTGTCGCAGGCGACAGTCTCGATCAGTTCGTCGTCGACATGCTGCAAGGAGGCGCGGGCACCTCCAGCAACATGAACGCCAATGAGGTCATCGCCAATGTCGCCTTGAAGCTCATGGGCCGCCGGCGCGGCGATTATGCTGCCGTCAATCCCAATGACCATGTCAATCTGTCGCAGTCGACAAACGACGTTTATCCCACCGCGGTCAGGCTCACCATTCTGCGCAATTGCCCCGAGCTGATCGAGAGTCAGCGGGCGCTCAAGGAAGCGCTGCTGGTGAAGGCAGCCGAATTCGATGATGTGATCAAGGTTGGCCGCACGCAGCTCATGGACGCCGTTCCCATGCGGCTCGGCTCCGAGTTCCGGGCCTTCGCCGTCACCATTGGCGAGGACATCGACAGGCTTCGCGAATTCGCCAATCTGCTGCGCGAGGTCAATCTCGGCGGCACCGCCATCGGCACGGGCATCAACACGCCGGAAGGTTATTCGAAGATGGTGATCCAGCACCTTTCGGATGTGTCGGGGGTGGCGCTGGTGCCCGCCGGCGATTTGATCGAAGCCACTTCCGACATGGGCGCGTTCGTCACCTTTTCCGGCGTGCTCAAGCGCATTGCCGTGAAGCTTTCGAAAATGTGCAACGATCTGCGTCTTCTTAACTCTGGTCCGCGCGCGGGGCTCGGCGAAATCAGGCTGCCGGCCGTGCAGGCGGGCTCATCCATCATGCCGGGCAAAGTCAATCCGGTAATCCCCGAGGTCGTCAATCAGATCGCCTATCAGGTCATCGGCAATGATCTCACCGTCACGATGGCCGCGGAAGCTGGCCAGTTGCAGCTCAATGCCATGGAACCGGTCATCGTGCTCAACATTCTCCAGTCCATGCGCATGCTGATGCGCGGCATGCAGGTGTTGCGCGAGAAATGCATCATCGGCATCGAAGCCGACCGCGAACGTTGCCGGGAGTTGTTGGAGGGCTCGCTCATCACCGTGACCGCGCTCAACCCCTATATCGGTTATGCTCAAGCAAGCCGCGTCGCCAAGACGGCAATGAAGACTCGCCGCAGCATCCGCGATGTCGTTCTGGCCGAGGGCCTGATGACGGAAGCGCAGCTGGCGGAGGCCTTTGCCACCGATAATCTTCTCGGCATCCGGCACTAGCGGTTGAGTTTTTTTTGCCTGTTGGCGGAAACCAAATCCGGCTTGAGGGCTGAGTTAAGCCTTGCGTCGGGGAACGGCATGGTCTTATGATTAAATGACAAAGGTCCGCCAAGAGACCTGCAGGGGAGGTGAGGGGAATGCTGGTTCTCGCTACGCGCAGGCTTGCGTCCATGATCCTGATCATGTTTGTGATCTCGGTCATGCTTTTCGTATTTTTCGAAGGCGACAAGTTGAACCTCGCCATGCGTGTCCTTGGTCAATACTCGACCATGGAAGGCAGGCTGCAGTGGCTTGAGGACAACGGTTACAACCGCGGCCTGCTGGTTCGCTATTTTAGCTGGCTCTTCGGCTTCATAACCGGTGACTGGAAGATGTCGGCGCAGTTCAACGCGCCCGTGTTCGACTTCCTGCTGCCGCGGCTGAAGAACACCGCCATCCTCGGGGGCTGCGTATTCCTGATTACCGTGATCATTTCACTTATCCTTGGGGTGTTCTCGGGAATCGCCGAAGCCAGCCTGCGTGACCGTACAATTACCGTGGCCTCCGTGCTCACCACCTCGGTTCCGGAATTCGCATCCGCCACTTTCCTCGTCGCCATTTTCGTCTTCTGGCTGGATTGGCTGCCGGGCTCGTCGTCCTTTTCAAACGGCTTTTCCTGGCGCGAGCTGGTGTTGCCGATAGCAGCTCTCGTCATCTTCAATTTCGGTTACTATACCCGCATGACCAGGGCTTCCATGGCTGAAGTCATGTCCTCGCAATATGTGCGCACCGCCGTCCTCAAGGGCTTGCCCTATCGCCAGGTGGTGATGCGCCACGCCTTGCGCAATGCCCTTATTGCCCCCTTCACCGTGATGATCCTGCAGCTCAACTATCTGTTGTCGGGCGTCGTCGTCACCGAAGTGTTCTTCGCCTATGACGGTTACGGCAAGGCCATCTATGACGCCGCCATGTACGGCGATGTCTATCTGATCCTCGCCGGCGCCATGATCGCCGTGGCGGTCGCGGTGACGACGCAATTCATCTCGGACATCGGGTACACCTACCTTAATCCGCGCATCAGGTTCGCATGAGGAGATCAGCGTGACCGACATCGCAGCCCCTTCGGCCGCCCCCGCAACCCGTCCAAGCCGCCTTTCGAAGTTTGTCAAATCGGTAGGGCTGCTCAGGGAATCGCCGATCGGCATGTTTGGCGCGTTTCTGGTTTTCTTTTGGATATTCATCGCCATTTTCGTCGACTTGCTGCCGCTCCGCGACCCGTTGGCTCAGACCAGCGCCGATCTGCTGAAATCCGCTTTGTCGCCAGCCCCCGATGGCGGCACCTATTGGCTGGGCACCGACGACAAGGGCCGCGATATTCTCTCTCGCCTGTTCTACGGCTCGCGGCTGGTGCTGTTCTGGTCGAGTTTTGCCACCTTGGTGGCCTATTCGGTTGGCATGCTCATGGGTGTCGCCGCCGGCTATCGCGGCGGCTGGTGGGACGAGGTTCTGTCCTTCATCGGCAACGTGTTTCTGTCCTTCCCGCTCATGGTGTTGCTGATCGTCATTCTCACCCAACTTGGGCCGGATTCGCCTCTGGGCCAGCTGCTGTCGGATTTGGGCTTCAGCAAGAGTTGGGTGAGAGGGGTCACCATTGTCTTGGCGATCATGTTTGGCACAGCACCCCAGGTGATGCGCATCGTTCGCGGCCTCGTGCTCGACCTCAAATCGCGCGACTACATAGCCGCCGCCGAAGTCAGGGGCGAAAGTCCCTTCTACATCATGATCGTCGAGCTTTTGCCCAATGCGCGGGGGCCGCTCATCGTGGATGCCTGCCTGCGGCTGGGTTATGTGACCATCGCCATCGCGGCACTTGGTTTCCTTGGCCTTGGCCTGCCGCCGCCCGATCCCGATTGGGGCAAGATGATCTCGGAAGTGCGTGGCTTTGGCGCCGCTGCCGGCAACGCCATGATTTGGCCCGCCCTTGCCATTTCGTCGCTGGTCTTGGGCCTTAACCTGCTGGCCGACGGCCTGCGTGAGATTTCATTGAGGGATTAAGTGATGGTGACGCCGGTTCTCGAGCTGAAAGACGTCTCGATCTCATATTATACGCGGGCGGGTGCCGTTCCCGCCGTCTACGACTTCAGCCTGACCGTCAATCCGGGCGAAGCCGTGGGTATTGTGGGCGAGTCGGGCTGCGGCAAATCCACGGTGGCGCTCGCCATCATGCAGTACATGGGCAAGAACGGCGCGGTAACCGGCGGTGAAATCCGGTTTTTGGGCCGCGACATGCGCACCATGTCCGAGGAGGAACTCCGCAAGATCCGCGGCTCGCAGATCGCCATGGTCTATCAGGAGCCGATGGCCTCTCTCAATCCGTCCATGCTGATCCGCGACCAGCTCATCGAGGTGCCGATGGTGCATGAGGGGATCGATGCCAAAGCGGCGGAAAAACGCGCGATCGAACTGCTCGATGCGGTGCGCCTGCCCGATCCGCAGCGCATCCTCAACTCCTATCCGCATCAGCTTTCGGGCGGCCAGCAGCAGCGCGCGGTGATCGCCATGGCGCTGCTTTCAAACCCCAAACTCCTGCTGCTCGACGAGCCGACCACGGCTCTCGATGTGACGGTCGAGGCGGGCGTCATCGAACTCATCAAGGACATCTCCAAGCGGTTCGGCACCTCGATGATCTATATCTCGCACAATCTCGGCCTGATCCTCGAGACCTGCAACCGCATCTGCGTCATGTATTCCGGCCAGTCGGTGGAGCTGGGTACGGTGGGTCAGGTCTTCGACGAGATGCGCCATCCCTATACGCGCGGGCTGATGTCGTCGATCCCGCTGCCGGGCACCGACCGTTTCGCCCATCCGCTGGTGCCGATCCGCGGTCAACTGCCCCTGCCGCGCGACCGGCCCAAGGGCTGCACCTTTTCGCCGCGCTGCGATTTCTTCGTTGCCGGGCGCTGCGACAAGCCCATCCCGATGCTCGACATCAAGGGCGATCCCGGCCACGAGGCGCGCTGCGTCCGCTACGATGAGATTGATTGGGCAAAGTACAAGCCGAAAGGCGTCGAGAGCGAGCCCATGCAACCCGGTAAGGTCGTGCTCAAGATCAAGGACTTTAAGAAATACTACGAG
>Ga0187892_10010944_pt1 | contig 11297 bp, 10 predicted proteins | sample MA1701073metaG_FD_139345 | JGI IMG/M metagenome (GOLD analysis project Ga0187892, IMG submission 139345) | Bio-ooze microbial communities from a basaltic lava cave in the Kipuka Kanohina Cave System on the Island of Hawaii, USA - MA170107-3 metaG ... | reverse complement strand
GTCGAGCATTTCGAGGAAGGACATGTCGGGGTCGACATCGACGACTCGATAAGCGACCAAGCGGCCGGGCTGGTCGGGGCCTGACTGCCGCCAGATGCGCAGCGTGTAGGAACGTCGGCTATTCATAGTTTCAGAGGCCAGAGCGGCTTTGCCCCACAAATTGGGGTACGTCGGGAGCGCGCCCTTCGAGACGCCCGCTGAGAAGATGCGGGCTCCTCAGGGCAAGCGGATGTTATCTGTTCGAAAAAATGAGCATACCCGCCCGTCCTGAGGAGCCGCCGTCTTCGTGGCGGCGTCTCGAAGGACGCGCTACAGCCCCAGCCCAAGTCGATTGTTGGGCAAAGCCGGCCAGAGCCCAGACGACCGAACCCAGACTCGGAGCGCGACAGGACGCCGCTTGGTCCGTGGTCTGGGATCTGGGTACTGTGCCTCATGACCACTTCGATGAGCTATTTGTACTGCCTCTGCGCCAGGTGCACCGTCTCGAAATGCAGCGCCTCGCGGTGCTGCTGTGGCTCGGCGTTCTCGCCGACGTATTCCCATGCGGCGACAAAGGCGTGGTGCTCGTCGTCACGCCGACATTCGCCTTCGTCCGTCTGAAACTCCTCGCGGAAATGGGAGCCGCACGATTCCTCTCGCGACAGCGCGTCGCGGCACATGAGCTCGCCCAGCTCGAAGTAGTCGGCGACACGTCCGGCCATTTCGAGATTCTTGTTGAATTCCTCGCCGCTGCCGGGCACCGCCACGTTCTCCCAGAACTCGGCGCGCAGGGCGCGTACCTTCTCGATGGCGTCCGTGAGCCCGGCCGCGTTACGGGACATGCCCACACGCTCCCAAAGCAACAAGCCCAACGCCGAGTGGAAGTCGCGGACCGTCTTCTTGCCACCGATGGCGAGCAGGTTCTGGACGCGCGTCGCCACCTCCGTCTCGGCATCGCGGAACGCCGGGTGGTCGGTGGAGACCTTGGCTAACCCGCCACCTGCCAGGTAGTGGCCGAGGGTGTACGGGAGCACGAAGTAGCCGTCGCACAGCCCTTGCATCAGGGCACTCGCACCGAGGCGGTTGGCGCCTTGATCAGAGAAGTTCGCCTCGCCGAGAACATGCAGCCCGGGAATGGTGCTCATGAGATCGTAATCCACCCACAGCCCGCCCATGGTGTAATGCGGCGCCGGGTAGATGCGCATCGGCACGCGATACGCATCCTCACCGGTGATCTCCTCGTACATCTGGAACAGGTTGCCGTAGCGTTCGCGAATCACGTCGGCGCCGAGCCGTGTGGTTGCATCAGCGAAGTCGAGATAAACGGCGACGCCGGTCGGGCCAACGCCGCGGCCTTCGTCACACACGTGCTTGGCCGCCCGAGAGGCGATGTCGCGCGGCACCAGGTTGCCATACGCCGGATACAGGCGCTCCAGGAAATAATCGCGTTCGGACTCGGGAATCTCGCTCGGCACGCGTCCATCGCCAGCGATCTTTGGCACCCATATGCGACCATCGTTGCGCAAACTCTCGCTCATCAGCGTGAGTTTTGACTGCTGGTCGCCGACACGTGGCATGCACGTCGGGTGGATCTGGGTGAAGCACGGGTTGGCAAAGAAGGCGCCGCGCTTGTAGCAGCGCCAAATCGCCGTGGCGTTGGAATTGACGGCGTTGGTCGAGAGAAAATAGACGGTGGCATAGCCGCCGGTGCACAGGACGACGGCTTCGCCGGCATAGCGTTCGAGGGCGCCGGTCACGAGGTTCCGGCAGATCAGGCCACGTGCGCGCCCTTCGATGAGAACCAGATCGAGCATCTCGCGACGCGGCAGCATGGTCACGCGGCCGGCGTCGACCTGCCGCATCAACGAGCCATATGCGCCGAGGAGCAACTGCTGACCGGTCTGCCCGCGCGCGTAGAACGTCCGCGACACCTGCGCACCGCCGAACGACCGATTCGCCAACAGACCGCCGTACTCGCGTGCGAACGGCACACCTTGCGCCACACAGTGATCGATGATGTCGACCGACAGCTGCGCCAAGCGGTATACGTTGGCTTCGCGTGCACGAAAGTCACCGCCTTTGATGGTGTCGTAGAACAGGCGGAACACGCTGTCGCCATCGTTCTGATAGTTCTTCGCGGCATTGATCCCGCCTTGGGCGGCGACGCTGTGCGCCCGTCGTGGGCTGTCTTGGATGCACAGGTTGAGCACATTGTACCCAAGCTCGGCGAGGCTCGCGGCCGCCGACGCGCCGGCCAGGCCCGTCCCGACCACGAGGATCGTGTGCTTGCGCTTATTGCCCGGGCTGACCAGGTTCAACCCGCCCTTGTGACGATCCCACGCCGTTTCGAGCGGCGCGCCCGGTGCGTGCGCGTCGAGCTTGCCGTTTGCCGGGGCGATGCTCATGGTCGCGGCACCATGCTCACTCCGTCCAGGGCGGAAACGGGCACAAAGAGATAGAGGTACACCGGCATGATCACGAACGCCGTCGCGACCAGAACGCTGGCCACCAGGGCAGTCGGATACAGCACCGCGCGCAAGTGCGGATTCAACATGCCGAGCGACTGAAAGGCACTCCAGATGCCGTGACGGAGATGGTACGCCAGGAAAACCATCACACCGATGTAGGCCAGGACCCACGGGAGATGCTGAAATGTTTCGACGACCAGGCGGTACAGATCCCGCGCCGGTTGGCCGTCCACTGTCGTGACATAGCCAGCCGGCTCCGCCGGCCCAAAGCGAAACTGCAGCAGGTGCACGATGGTAAACACCAGCAGCACGCCACCGGTGTACAGCATCGAGCGCGACGCGACAGTCTGGCGGCTCGGCGTCCCTTTCCTGGCCACCGCGGTATTGGACTGCAAACGAGCGCCACGCTTGTCGAGCCACACGACGATCCCAGCGAACGCATGCAGGGCAATGCAGGCGATCAACCCGGCCTCGACGACATACAAGAGCCATCCAAGCCGATGCATGCCGTGTGCGTAGCGATTGAACGCGCCGGCCCCAACGAACAGCGTCAGGTTGCCCGCAACGTGTCCGAGGATGAAAGCAACCAGCGCGACTCCCGTCACGCCCGTAACGAGTTTCTTCCCGATCGATGACCAGAGATGAACGTGATGCCTGGCGGTCATGGGATCGGCCCAAAAATAGGCCGAACCAACTATTACCGCAAATTAGCCGACGCTGCTGACGAAGGGAGTCGGGCTAATGACTCGTCCCTGGTCCCTGGTCCCTGGTCCCTCGTTGGACGGCCTACTCAACAACCAGGGACCACAAACCAGGGACCAGGGACCATCTACGCTAGGCGGCTTGCCGATGCGCAGCTTGCAGGCGACGAGTTCGTGTCACCGGTTCCTCCAACCATCGGTTCACGACTTCGCGAACGTATTCCGGCTCTAAGCCAAACAATTGGCATAGCGGGACGAATGAGTACGGCCATTGCGCATCGTCGGACTGGATCCACTGCAGATCTTCCCTTAACCGCCGCGCATACTGAATGTCGCTGTGACGGTCGCGGATCTCCATCAAGGTGCTCGCAAGCACGGCGCCCGCTAGTCGCTTTTCCGGCGACCACGTCGAGACGGACGGAAGCTGCGATGCGAGCATCTCACCGGATGCAAACCACTCCTCGGCCGCCTTCAACCCGTAGTCCTGCGAAGGGACTGCAGGAGTCACCGTGTTGCTTGGGATCGTCGCCGAATGCCGGCTGGAAGGTAGATGACGGGTTCTCGTTTTTTGTTGTCGCGCTCTGACCATGGTGAATCGCACCGCAGGTTCCATGCCAAAGTTGATGCAGCCTCGAGCCCAGCACCTCCGTCGTCAATCTGTCCTCTTTGCAAGCCACCCCGACGCGGTGTGAATGCACGGTTTCTAGCTACTGCTCATTGCTTCAGCAGTCGGACCCAACTTGCCTCTTCACCCATTGTGCGTTCGGTCTACAATCACGGACGAGATTCGGGAGGCGGAATTATGGCAGGTACCAGACACGAGCCGGAATCGCTATGAGCGAAGGAACGTTCGTTCGACGCACGCGCGTCGACGCACCTGCGCTCGATCTCTTTCGCTGGCATGCTCGGCCCGGCGCTTTGGAGCGCCTCAACCCGCCGTGGGCGCCCGTTGAAGTCGTCGAGCGCACTGGCGGCATCGACATGGACTCGCGGGTCGTGCTCAAGATCCCGCTCGGCCCCACATCGGTGCGCTGGGTAGCTCAACACGTCGCCTACGAGGAAGGACGACAGTTCCGCGATGTCCAAGTCGAAGGACCCTTCGCGCGATTCGAGCATACCCATCGCTTCGAGTCCCATGGTCCACGCGAGAGTGTCCTTGAAGATCGCATCGACTATGAGTTGCCCTGGGGAGCCGTGGGCGCACTCGTCGGCACACCCTTCGTGGATGCGATGCTCGCGCGCACCTTCGCGTATCGCCACCGGCTCACTGCGCAGGACGTCCAGACGCATCAGCGATATGCCGGCGCACCGCTGCGAGTGCTGGTCAGCGGAGCCAGCGGGCTGATCGGGTCCGCGCTGGTACCATTTCTAACCACCGGGGGACACCAAGTCATACGGCTGGTTCGCACCGCACACGCGCGTGGCGAGGATGCCGTCGCCTGGGATCCTGCCACTGGTGCCGTCGATCCGACTCGCCTGCAGGACGTGGATGCCGTCGTCCACCTCGCAGGAGAGAACATTGCCAGTGGCCGCTGGAACGAGGCTCGCAAGGCGCGCATTCGAGACAGCCGCGCCACGCCGACGCGCAAGCTGTGCGAGGCACTCGCGCGACTGGATCCAAAGCCGAAGGTATTGGTCAGCGCGTCGGCGATCGGATACTACGGTAACCGCGGTGCAGAAGTCGTCGATGAGAGTAGCGCTTCCGGCCGAGGGTTTCTAGCCGAGGTCTGTCGCGCCTGGGAGTCGGCGACCGAGCCTGCCGCGGCCGCCGGTATTCGTGTCGTTCACCTGCGCCTTGGCGTGGTCCTGACCGCTGCGGGGGGCGCTTTAGGAAAGCTGCTCATTCCCTTCAAGTTGGGCGCCGGCGGCCGAGTCGGTCGTGGCCGTCAGTACATGAGCTGGGTGAGTCTGGATGATGTGCTCGGCGCGGTACTGCACGTCATTCGCACCGACTCGTTGCACGGCGCGGTCAACGTGGTCGCGCCGGACGCCGTCACCAACCAGCAATTCACGGAGACGCTCGGACGCGTCCTCCATCGGCCGACCGTACTGCCGCTGCCCGCGGCGGTCGCGCGATTGGCTTTGGGAGAGATGGCCGACGAGATGCTTCTGGCCAGCACACGGGTCAAACCCAGCGTGCTTGGCGCCAGCCGTTACGTGTATCGCCTGCCGGATCTCGAAGACGCAATGCGCTACACGTTAGGACGGTAGAAAGTTACAAGTGGCAAGTGACAAGGGCAGACTCTGGCTTGCTCCTTGCGACTTGCCACTTGCGACTGCATTTAGTCTCGCCGTCCGCCCATGAACCGGAGGAGCATCAAGAACAAGTTGATGAAGTTGAGATAGAGAGACAGTGCGCCGACGACGGTGTAGGCACCAACCTGCCCATCCGGTAGCGCCAAGGCCATCGCTTTGAGGCGTTGTGCGTCCCACGCGGTTAAGCCGGTAAACACCACGACACCCACGCAGGCGATGATGAATTGCAGGGCGTCGTTTTGCCAAAAGATGCCGATGATGCTGGCGACGATCACGCCAATCAGCCCCATGAAGGCGAACTGGCCGACGCCCGCGAGGCTCCGTTTGGTGGTACTGCCGTAGAGCGCCAACGCCCCGAACATCACCGCACACACAACGAAGGTATTGGCGATCGACGCGCCCGTATAGGCAAGCAGGATGACGGACAACGTGACCCCGTTGAGAGCTGAATACGCGAGGAAAAGCATCGAGGCCGTGCCCGGTGCCAGCTGTGCGACGCGCGCCGACAGATAAAACACGAGGCCTAGCTCGGCCGCGATCAGGCCAAAGAACAGGAGCTGGTTGCCCAGCAGAGCCTGCATGATCGACGGCGATCCTGCGACCCCAAGCGCCACTGCGGCGGTTACGCCGAGGCCGACGAACATCCAACCGTATACGCCTCGCAGAAAAGCGCTGACACGCTCTCCCGCCATGACGCCCGGCTCGGCTCGATACTCTGGTCTTACGTCGTAGGTTTGCATCTCGTCTCCTCTTGAATTGTGTAGTGACATTGTAACAGCCCCATCTCGAGCACCCAAGCCCCCGTCCCGGTCACGGCCAGAGCTGCGCCACTGCGATTGCCGCGAGTCCACCCGCGAGCGCCATCACGCCTAGAGCAGCCGAGACATACGCTCTGAACGACCCGGCGCCCATCGTGACCGCGATCCCGAGCTTGGTGAGTGTGTTGGTGACGAGCGCGATACTGACGGCGGCTGCGGGCCCACGCCATGCAGTCGTGCCGGCCCCCAGGCGTGCAAATGCGATCGATACGGCATCGACGTCGGCGACGGCCGACAGGACGGCAGCGAGGTATATGCCGTTGGCGCCGAAATACTCTTGGGCAGCCCGCACGACCAGTAGTATGACAGCGTAGACCACCCCAAATGTGAGTGCCGCGGTCAGGCTGAAGGGATTGCGAATGCGCGCCTCTTTTGTCTCCGCCGGGCCGGAGGGAGCAGCACGCAGCAACAACACTGCGGCAATGGCTCCGACGATACCCATGGCCACCACCACTGGCAACAGGCGCGGCACGATGCCCATGTCGATGGCGCCGGTCAACACAACGACGCGCACACCCATGATCGTGGATGCGAGTATCGCCGCGGCGGCGGCAACCCCACCGAGCCGAGTGTTTTCTCGAGACTGGGCAGCCATGGATACGGTCACCGCGGTGCTCGACACCAATGCCCCGACGACCCCGGATACAGCGATCCCCCGCCGCTCGCCCAGCAATCGCATCGCCACGAAGCCGGCGAACCCGAGACCGCTCACCAGGACAACCACCAGCCAGATCTCGAAGGGGTTCAACACGCCCCACGGCCCGTATCCCCGGTTGGGCACGAGAGGCAGAACGATCACCGAAACTACCGCCAACTCGAGCGCGGCCGCTAACTCCGCTTCGCTCAGCGCTCGAGAGAATGACTCGAGGCGCGGCTTGGCAACCAACAGAACTGCCACGGCCACGCCTGTCGCACCGGCAATGATGACCTCGCCCGCACCCGCGAGCACGCCGATGAGAAAGGTCACCACCGCCGCCATCTCGGTGGTTGCACCAATCGCTCCAGCCGCCGAGCTGCGCAGATAGGACACGACGGCAACTGCAGCGACCGCAATGAAGCTGACCACCAACATGGCCGGGCCTAGGCGGTCGATGAGCAACATCGGCATGGCGCCGGCCAACGCAATCAGGGGGAAGGTCCGCACCCCCGCGAAGAGCCGTTGGCGCTTCCGTGTCTCGGCCCGCTCCCGATCCAAGCCGATCAAGATGCCGACGGCGACCGCAACCAGCAATCGCTGCAGCCCATCGCCCGGCCAAGTCATGCCAATAGCGACCCCTGGTACTTGGTACTTGGTCCCTGGTCCCTAGTCCCTCGTTTGTGAGCAGTGGTCCGAGAGGGGCAGCCGCACCGAAAGAGCGGAGTACCGTGCATTACCAACCAGGGACCAGAGACCAGGGACCCGGAACCATCTGGTTAGCGGATCCCCGTCAGCCCACCATCGACGACCAAAGTCTGCCCCGTGATGTAGCTCGCCTCACCCGAAAGCAAGAAGACGCTCGCATACGCGATTTCCCAACCTGTCCCCTGCCGCCCCAATGGGACCGGGGTACGCTCGCGCGACGGGCGCCCGCGCGATGCCAGGCGGCCGAGAGGTGTATCGATGAGACCGGGGATGACAACGTTGGCACGAATGCCACGCCGCGCCCCTTCCATCGCTACGTGCCGGCACAAGCCAAACAGCGCAGCTTTCGAGACGTCATAGGCCGGCAACTGGCTGCCGGGGCGCAGGCCCGCCACGGAGGAAATGAACACGATAGCAGCATGATCGGCGAGGCGCGGCAGCGCCGCACGCGCCACGAGAAAGTGGGCGCGCACGTTCACAGCCAAGACGTCGTCCCACATCTGCGGAGTGGTCCCCTCCAGCCGCATTCCCGCGGCAATGCCCACGTTCAACACGACGCCATCGAGTCCACCGAGCTCCGTCGCGGCGTCGACCACGACACGCTCGCAAGCGGCCGCATCCGATACGTCGGCTAGCACGGTGACGGCTTGATGCCCTTCGCGAGCAATCCAGTCGGCCGTACCCCGCGCCGCCTCCGCGTCGGCGTCTGCACAGGCGACGCGCGCCCCTTCGCGGGCCGCGAGAATCGAGATCGCACGGCCGTTGCCGATCGGTGGGTCGGGATCGTCGCATGGCCGTGTCCCCGCGCCCACGACCAAGATGCGGCGGCCCTGCAGTCGCATGCGTACGCTCGCCTCGCCGCGCGCTTCGGGTGGTAGGGTTGTCTCGGTGGTCATGGGCCGCGTCTATGGCTTCCACGGACCGCTGTCAACGACAGGCCCACGCCAGGACGGACGGTGGGGCATCAGTTTGATTCGTGCGAAGCGGGCTCACATCAACCAAATTGTAGTTCGGCAGAGGGGGTCGGGGTCGGAATCGGTATCGGAATCGAGGGCAACGACATGAATTTCGATTCCGATCCCGATACCGACTGCCGACCCCGTAGGAACAGGAGGGTTGACGGCAGGTGACAAATGCCCTCGCCTACTGCCGCCGCGAATCAGAGTGATGCACTACAGCACGGACGATCGAGGGATCGGCACGACACAGACCGTGCTATGTGCGATAGGCAATACGCGCCATGCGATCCGTCAAACTCAAGGGCTACGACGTTCTCCGCATTCGCAACTATCGCTTGTTCTGGATCGGCCAGTGGATCTCGCTCATCGGCACCTGGATGCAGAGCGTGACGCAAGCGTGGCTGCTGACGCGCCTGACCGAGAGCCCGCTGGCTCTCGGGTTCCTTGGAGCAGCCACCTCGGCGCCGTTGCTGATCCTAGTCCTCGTGGGTGGCATGCTCAGCGATCACCTCAACCGATGCCGGGTCATCATCGTGACTCAAACGCTCCTGATGCTGCAGGCATTGGCGTTGGCGGGGCTCACACTGAGCAGTGTCGTCCAGCCGTGGCACATCATCGCACTGGCCGGAGTCTTAGGGGCGCTGAATGCCTTCGACATCCCGGCGCGCCAGTCATTCATTGTCGAGCTGGTTGGCCCGGATCACCTGCCAAACGCCATCGCGCTGAACTCGACGGGGTTCAATGTCGCGCGCGTCGTCGGACCGGCAATCGGCGGCTTGCTGGTCGCGGCAGTGGGTGAGGGCATTTGCTTCCTGCTCAACGGGTTGAGCTATCTCGCCGTCTTGGCGGGATTGATGATGATCGACACGCGGCAGTTGCGGGACACCGCTCGGGCGAGCGCCAGCGCACCCGGCGCGATGTTCGCCGGCATTGACCACGTGCGTCGACATCCCGAGCTGCGACGCATTCTGACACTCGTCGGCGTCGTCAGCGCGATCGCCATTTCGTACCGCACGTTCCTACCCGCGATGGCCCGTGACGTGCTGAGCGTCGACGCGTGGCGCTACGGACTCCTCATGGCGGCGGCTGGATTCGGGGCGGGAACTGGTGGCGTGATCATTGCCGGTCTGCAGTTGCGCGCCGATAGCTATCGTCGCCTGCTACCGATCGGGCTGTTCGTCTTCTGTATTGCCTTGGCTGCCTTCGCCCTGTCGCGCCACTACCTCATGTCGCTGGTGTTACTCGCCATCGTCGGGTCTGGCGGCATCACCTACTTCAATGCGTCCAACACCTTGGTGCAGCTCAGCGTCGAGGACCCGTATCGCGGCCGCGTCATGTCGCTGTACACCTTGATGCACCAGGGGACGGCAACCTTTGCAAGTATCGCCCTCGGTGTCCTCGCCGATCGCTATGGGACACCGCTGGCACTGCTGGTCGGCGCGCTCATCTGTAGCATCGCGGGTACCGTCTTCTTGCAGCGGCAATCCCGCGGCGCTCGCACCGTCGATCGAGCCGTCGAGCGAGTCCAGCAGGCTGCTGGAAAACGCTCCTGACGCCCTTCGACGGGCTCAGGGCGAGCGGAAAAAAGTCTGCAAAGACGGGGCGGGGTACCGCTCATGCTGAGTCTTGTCGAAGCATGGGGCGGGGTCCTCGGACAGTGGCCTCACCTGCCCCGCCCTCACCGTGCCAGGGACTGACGCGGTTCGCGCTCGAGTCGCTGACAATCGCGACAAACACCGTAGAGCTCGATCTTGCTCCCGGTGAAACGGAAACCGAGGCGCCGCGCAACCTCCGCCTGCAAGGCGTCGATGCGTTCCTCCTCGAACTCGACGATCTTGCCGCAGCGCTCGCAGATGAGGTGGTCATGGTGATGTCCCTCGGCCACGCTCTCGTAACGCGCTTCGCCGTCGCGGAAGTGCCGCTCCACTGCCAGACCGCACTCGGTCAATAGTTTCATGGTGCGGTATACGGTGGCGTAACCGATCTTCCGATTGACGCGTTTGACGGCGTTGTAGAGCTCTTCGACGCTGATGTGGCGATTACTCTCGAAGAAGACGCGCGCGATGTCGTCGCGTTGCGACGTCGACTTGAGGCCCTGCTGGCGCAGGTGTTCCTTGAAGATGGTGAAGCGGTCGGCAGCCGTCTTCCGCATTGAATGAATTACCCAGTCTTCGCGGTGCGCGCCGTCGCTTGGCGACAGCTACGCTGTCGGATGCGCCTGCGCTTCGGTCTGCGGCGCAGCCGCACCCGCCTTGGCGGGCTCCAGGAGACGCCGCACCGCGGGCGACACATAGACTTCATCAAGCGGCTGCCCTGCGAGCTCTTCGACCAGTACGTCGATCTGCGTAGTGTTCGGCAGGCCACGCTCGAGGAGGATCACGCGCGTGCTACCCACCCGACAACTGCCGCTCCGGACTCGGTACCCGACCTCGCGTAGCAGTCGCTCCTCGCGCACCTCGTAACCCAGCCGCGTTGCCAGCGCCTTCAACTCCTCCACCAACGCTCCCTGCTGCGCCGACTGCGCGGCACGCTTCTCTGCTTGGGAACCCACGGGGTGATTTTGACTGAATGACGACGGCGTTGCAAACCAGGCTCAGGATCGTTGGTCCCTGGTCCCTGGTCTCTCGTCCGTGGTTCCCACCAACTTTCCGCTCACCAACCACAACCAGGGACCAGGAACTACCGACCAGGGACCACGCATCGAGCCACTTGGCGCTCCCCCTCGGAAGATGGTACACAAACGCCGCGTTCGATGATCAAGACCATCCTCGTTT
>Ga0187892_10010943_pt1 | contig 11299 bp, 10 predicted proteins | sample MA1701073metaG_FD_139345 | JGI IMG/M metagenome (GOLD analysis project Ga0187892, IMG submission 139345) | Bio-ooze microbial communities from a basaltic lava cave in the Kipuka Kanohina Cave System on the Island of Hawaii, USA - MA170107-3 metaG ... | reverse complement strand
GAGCAGATCGGCGCCGCGCCGCGTCTGCGCCTCATTCAACTCCAAGGGGTCGGCTTCGACGGCGTCGACCTCGCGGCGGCAACGCGCGCGAAGGTACCCGTCGCCCAGACCGTCGACGGGACGATCGTGGGCGTGGCGGAGCATACGATCCTCCTCATCCTCGCGCTCTACAAACGCCTGCTCGAGGCGGACACGGCGGTCCGGCGCGGCGAGTGGCCGGTGTGGCAGCTCCGCCCGACGAGCTTCACGCTCGAGGGAAAGACGGTGGGCATCGTGGGGCTCGGGCGGATCGGCCGCGAGGTCGCCGTCCGCTGCCGCGCGTTCGGGGCGAACGTCTGGTACTTCGACGTCCGGCGCGCCGACCCGGAGGTCGAAGGGGCTCGCTTCGTCCCGTACGAGGAGCTCCTGGCGGGCGCGGACGTCGTGACGCTCCACGTCCCGCTCCTGCCGGGCACGCGCGGGATGCTGGGCGAGCGGGAGCTTCGCGGAATGAAGCCGAACGCGATCCTGATCAATACGGCGCGGGGCGGCCTCATCGACGAGACGGTTCTGGCGCGGGCGCTCCGCGAAGGGTGGATCGCGGGGGCCGGACTGGACGTGTTGGAGCGGGAGCCGCCCGACCCGTCGAACCCTCTCCTGAAGCTGCCCAATACCGTGTTCACGCCGCACGTCGCGACCGGGACGCGGGACTCGATTGTCGGGAAGGCGCGGGCCGCGGCGGAAAACTTCCTCCGGGTGGTGCGGGGGGAGCGGCCGCTTCACGTCGTCAACCCCGAGGTGTTCGGATGAGGTGGTGGGTCTGCGTCCTGCTTTTCTTCGCGACGCTCCTGAACTATCTCGACCGCCAGACGCTCTCCTACCTCGTGCCCCACATCCGGGAGGAGATGCGGTTCGACCTCGCGCAGCAGGGGATGCTCTTCTCGGTCTTCTACTGGTCCTACGCGGCGGCGCAAATCGCGGCCGGGTTCCTCATCGATCGCGTGAAGGTGAAATACGCGTACGCCGTCGCGGTCGCCACGTGGTCGCTGGCCGGGGCGGCGGCCGGGCTCGCGACGGGTCTCTGGGGGTTGGTCTTGCTGCGCGCCCTCCTTGGGGTCTTCGAGTCGGCGAACTGGCCTTCGGCGATGCGCGTGGTCTCGCGAACCTTCACGCCGGAGCAGCGGCCGCTGGCCAACGGTCTCTTCCAGAGCGGGACGAGCGTGGGGGCGCTGATCGCGCCGCTCCTGCTCTTTCACGTCTACCAGTGGCGCGGCTGGCGGGCCGGGTTCGTGCTCGTGGGCCTCGTCGGGTTCGTCTGGGTTGCCGCGTGGCTCTTCTGCTACCGGCCGGGTCCGGAGGCGCCGCCCGAGCCGTCCCGGCGCCCGCCCGCCCCGTTGCGGGACATCCTCCGGTCTCGCGCCTTCTGGGGCCTGGTCGTCGCGTCGTCCTTCATCAACCCGGTCATGTACTTCTACGTGAACTGGCTGCCGACCTACTTCAAGGAATCGGGCGCGGAGTACGGCCTGAAGGTGGCCTGGCTCCTCACGGTGATCTACCTCGCGCTCGACGTCGGGTATCTCTCCGGGGGCGCGCTTTCGACCTGGCTCTCGCGCCGCCTCGGGTCACGCAAGGCGCGGACGCGGATCGTCATGTCGGGGACCCTTCTCATGCTCGGCGTTCTCGCGCTCCCTCTGCTGCCGGAGGCGAGCCTGAACGTCGCCGCCATGACGGCGATCATCGCCTCGGGGGCCCTCGGGGTCGGCTGGTTCCTTTCGAACTACCTATCGTTCGCGGAGGAAGTGTCGCACGACCGAGTGTCGACGGTGAGCGGGCTGCTGGGGAGCGCGGGCTCCGTCTCCGGCGCGATCTTCATGGGTCTGGTCGGGTTCCTGGCGCAGCACACCGGGGGCTTCACCGTCCCTTTCCTTCTCCTGGGGACGATGCCGCTGGTCGCCTTCGCCGGCATCCTCCTGAGCGCTCCCCGCCGCGCCGCCCCCCCTACCCTCGCGGTGAGCGCCCGCCCCACCTCTTCGCCGTAGAGGTAACGGGCGCGAAACCTAAGTACTCGCTTTCATAATCCGCCTCCGGGGTCAGGACGGATCTCGTCGCCGCGTCAGCGGAAGGGATGAGAAAGAAAAAGGGCCCTGAGAAGCCCCGGGACCCTGTGCGAGCGCAGCCTCGCTGCGCCGTGCCTAACAAGCACCTGTATCATATCACCTTCAGGCGGCATCTCAATGAGAACGGAGGGAGGTGGACTCGAACCACATGCCGGGTGAAGGGCACCCGTTGCTTGTTAGGCACGGGCCGCGCCTCGCGGCTTCACCTTCCGCCCTTCTGCGACAAGAAAGCAAGGGGCGTGCCAAACATATGCCCTGGGGAAAAGCGGAAGCAAAAGATGATCCGTGTTACAAATCGTGACGCGCGTTACAAGTCGACGTCGGATACGAATCGCGGGGCGCTCGCCTTCACGCTGCGATCTTTGGCGGTAAAACGGGAAGCAACTTAGCGGGTTTTCGGGTGGGTCAGAATTGCCCGAAGGGCCCGGCGAGCGATCGGAACCTGGAGCTGAAATGAGGACGCTCCTGGCGGTCCTCCTCCTCCTGCCGCAGGAGGACGCGGCGATCAGGGACCTCATCCGGAACCTTGATTCCGATTCGCTCGATGTCCGTTCCTCCGCGGAGGCCGCGCTCGCCAAGATGGGCAAGGCCGCGGTCCCCCTCCTGGAGGATGCGCTCAAGGGCGCCTCCGCCGAGGCGCGCGGGCGGATCGAGCGAATCCTCCGTACGATCGCCGATCGCGAGAAACGGGCGTCGGCCGTCCCCGCGGGCACGCGGGTGACCCTGAGGGCCGTAGACCGCCCCGTCCTCGAAGTCTTGGAGGAACTCCAGCGCAGGTCCGGGACGCCGCTGGAGCTTGGGAAGGTCCCGTCCGACCTGAAAGTCACCGTGTCGCTCGAAAACGTCTGCTTCTGGGACGCGCTGGACGAAGTCTGCAGGGCTACTGGGCAAATGGTTTTCCAACCCAAGGACCTCGCCGTCGCCCTGGCGAAGAAGAGATATGCCGCGCGTCCGCGTTTCGTCTCCGGTCCTTTTGCGGTTCTCCTGCAGGAAATCAATTCGACCATCAGCGGCACGTTCGGTCGGGCGGGCGACCGGCGCACGAAGATCCAGTTCGTCCTGTGCTGGGAGAAGGGGGGCCGCCCCGACCGAATCGGCGCGCGGCCGATCGAGATCCGGGACGACCGGGGAACCGACCTCCTCGATCCGAAGATCCCGGGGCTCCAACCCTACTTCGCGTCGGTCGAAGAGGACAGACTCTCCCAGGGACAGCACCTGTATCTCGGGAACGTGCCGGCCGAGGAGGCCACGAAGCTCGCTCGGCTCAAGTTTGAGCTTTCCTGCGAATTTACCCTGAAGTACGCGGAGGTCATGATCGAGAAGCCGGAGGGCAAGAGCCGGACCGATCTGTCCTGCGACAAGTTCAGCCTCACGTTCCAGAGCTGCAAGCGACTGGGAGACGTCGTCAGGGCGGACTTTCTCTTCGCGACAACCGAGGGCAAACCCTGGCTGCAGCCCGTGCGCGGGAGGGCCAAGGACAAGGAGGGAAAGGAGTACGCCGGAGGGGTCCAAACCAACGTGCCCGTAGGCAACGCCAGCCTGATCTACATGGACTTCAAGGTTCCCGGGAGCACCGAGCTGGCGGAGCTCAGGATCAGCGTTCCGGCGGAAGTTCACACCGAGCGGATCGTGGTCGATCTCAAGGACGTTCCCCTGCGATGAAGATCCTCGCGAGCCTGAAAGAGGATAAGAAAGACAAAGCTCCCTCCTCGTTCTGTCACGGTCAGCTAATGGAGTTTGGGTTACCTACTGGCAAGAGAGATCAGCGCAGCTTCTTGCCCTGCCCCGAGACGATCGTGAGGACGATTTTCGTGAAGTGGATGCGGCTTCCCCAGCCGCCGATGAAGAGCGCTTTGGGATTCGGCACTTTCCAGCCGGCGCCGTTCGTCAGGCGGCCGTAATTGCCCTGGAAACTGACGATCACCTTCCCGTCGACCGTGACGTTCACGCCGGCCTTGCGGACGGCGATCTGGATCATGCTGGGCTTTCCATTGGCCAGAAGCGCGCCCGAATGGCTGGCGGGGTTGTCGCTGACGAGCTTCCCGTCCAGGAGCTCCAGGCCCGACTTGTATCCCAGGACGGGATGAGCGTCGACGTATAGCAGGAATTGCGCGTTCCCGCGCGCCAAGCCCACACTGACCGCGTCTCCGCCTTCCCGCCGGTCCACGACCACCGTGAGGTCGTACTCGTCGGGCGGTACGTACGGGATTTGGAGCCGAAGCGCCGGGCCGGGCGCGCAGACGACGGCCTGGCCCTCGAGGGTCCATTCCCCTTGGACCGCGTCCTGCCGGGGATCGATCAGCCTCAGCAGATTCACAAGCCCGGGCTGGGCGTCCTCGATCTCGCCCAGACGCTTCTCGACTTTCACTTTGGTGAGCCCGCCGGACCCGGCCAGGGCGAGCTCGTACCAGTACTGGGCGCGTCCGGCAATCCTCGCCTTTCTCCAAGGACTTTTCTCTTTTTGCGCAATGTCCCACCACCCGTCGGCGACCTCCGCCCTCTTCTCGGGCTCCGTCGGCTTGGCCAGGTCCTTTTCGGCAAGCCCTTTCAAGGGAGGCTTTCCGCCAGCGAGCGCCGTCAGGCCGGCGTCCCAATCACCGCGCACGAAGCACAGGAACCGGCCTGCCGCCTCCGCGTCTCCGGTCCCGGGTTTTTCCAGCCAGGGCTTCACCTTCTGGAATTCCGACTTGATGCTTCCCACGTCTCGCGCCAACTCCTGGGCGCGGGCGATCAGCGCAGGCTCTTGCCCGGGTTTGGCGGCCGCTTCGGCCTTCGAAGCGGCGGTGGAAGCCGTGTCGTAGTCATCAGCTCGGACGGCCTCGGCGGCCGCGGCGAGGTAGCCGCGGGCGACCGCCCGCGCGGCCTCCGGTTCGCGGGCGACGGCGGATGATTTCGCGAGGACGGCCATTTTCATCGCCAAGCCGTCGACGGCGAACGTCTTCGCGAGCGCGTCCACGGCCTGGAGCCCCGCGTCAACGTCTCCGGCAGCCGAGGCGAGGTCGCGCGCCTCGCGGAGAAGGATGAATCGCGCGGGCGCGTCGTCTTCGGTCTCCAGGCCTTTGGCCAGGAGCTTTTTCGCCAAAGCGATCTGGTCCGCAGGCGCCCGCTTGGCGTACTCGTCCTTGAAGAGATCCCTGACCAGCTTCAGCTTGTCCTTCTGCAGCGTCGCATCCGGCTCGGGCAAGAGCGGGGGCTTGTCCTGGGTCTTCTGCCCGAGGAGAAGGCCCGCAACGGCAACCAAACGAGCCAGAATCATGCAGGAAGAGTATACCGCCTAGATCGTCTACGGGACGACGTTGACCAGAGTGCCGATGTGCGCAATCGTCATTCGGAGGGGATAGATGATGAAAAGGGGGAAAGGATCCGCGGCCTGGATTACTTGTGGAATCCACTCCCGCAGCGCGGTGGCGACGTGCCGGCTCCTGGGACCAGACCAACTCAGCATGACCTTCAAGCGAAACCACCGAAGCTAGATCAGCGTCAGCTCATCCTCCAGCAGCGCGACCTGTCGCTCAATCCCTCGTTGCTGGTTCTCCAGGGCGTCGATCTGCTCCAAGAACGACGGCACGACCGGGGTCAAGTACTGCTGATTCTTCAAACGATATTCACGCCTGAATCGGTAGGAGAGCTCTTGGGTCAAGCCACCCCCACTGACCGCCTTTGAGGTTTTCCCCGCAAGCTCAAGGTGGTGTCTCTCTCGAACTACTGCGATCTTCTCGTCCCTTTCGCCCTTCAGGCGCGCCTTCTCCTGCTCCAGCGCGACCGCCTGCTCCTTCAACTCTTCGAGCCGGCGTCGCTTTTCTTCGCGCTCTCGGATGGCCTGCCTCGCGTCAGCTTTGGCGTCGCGGCCTTCCTTCGCCTGCTCTCGCCGGTCCTTTCTGAAGTGGAGGTAGAGGGCAATGGCCGAAAGAATCACGCCAAGTAGTCCCGTCCACTTCAGGACTTCATCGCCCATCGCTCTTAGCATTCGGCACCGTCCTCCAGGATTTTGATCGCGAGAAGGCCGCGGTCATCCCGGGTCGAGATCCAGTGGCGCTCATCGCCGCAACGGTCGCAGACCACCTTCGGAGGCTCTTGGAAGAAGACCTGGCCGCGTCGTATCAGTCTGCCGTCGTGGGTCCGCATGTTTGTCGAGGCGATCGGGAGGAACGCCCGGCACTTCCGGCAGATCTGACGCGGGACGAGCTCCGTGCACTTGGGGCAGGCGCTGTCGTAGGCGATGCAGTACCGGCAGAGGGTCGAGCTGCACGTCGGGCAGACCGTTTCGAGATTCTCAGTCGTGGTGCAGTGCCGGCACACGGGCAAGGTCCGGGGCATGAACGGCAGTCCGGTCACGACGTCGTAGACGGCCACCTCCGCGAACACGCGGGCGCAGTCGGTGCAACCGCCCGTCGCGTCGATTGAGACGCCGTGGCCGCACCAGAGCCGGATAGTCCGGGGTGGAGCGCCTCGTGCCCACCGGGCCATCCCGATGTAGTTCTCAAGAGCGAGGTCCACTTTTGGACGCTGTAGCTCGTCGAACGAACAGGACGTGCAGAACCAGTACCACGGGGCACTCGTCTTGCCCCACCACCTCTCACCCGGATCCTTCGAGCGACACGCGAAACAGCGGAGACCCATATAGTCCCCCTTTCTCCAACCCCAGCCGAACGACCGCCGACGCCTACTACGGCACCAGGAACACGGACTCCAAGCCGGTGTTGATGTTGAACTTTACTCGGGATTCGCATTGCTGCCGATCGCCGCTCCGATCAGGCCGCCGAAGAAAGCGCCCGGCGGCCCAGCTCAAAGCGAGGTCGGTGGGGGCGCCGCGGAGGGGCGGGCAGCGGGTCGGGAGGGAGGGAGGCGATGCGCCGGCCCGGGCGGGCAACGGAAGCCAGAGGGTTTTTCCGGAAGTCGCGCCGCAGCGCGATTCCCGGAAAAACCCTCTGCCTTATCGGGCATAGAGGGGGGATGCCAGCGAAGTGGGGGAACCACCGGGATCTGTCCGGATGGATTTAGGCTACCCTACGAGCGTCAGCACTTGCGGCAGTAGCGCCGCTTGAGGTCGTCCTCCGACGGCCACCGGAGCACGGGTTTGCCGCCGTTGTCGATCCAGAACATCGAGTTGTCCTGGTTGATGATGGCCGTCCAGCGACCCGTCACTCCGTACTCGGCGGGATAGGCACAGAAGCCAAACCGCGAGGGGTGATGGACTTTGCCGGCAGTCTTGTCGGTCTCGATCCGGTAATCGACCGGAGGGGACTCGGAATCGTCAAACTCCATCGCGACGATCAAGTAGCCGTGGTACGGGACCGGCGACGCATAGGCCGGCGGGGTGGCGTCCGCCTGGGCGATCCCGGACTCGATGAGCTGGCCGTGGAGCCAAAGGCCGTTCACGTTGGCGGTCCAGAAGTCCGGCACGCCGTTGTGGTCCCGGTCGTTGGCCCGGAAGTCGGCCTGGGCCGTGGCGATCATTTCAATGCTCGCACCGGCGAGCCGTTCGTTCCGGAAGATTTGCTCGCGGGCGCGCTCCCGGCGCCAGCGCACCAGGGCGAACGGGGTCCCCACCGTCACGACAACGGAGCCGAGGAGAAGCGTCGCGATAACCCAACTCCCGCGCCGCTCCCGTTCGGCCTCCATACAGGAAGTGTAGCCGCACTAACCAGTTGCGAATCTCGGACCGCTTCTTTTGTCTTTGGCTGGGTTTTCGTCGGTCCGCTTCCACGGCAGAACGCATGTTCGACGCGATCGTCAACCACCTGGGCGACAAGGCCGAGTCTCTGTTCAACTTGAGGGAATCCGAAGATCTCGAAGGACCGCCTTCACTTCCCCGCGCCGGACAGGATCGAGCGGGTCTCCCTGCTCAGTAGGAAGCAAGGGATGCCCCATTTGGAGGGGGGAAAGCCCCTGGAGGGGTGAGTGTGCGGGGTTGAGGACGGGACGTGGAGGCAAGGCGCGGGTCGAGTCCGCGGGCAACGCAAAGGGCGTAATCGGCCGGATTCGGGAGGGGAACGCCGCGCAAGGCCGGAAGACTCCCCCGGCCCGGCGAGATAAAGCGGGGGTTCGGGTTACCCTACGGATCACTTGAGGCGCGGTTCAGGATCATCGCCAGCACGCACACCCGGGGCGTATACTGGAAACGAAGCCCGCGTCGCCGTGGTCATTATTGATAGCGATGATCTTCGACCTGGTCGTCGTGATCGTGGTTCTCCTGGGCGTCCTTCTGGGCGCCTGGAAGGGGCTGGCTTGGCAGCTCGCCGGGATCGCGTCGCTGGTGGCCGGGTTCGTCGTGGCCATCCCGCTTTCGGCGCCCTTGGCGACCTTCTTCGGCCAAGGTGCCCCGCTCAATCGGTTCATCGCACTGGGCGTGATTTACGGTCTCGTGAGCCTGGGGATCTACCTGGTCGCCCTGTTCTACCGCCAGACGATCCAGAAATGGCAGCTGGACCGCTGGGACCGCCACCTGGGTGCAGTGATGGGCGGGGTCAAGGGCTTCCTCTTCTGCGTCATGGTGGTCTTCTTCAGCGTGACGCTCCTCCGCGGGCTCCGCGAGCCGATCCTGACGACCCGGACCGGAAAGCTGATTGGCCAGTTCATGACCGCGATCCACCCGGTATGGCCGCCCGAGGTGCATGATATCGTCCACCCCTACGTCCATCACCTGGACAAGCACCACCCGCCCGCGGCGCCCGCGCCCTCTCCGGCGCCCGCCCCCGTCGCGCCCAAGCCGGACACCCACCACCACCCATAGTTTGGGTGACTTACTGGCACGAGCCAGAACATGACCACGTTCGCCATCGGCATGCTCTCCGGCTACGGCACCGAACACGTCGCGCGGCGGCTGGACGACCACGTGAAGCGGATCTCCCGTCCCACGGAGGAACCGACCGTCAAGCGAGTTTCGCCGACGCCGTCGCCCAAGGACAAGGCGCCGGACGCCGAGGACTCGCTTCCCGTGACCCGGATCACCTCCGGCGCCGCGAAGTGACTCCCGCCGGGAGTTAGCGCCGCATCAGGTTTCAACCCGCCGGAGTGGTTTCTTTGACGGCGACCTCTTTCCCTTGCAGAAGCGCTTTAATCGCGTTCTGGGCATGGGGAACGCCCTGACCGTCGAACTGGCCGCGGTAGCGGAGGACGCCGGCCCGGTCGATCACCATCGTCGTGGTGGTCAGTTTGACCCCGAAGAGGTCGGCGACCTTGCCGGGGACGTCCAGATAGACAGGTGCTGTGAACCCTTTCAGGCGGGCGAATTCTTGGATCTTCTTGGCGGTATCCGCCGCGCTCGCGTCCACGCCCACGACGGCGACTTTGCTTTTCAGCTCGACCGCCAGCTTCTGGAAGCGCTCGTCCATCATGCGGCAGCTGTGACAGAACGTGCACCAGAAGGTGAGGCTCACGACGCCGGACTCAGCCTGCTTCCGGAGGTCGCTCAGCTTCCAGGTCTTCCCCGCGAAATCGGTCACTTCGAAGTCGGGCACCGTGTCGCCGACCGCCGTCGATATCGCGGCCTGGCCCGCGGGGCTGCTGCTCTCATGCCATTGGCGCCAGGCTTCACCGACCTTCTTGGCGTACTTTTCCGGATCCTTCTGGAAGTCCTCGTCGCAGTTCTCGCAGCACAGTTTGATGTCGTGACCCTTGTACTCCCGGATCACCGGCTCTCCCCGGGAACCCAGCTCCTCGCCGGAAACTACGCACGTTTTCAAGGGGTAGGGTTTCTCCTTCGAACCGGCGCCGTGGCGCGGTGAAGGAGCGTCCTTGCCGTGGTCGTGCTTGCCGCGATCATGGGAGCCGTGAGAGTGCCGGCGGGGATCGTGACCGTTGCCGCAGCCGCTTAGGATCAGCCCGGCGATCAGGAGTGCGGCGCGCGTCATTCTCGGCAATCTAATCCAATGAACACCCGCAGGCAAAGCAAAAACTCAGTGAGGGGATACGCGATTCAAAATGGGGGAAAGCCCCTGAAGGGGTGAGTGCGCGGGGTTGAGGACGGGACGCGGAGGCAAGGTGCGGGTCGAGTCTGAGGGCAATGGAGAGGGCGTTATCGTCCGGATTCGGGAGGGGAACGCCGCGCCACGCCGGAAGATCCCGTCGGCCCGGCGAGAATGGCGAGAGCCTGGGTTACCCTGATGGAGTTTGGGTTACCCTACTGGTCAGGCCGATGACGGTCTCCACGAAGCTGAGCGCAAGTTTGTGCGCCCCTTCGCGCCTGTAGGCCATCGCCACGTCCCAGAAAAAGGGATGCGGCGGGCGCACGCGCCGATAGGCGATGCCCCTCGTCCGGACGGCCAGCAGCGAACGCGATACGAACGCAAAACCGTCGCCTTTCTTTGCCATGCTCAACGCGCAGCTGCGGTCGTCCGCCTCCTGCACCGCGGTGACGTTCAGGCCCGTCTGCCGGAAGGCCGGAAGGTAGTGATCGTAGAAGGCGGGGTTCTTCTTCCGATTGAACCAGATGAGAGGGTATTCCGCGAGGGCCGCCACCGGCACCTGCCGGTAGTGCGCCAGCGGATGGCTTTCCCGGATGGCCACGCAAAGCGGTTCGCGCTGGATGACGATCGTCGACAGCCCCTTCGCCCGGACCGGCATGGCCAGGAACCCCACATCGCATCGGCCGTCGAGAAGGGCCTCGACGACTTCCGGGGTGAAGTAGCTGTGCAGGACCAGTCGGGTGCCCGCGAAGCGACGCTTGAACGTGGCTTCGAAGCCGCGGATCATGCCCAGGTCAAAGGAGACGGAACATCCGACGACGAGTGAAGCCGCCTGCCGCTCGGCCGCTCTCCTGACGATCCCTTTGGCGCGCTCCGCTCGCGCGAGGATCTCCCGCGTCTCACTCAGGAAGAGGTGCCCCGCCTCTGTCAGACGCACCTGCCGCTTGTTGCGATGAAAGAGCTTCGCTCCCAGTTCGTCTTCAAGGTCGTGGATCTGCTGACTCAGCGGGGGTTGAGACAGGTGCAACCTGCGGGCGCCGCGGCTGAAGCTCAGCTCTTCGGCGACGGCAAGGAAATAGCGGAAGTGACGCAGTTCCATACAGACTTAATACCGCCGATTGATCGGACTTATTCCCGGTCCTGTGTTTGCCGGGCTCACCGGCGGTTGAAACAGGCGCGGGCGACGGGCGGCGCGGCTGCAATGGAACTCTTCCGTGACGGCAAGGAAAGGGGGGAGGTGACGCAGCCCCCATCCGTACTCATACGGCCGGCAGATAAGACTTACATGAAAGCAGT
>Ga0187892_10010941_pt1 | contig 11301 bp, 12 predicted proteins | sample MA1701073metaG_FD_139345 | JGI IMG/M metagenome (GOLD analysis project Ga0187892, IMG submission 139345) | Bio-ooze microbial communities from a basaltic lava cave in the Kipuka Kanohina Cave System on the Island of Hawaii, USA - MA170107-3 metaG ... | reverse complement strand
GGTGACGCTCGAGGCCATGCGCATCCACGGCGGCTACGGCTACACGAGCGAGTTCCCGGTGGAGCGCTACTACCGGGACGCGGCCGCCCTGCTGGTCGGCCCGCGCGACCAGGCGGGCGAGCGGCGCCGGATCGCGGCGCGCTGGCTCGAGGCCCCGTGAGCTACGGCCGCTTCTACGAAGACTTCACGGTCGGCCAGGAGTTCACCCACTGGCCCGGCCGCACCATCACCGAGGCCGATTGCACCTGGTTCGCGCTGCTCACCATGAACCAGCATCCGCTCCACTCGGACGCCCACTACGCCCAGACCCACACCCAGCACCGGCAGCGCGTGGTGCTGGGCCCGCTGGTCTACAGCGTGGTGATCGGCATGACGGTGGCCGACATCTCGGGGCGGGCCATCGCGAACCTCGAGGTCAACGAGCTCAAGCACGAGAAGCCCACCTTCATTGGCGATACCCTCTACGCGAAGAGTCGCGTGCTCGCGCTGCGGGAGTCGCGCCAGGCGGACCGTGGTATCGTCACCGTCGCGACCCAGGGCGTCAACCAGCGAGGCGAAACCGTGTGCTCCTATACTCGCGCCGTCCTCGTCCCCCGGAAGAGCCACGCGACTCTCGGCGAGGGTCGGCTCCCCTATTGACATGACCCGTCCCCCGCTCGACGGAGTCCGGATCCTGGCCGTGTCGCAGTTCGGGGCCGGGCCCTTCGGTACCCAGATGCTCGCGGACCTGGGGGCCGACATCATCAAGATCGAGGATCCCGGCGTGGGCGGTGACAGCGCCCGCTACGTGCCACCGTTCCAGGGCGAGGCCGATTCGCCCTACTTCCAGTCCTTCAACCGCGGCAAGCGCTCGGTGTCGATCAACCTGCGGCATCCCGACGGGCAGGCGGTCTTCCACGACCTCGTGCGGGTGTCGGACGCGGTCTTCAACAACGCGCGCGGCGACCTGCCCGACAAGCTCGGCCTCACCTACGTCGCCCTCCGTGAGATCAACCCTCGAATAGTCTGCTGCTCGCTCACCGGCTACGGGCGCACCGGCCCGCGCGCGGCCGAGCCCGCCTTCGACTACCTGGTCCAGGGCTACGCGGGCTACATGGCGGTGACCGGCGAGCCCGACGGCCCCCCGGGCAAATGCGGGGTCTCGGTGATCGACTTCGCGGGCGGCTACGCGGCGATGGTCGGGCTGATGGTGGGGCTCTTCGACGCCCAGCGCACCGGAGTGGGCCGCGACGTGGACATCTCGCTGCTCGACACCGCGGTGAGCATGCTGTCGTACTTCGCGGTGTGGACGCTCAACCGCGACTGGATCGCGGAGCGCACCGCCAGCTCGGCCCACCAGACCCTCGTCCCCGCGCAGAACTTCGCCACCCGCGACGGCTGGATCGTGATCTTCTGCAACAAGGACAAGTTCTGGCGCGACCTGGTGGAGACCCTGGGCGCCCCGGAGTTCGCCGAGGACCCGCGCTTCCGCACCTTCGGCGACCGGTTCGCCAACAAGGACACGCTACTCCCACTCCTGCAGGCCCGCTTCGCGACCCGCACCACCGAGGACTGGCTCGACCGCCTGCAGGGCCGCGTGCCGTCCGCGCCGGTCAACGACGTGCGCCAGGCCCTGGCCGACCCGCAGGTCCTCGCGCGCGATATGATCGTGGAGGTGGCGCATCCCGAGTTCGGGACGTTGAAGGAAGTGCGGAGTCCGGTTCGCACCGAGGGCGAGATCCGCGACCCGGCGCGGGCCCCGCGGCTCGGCGAGCACACCGAGGAGATCCTGCGCGACATCCTGGGTTACAGCGAGAGCACCATCAGCCGGCTGCGCCAGGGAGGAGCCATCGGGTGAGCGTCACGCGGCTCGCCGAGACCACGAGCCCGCAGGTCGACGAGCTCGACGCGACCGACGTCGAGGTCGCGTCGCCCTGGATGACCGTGCTCCACAACTGCGACTGTCATACCTTCGAGGAAGTGGTGAAGCAGCTCATGAAGGCCATCGCCTGCTCGGAGGAGCGGGGCTGGGAGCTGGCGTGGCAGGTGCACAATACCGGCAAGGCGGTGGTGAAGGTCGGCGCCGAGACCGAGTGCGTCCGCGTCGGCAATGTCCTGGCGTCGATCGGCCTCGTGGTCACCGTGACCCAATCTTGAGTTCGGAGGGGGCCTCGACGGCCCCCTCCGAGCCGCCCCCGAGACGAGGGGGCGCCGGCGAAGCCGGCGCTCGAACGTGGTAGCGCGGACGCGCTCCTAGATCGATCTCCCACGCCCTCTAACCTCGAGTCCCCTCTCCCCTCAGGGGAGAGGGCAGGGTGAGGGGTGGCTCACCGCGAGGGGTGATTGAGCGCGGCGACGATCGCGTCGACGTCGTAGACGCAGCCCCCCCAGGCGCCGCCGCCCGCGTGCTGCAGCGCGGCCCAGAGCCGCGTGTCGTCCGGGAGCCCCGGATCGGGCGCCAGATCGGGTCGCGGAGCGCGCGCCTCAAGCACCCGGGCCCCTTCCTCCGCCTCGAAGGTCCGGCCCTCGGCGCCGACCAGGTCCACGCTGCCCTCGAGCCGCAGCCGATCCACCACGATCCGCACCAGATCACCCTCGCGCAGGCGGCCGATGGGGCCGCCCGCGAGCGCCTCGGGCCCGATGTGGCCGATGCACGCGCCGGTGGAGACGCCGGAGAAGCGCGCGTCGGTCAGCACCGCCACCTGCTTGCCCCAGGACAGATGCTTGAGCGCGGACGTGATCTGGTAGATCTCCTCCATCCCCGCGCCGAGGGGCCCGCGGCAGATGAGCACCAGCACGTCGCCCGGCCTGATGCGCTCGGGTCCCGTGCTCTTGATGGCCGCGATCGCCGCGCGCTCGGTCGTGTACACGCGGGCCGGGCCGGTCTTGCGATACACTCCGTCGGTATCCACGACCGATGGATCGATGGCGGTGCTCTTGATCACCGCGCCCTCCGGGGCCAGGTTGCCGCGCGGGAAGGTCACGGTGCTCGTGAGCCCCCGCTCGCGTGCCCGGTCCGGATCCATGATGACGTCGTCGGGATCCACCCCGTCCTGCCGCAACAGGCGCTCGCGCAGCGCGGTGCGCCGCGCGGAGGCCTCCCACCAGTCGAGCGCCCGGCCGAGCGGCTCGCCGGTCACCGTCAAGCAGCGCTCGTCCAGCAGGCCGCGCCGGCGGAGGTGCAGCATCACCTCGGGCACGCCGCCGGCGAGGAAGACCCGCACGGTGGGATGGTTCCGCGGCCCGTTCGGCAGCACGTCCACCAGGCGCGGCACCTGCCGGTTCACGTCGATCCAGTCCTGCACGATGGGGCGCCGGAGCCCGGCGGCGTGCGCCACCGCGGTGAGGTGCAGCAAGAGATTCGTCGAGCCCCCGACCGCCGCGTGCACCATCATGGCGTTGCGCACCGCGGCGTCGGTGACGATGTCGCGGGTCGTGAGCCCCCGCGCGGCGAGCGCCATCAGGGCCCGAGCCGAGCGCCGGGCCATGTCGAGCCACACCGGCTGGCCCGAGGGGGCGAGCGCGGTATGGGGCAGCGAGAGCCCGAGCGCTTCGCCGACGACCTGGGAGGTCGCGGCGGTGCCAAGAAACTGGCAGCCGCCCCCGGGCGAGCCGCACGCGCGGCAGCCCAGGTCGGCCGCCCGCTCCAGCGTGAGCTCGCCGTGCGCGAAGCGGGCGCCGATTGACTGCACGGTGCCCGCGTCCTCGCCGTCGGTGGGCGGCAGGGTCACGCCGCCCGGCACCAGCACGCAGGGCAGATCGCGCAGTGCGGCCAGCGCCATCATCATCGCGGGCAGTCCCTTGTCGCAGGTGGCCACGCCGAGCACACCCCGGCGCGTGGGGAGCGAGCGGGCCAGGCGCCGCAGCACCACCGCCGCATCGTTGCGGTAGGCGAGGCTGTCCATCATGCCGGGGGTGCCCTGGGTGCGCCCGTCGCACGGGTCGGAACAGAAGCCGGCGAACGGCAGGCCGCCGAGCGCGGCCAGCTCCTGCGCGGCCGCCTGCATGAGCAGCCCGATCTCCCAGTGGCCGGTGTGGTAGCCGAGCGCGATCGGCTTGCCGTCCGACGCGCGGATGCCGCCCTGGGTGGAGAGCATGAGGAATTGCGGTCGGCCCAGCTCGCGCGGATCCCATCCCATGCCCGCGTTCTGGGTGAGCCCGAAGATGTCGCCGCTGGGGCTCTCGAGCAGCATCTCCGCGGTCAGCGGCAGCTGCCCGGCGGGGCCGGCGCCCGTGGTCTGGATCTCCCAGAGCGATGGGTCGGATCGGACGATCTCGTCGAAGCCGGTCACGATGGTTCTCGGTGGCCGGCTCATGCCGTCCCTCCTGCCCACGGTCTCCCCATTTTGGTCCTCACGACTCCCTGTTTTGGCTTACTGTTCCACGCCCGGGTTCCGCGGTCCATCGATAATTCAATGACTTCCAGGACACGGAACCTGGCACCGGAGTTGCTCCTTCCGAAAGGCATGTTGAAGCGACTCGGGCGCCGCCTGCTGGACCTCATCGATAGCGTGCCACTCGGATGGCTGGCGCCCTCGCGGCAGCGAGTCCCGGTCCGAATTCGCCGCTACCGCAACCCGTACCTGCGCTAGGCCGTCGCCATCAGCCCCGGCGGCCATCTCGTCACCACCGCGCTCGCGTGCGCGGGCGTCTACGCGGGAACCGGAAGCCTCGCGCTCACCACGGGCCTCGCGGCCGGGGGTTTCCTGATCGACGTCGACCACGCGGTCGACTACGTGCTCTTCGAGCGCCAGCGCGACCTCCGTCCCGGCAGCTTCCTCCGCTACTATGTCGCCGGCAAGGCCCGGCGGGTCGTCCTGGTGCTGCACTCCTACGAGCTGCTGGTGCTGCTGGCCGCGATCGCGTGGTTCACCAACGTCGCCTGGCTGTGGGGATGGGTCCTCGGCATGCTGCTGCACCTGCCGCTCGACATCATCTTCAACGGCAAGTTCGCCTCGAACGGCCTGGTTCACTTCTACAGCTTCATCGTGAGGGCCCGCGCCGGCTTCCGGTCCGACCACTTCACGGATCGCCGCCGGCGGCCCCTGCCCCCCATCGGCTTCTGGGCCCCGTTCTTCAAGGGGGCTCGGCTCGCGGACGATCGGGCACGGCCTGCGGACCCCCTCCCGGAGACGCCCGCGTCCGAGCCGGGCCGCGGCTAGGCGTCGGCCGGCGGCTCGCTCAGCAGCATCCAGTCGTCGATCCCCTCCACCACCGGCGCCGCCTTCGTCATCGTGGCGAGGGTCCGACCCTTGCTCGGCGAGAACCAGACGAACTCGACCGCCTCGACGGCACCCGTCTCGGCCTGCTCCGCGATCTCGGGCCCGCTCGTCCCGGTCTCGCGCCGCTCGGCCTTGCGCGCCTTCTTGGCTTCCAGCTTGGCCTTGCGCTGATCTTCCTTGCGGCGGCGGTCGCCGCGGTACATGCCCGGGTTTGGCATGATGTCTCCTACCTCAGATAGCTACATCACGGGCCCGATGATCCACGGCGCGAACTCCTCCTCGCCGACCCCCGACAGCTCGCTCTTGCTGCGCTTACCGGAGGCCACCGCCACGATCTCCTCGAAGATCTGCCGGCCCACCTCGGGCAGCGGCGTGCCCTCGAGGATCACGCCGCAGTTGATGTCCATGTCCTCCGACATGTGCCGGTACATGAGGCTGTTGGTGGCGAGCTTGATCGAGGGCACCGGCTTGCAGCCGAACACCGAGCCGCGGCCGGTGGTGAAGCAGATCATGTTGCAGCCGCCCGCCACGAGCCCGGTGATGGACACCGGATCGTGCCCCGGGGTGTCCATGAACACGAAGCCGCGGGTGGTGATGGGCTCGCCGTACTGGAAGACGTCCATCATCGGGGTGGTGCCGCCCTTGGTGACGCCGCCGAGGGATTTCTCGTAGACGGTGGTGATGCCGCCCGCCTTGTTGCCGGGGGCGGGATTGTTGTCCATCGCCTCGATGCCGCGGCAGTACCACTCCCACCACTTGTAGCGGTCGATCAGCTTCTTGGCCACGCCCTCGTTGATCGCGCGCCGGATCAGCAGGTGCTCGGCCCCGTAGATCTCCGGCGTCTCCGCGAGCACGCCGGTGCCGCCGTAGCGCACCAGCTCGTCCACCGCCCAGCCGAGCGCGGGGTTCGCGGTGATGCCGGAGGCGCCGTCGGAGCCGCCGCAATTGGTGGCGAGCGTCAGCTCCGAGACCGGCTGCTTCGTGCGCCGCGCCGCGTTGGCCAGCGGCAGCAGCTTGGCCACCTCGCGGACCGCGGTCTCCACCGTCTTCCGGATCCCGCCCGCCTCCTGGATGTTCACCACGAAGGGCTTGCGCTCCGGATGCCCGGGCGCGGCCATCCGCTGGCGGTCCACCATGACCGCGGCCTGGTTCACCTCGCAGCCGAGCCCGATCAGGATGTAGGCCGCGATGTTCGGGTGCTTGGCGTAACCGGCCAGCACCCGCTGGAGCGCCATGTGGTCCTCGCCGAAGAGCTTGGTGCCGCACCCGGACTTGTGGGTGATGGCCAGCACCCCGTCGATGTTCGGGTAGTCCTTCTGCACGTCGCGGAACTTGTCCTTGACGAACTGGCTCACGCTCGCCGAGCAGTTGACCCCCGAGATCACCGCCACGTAGTTGCGGGTCCCGACCCGCCCGTCTTCTCGAAGGTAGCCGTCGAAGTATCTCATCTGGCTCGGCGGGTGGAAGGCCACCGGCTGCACGTCGGTGCCGACCTCGTACTCCTGGTGCCGCTCGCCCACCGCGACGTTCTGGACGTGCACGTGATCACCAACTTCGATATCCGCGGTGGCGAAGCCGATGGGCTGGCCGTAGCGGCGCACCGGCTCGCCGGTCCGGCGGCCCCTCCGCGCGACCTTGTGGCCGAGCTTGATGTCCTGCCGCACCTCGATGCGGCCGCCCGCGTCCTCGAGGACGGTGCCCGCCGGGATCTCCTTCTTGGCGATGGCCACGTCGTCCTCGGGCTTCAGCACGATCGCCACGTCCGTGATCGCGTAACTCGCCATGTCGATGCTCTCTTCCTCCTCTCCCCTCAGGGAGAGGTAGCCCACTCTACCGTCAGGGCTCCCGCCTAGGCAAGGCCGCGCGAGATTGACCGAGGGCCGCTCGGGGACTAGACTGCCCTCGGTCATGTCCTTCACCGATCGCACCGTCCGGATCAACGGCCTCACGTTGCACTATCTCGACTGGGGACCGGCCGACGCCCCACCGGTCGTCCTGCTCCACGGGATCACCGGCCACGCGCGGGTCTGGGACCACCTGGCGGAACGCCTCGTGCCCGGCCGGCGCGTGCTCGCCCTCGATCAGCGAGGCCACGGCGACAGCGACCCCGCGCCCGACGACGACTATCGAGTCGCCACCATGGCCGACGACGTGGCCGCCTTCGCGGGGAGCCTCCGCCTGGACCGCTTCGCGCTGCTCGGGCACTCCATGGGCGGGCGTATCGCGATCCAGTACGCGGCGGCCCACGCGGCGCGGCTCGAGCGCCTCATCATCGTGGACATCGGCCCCGAGATCGAGCTCACGGGTCTCCAGCGGGTGCGCGACATGATGTCGCAGTCGCCGGAACGGATCGAGAGCGAGGAGTGGGCGGTGGAGTACCTTCGCCGCGCCAACCCGCTCCAGAACGTGGACCTGCTGCGCCAGCGCGTCCGGCACGGCCTGAAGCGCCTCCCCGACGGCGAGCTCACCTGGAAGTACGCCAAGGGACTGCGCGACATGATGCGCGCGGGCCGCCGGGACGTGGTGGACCTGTGGGAGCCGCTGCCGCGCATCCCCTGCCCCACCCTGGTCGTGCGCGGGGCGGAGAGCGACATCCTCTCGCCCGAGGTGGCCAAGAAGATGGTCGAGCGCCTGCCCGACGGGCGCCTGGTCGAGATTCCCGGCGCGGGCCACACCGTGCCCGCGGACCGGCCCGACGACTTCGTCGGGCACGTGCGGATGTTCCTCCAGGCGTAGCCCCTCCCCTCACCCTGCCCTCTCCCCAGAGGGGAGAGGGAAATCGAGAACCCTCGCCCCCGAAGGGGGAGAGGGCAGGGTGAGGGGGATCTACTTCGCGCGAAGCTTGCGGGCGGCCTCGGCCCGCATCGTCTGCATCGCGCGGGTCTCCTGGTCGGAGTACCGCTCCTCGGTCCAGGGATCGGCGTGCATGTGGTAGCCGTTGATCTCCCAGAAGCCGGGCGGATTGACGTCGAGGAACTCGAAGCCGCGGAGCCACTTGGCGCTCTTCCAGAAGTAGAGCCTGGGCACCACCAGCCGCAGCGGGCCACCGTGTTCCGGGGTCAGATCCTGGCCGTCGTGTCTCAGTGCCAGGACCACGTCATCCTGCACCAGATCCTCGAGCGGCAGGTTGGTGGTGTAGTCCGGATCGGCGTGAATCAGGACGAAGCGGGCCTCCGGCTTGACCCGGACGCGCCGCATGATCTCCCGGATGGACACGCCCTCGAAGCGGTTGTCCAGCCGCGACCAGTGCGTGACGCAGTGGATGTCGCAGGTGACCTCGGTCCGCGGGAGGGCCAGGAACTCCTCCCACGTGAAGCTCACCGCCTGCTCCACCAGACCGAAGCACCGGAACGACCACGTCCGCGGGTCGAACCGCGGGGTGAGCCCGTAGGTGAGGACGGGCCACTTCTTCGTCAGCACCTGCCCGGGCGGGGTGCGCCGGGCCAGCTCGTCGGCGAATTCGCTCACGTCGCGCTCCTCTCGGCGACGAACCGGTAGCCCTGGCCGTGCGCGGTCAGGATATGCGCCGGCCGCTCCGGGTCGTCCTCGAACTTCTGCCGCAGCCTCAGGATGTGGGTGTCCACCGTCCGCGTGGTCGGGAAGCGCTCGTAGCCCCACACCTCGTCCAGCAGCCGGTCGCGGGTGATCACCTCGCCCGGATGCTCCACCAGGTAGCGGAGCAGGTCGAACTCCTTCCGGGTGAGCCGGACCTCCCGGCCGCCCTTGAACGCCTGCCGCGCCCGCAGGTGGAGGCGCACGGTGCCGAAGGCGAACTCCTCGAACTTCTGGCGCGGACCGGGGCGGCGGAGCACTGCCTGGATGCGCGCCATCAGCTCGCGCAGGCTGAAGGGCTTGGTGACATAGTCGTCCGCGCCCAGCTCGAGCCCTAGCACCCGGTCCACCTCCTCGCCCCGCGCGGTCAGCATGATCACCGGTATGTCGAGGCCCCGGCGCCTCAGCTCGCGGCAGAGGTCCCAGCCGCTCATGCCCGGCATCATGACGTCGAGCAAGATCAGGTCCGGGGCCTCCGAGAGCGCGAGGGCGAGCCCTTTCTTGCCGTCGCCGGCCGTGACGGTCTGGTAGCCCTCGAACTGGAGATTGTCCTCCAGCCCGCGCAGCATCTCGGGCTCGTCGTCCACGATCAGGATGCGCGGCATCTCAGCTCTCGGCCACCCTTCACCCTCAGGCCCCTCACCATCGGGCCCCTCACCCTACCCTCTCCCCTGAGGGGAGAGGGAGACCAGGGAGGTGGAGGGTGAAGCGGGTGCCCTCGCCGGGCCGCCCGTCCACCGTGACGCGGCCCCCGTGGGCCTCCACGATGTGCTTGACCAGGGCCAGGCCGACCCCGCTCCCCCGCCGCCCCTGCGTCTCGCTCTGTCCGATGCGATAGAACTTCTCGAAGATTCGCGCCCGCTCGGACACCGGGATGCCGATGCCCTCGTCCGCCACCTCCACCGCGACCCCGCCTCCGTCCCGCCGGGCCGACACCCGGATGTGCCGGCGGTCGCCCGAGTACTTCATGGCATTGTCCACCAGGTTGGCCAGCGCCTGCTTCATGGCCTCCCCATCGAGCGGCACGTCCGGCAGGTCGGGCGCGATCGCCGTCTCCACCACGAAGCCCTGCTGCTCCATCGGATGGCGGAAGCTCTCGACCACCTCGTGGACGATCGGCTCCACCGGCCCGGCGGTGATCTCGTAGCGCTGGCGGCCGGACTCGATCCGGGAGAAATCGAGCACGTTGTCGATCAGGCGGCTGAGCCGCTCGCTCTCACGGGTGAGCACGCCGTAGTACTCGCGGCGGCGGCGCTCGTCGGGCACCCGGTCCATCTCGAGCGTCTCCGCGAACATGCGGATCAGGGCGAGCGGGGTCTTGAGATCGTGAGAGACATTGGCCACGAAGTCCGACTTGAGCCGCGCGATCTCCGATTCGCGGCGCACCAGGCGGTACGTCGCGGTGAGCCCGGCCGCGATCACCAGCAGCAGCAGGCAGAACGCGGCCATGAAGATCATCGCCTGGCGGCGCACCATGTCCCGCGGGGAGAGGCCCGCCGGCTCGTAGAGGGCGACGCGCCAGGTGGGCAGGGCCTCCCCGAAGGGCACGGTGAGCACCGGCTGGTCGGTCTCGAGGGGCCGCGAGGTGAAGACCGGCCGGCCCTTGCCGTCCAGCACCGCCAGCGCGCCCTTGCCGTCGGTACCGCCGAGGGTCTTCTCCAGCACCTCGCGATTGAGGGCCTGCTCGTCGCGGCGGAGCCCGACCAGGAGGGGGCCTCGCGAGGAGCCCGGGATCACCGCGGCCAGGATCACCTGGCCCCGGGCCTCGAGGTGGCGCCGGCCGCCTCGCTCCCAGAGCCGCTCGGAGATGTCCGCGCGCAGCGTCGCGATGACCTCGGCATCGTCCGCGGACAACCGGACAGGAAAGAGCACCCGACCGTGCCGGTCGCAGAGGTAGACCGCGCCGAACAGGGGGTTCCGCACTCGCCAGGCCTCGACCGACTCCGGGCCGAAGTTGGGATCGAGCGCGGCCACTTGCAGCGAGGCGATCCCGTCCTGCTCGGCCCGGACCACCGCCATCTCGACCTTCTCGGCCGCCATCGCCGCGATGTCGCGGGCCTGCTCGCGGAGCTGCATCTCCGCCGCGACCTCCCAGCGACGGAGCGAGAGGTAGCCGAGGCCGGCCAGGACGACGGCGGCGGCGAGGATCGCGCCGAAGATGAGCAGGAGGACGGGGCGGGCGCCCACCTAGGGCTCGAGCAGGAGGCGCCGGATCAGCTGCTCCGTCTCGGGGTAGGCCCCTTCCCCGATGTGGGTGAAGCGGACGATGCCCTTCTTGTCCACGAGGACCGCGGCCGGCCATGCCCAGTTGCGGTAGCGGCGCCAGATCGCGAAGTCATTGTCCTGCACCACCGGGTACTTCACGCCCAGCTCCTTCGCGGCGGCGGTCACCTTCTCGATCGGCTTCTCCCAGAAGAACTCGGGTGAGTGCACCCCGACGATGGTCAGCCCCTGCTTCTCGTACTTCTCGTGCCAGTCCCGCAACTGCGGGATCACGTTCTTGCAGTTGTATCAGCCGTAGGTCCAGAACTCCACCAGCACCACCCGC
>Ga0187892_10010940_pt1 | contig 11301 bp, 6 predicted proteins | sample MA1701073metaG_FD_139345 | JGI IMG/M metagenome (GOLD analysis project Ga0187892, IMG submission 139345) | Bio-ooze microbial communities from a basaltic lava cave in the Kipuka Kanohina Cave System on the Island of Hawaii, USA - MA170107-3 metaG ... | reverse complement strand
TGGCCTGGTGTTGCCCGGGGGATTGTACACGAACGCGCTCTCGCCTCGCCATAACGGCGCCGTCTATAACCCATTCCTTAACCATACGAGCCGAGCCCGAATCAGCCTTCAGGCGGCCGGGGGCGATTTCGCCGCGCACCGGCTCGTTGTCAACAACGCCTTTCTCACCGAGCGTCAGGTCTACTTCAAGAGCAACCAGCCCTCCTAGGTGACATTGTCTCCCACTTCCGGCGCTCTCCTCGAAAAGGCGAGTTTCGGTCTGAAGCTTACCAAGGCAGAGGACGAACAGACGCGGATCTGGGTGGAGCTGGCGACTAAAACTTCGAACCCTAACTTTCCACCTCGCGTTGGTCTCGGAGGTGAATGCACGGAGGAGCAGGCTCGCGACCCTCGGAGCTGGTTCGGGATTACGAGAGCCGTAGCCCATGACAAGGGATCGGCACCGGCCGATGAGCTGGCGCGTTTTGGCCATCTCCTCACAGGCGAGCCAGACACCGAGCCCGCCGATCGCTACGCGCGGTGGTTCAAGGGCGTGCTGGAGGCATGGGTCGAAGGCCGGGCTGAGCAGGACGAAATCCGGGTTATCAACTGGATGCTAGAGAGTGAACTCTTACCCAACCGGATCGACGATCGCGCTTCAGTGTCCGAATTGGTCACTGCCTATCGAAACATTGAACGACAACTGGCGGAACCGCAAACGGTCAACGGAATGGCTGACTTAGACCCAGGCTATGATGTGGCCATCAACATCCGCGGGATCTATGAAGACCTAGGTGAGCTTGTGCCCCGAGGCCACGTCTCGGTACTGAGCGCCGGCCACCACGGGTTCAACGCTCGCGGGAGCGGCAGACTCGAGCTCGCCGAGTTGGTCGCGAGTCCGAAAAATCCGCTCACGGCGCGGGTTTTCGTTAACCGTGTCTGGTACTGGTTGTTCGGCACCGGCATTGTCGCCACGACAGACGATTTCGGCCACATCGGAGAGCGACCCTCTCATCCCGAGCTTCTCGACTATCTGGCGGACCAGTTCGTCAAGGGAGGCTGGTCTGTCAAGCAGCTCGTCCGGACCTTGGTCCTCAGTGAGACCTTCCAGCAATCCGGCCAGTTCACAGCGAAAAGCCAAAAGGTCGATCCGCTCAACCGGCTTCTCAACCACTACCCACTGCGCCGCCTTGAGGCTGAGTCCATTCGAGACGCTATGCTGGCCGTCTCGACCCGTCTCGACTGTCGCATGTACGGTGAGCCAGTCAACCCCTTACGCTCCAAGGAGGACCCACAAAAGCGTCTTTTCTCCGGCCCACTTGACGGCGAGGGTCGGCGCTCCATCTACATCAAGATGGCTATCATGGAACCCGTGAAATTGATGGCTACGTTTAATCAGCCGGCTCCGAAGATTCCAACGGGCCGCCGTGACGTCACCAACGTTCCCGCCCAGGCGCTGGCCCTGCTGAACGATCCCTTTGTTATCAGCCAAGCGGAATACTGGGCACGCCAGTTGATCGGTACATCGCACTTCTCGGCATCGCATACCTCGCCCCAGAAGCGGTTAATCGTCATGTTCCGGAGCGCTTTCAGCCGCGACCCAAGTCCGAAAGAACTGGTCCGCTGGAGCAAGGCTGTTGCAGATTTAGCCCGTCTGTATCAGGACGTGCCTGGAAATGCGCCGCACGCTAGCATGATGATGGACTCGGTGGCGGTATGGAAGGACGTGGCACACGCAATCTTCAACACTAAGGAGTTCATCTATGTTCGCTAGGGTGCCTAGGAGTGCCGAGGCTTTTGTCGGCGGACGGACGCTCACCCGCCGGGAGTTGTTGCGCCAGGCCTCCAATGGTTTCGGGATGCTGGCGCTCTGGGCATTGCTGGCCGAAGAGTCTTCGGCAGACGACTCCACTGCTTCCTCACTCACTCCTAAAGCGAAGAGCGTGATCTTCTTCTTTATGGACGGAGGCCCCAGCCACGTTGACACGTTCGACCCAAAACCCGAACTGACAAAGCACCAAGGAGAGAAGATTGGCCAGTCCGCTGTCTCCAAAAAATCTCAATCAGCGGCGGACCGCGTTTGGCTTGGCAGTCCTTGGAAGTTCCAGCAGCGTGGTCAAAGTGGCCTCTGGGTCAGTGACTTGTTTCCACATATCGCCTCAGTGTCGGACGATCTATGCGTAATCCGCTCGATGGTCGGCCAGCAGCCACTTCATGGGCAGCAGAATCTGCTCCTGCACACCGGCCGCGTTACCGGAATGGCTCCTAGCATCGGTTCGTGGGTCTCTTACGGCCTCGGCAGCAGCCGCGATAACTTGCCAAATTATGTTGTTCTCAACAACGACTGGATTCCTAACGGCGGATTCGAGAACTTCTCAAGCGCTTTCCTGCCTGCATTCCACGCCGCCACGATGCTGCGCGCCAAGGGAATCGCTATGGATAATGTCTTGCCTTCGGACCGCACTGACGTACAACAGCGAAAGCTCGCTTTGATCCGCGAGCAGGACGAGACCTTTGCTCTGAGTACCAAAGACGGAAGCATTGATTCGGCAATCAAAAATTACGAGACTGCTTTCTACCTCCAGTCTCAAATCCCTGAACTTGCCGATGTCAGTCGTGAGTCTGAAGCCACTCGTATTCTTTATGGCCTCGATAGCTCGAACGAGTACAAGAAGTATTATGGCCTGCAGTGCCTTCGCGCTCGCCGCCTGATAGAGGCAGGAGTTCGGTTCGTCGAGGTTACCTGCCCACTGACCCATCCAAACAATTCGCCATGGGACCAACACGCAAACCTGAAGAAGTATCACGAAGAAAACGCCCTGATCACTGAGCAAGGTGTGGCCGCAGTCATCCAGGACTCAAAACAACGCGGACTCCTCGAGACGACGATTGTGCTGTGGGCTGGCGAGATGGGTCGCACGCCGCACACTCCTAAGATCACCGAGGAAGTTGGCCGCGACCATCACGTCAACGGTTACTCGATCTTCGTCGCCGGAGGCGGATTCAAACCCGGTCTTGCCTATGGTTCCACCGATGATTTTGGGAATTCTGTTGTCGAGCGCCCGACGACGATTCATGACGTGCACGCGACGATACTTCATCAACTTGGACTGGATCATCGACGCCTTACCTACCGATTTGGCGGGCGCGACGTGAGCCTGACCGATGTTCATGGTGAACTGATTCGCGACATGTTGCTGTGACCTGTCTGGAAGCGCCTTGTAGAAGAAGGTTGTAGAAGCACTCGATATAGGAATGCGAATGCACCCGACCCGCAGAGTTGCACGACGATACTGCCTGCTAGCCATGCTCTTGTGGCCAAGCCTGAGCTTCGGCGACGACAAAGGCGTTCGCCTCCCCTGGTTAGAGCGAATTTTGCCGTTGGGAGGGCGCGTCGGCACGGAGGTTGCGGTTTCGTTAGCGGGTGACATGCTATCAAACAGCCAGGTCATCGAGTTTGATTGTGCCGATCTTAGCTTCCAGCTTCGAAAGGCCAGCCCTGGTCAAATTGACGGAGTGATTCGGATTGAGGCGGGCGCGGCACCCGGTCCGCACCTTTTTCGCGCCAGGACCTCTGACGGTTATACCAATGCGCTGATCTTCACCGTGGGTCAGTTCCCCCCAATCCAGGAGGAAGAACCTAACGAATCCGTTCAGAAAGCTCAGGCTGTGTCTCTCCCGAGCGAGATCTATGGCAGCATGCAGAAAATTGACAGGGACTTCTATTCGTTCCAGGTCAAAGCAGGTGAACGCTGGATGTTTGAAATTAGGGCGGCTCAATATGGGTCGACCTTTGAGAGCCAGCTGTACCTCCGAGACAAGAACGGACGAGAGCTCGCCTTCAACGACGACCGTGGAGATTATGATGTGAACTCCATGATCGAGCACACCTTCGCCGAGAGCGGAACCTACTACGTTCAAGTGGACGTCTTCAGAAATGTCCGCAGTTGGGAGTTTACCAAGAACTGTGGCTACGTCCTGAGGATCTCTCAGTTACCCAGAATTTCACACATCTCTCCGCTTGGCGGCAAAGCAGGAATGGTTGCCAAAGTGCACCTTGCTGGCGTTTCACTTAGTCAAGTAGAGCGAGTGTTTCTGTGTCCTACGCGGCGGGCAGAGTATTCCACGTTGACTGTTCCCTGGACCTTACCAGTTCGATTTGCTGAGGACGTTCCAGTCTTTTCAAAAGCGCCGCGAGTTCAACCCACCATAACGCATAAGTCGCAGAACGGCATTGATGTGGAGTTTCCGGTACCCGAATCGGCCGTTGGCACCTGGTCGATGTTTGTCCAAACGAGAGACGGAGTTTCCGACCCTGTGTTGTACGAAGTAAGCGAGGCTGACGAGATCTCTGAGCTTGAACCTAATGACCTTCCAAAGGCTTGCCAGAAGCTGACTTTTGACGGGAAGCCCCTTGTTGTCGATGGACAACTACAAGAGCGCAACGTTTCCGAGCTGGTTCAAGATGTTGATAACTATCTGATCTCCGCTAGAAAAGGGGTTCCCTTGCATGCTTTTACGCTGGCTTATCAGCTATTGGCCCCTCGAATTGATACGGTGCTTCGACTTTTTAATTCGGATGGCAAGCTGTTGGCGGAAAGTGACGATCTCGCTGCGGGTCGCGGATTTTTCATGGGAAGTACCGACAGCAATCTTTACTACATGCCAGATCATGATGAGGAACTGCGGATATCGATTTCTGACAGGCTTGGACGAGGCGGGTCGGGGTATGCGTACCGCCTTCACGTTCGAGCTGAGGAGCCGGGGTTCCAGCTGATCGTTTCTCCCCAGTTCGGATTGCGCTCTGTATCCCTCTCCAACTTCAACGCGTCACGGGGATGCGAGGCCAATCTGATCGTCAGCTTGATTCGGATGCCTCCCAAAAGCCACCCCGACGATCCAAATGCCAAGGCTTTGGCGCCGCCTCCTGGCGCCGTCATGGAAGGGGAAGTCCGAGTGTGGATCGAAGGGTTGCCGCTAGGAATTACGGCTCAGGAACTTCGGTTTCGCGCAGACGAAATTGTGGAGCCGGGTGGTGATGGTGTCACCATGGCGGTCCCAGAACGCGTCCTGACCCTCCGTGTCGAGGACTCAGTTGCCGCAGGAACCTATCCTTTTCGGGTAATGGGAGAGGTTGTGGGTCGAGAAGGAATTAGGACCGAGGCGCGAGCACTCGATACAATCGGAGGATTGATGGGTGCGTACAATTATTTCCATCGCCCTGCTGCAGGCACAGTCTTGTCCGTGACTGAGCATGAACCTGTGACTCTCGAACTGAAGGAGGAGAGAATTCAGATCTCACAGGGAGGCTCGTCAACCATCCACCTCACAAGAAGGCTGCCGAAAGGCGAAAGCCAGACTCCTTCAATTCAAGTGCTGAATATTCCCGAACACCTGAAATACGAGTTCAATTGGGAAAGCAATGGAGACATCAGCATCAAGCTTCAAGCTAGTGCCCAGCTTCCCGCGAAACCAATTAGTGACGTGTATGTGGAAGCAGAGGTTGGTCATCACAAGGTTTCCACTAGGCCTTTCGTCATTTCAGTTATGCGACAAGAGGAGGAACACTGAGTTCTTTCCTTCGACCTTTTCAGGCTCCGCGTGAAAGCGGACGGGAATGTCCTAAGTCTCGCCTTATGTGTACCTCTAGATCCATGTCAGCTGTAGCCCTTTTTGGCGTAATGCTGGTTTTTCCAGTGCCTATCGAAATGCCTGCAAAAGAGTCCCCGGGCGCAAGAAGCACGCAGGCGGCTTCGCAAAAGGTCGCCGACAACCCATCCAAGAATCCGGAGCTTCAAAGAATTGTCTTGGAGCCGGACTCTGTTCGTCTTTCCAGTCCGGGCGCGTCTCAGCAACTCGTCGTGACAGGATATTACCGAGACGGCACTGCGCGGGACATAAGCCTGGAATGCCAATATAGGTCGCTGTCTTCACAAATTGCTCAAGTGAGTGATGATGGATTCCTGCATGCCGTCTCGCCTGGCGCCGTGGTCGTTGAAGCACGGCTGGGGGGCAAGTCGGACAAAGTCAAGGCTCATGTGGCTGCCAACCCGTCTGAAGTAAGTGTCAACTTCAGCCAGGACCTACTCTCGATTTTTACTCAGAAAAGCTGCAACAGCCCATCCTGTCATGGTGCCATTGCAGGCCAGAACGGTTTCAAGTTATCGCTCTTTGGCTATGACCCCGAGGCGGATTATCAAATGATCGTTAAGGCCAAGGACGGCCGACGGGTTAATCTGCCAGATCCTGAACAGAGCTTGCTCTTGCTGAAACCCTCTGCCAGCATTCCTCACGGGGGCGGACAGGTACTTCCCAAGGACTCGCATGAGTACCGCACTTTTTTGACGTGGCTGAAACAGGGGGCAAAGTACAACGCTGACGGGCCTCGCGTCGTGCGTATAGAAATCTTTCCCAAGGAACGGATACTGGTGGGAGTTGGAAGCACTCAGCGCTGGAGCGTTGTCGGCCACCTTTCGGACGGAACGACCCGCGATATGAGCCGCGAGGTGCGCTACCAGACAGGCGATCCGGGTGTCTCGACGATCGGTCCTGAGGGTATTTCGAAGGCAGCCGGTTTCGGAATCACTCATGTCCTGGCACGGGCCCATGGCAAAGTGGCCGTAGCCAAGCTGGGTGTCGTAGACGGCCCCCCATCGGTCGATCTTCCCGCCGCTGCGTCATCAAACTTCGTTGACGAGGCTGTTTTCAACCAATTGCGAGCACTGAGCCTTGTTCCCTCTGAAATGAGCAGCGACGAGGAGTTCTTGCGCAGAGTCTATCTGGACGTCATTGGAGTACTGCCAACGCCGGAGGAGCGAGAAAGCTTTCTGCAGGATGGACGGAAGGACAAACGAAGCTGCCTAATTGATGATCTTCTGGCGAGGCCCGAGTTTGCCACTTTCTGGACTACCAAACTGGAAGACAGTTTCAGAAACCACCAGACCCCTATCCAGAGCCGCGCTCAAGGAGCTTTTCGAAGGTATATTCTTCGGTTTCTCACCGAAGATCGCCCCTACGATGAAGTCGTCAAGGAGTTGCTGACCAGTTCGGGTGACCAAACACTGAATCCAGCCGCGGCGTTTTGGGCTCCTTCCTCTGACATTGTCTTGGACTATGCCACAATTAACAATGTCACCACGACAGTCAGCAGACTCTTCATGGGTGTGCGGATGGAGTGCGTGGAGTGTCACAACCATCCCTTAGAGAACCTAACCCAGAATGATTTTTTTGACCTCAGTGCGTTTTTCGGCCAACTGCGGCTGAAGCATGGTTACGAAGCCTATCGTCGTGTATGGTATCTGGATCCCGAGCGCAAATTCCTGCACCCGCGGACCCAACAACCAGTGAAACCAGTGATCCCCTTCGAACGAAGCTTTCCTGTTCGAGAAACGGGAGATTACCGAGTCGATCTTGCCCGCTGGCTCACATCGCCAACGAATCCCTATTTTGCGCGGGCAATCGCTAATCGCATCTGGCGAGAGTACTTTAATGTTGGAATTGTTGAGCCATACGATGATTTTCGCACCAGCAATCCAGCTTCGAATCAGGCACTGCTGGACAGGCTAGCCCAGCATTTGGTTGACAATCACTTCCGACTGAAGTCAGTCCACCGCGCCATCTTGAATTCTAGAACTTACCAAGCCACATCAAAACCCGATTCCCGCAATCGACTGCAGGGTCCAACCTTTTTCACGCACTACAACATCCGGATGCTTCCGGCAGAAGCCTTGTTGGATTGCCTGTCTCAAGTAACCGGTGTAGACCAGGATTTCACCTACCATCCGAAGGGAACCCGTGCCCAAGAGGTCCTTTTTCCAGACTATCCTGGTTACTTCCTGTCTCTCTTCGGATTTCCAGAGCGGCTGAGTTTGGAAGAGCGGCGCAAGGAACCTAATCTCAGCCAAGCTTTGCACCTGATGTTCGGAGATACCGTACTAAAGAAGGTTCAGGATGAGAATGACATTGTCGCAAAGCTAATCCGGCAACAGAAAAGTGACGCCGAAATTGTCGATCAGCTCTTCGTGAGCGCCTACAGCCGAAAGCCTGCCCAGGAAGAGGAACGATGGCTCAAACAGTATGTGCAGAATGGCTATGCCGAGAACAGAGATAGAAAGAAAAGTCTCGATGACCTTCTCTGGGTAGTCGTAAACTCTGAAGAATTTCGCACGAACCATTAGCTTTTTGGGTCATAGGGCGTGGCCTGCAGTGAAAGGAGAGTTCCCCCATGGAGATTTCATCGACTGAGTTGAAATGTTGTTTCAGCCGAAGGGACTTCATCAAAATTGGAATAGTGGGGTTGGGAGGCATCAGTTTGGCGGGCCTGCTGCGTCAACAGCAACTGCTCGGGGCGGCCCGCAAGAATCTCAATTGTATTGTGCTGTTTCAGCTTGGTGGAAATAGCCAAATCGATACCTGGGATCCCAAACCAGAGGCAGCCTCCGATATTCGTGGTGCATTCAAGACAATTCCAACATCGATTCCTGGCGTCCATTTCACCGAACTGCTGCCAAAGTCCGCGGCACGAATCAAGAAATTTGCGCTGATTCGATCCATGTATTCCGATGACGCAATCCATGAAAGCGCCCAACAATACGTAATTAGTGGGACGAAGCGTCGCAACGATCTCGTCCACCCATCGCTAGGTTCCGTCGTAGCTCATGAGTGGGGATGGAATAATGGATTGCCGCCTTACGTGGCAGTTCCCAGCATTAGTCGCTCGGGCGGGGCTGGCTTTCTTGGATCATTGTATGAGCCCTTTAATTCGGGAGATCCGAAGGTCGACAATTATTCGGTCAATGACTTGACGCTGCCATTGGGAATGACGCTCGAACAGGCGAAGGCACGTTCAGAGCTACTGAAGGTGCTGGACACTCGATTCCGGCAGGTAGAACAGGCTGGGATTCTGGAACGGATGGATGAGTTTCATCAGCAAGCCTATGATTTGGTGAGCTCCCCGGCAGCGAAGAAGGCCTTTGACATTTCGCAAGAGGATGAAAAGATCCGTGGTATGTACGGAAAAACAACTGTGGGTCAGGGAGCTCTTTTGGCGCGCCGCTTGGTGGAATCGGGCGTCAGAGTCGTAACGGTGTTTCACGGAGGTTACGACACTCATTTCGACAATGAGCCGGGGATGAAAAAGGTGAACCCCGAGTTTGATCAGGCATTTGCGGCTTTACTGGATGATTTGGAAGGACGAGGATTACTGGCCAGCACTCTGGTCTTGGTCTTATCGGAATTTGGCCGCACGCCTCGCATCAACACCCAGGCCGGAAGGGATCATTGGCCTCGGTCTTTTTCTGTTGCACTGGCTGGGGCTGGAGTTAGCGGCGGTATCGTGATTGGTAGCACTACACCCACTGCTTCCGATCCCAAAGACCAGCCCGTTTCCGTCGAGGATCTCGCTGTCACTGTTTACCAAACCTTGGGGATCGATCCAGGCAAGGAATTCCACGCCAACGGTCGGCCTATCAAAATTGCCAATAATGGGAAATACCTGAGCGAACTGTTCTCGTAAATTGCGTAGCCTGTGCGGGATTTACGAATCGGCATTTCAGCCGCTCATCCGGTTCCGCATTCGTCCAACAGGTTGCACACAGGAAGCGTTCGTGTTCACTCCAGCCAGTCACAGCGTTGACCCATGTGGTCCCACTGCCAGAACGTGTGGAATTGACTCTTCTTCGACGAACTCCCAGGACGGCAAGGCAATCGAGGCGTTTTCGCGATGAGCCAAGAGAACCGGATTCTGGTCTCCGAGAAGCCCTCGGTTGGCACCCATCGACAACTTTCTGCAGTGCGATGGTGGATCGTCGGGGTGCTGTTCTGCGGCAGCGTTATCAATTACCTCGATCGTGTGGCACTGTCGATCGTCGCCCCACAAATCCGTAGTGAGTTCAACCTCACCAACAGCGACTACGCCCTCATCCTCAATCTCTTCATGGGCGCCTACGCTATCTCGTACGGATTCGGGGGCAAGCTCGCCGATTGGCTTGGGACTCGGGTGAGTTTTTACCTGATGGTGAGTTGGTGGTCTGTGGCGGCCTGCCTCCACAGTCTGTCCCAGGGCCTGGCCTCGCTTGGAGTGTTTCGGCTCCTGTTGGGGCTTGGTGAGGCAGGCTACTTCCCCTCAGGAATTCGTGCAATAGCGGAGTGGTTCCAGCCCAAGGACCGAAGTAAGGCTGTTGGCATTCTGCTCATGGGGTTGAGCGTCGGCGCTCTTCTGGGTCCACCCACAATTGCGTTTCTGACCCTCCGAGTAGGCTGGCGCGTCATGTTCCTGATAACCGGCGCCCTTGGCTTTCTCCTGCTCATTCCGTGGACAATTCTTTACCGCCGACCCAACGCACATCCTTGGCTGACAGAGTCGGAGCGGGAGTACGTTCGGGATATCGCGGTCGAAGCGAAGGAGGAAATCACCGAACGCATCCGGGTGCGGGACTTCCTCCGTCACCGTGCGGTATGGACGGTCATTGCTGCCAGGCTGCTTCTCGACTCGACGAACTATTTCTTTCTCTTCTGGATTCCTGACTACCTGTTTAGGCAGCGTGGGTTTAGCATGGCCATGATTGGTGCTCTGCTCTGGATCCCTTACCTGTTTTCGGACTTTGGAATGGTCGCCGGCGGTTGGACCTCGAGCGCCCTGATCCGGCGTGGCCGCAGCGTCGGATTTGCCCGCAAGAGCTGCATGCTCGTGTCATCGGCCCTCCTGCCGCTCGGAATCCTGATAAACGTTGTTACCACACCAGGCGCAATTATCGCTTTGATCTCGATTGCCCTTTTCGGCTTCGCAGTTATGGCCGTGAACATTCAAACCGTGGCGACAGATCTCGCACCCAGCCACTCGGTGGGCACGCTCTACGGTATCGCCGGCTTTGCTGGAAGTGTGGGAGCGGTATTCTGGCAGACGATCATAGGGAAGCTGGCTGACGGCCAGCAATACTCCACCATCTTCGCACTCGTGAGTCTCCTCCCGGTTGTGACGGCTCTGATCATGCTGACCGCGCCGATTAGGACTCTTCACCAACGGACCTCAATCTAGATCTAGACTCCGAGGTCCTTGTGGCAGGGCCCGTTTGCAAGACTCAGTTTCGATAAACTGAATCAAATGTTAACTTCTTCCAGAGTTGACTCAAACGTGGGTTGTTTTTGTTTGGTTGATCGCACCTAAGTATTAAGTATGAGGTAGCGCGCGTTGAGACCCTACCTGGTGGGCCGGAAATCGCAGCTCTTTTTTCCACTGCACATTAACGGTGTCAAGGTTTTCTTGAATCCGCCAGTGGCTAGGCCAACTGTTGCAACAGGGCTGCCGTCTTTTCGACAACCAAT
>Ga0187892_10010937_pt1 | contig 11304 bp, 10 predicted proteins | sample MA1701073metaG_FD_139345 | JGI IMG/M metagenome (GOLD analysis project Ga0187892, IMG submission 139345) | Bio-ooze microbial communities from a basaltic lava cave in the Kipuka Kanohina Cave System on the Island of Hawaii, USA - MA170107-3 metaG ... | reverse complement strand
ATGCTCTCGAACGCGGAGATCCAGGCGCTGATCGCGGCGCTCGGCTGCGGCATCGGCGAGGAGTTCGACGCCAGCAAGGCCCGCTACCACAAGGTCATCATCATGACGGACGCGGACGTGGACGGAAGCCACATCCGCACGCTGCTGCTCACGTTCTTCTACCGCCAGATGCGCGAGCTGATCGACCGCGGCTACGTCTACATCGCGCAGCCCCCGCTGTTCAAGGTGAAGCGCGGCAAGAGCGAGCGCTACGTGAAGGACGCGGCGGCGCTGCAGGCGTACCTGCTCGATCTCGCGCTCGACAACGTGCGCATCGAGGTGGGTGGTGGCCGCGCGCTCGACGCCGCGGCCGCGCGCCGCCTGCTCGAGGCTGCGAGCGACTACCGGCGCCTGATCGAGCACCTCGGGCTGCGCCGTCTCGATCCGCGCGTGATCGACGCGGCCATGCAGGCCGGCGGGCCCACGGAGGGCGACCTCGCCGACGCCGGACGGCTCGGCGGCCCGGTGAAGCAGGCGCTCGAGGCCAGGCTGGCCGCGCTCCATCCCGACCTCCGCGGCGCGCTGTTCTCGGTCGAGGCCGACAGCGAGCACGGCGGGCACAAGCTGATCGTGGTGACGCGCCGCGCCGGCACCGCGACGCGCACCGTGTTCGACGCCGAGCTGCTGCGCTCGACGGACCTGCAGCGGCTGTTCGGCCTGATGCGCACGATCGCCGAGGAGGGCGCCCAGCCGTACCGGACCGCTCTCGCCAGCAGCGGCGCGAGCGCGGGCGCCGAGAGCGCCCCCGGCGCCGAGGAGGCGCCGATCGCGAGCGCCACGGAGCTGCTCGCGCGCGTGCTGGCGCTCGGCGAACGCGGCCTCTCGATCCAGCGCTACAAGGGCCTCGGCGAGATGAACCCCGAGCAGCTCGCCGAGACCACCATGCAGCCGCAGAGCCGCACGCTGCTCCAGGTCAAGGTCGAGGATGCGGTCGAGGCGAGCCTCGTGATCAGCACGCTGATGGGTGAAGAGGTCGAGCCGCGCCGCGAGTTCATCGAAGAGAACGCCTTGAAGGTGCAGAACCTCGACGTATGAGCGACGAGAAGGAAACGCCGAGCGGCGGCAACGGCTCCGGCATCCCCGACCCGGTGCCGGTGAACATCGAGGACGAGGTCCGGAGCTCGTTCCTCGACTACTCGATGTCGGTGATCGTGAGCCGCGCGCTGCCCGACGTGCGCGACGGCCTCAAGCCCGTCCACCGCCGCATCCTCTACGCGATGAACGACGAGGGGCTGCTCCCGAACCGCCCCTACGTGAAGAGCGCGGGCGTCGTCGGCGAGGTGATCAAGCACTACCACCCGCACGGCGACGCGCCCATCTACGAAGCGATGGCGCGCATGGCGCAGGAGTGGTCGCTCCGGTACCTGCTCGTGGACGGCCAGGGCAACTTCGGCTCGATCGACGGCGACCCGCCGGCCGCCTACCGCTACACCGAAGCGCGGCTCCGCTCGATCGCGACCGAGCTGCTGCGCGACATCGACCGCGAGACGGTGGACTTCGCGCCGAACTTCGACGCCTCGACGCAGGAGCCGACGGTCCTGCCCGCGCGCTTCCCGAACCTGCTCGCCAACGGCTCGCAGGGCATCGCGGTGGGCATGGCGACGAACGTGCCGCCGCACAACATCGGCGAGCTGGTGGACGCGGTGCACCTGGTGGCCGCGAACCCCGACTGCACGGTGGACGAGCTGCTCGAGAAGATCCCCGGGCCCGACTTCCCGACCGGGGCGCTGATCTGCGGCACCGAGGGAATCCGCTCCGCCTACGCCACCGGCCGCGGCATGGTCACGCTGCGCGCGCGCGCGGACTTCGAGGACACCAAGCGCGGCGGCCGGGCGATCATCGTCACCGAGATCCCCTACATGGTGAACAAATCGACGCTCGTCGAGCGCATCGCCGAGCTCCACAACGAGGGGAAGATCGACGGCGTCGCCGACCTGCGCGACGAGTCCGACCGGCACGGCATCCGGGTGGTGATCGAGCTGAAGCGAGACACGCCCGAAGAGGTCGTGCTGAACCAGCTCTACAAGCAGACGCCGCTCCAGACGACCTTCGGCGTGAACATGCTGGCGCTGGTCGGCGGCCGGCCGCGCCTGCTCTCGCTGCGCGAGGCCATCCAGCACTTCCTCGACTTCCGCCGCGAGGTGGTGGCGAGGCGCGCCGCCTACGACCTGGCGCAGGCCGAGGCGCGCGCCCACATCCTCGAAGGCTTCGCGATCGCCCTGGACCAGCTCGACGCGGTGATCGCGGTGATCCGCGCCGCGGCCGACGCCGCCGCCGCGCGCGGCGAGCTGATGACGCGCTTCGCGCTGTCGGAGCGCCAGGCGCAGGCCATCCTGGAGATGCGCCTGCGCGCGCTCACCGCGCTCGAGCGCCAGAAGGTGCTCGACGAGCTCGCCGAGATGCGCCAGAAGATCGCCGAGCTCGAGGCCCTGCTCGCGAGCGACGAGAAGATCCTCACCGTGATCCTCGAGGAGCTCGACGAGATCAAGGAGAAGTACGCCGACGAGCGGCGCAGCGAGATCACCGCCGCCGTCGAGGGCCTCTCCACCGAGGACCTGATCGTCGAGGAGGACATGGTCGTGACCGTGTCTCACCTCGGCTACGCGAAGCGCAACCCGATCACCGAGTACCGCGCGCAGCGCCGCGGCGGCAAGGGCCTGCGCGGCATGCAGACGCGCGAAGAGGACTTCGTCGAGGCGCTGTTCGTGGCCTCGACCCACGCCACCATCCTGTTCTTCACGAACCGCGGGCGCGTGCACTGGAAGAAGGTGTGGGAGATCCCGCAGCTCGGGCGCGCGGCGAAGGGCAAGCCGCTCGTGAACCTGCTCTCGCTGGCGGACGGCGAGCGCGTCCAGGCCTCGCTGGCCGTGCGGAGCTTCGACGAGGCCGCGAGCAACTTCGTGGTGCTGGTGACGCGGAAGGGCGTGATCAAGAAGACGTCCGTCGCCGCCTTCTCGAACCCGCGCCGCGGCGGCATCATCGCCATCAACGTGGGCGACGACGACGAGCTGATCGCCGCGCGCCGCACGAGCGGCAGCAACGAGATCATCCTCGCCAGCAAGCTGGGCAAGTCGATCCGCTTCCCCGAGGCCCAGGTGCGGCCGATGGGCCGCGCCGCCACCGGCGTGCGCGGCATGGACCTCCGCGACGGCGACGAGCTGGTCGGGATGGAGATCCTCTCGCCCGGCGCCACCGTCCTCACCGTCACCGCGAACGGCTACGGCAAGCGCACGCCGCTCGAGGACTACCGCGTCCAGAACCGGGGCGGCATGGGCATCATCACGATCCGCACCAGCGACCGGAACGGCGAGGTGATCGGCATCGCGCAGGTGGTGGACGACGACCAGGTCATGCTGATCACGAACGCCGGCAAGGTGCTGCGCTGCCGCGTCGCCACGATCTCGACGATGGGCCGCGCCACGCAGGGCGTGCGGCTGATGGAGCTGAACGACGGCGAGGCGCTCGTCGCGATGGCGCGCCTCGCCGAAGAGGATTCGGGCGAGGGCGAGGCCTAGGACCGTGCTTCCCTCGACGCTTCGAGCCGCCTGCTCCGCGCTCCTCGTCGCGTTCCTGCTCGCGGGCTGTGCAACGACCGGCGCAGATGAGCTCGAGGCGCTGCGCCGCGAGAACACGCGGCTCCGGGGCGAGGTCGAGGCGCTGCGCTCGGAGCTCGCCGGCCGGCCGGCGGCGGACGCGGGATCGGAGGCGCAGCTCGAGCAGGTCTTCGTGCCGCGCAGCCGCGTGTCGGTCGAGGTCCGCACGGATCCGGCGACCGGCAAGACGCGCGTGACCTCGCTCTGGTACCGCACCGTCGACAGCAAGCCGCTGCCGCGCTTGGAGTGGCTCCAGGTGCAGGCCGAGCAGAGCGCGGCCGGCGCACTCGACGGCGCCTGGCTGCTGCTCGAGCGCCACAGCGGCCGCGGCAGCCTCGAGACGAAGGCGGCCCGGCTCACGATCGACGGCCGCGTCCTCGAGCTGCCCGCGACCGACTACGACACGAGCCGCGCGCCGCAGCAGCCCGGCCGCGCGAGCGCAGGCAAGCGCGAGGAGCGGGCGACGTTCGCGCTGCCGCCCGGGGCGCTGGCGCAGGTCGCCACCGCGATCAGCGTCCACTTCGAGGCGGGCGCCGTGCAGTTCGACTTCAGCGACGAACACCTCGCCGCCTTCGCGGCGGTCGCGGCGCGCGTCGGCTCAGGCGGTGCGGCCGGGAAGTAGCCCCGCCTCGCCGAGCACGCGCTCGAGCGCGGGCAGCGCGTCGGCGACGCGCCGGATCCGGCGGAGGCCGAGCAGGCACAGGTAGTCGAGCCGCTCGACCCGCTCGACGAGGCGCTGCCGCCCGCCGTAGCCGAGGATCAGCGCGCGGTGGTTGTCCGACTGGACGGACGACACGTACTCGCGCACGCCGCGCGCGCGGAGCGTGCGATCGCGGAACTCGCGCAGCGCGGCGCCGACGTGCTGCCCGCGGAAGTCGGCGAGCGTCTGCGCGTCGGCGCCCCACACCTGGCCGGGGGCGAGCGAGAGGCTCGACAGCGGCGGCCCCGCCGGCACGGCGCGCGAGACGCGCTGGAACGAGACGGGCCGGCCGTCCTTGTAGGCCACGAAGATGTAGGAGCCCTCCGCGATCCACTCCCGGAACTCGCGGCGCGTGCGGGCCGGCTCGAACACGGCGAGCGACTCGACGTCCTCGGCGCCGGCGAGCCGGCAGGTGAAGTCGTCGTTGGGCGGCCGCACCGGCTCTTCGGGGACGGGGCGATAGAAGATGTACCAGCTCCGATACGAGAACAGGTACGCCTGGACGCCGGCGCGGACGCTGCGGCGCAGCCCGCGCATCCGCGCCAGGTGGAGGAGCCGGCGCATCCGATCCAGCATCGGGCCAAGGGAGCACGGATTCGGCCGGCGCGTCAAGTCGCAGCCCGCCGCTACTCGTCGGGGCCTTCCTCGGTGGCGTCCGAATCGTCCGGCCAGGCCGGCCGCAGCTCGCGAATGCGCGCCGCCATCTCGCCCACGAGCGTGGCGTAGGCCGGGTCGGCCGCGAGATTGTCGAGCTCGAGCGGGTCGGCTTCGAGGTCGTAGAGCTCCTGCTCGAACGTCGAGCTCGGATCGCCGGGCAGCAGCGGCAGCTCGGTGTACTTGAAGCGCTGCTCCCGCAGCGATGCCCAGACGTGGGTGCCCGGCCAGCCTTCGGTGAGGAAGTCGCGGCGCCAGCTCGGCGCCGTGCCGTCGAGCAGGCGCACCAGGCTGGCGCCGTCGAACGAGATCGTCGGTTCGGGATCGCCCCCTCGCAGCGCCAGCTCGACGAAGGTCGGAGCGAAGTCGAGGTTGAGCGCGAAGCGGTGTTCGCGGCGCGGCAAGGGCACCAGCTTCGGGTACCGGACGAACATCGGCGCGCGGATCGACTCCTCGTACGGCTTGCTCTTCGCCTCCGTGCGGTGCTCGCCCCACTGCCAGCCGTTGTCGGAGAAGTAGACCACCAGCGTGTCGTCGGCGACGCCGAGGTTGCGGAGGTGCTGCATGATGCCGGTGATGCCGAAGGTGGCGCTGCCGCCGATCGCCTCGTCGACGGCCTGCAGCATCTCGAGCTGGGCGATGCGGATGGCATCGAGGTCCGCGACCGCGGTCGGCGAGAGCTGCGGCGTGTTCTGCAGCCAGCTCGGCTTGTCGGAGACGTCGGGCTCGTTGTGACTCGCCGGTCGCCAGGGAGCCAACCCGGCGAACTTGCCGACATGGCGCGGCGCGGGCTCCCACGGAGCATGCGGCGCCTTGAAGGAGAGATGCAGGAAGAACGGCTGCCCGGCCGCGACCCCGTCGCTGATGAACTGCTTCGCCTTTTCGCGCAACACGTCGGTCGAGTAGTCGGCTTCGGCCGCCTCGTAGTCGACGCGCACGCCGTTCTCCACCAGGCCGTAGTGGAAGTACTCGACGTTGCGGAAGGCGCCCCAGAGGCTCCAGCCCGGCGGGACCCAGGGCGTCGTGGGATTCGGCCACAGGAAGCTGTAGCCGTTCAGGTACTTGCCCAGGAATCCGGTGCGGTAGCCGGCCGCCTGGAGCAGCGTTCCGACTGTTTCCCCTTGGATCGGCACGAAGTCGTCTGCGCCACCGTGCGTGCCGTTGTTGGTGTAGATGCCGGTGGCGTGCGCGTACTGCCCGCGCAGGATGCTCGCACGGCTCGGGCAGCACAAGGGCGTGGTCACGAACGCGTTCACGAACTCGACACCGGAGTCGGCGAGCTCCGCGCGCACGCGGGGCATGATCGACGCGCCCGGCACGGGGGAGTGGGTGTCGTCGGTGGTATCCCAGCGCTGATCGTCGGTGAGGATGAACAGGATGTTCGGTCGCAGCGGCTGCGGATCGGGGCCGCTGCGCGCGACCCACACCTCGAGGAGCTGGCGCAGGCAGTCGCGAAGCGACGCCGTGTGCACCACGCCGCCCGGTGCCGGGATGGCGGCCGCGCACTGCGGGCCCACCGCCGGCAGCACGACCTGCGTCGCGACGTCCCGCGCAACGGTCACCGCGCAGTCGTCGGCCAACCTGTCGAGCTGGCGGACCGCCCGGGCCTCGGCTTCGTCCTCCGTCTTGCCCGCGGTCCGGTCGCGCAGCTTCGTGCCGACGTAGCGCGAGACCGCCTTGCCGATGCGCCTCTGACACGCGAGCTGGTCGCGCAGCGCGGCGCCGTCGACCTCGCCGGCGGGCGTAGCGTCGTTGCCGTGGGCGAGGGCGGTGGCGTCGGCGACCAGTGTTCCCGCGCAGGCCGGCGGTGGCGTCCGGGCGCAGGCGCCCGGCCCGGAGCGAAACCCCTGGTAGCGGCAGCGCAGGGCTTCCTCGAGGCTGCGCTCGACGAGCTTGGCGTCGCTCTCGGCCGTGCAGGCGGCGGCTGCCACGTCGCTCATCGCGAACCAACCCAGAGCCACCGCGAGCGACACCAGCCAACGGTCCATGCGACGTCCCGACTGCTGCACGCGACGCCAGCGCGCCGGGCGATAGACTCGGAGCCCGTGGCCCCTCGGAAGTCCGCGGGACGGAAGTCGCTGTCGCTGCTGCGCCGCGCCGAGCGCGTGATCCCGGGCGGCGTGAACAGCCCCGTGCGCGCCTACGCCGCGGTCGGCGGCGCGCCGCCCTTCATCGCGCGCGGCAAGGGTCCGCACATCTGGGACGCCGACGGCCGAAGGTACGTGGACTACGTGGGCTCGTGGGGCGCGCTGTGCCTCGGCCACGCCCATCCTGCCGTGCTGCGCGCCGTGGCGCGCGCCGCCGCGCGCGGCACCAGCTTCGGCGCGCCGACGGAGGGCGAGGTCGAGATCGCGGAGACGATCTGCGCGGCGCTGCCCTCGGTGGAGATGGTGCGCTTCGTCTCGTCGGGCACCGAGGCCACGATGAGCGCGATCCGGCTCGCGCGCGGCGCGACCGGGCGGAAGAAGATCCTCAAGTTCGACGGCTGCTATCACGGCCACGCCGACGCGCTGCTGGTCGGCGCGGGCTCGGGCGTCGCGACACTCGGCATCCCCGGCTCGCCCGGCGTGCCCGAGGAGTTCGTGCGCCTCACCGTGCAGGCGCCCTACAACGACCTCGCCGCGGTCGAGGCGGCGTTTCGCGTACACGGCCCGGAGCTGGCGTGCGTCATCGTCGAGCCGGTCGCCGGCAACATGGGCTGCGTACTGCCGGTGCGCGGCTTCCTCGAAGGGCTGCGCGAGCTGTGCGATCGGCACGGCGCGCTGCTGATCTTCGACGAGGTGATGACGGGCTTCCGCGTGGCGTTCGGCGGCGCGCAGGCGCTCTACGAGATCCGGCCCGACCTCACCTGCCTCGGCAAGGTGGTGGGCGGCGGGCTGCCGGCCGCCGCGTACGGCGGGCGCCGCGAGCTGATGCGCGAGATCGCGCCGTCGGGCCCCGTCTACCAGGCGGGGACGCTGTCGGGGAACCCGCTCGCCGTCGCGGCCGGGCGCGAGACGCTGCGCCGCCTCGCGCGGCCCGGCGTCTACGAGGCGCTCGCGGAGACGACCCGGCGCCTCGGCGAGGGGCTCGCGGAGCGCGCGGCCGGGGCCGGCGTCGAGCTCACCACCGCGGCCGTCGGGGGCATGTTCGGCTTCTTCTTCCACCCCGGCCCGGTCACCAGCTTCGAGGAGGCCAAGAAGTCCCACGGCGCCCGCTTCCGGGCCTTCTTCGCCGCGATGCTGGCGCGCGGCGTCTACCTGGCGCCGTCGGCCTACGAGGCCGGCTTCGTGTCCCTGGCGCACGGCGAGCGGGAGATCCGGGCCACGCTGCGGGCCGCCGAGGCGGCCCTCGCCAGGGCCGCGAAAGTCGATTGAGCCGCGGGTCCTCCCTGGCTATCGTCCGCGCCGCTCCGGGCCGGGCGGCCTGGAGCGCGAGTCGATGCAACAGGACGAACGGGACGACAAGGGAGACGGGGGCAGGTTCGGCCGGCGCGGCGCCAAGGCCTACCAGGGGGCAGCCGAAGCGGTCTTCGCGATTCCGGTCGCGGGCGGGATCGGCTACTGGGCCGACTCGTACTTCGGAACGGCTCCCACGCTCCTGCTCGTCGGCCTGGTGCTGGGATTCGCCAGCTTCGTGCTGCGGATCGTGCGCATGCGGAAGCTGGTGGAAGAGTCGAGCGAAGCAGGGCGAGACGAACGGTGACGAGAACCCTCCAGGAGCGGGCGGTGCTGGGCTACAGCCTGGCGTTCTCGGCCGGCGCGGCGGCGGCGTCCTGGGCGCTCGTGTCGCCGCGCTTCGCGGGCAGCCTCGCCCTCGGCGCCGCGCTCGAGGCCGTGAACTTCCGCGCGCTGTTCCGCCATTGGCGGAGCGCGCTGCTCGGCGGCGAGCCGGCGGGCTGGGCCCGCTTCGCGGGCTTCGGCCTGCGCTTCGTCGCGCTGGCGCTCGCACTGTGGGCGGCGCTCGCCGCGGGCGCGCACCCGGTGGGCCTCTTGATCGGCCTCTCGCTGGTGATCCCCGGCGTGGTGCTCGCGGCCTGGCGCGCCCGTCCGGCGCCCGACCCCGACGCGCCCGCGCTCGCAGCGGACGATCCGAGCTGGGACGCCTGGAACCCGTGGCTCGCGAGCGAGCGCGACCCCGAGGCGGACGAGGACGAAGCGTGAATCTCTTCCAAGCGCTCGAGCACGCGACGCACGTGCCGTGGGTGATCTGGTCCGCGCTGTTCGCAGCGGCGCTGCTGCTCGTGTCGGGGCTGCTGGTGCGCGCGCGGCTCGCCGCGACGCAGGGCGGCCTCGTGCCCGACGTCGGCTTCTCGCTGCGCAACGTGCTCGAGCTGCTCGTCGAGATGCTCACCGGCCTCGCCGAGCAGAACATGGGGCCGCACTGGCGCAAGTACTTCCCTCTCATCGGCACCATCTTCTTCTTCATCCTGATCTCGAATCTGCTCGGCCTGATCCCCGGCCTCGCGGGCGCCACCAGCAGCGCCGACACGACCTGGGCGTGGGCGACGATCTCGGTCGTGGTGCACCAGTACGTGGGCATCCGCGAGCACGGCTTCGGCTACATCAATCACTTCCTCGGCCCGAAGTTCGGCAAGTGGCACATCCCGCTGCTCGCGCCGCTCTACGCGCCGATCGAGCTGGTGAGCCACGCGTCGCGCGTGTTCACGCTGGCGGTGCGGCTCCTCGCGAACATGTTCGCCGACCACACCGTGGTGGGCGTCTGGCTGCTGCTCGTGCCGGCCGTGGTGCCGGCCATCTTCATGGGCCTGGGCGTGATGGTCGCGTTCCTGCAGGCCTACGTGTTCGCGATGCTCTCGATGATCTACATCGGCCTGGCCCTCGAGGATGCGCACTAGGCGACCCGCGAAGCCTCGGCCCCATCCAACAAGCAAGGAGACGACATGCGGAAATTCACCAAGCTCGCGCTCTGGACGCTCGCGGCGCTGCTCGTGCCGATGGCGGCGGCTGCGCAGGACGCGGCGGCCGGCGGCGACTCGAGCTGGGGCTACGCGCTCGGCGCGGGCCTGGCGGTCGGCCTCGCCGGCCTCGGCTGCGGCATCGGCCAGGGCCTGACGGCCGGCAACACCACGGCCGGCATCGCGCGCAACCCGGGCGCCGCCGGCAACATGTTCACGAACTTCATCCTCGGCATGGTGCTGATCGAGTCGATCGCGATCTACGGGCTCGTGATCGGCCTGCTGCTCCAGGGCAAGATCTAGCGCCCCGTGCTTCTCGAAGGGCCGTCCGGCGCGGGCCGGGCGGCCCTTCCCGTTTCCGGGCGGGATAGAATCCGCCCATGGCGAACGCCGACCCCGTCTACCGGCCGACGGCGGCGCCCCAGGAGGTGGCGCCCGACCCCGAGGCCGACGCCCACGCGAGCACCATCCGCAGCGAAGGCTTCGTCGTGCTCGAGCGGGTGCTCTCGCCTGCGGAGGTCGCCGCGCAGCGCGCCGCCCTCGCGCCCTGGCTGCAGGGCAAGCTCATGGGCCGCAACGACTTCGAGGGCTTCTCGACGGAGCGCGTCTATGCGCTGCTCGCGAAGGATCCCGCGCTCGCACTCCTGGTCGAGCATCCGCGCCTGCTCGGGATCGTGGACCGGCTGCTCGCGCCGCACTACCTGCTCTCGGCGTTCCTCGCGATCCACGTCCATCCCGGCGAGACGCCGCAGGGCTGGCACTTCGACGACGGCGGCTGCCGCGTGCCGCGCCCCCGCCCGATGTACGGCGTCTCCGCGATCTGGGCGCTCGACGAGTTCACGGTGGAGAACGGCGCCACGCAGGTGATCCCGCGCAGCCACCTCTGGGCGGACGACGCGCCGCCGCCCAAGAGCGACGACGCCGTGTCGATCTCCATGCCCGCGGGCTCGGTCCTCGTGCTCGCCGGCAACCTGGTGCACCGCGGCGCCGCGAGCCGCGGCGGCGGTACACGGCTCGGTGTCACTCCGCAGTACTGCCAGCCCTGGTTGCGCCAGATCGAGAACATGCCCCTCGCCGTCCCGCCCGACGCCGCGCGCAAGCTCTCCCCGCGCGTCCAGGCGCTGCTCGGCTACAGCATCGCCGCACCCAGCTTCATGGGCTACGTCGACGGCCTAGACCCGAGGCGCCTCCTCGACCCGGACTACGCCGCGAAGAAGCGGGGACGTTCTTTGACTAGTTGACTTGTCGGCGCCGCTTCCCGCCGGGCGGGGGCATCAGACAAGTCAACTACTCAAAGAACGTCCCCGAGTGCGATCCCCCGGGCGGGAGCAGCGGTGCAGGCCTCACCCCGTTCGTTCATCCCACACCGCAGCCGAGCCCCCGCCCGGGAGCTCGCGCCCGCCTCGGCCCCCGGTCCCGAT
>Ga0187892_10010934_pt1 | contig 11305 bp, 7 predicted proteins | sample MA1701073metaG_FD_139345 | JGI IMG/M metagenome (GOLD analysis project Ga0187892, IMG submission 139345) | Bio-ooze microbial communities from a basaltic lava cave in the Kipuka Kanohina Cave System on the Island of Hawaii, USA - MA170107-3 metaG ... | reverse complement strand
CAGGGGATCCCCTTCGTTGGTTCGCTCAGGGCAGGTGCCGGAAGTTTCGGCACCACGAGCTGCTCGACCGACATTTCGAAAGCTGTGTTCTCCGGCGTGCCGACCTCGTAACCGTCACGACTCCCGAAACGCTGCAGAAGTATGCGGAGACCTATCCGTTGCAGTCCTCAAAGCTGCGCGTCATTCCACCCATCCTGACCATCCCTCCCAACGTGGGATGCGACTCCGGCGAATCGCAGCAACCGTCGGACATCATCCGAATGATCTTCGCCGGCACTTTGTACAAGGACATCCGTAATCCGGATCGCTTGTTGACCTTGCTTCGGCAACTGATTGAATCGAGAATCGGTCGGGCGATAGAACTTCACTTCTATGGTGCGATCAACGATTGCCGAAATTGCTTTGACCCTTATCAAAACCTCATCGGAAAACAGTTACACTTGCATGGGTTGGTTCCTCAGGCGGAGCTCATCCAGGTGATGAAGGCCTGTTCGGTTCTCGTGAACATTGCCAACGATACGAGCTACCAGATCCCTAGCAAGGTCGTCGAATATGCAAGCATGGCAAAGCCCATCCTCCATATTTCGTCGAAGGGCTATGACTGCGCCGGACAATTCCTCCGCTCCCATCCGGCCGTCTACTACTGGCCCCCGGAGGATTCCCAGGCAGCATCCGGTCAGCTCGAGGGACTGCTGCGGTTCTTGGAACATCCGCCCGCGGTCGATCGACCTCGGATCAAGGATTGGCTTCGGCCCTACCATCCCCGTGAGATCGCCCGGTCCTATCTCAATGTCGCAGCCGAGCGAGACAAATACGGATTGTCGCGATGAACACAATCCTGCTGGACCGACTGTGCTGTCCTGAATGCCACTCCGCCCTGACTCTCGAAGGCGAATCGGCCGGCAAAGAGATCGTCGAGGAGGGAACGCTGATCTGCACGAGCGGACGCCACCCGTGGAAGATCATTCGAGGAATTCCTCGCTTCGTTCCTCTGCATCAATATGCAGAATCCTTCGGAGAGCAATGGAATCGCTTTCGGAAGGAACAGCTGGATTCGCAAACCCGGACCACGCTTTCCGAATCGCGATTCTATGATGTCACGCGGTGGCCCAAGTGTGAACTCGGCAATCAATGGGTCCTCGACGCAGGGTGCGGAGCCGGGAGGTTCGCGGAAATCGCCTCCGCCGCCGGAGCTCACGTTGTGTCGGTGGATCTCAGCTCGGCGGTCGACGCCTGCCGCGACAACTTGAAGAATCGGTGTCATGTCGTCCAGGCGGATCTGTATAGGCTTCCCTTCCGGAGGGGTTCCTTCGATCGGGCGTACAGCATTGGCGTGATTCAGCACACGCCGAGGCCTTTGGAGGCGGTGCGGGCCGTGTCAAGAATGGTCAAGCCCGGAGGAAGCCTGGCTCTATGGATTTATGAACTGAATTGGAAGTCCTTCCTGGGGTACAACGCTTGGAAGTACTCCCTCCGTCCCATCACCCGTCATCTGGGATTTCGAGCGAACTATCTCATTGCCCTGATCGGCTGCACTTTGCTCTGGCCGATCTGGTTTCCCCTGATCTATGTGGGAAGGGTCGGACGCGCGCTGCTGGCGTGTCTGCCGATTGCCGCCCATCCTTATGTCGGGAAGGGATTCCGGGCCGGGCACTGTTTTCGATGCGTGGTTTTGGATACCGTGGACATGTATTCGCCCGCGTTCGACAAGCCTCAGCGGTATGGTCCCGTAGCAAAGGTCCTCGCCGAAGAGGGGTATTCCGGGGTGACTCGGACCTGTACCGGATTGGGTTTGGCGGCGCTTCGATCCCATGATGCTGCGTCCATCGCTGCTCGGTGATTGTCCATGTGTGGCTGGATAGGTATTCGTACAGGCTCAGAACGGACTCTCAGTCGCGAGTCGGTTCTTCGGGCCAGGGATCGGATGGTCCATCGCGGGCCGGACGACCATGGACTGTGGCTGGCGCCCGATGCACGGGTGGCGATGGGACACCGTCGGCTCTCCATCCTGGATCTATCTCCCCTCGGCCGGCAACCGATGTTCTCACGATGCGGGAACTATGGAATCGCGTACAACGGCGAGGTCTACAATTTCCGGGAGATTCGGCGCGAACTCCAGACGCTCGGGCACTCGTTTCGGTCGGAGAGCGACACCGAAGTGGTCCTGCTCTCCTATATGCAGTGGGGCGAGCGGTGTGTCGGAAAGTTCGTGGGGATGTTCTCCTTTGTGATCTGGGATTCCCGCAAAGATGGATTCTTCGCCGCGAGAGATCGGCTTGGGGTCAAGCCCCTGTACTATCACGCCGCCGGGGAGCGGTTCATGGCCGCCTCGCGCCTCCGACCTCTCCTGGATATTCCCGAATGTCCTCGGAAGGTTGATCCTGAGGCAGTCCGGCTCTACTTAGAGGCTGGCTATGTGCCCGCACCCTGGTCGATTCTCAAGGGTGTCCGCAAGCTCCGTCCCGGTCACACTCTCTGGGCGGACCGTTCCGGAGTGGAAGAGAAGTGCTACTGGGATGCGGGGAAAATCGCCATCGATTATTCCCTCGCAGATACTCCTGAAGACGAGCTGGCGGATCGCTTGGATTGTTTGCTGAAGGAGTCCATCCAGCTGCGGTTGATCTCGGATGTTCCCTTGGGTGCGTTCCTATCCGGAGGAATCGACTCTTCACTGGTCGTGGCCCTTATGCGGGATGTCTCGGGACGCCCGCCAAGGACCTTTACAATTGGTTTCCATGAGAAAGAGTTTGACGAATCCGCTCCGGCGAGAGCCGTCGCTCGATCGCTCAAGACGGAGCATCACGAGCAAGAACTCAGGGCGCGTGATCTGCTTCCCCTTCTCGAGCATCACTCCGACCATTATGACGAACCCTTCGCCGACTGGTCGAGCGTGGCAACTATGGCCGTATCGAAGTTCGCCCGTCAGCACGTCACCGTCGCCCTGAGCGGGGATGGAGGGGACGAACTCTTCGCCGGTTACTCCTACTATTCGCACCTGAAGAAACTGGTGCCGCTCATGTGCACTCCAAGAGGGCTTCGGAAGGCGGGGGGGATTTTACTGCGGCAGTTGGGAAAACATCGGACCCAACTGCTGGCGGCGGCCCTCGGATCGAAGGACCCTGACGACGCGTTTGTGTTCATGCGGTCGATGACCAAGGATTACGGCAACGACCTCCTATGCGAACGTGGAGGGCTGTCCTTGTCCGAGCTCTTCAGGCAGCGCGCCAGCGGCTTTGCTCCGCTGGATCCAATCTCGCGGGCAGCACGATTGGACGCCTGCTACTATCTTGCCGACGATATCCTACAGAAGCTCGATGTCGCATCGATGTCCGTCGGACTGGAGGCCAGAGAGCCGCTTCTCGATCATCGCCTCGTGGAATTCGCATTTTCGCTGCCTCTGCAGTGGAAGCTTCACCACGGGAAGGGCAAGCGTCTCCTGAGGCGGGTCCTCGCTCGATATCTTCCCGTCTCCTTGTTTGATCGCCCCAAGCGCGGATTCGAAGTACCCATCCGGGATTGGTTTCGCGGCGACCTGAAGGATCCGCTCCGCGACGAATTGTCGCCCAAGCGGATCCAGAAGCTCCCGTTTATCCGAGCGGAATCCGTCGATCATTTGATCCAACTGCACCTTGCGGGGAAAAGGGATACTCATCCCGTGCTTTGGGCGCTGCTCTCGTTCCAACGATGGTACGAGAGGATTCTGGGCGCGGGAGCGGTGCAATGAAGGTCGCAGTCGTCAATCTAACCAGCGGCGGGTTCAGCGGAGGATACAGGAAATACCTCCAGCATATGATGCCGCTGCTTAACGGCGGCGGCATCATCGAGCGTGCGGATCACTTCTTCCCACCGAAAACGGAAACCAAGCTGCTCGAGGGTTGGTCGCATCTCCATTCTTGGCCGTCCCGGGATTCCTGGACAGGATGGCGAACCTTGAGGTCAAGCATTTGTGCCCTTTCTCCCGACGTTGTCTTCATACCCACGGGACATTGGGTGAACTGCGGCCCGATCCCCACCGTCGTCATGGTTCGAAACATGGAGCCGTTGCTGGCTCCATTCGGAGGCAATCCGCTTGCCGAAGGATTGAAGAATATCGCTCGCGCTCGGAGCGCCAGGAAGGCCTGCCGGAAGGCGACGCGGGTTATCGCGGTATCTCAATTCGTCCGGGAGTTTCTGGAGTCCCGGTGGGGAATCCCGGGCTCCAAGGTGGGCCTGGTCTACCACGGCATCGAGTCCCCGGTCCCCAGGGAGGAGGCTTCCTGGAACGGGGCGGCCGAGAATCTTCAAGAGAAGCCATTCCTATTCACGGCGGGGTCCATCCGCCCGGCTCGAGGGCTGGAAGATCTCCTTCGGGCCTCGGCGCTGGCGTTCACCGATACCGATCCTTGGCGAATCGTGGTCGGCGGAATCTGCGACCCTGGTCTGGAGTCCCATCAGGGCAATCTGAAAAAACTTGCTGAGAAACTCGGGGTCTCGAGCCGATTTGTATGGGCAGGGAAGCTCACCGCGTCCGAGATGGCATGGTGCTTCTACAATGCCGAGGGATTCGTCGTGACCAGTCGTGCCGAGGCATGCCCGAATCTGGCCTTGGAGGCTATGAACTATGGTTGCCGGGTCGTATCGACCCGACAGCCGCCGATGCCGGAATTCTTCGGAGACGCGGCTCTATATTATGCTCCCACGAACGCTCCGGAGCTGGCGGATAAGTTGAGCGCTCTGCTGAAGAAGGCCTTGCCCGAGGACCGAGAGCGCCGCTTAATGGCGGAACAGCGGGCGCGCGAGTTTACTTGGGAGATCACCGCCAGGAAGACCGTCGAGGAACTTCAAAGGGCCGTCGGCACGGCCCGGGGTTGATGGTTTCGGCCAAAGATGGACTACCTCCGGGCGTCACTGGCCTTCAAGATCGCGAAGGTTCTCCGCTACATGAGGCTCTATGGACCTCGGCGGACGTTCGCCAAGGTTGCCGCGCAGCGCCACGTACGGAGGACCTACTCCACGCTTCCTCCCACTCAAGTTGCCGGACCGGACCTAAAGCGCCCGGTCGCATTGATCGGTTGCGGCAACTACGCCTATTCCACGATCGCCCATTTCCTGAAGCGTCGCTTCGGAAATGTCATCGGCATCTGCATGGATACGGACATCAACCGGGCTGCTTCCATGAGCGTGTCGTACAACATCCCGTGTTTCACGGCGGATGCGGCACCGATATTCGCCAATGAGGCGGTCAAGCTCATCTACATTGCATCCAATCACGCGTCTCATGCGGAGTATGCCATTCGAGGGCTCCAGGCGGGGAAGAGCGTCTACATCGAGAAACCCCATGTCATCTCCGAGGACCAGTTGAAGAGGCTCGTCCAGGTGATGAACGCCTCCGAAGGCAGAGTCTTCCTCGGGTTCAACCGTCCGGGTAGCCGCTTCGGCGGGATCATCCAGGAGAAGCTGTCCCTGGAGCAGGGCTCCGGCATGTACAACTGGTTCATCGCCGGCCACGAACTTGAACCGGGCCATTGGTATTTCAAGCCGGAAGAGGGGGGCAGGGTTCTGGGAAACCTGTGCCATTGGACGGACTTCGTCTTCCGCCTCGTTGGCGGAAACGCGTTTCCGATACGGATCGTTCCCGCCAAATCCCCGCAAAGCGACTCGGATATCTCCGTCAGCTACGTCTTTGGAGAGGGAAGCATCGCCTCCATCACGTTCTCGGCAAAGGGACATACCTTCGAGGGCGTGAAGGAACGGTTCGCCGGTCACAAGGGAAATTGCCTGGTCGCGATGGATGATTTCGAGCGGTTGGTCATCGACGTTCTTGAAAAGAAGCAGGTCTATCGAAATCTGTTCCGCGACCATGGGCATGAACGAAATATCGTCGCCGCGTTCGACGCCGTCCGAAATAAAGTTCCCCGCAGCGACGGGCGGGAGAGGGCCTTCGTTGCCAATACCGGATGGCTGTTTCTCAAGACCAAGGAGGCTTTGGATGCCAATACCCCCGTGACGATCAACGCCTACGGGGCTTGATCGCCTCGGCGCTGTCGGGATCCATAAAGGAGTCGACGGCCTCGGGATCCGTATCGTAACTGGCTCCGAGACGATTTGGCGGAACTTTGGGAGGAATTGGCCTGCGAAGCCGTCGTAAAACACCGAGGGTGGTTTGACTTCAATGAACTGAAAGGATCAGGGAAATCCGTCTGGTCAGGAAGATCTATACATGCTTCATTGGGCTGTTTTGGCGATAGAGCTTTGGGCGAGACAGTTTCTGGATCGCCGCGCGTCGGCGGCATCCTGAAGGGGGAGGATGTCCACTCACCTTCGCGACGCCATCACGGGCTCATGCTCAGTGTGGCCAGGGTCGTATCGCCCAGAAGAATATCAGGACTTTGTTCCCCATTTTCGGTATTTTCATGATGATTCCCGCACGAAAGCCTTACCTTGCGGGATAATCACTTCATAATGCCCATGCAACAGGTCATGCAGAATCTGCGGACGGGCAAGCTGGAACTGCCGAGCCTCCCCGAGCCCGTCGTGCAGGCGGGCGAAGTCCTCATCGCCAATCTTGCCTCCGTCATCTCGGCCGGTACCGAGAAGATGGCCATGGATCTCGCCCGGAAGTCTCTTCTCGGGAAGGCTCTCGAGCGCCCCGACCACGTCCGCCGCGTCCTCGAAAAGATCAAGCAGGAAGGGCTCGTGAATACCATCCTCCAAGTTAGGGCCAAGCTTGATGAGGCTATCGCCCTGGGCTACTCCTCAGCAGGAACGGTGCTCGCCGTCGGGGGCGGCGTCCAGGGCCTTCGCCCCGGCGATCGCGTCGCCTCCAACGGACCCCACGCCGGCGTCGTCTCCGTGCCCAAACACCTCTGCGCGCTCGTGCCCGAAAGCATCCCGTTCGAACACGCAGCCTATACCGTCCTCGGGGCCATCGCCCTCAACGCTGTCCGACTCGCGCGCGTAGGACTGGGAGACGTCGCCTTCGTCATCGGACTCGGACTCGTGGGACAGATTGTCGTCGCCCTCCTTCGCGCCACGGGATGCCGCGTCGTCGGGACTGACCTTGAAGAGTGGAAGTGTGAGCTCGCTTTGCGCATGGGTGCGGAAGTCGCCCGACCCGGTCTCGTCGCCTCGGACCTGGCACGCCTTACGCGGGGAATTGGCGCGGACACCGTCCTCATTGCGGCTTCGACGCCATCCGACGAGCCGGTCGCCCTCGCCGCCGAAGCGGTCCGCCAGAAGGGCCGCGTTGTCGTGATCGGCGCCGTCGGCATGAACCTTCCGCGCCGCCCCTTCTACTTCAAGGAACCTGAATTCGTCGTCTCCTGCTCCTACGGACCGGGCCGCTATGACGCCGAATACGAGGAGCGGGGTAAGGACTACCCCGCGGGGTACGTCCGCTGGACCGAGCAGCGCAACCTGCAGGCCGTACTTGGCCTCATGGCCTCGGGACGCCTGGACCTCTCCCCTCTTACCACCCACCGCTTCAAGATCGAAGACGCCGAGAAGGCCTATTCGATGATCGAAGAGGGGAAGGAGCGCTACCTCGGCATCCTCATTGAATATCCCCCGATCACGGCGGAGAAAACCGTTCATCGCGTCGAGCGGCGCGTGGCCCAGTCGACCGGAGGAATGGGGATCGGCGTCCTCGGCGCCGGAAGCTTCGCGAAGGCCATCCTGCTCCCCCTGCTTCGAAAGACGGGATCGTTCCGGGCGCGGGTCTTGTGCTCAGGTACCGGCCTCTCGGCGGGCCAATCCGCAGACAAGTACGACTTCGAGATCGCCGCCGCAGACGAGCGGCAAGTCTTCGCCGACCCTGAGGTGAAGGTGATCTTCGTGGTCACGCGGCACGACCGCCACGCGGACCAAGTTATGAACGCCCTCCGGGCCGGAAAGCACGTCTTCACCGAAAAACCGCTCGCCCTGACCATTGAAGAAGTCTCTGCCATCGATGCCTTGATGGCGGACTCCGGACCTCTACTGATGGTGGGTTTCAACCGCCGGTTCGCGCCCTCCGTCCTTGCGGCGCGGGCCCTATTCACCGAAGTCCGGGAGCCGATCACCATCTCGATCCGAATCAATGCCGGCGCACTTCCAGCCGACCATTGGACCCAATCCGCGGAAGAGGGCGGTGGGCGTATCATCGGAGAGGCCTGCCACGCGATTGACTTGGCGGCGTTTCTCGCGGGCGCGCGGCCCGTGCGCGTCTTCGCCGAATCGGTCGGAGGCCCGAACGCTCCCGCCATTACGGACGACCAGTGCTTTATCACCCTGCGCCATGCCAACGGATCGATCTCCAGCGTTGGCTATCTTGCCGGCGGCGATCGCGCCTATGGCAAAGAGCGCGTCGAAATCGTCGGCGGCGGGAAAGTCGTCGTCCTTGAGGACTTCCGCGAGCTGACCTGCGCCGTGAAGGGCAAGGTGAAGACCGAGAAGAGGTGGCAGCAGGACAAGGGATATCGATGGGAGATCGAGGCCTTCGCCACTTCGCTCTCTAAAGGAGGACCCTCGCCGATCCCGTGGGAGGGAATCCGGGCCGTCTCCCTGGCGTCCATCTTTGCCGTGCGGAGTCTTCGCGAGGGCGTACCGTTCGATCTCCCCTGATCGGAACTTCGGGCATGAGCGTGAGGTTTTGGCAGGAGCGCCTGTACAAGGTTCCCCTTAGCCGCGATCCCGTATCGCGTTTCTACCGCACGCTCGATGGCTATGTCCGCACCTCTTTGTGGGTGCTGGACGTCGGCGCAGGCCCTGGAGAAGAGAATCCGTACGCACTCAGGGACCGAGTCCGAAAGCTGATCGGTATCGACCGTGATCCTCGAGTCGAATCCAACCCGCTGCTGTATGCGGGTCTGATCGCGGACGGCGGGTCTCTGCCCTTCAAGGATGACAGTTTCGATGTCGCGTTTTCCATCTATGTTCTGGAGAACATCGTCGCCCCCAGAGCCCTGGCGTCCGAGCTCCGGCGAATCTTGCGGCCGGTGCGCCTCTTTCTCGCCTTAACGCCCAGTCGGTTCCATTATGTTTCGCTCATCGCTTCTTTCACGCCGACCCGGTTTCACCGATGGATCAACAACAGACGGGCACGCAAGGATCAGGACACCTCTCCGATCCATTATCGGTTAAAGAGCCGGCGGCAGTTGCAGACCCATTTTCGTGACAAGGGATTCGGGATCGTCGAGTTCGACCAGTTCGAGGTCCAGCCCAACTACCTCCTGTTCTCGACACCGACGTATCTCCTGGGTGCGCTCTACGAGAGGATCGCCAACGCGTGCGACTGGCTCGCCAGCCTACGGGTGAACTTCACCCGCATCTTGGGCAACACCAAATCCGGCCAGGTCGCTTCGGGGTGTTCATGCTGAAGCGTCTGAAGTATCTTCGCCGGATGATCTCGGCCTATCTTCTCCCCGGCAGAAGCCAGCTGACCTTTTGGCACGAGAGACCGGAAGTCAGCCCGCACACACCTACCGGCGAACTGGGGGAGTACTATATGACCTTCCAATCGAAGGCCGACTACCCCGGGCCTTTCGACACGCAAGGAATCCCACAGCTTGACTATCGCGGGTCGTTGGGACTTCAATACAATCCGATCGCCATAGCGCAGTTTGGGCTTGGGAACTACAACCTGTTCAGGCGCGCGCCCGATCCGGAGCGGCGACGGAGGTTCCTGCTCGCGGCCGACTGGCTGGAAACCCACCTGGAGAAAAACCCGGCCGGGCTCGCCGTCTGGAACCACCATTTCGACTGGGATTACCGAACACCGCTCAAAGCACCCTGGTACTCCGGCCTCGCCCAGGGACAAGGCATTTCTCTCCTCGTCCGCGCACACCGGGAGACCGGGCAAACGCGCTACCTCCACGCCGCCCGCCAGGCCTTTGAGGCCTTCACCCGCCTGGTAGAGGAGGGAGGCGTGGTCTACCGCGACGAGAATGGTCGCATGTGGATCGAGGAATACATCGTCTCTCCGCCCACGCATATCCTGAATGGATTCTTCTGGGCGTCATGGGGCCTATTCGACTTTCATTTAGCCACGGGCGATCCGGCGGCCCGGAATCTCTGGGAGGAGTCGGCGGCGACTTTAAGCGACGTCCTCCAAACATACGATACCGGTTTCTGGTCTCTCTATGAGCACTCGGGTACGAGGATGCGGATGTTTGCCAGCCTCTTCTACCACTCGCTCCACATCGTCCAGCTGCGAGTCATGGCCCTGCTGACCGGGGACAAAGTGTTTGCCGCGACCGCCGATCGCTGGGAAGAGTACCGGAAGTCCTTCCTCAAGCGGACGCGCGCGCGACTCCACAAGGCGATTTTCAAGCTCTGCTACTATTAGCGGGATGAGGATCCTCTACGTCTCGCAGTACTTTCCACCCGAGATCGGCGCACCCGCCGCCCGCGTCCACGAACTGTCGCGCGAATGGGCCCGTTTGGGGCACCAGGTCACCGTCCTGACCGCATTCCCCCATCACCCGACCGGAGTGAAACGGCCCGGGGACGAGGGGGTCCTGGAACGGCGAGAGTCGATCGACGGGATCGACGTCCTTCGGACCTACGTCTACGCGGCTCCGAACCAAGGCACAGTCCGGCGAATGACCTCCTATCTTTCGTTCATGCTGTCCGCCTTCGCCGTGGGTCGGCTGCGGCTTTCGAAACCCGACGTCGTCGTCGCGACCTCGCCGCAGCTGCTGTGCGCCGCCGCGGGTTACGCACTCTCGCGGGTGCTCGCCGCCCCCTTCGTCTTTGAAGTGCGCGATCTTTGGCCCGAATCCATCCTCGCCGTGGAGGCGATGGGGGAGAACCCGATTTTTCGTGCCCTCAAAGCACTGGCCGGGTTTCTCTACAGACGATGTGATCGCATCGTCACCGTGGGCGAGGGGTACCGGAGCATGATCCACTCCTCGTACCGTACGCCCCGCGAGAAGATCGACGTTCTGCCGAACGGCGTCGATGGAACCATTTTCTGCCCGGGCCCCAGGGAAAACTCGCTTCGACATGAGTTGGGATGGGGAGACAAGTTCGTTGTCCTTTACCTCGGAACCCTGGGGATGGCCCATGCGCTCAATAGGGTTCTTGAAGCCGCTCGATCGCTGAGGGAAGAGGAACATATCCTGTTCGTTCTGGTCGGGGAAGGGGCCGAGAAAGAAAATCTCAAGCGCATGTCCGCGGGATGGTCGCTGACGAATGTCCAGTTCGTGGATCAGCAGCCCAAGGATCGGGTCCGTCTTTTTTATGCCGCGTGCGACCTGGGCCTCGTCACGCTGCGGGATACCCGGCTCTTTCAGGAAGTTCTCCCGTCCAAGATCTTCGAGTATCTGGGGATGGAGCGGGCGATCCT
>Ga0187892_10010929_pt1 | contig 11307 bp, 12 predicted proteins | sample MA1701073metaG_FD_139345 | JGI IMG/M metagenome (GOLD analysis project Ga0187892, IMG submission 139345) | Bio-ooze microbial communities from a basaltic lava cave in the Kipuka Kanohina Cave System on the Island of Hawaii, USA - MA170107-3 metaG ... | reverse complement strand
GTACGGCCGAGCTGGCAACCGGGCGGTCGGCCGCGAAGAGAGGGCTTAGACACCAGCCTCCTAGGTCGCGGCGATGACGACACCGGCGAGTGCCAGCACGATCGTGAAGATGGATAGCAGGTACTTCGCAAACTGGGCGCGAATTTCCGCCCGCACCTCGGCCAAGCCGCCGACCATTTCGGACCGGAGGCCGCCGATCTGACCCTTCACTCCACCGATCTCACCCCGAAGCTCGGCGACCTCACCCCGAAGCTCGGCGATGTCGCTCCGGCGTGCCACGTCGGACCAGTCGAACGGCGGCAGGAGTTCCATCAGGGTCTGGGCCGGGCCACCGCCCAGCGTCGCCTCAAGGGCGACGTAGAGCTCCCGCCTCTGTCTATCGCTTGCCATCGCCGCATCCCTTCCGTCGAGCGTGAAGTACGGGGGAAGCGCACGAGAGGGAATGATACCAGGCTGCGGTGACAACTGATGGCCTGTCCACCGGGCGCGGCGGTAGCGTGGGGGTCTCGTTCGCCGGCTGTGAAAGGGCGGCAGGTGTCGATTGCCCTCATACCTGGGTCGTTCGATCCCGTGACCAACGGGCACCTCGACATCGTCGAGCGCACGGCTCGTAAGTTCGACCAGGTGCTCGTCGCTCTCGCCACCAACAGCCGCAAGGCGGCGCCTCTCTTCTCGGTCGAGGAGCGGGTTGCCATGCTGCGCCAGGTCGTGGCGCACCTCCCCAACGTGCGCATCCGTTCGTTCAAGGGCCTCCTGGCCGACTTCGCCGTGGAGCACTCGGTGACGGCCATCGTCAAGGGCCTGCGGGCGGTGTCCGACTTCGACTACGAACTGCAGATGGCCCAGCTGAACCTCAGGCTCTCGGGCGTTGACACCCTCTTCATGCCTACCGCTCCCGACCACTCGTTCCTCTCTGCCACCCTGGTGCGTGAAGTAGCGAGCTACGGCGGGGATGTGTCGTCGATGGTTCCCCCGATCGTGGCCCAACGCCTGAAGGAGCGGTTCGCCCGATGAGCCTGCAAGAGCGCCAGCAATCCGAGACCGGCGACACCGAGATCCTGCTGCGCCGGGTGGTCGACCTGGTCAATGCCGCGCCCAAGATGCCGCTGTCCTCGACCGTCCGCCTGGAGAAGGACGAACTGCTCGAGTTGCTCCACGAGGCCATCCAGCGGTTTCCCGACGAGCTGCGCCAGGCCCGCTGGCTCCTGCGGGAACGGGAGGAGTACCTGGCCAAGGTGGCCCGCGAGGGCGACGACATCCTGGCCGCGGCCCGGGAGCGGGCGGAGCGCATCGTGCAGCGCACCGAGTTGGTGCGCGAGGCCCAGCGCCTTTCGAGACGGATCATGGAGGACGCCCAGGACGAGGCCCGCCGCCTCCGCCACGAGGCCGAGGACTACTGCGACCAGAAGCTGGCCACGTTCGAGATCGTGCTGGAACGGACGATGAAGACGGTGCAGGCGGGGCGGGAGAAGCTGCGGGTCCAGCCCCTGCCCCAGGCCCAGGAAGGTGAGCTGGGCGGGCCTCCCCCGCCGGGCGAGCTCGACCCGGGCACGGGCGAGGTCTTCTTCGACCAGGACATCGGCTGATCGGGCGCCAGGTGGCACCTTCATGGGAAAGAGCGCCTTTGCGGTAATCGTCGCCGACCTGCTCCACCGCCCGGGAGCCCGCCGCCCCGAGCGGCTCACGGGCACGCTGGAGCCGTTGCGGGTCGTCGACACGGCTGTCGCGGGCGATGCGCCGGTGACGGTCGACGCCAACCTGGAGTGGGTGTCGGAGGGCATCCTGGCCACGGGCACGGTGACCGCCCCGTGGCAGGCCACATGTCGGAGATGCCTGACCGACGTGGGTGGCGAGGTCGAGGCGACGTTCCAGGAGCTGTTCGAGGCGGAGGCGAGAGAGGGCGAGTCATACCCGCTCCGCGGCGACCGCATCGACCTCGGGCCCCTCGCCCGGGAGTCGCTGCTCCTCAGCCTGCCCCTCGCCCCCCTGTGCCTGGAGGCGTGCCAGGGCCTGTGCCCGACGTGCGGCGCCGACCTGAACCAGGGCCCGTGCGACTGCCCGCCCGCCGACCGCGACCTCCGGTGGGCGGCGCTCGACGTCCTCAAGGACGAACCGCCCGGAGGACCACCCTCGACCGGCTAGGCTGGCCCGTCCCATGGCCGTACCCAAGAAGAAGACGTCGAAGTCCAAGAGCCGCAGCCGTCGGGCCGGCGCGTGGACTCTGGCGTCCCCGCCGCGTAGCACCTGCCCCCAGTGCCGGCGGGCCAAGGTGCCTCACGTCGTGTGCGGCAACTGCGGCTGGTACGGCGGCCGGCAGGCCATCGTCGTCGAGTAGCGGTGCGGGTGCCGGGGTGGCCACACCGCCGCCGCGCCGCGCGATGACCATGCTTCCTGTCGCGGTCGACGTCATGGGCACCGACACAGGGGTGGCCGAGGTCGTCAAGGGCGTCCGGCGGGCGGCCGAGGAGGACGGCATCCCAGTCGTCCTGGTCGGCCGGGCCGACGCGCTCGACGGCGTCGACACCGGTGACGTGCCCACCATCGCCGCCTCCGAGGTGGTCGAGATGACCGACGACCCGGTCGAGGGCGTCCGGCGCAAGCGCGACTCCTCGGTCGTCAAGTCGGCCGAACTGGTGCGCGATGGCAAGGCCTCGGCCATGGTCAGTGCGGGCAACACGGGGGCGGCGGTGGCCAGTGCCACCCTCCGCCTCGGCCGCATCAGGGGCGTCCACCGGCCCGGCATCGCCACGGTGCTGCCTGTCCCCGGCCGCGCCTACCCCAATGTGCTCCTCGACTCGGGCGGGAACACCGAATGCCTGCCCAAGTGGCTGGCCCAGTTCGGCCAGATGGGGGCGATCTACGCCGCGGCCCGCTTCCCGGTCGAGGAGCCCCGGGTCGGCCTGCTGTCCATCGGTGAGGAGAAGTCGAAGGGCACGGCGCTGGTCAGAGAGGCTCACGAACTCCTGGCCGCACCCGGGTTCGTTGCGGCGGCGGGGGGACGTTTCATCGGCAACGTCGAGGGACGCGACGCCCTCATCGACACCGTTGACGTGATCGTGACCGATGGATTCACCGGCAACGTCATGCTCAAGGCCCTCGAGGGGGCGACGAAAGTCCTGGTCAAGACGTTCGTGGGGGTGTTGAACTCGTCCGACGAGGCCCGGGAGGCGTCCGAGGTCCTGATCCCTGCGCTCCTGCCGATCTACGAGGACATGGACGTCGACTCCTACGGCGGGGCCATGCTGCTGGGCGTCGACGGGGTCTGCATCATCGGCCACGGCAAGAGCTCGGCCAAGGCCATGGTCAACGCCGTGCGTCTCGGGGCCGACATGGTGCGCCGCGACCTGGTGGGTCGGCTACGAAGTGTGGTCGGGCGGACACTGGTCGAGACGGTCGAGTAACCGGCCGCCGCATCCAGCCAGCGGCTAGCGCCAGCTCCGGCGAGCGTCGCAGTCGGTCGCTACAATCTCCCGTTCGTTTGGTCCGATTTTCTAGGAGTGTGCCGTGCCTCTTGACCTCGTTGGCGGCCCGCTCGGCCGCCCGCAGGTATTGCAGCTCATCCAGGAGCGGCTGGCGGAGATCCTGGAGATCGAGCCTTCGGTGATCAACGAGGGCGCCTCGTTCACCGACGATCTTGACGCCGATTCGCTGGCCCTCATCGAACTGGTCGAGGCGCTCGAGGCCGACCTCTCAGCCCGGTCGGCCGGGTTCCGGATCGAGGACGAGGACCTGGAGGACCTGAAGACGGTTCGCGACGCGGTCGACTACGTCGTCGAGCGTGTCGGCGAGGCTCCGCAATCCTGAACGACACTTCTCCGGCGGATGGGCTGAGCCAGCGACTGGGGAGGGACTTCCACGACCCGACCCTGCTGGCGCGCGCCATGGCCCACCGGTCGTGGTGCGCCGAGAACCCCGGGAACGAGCCCAACGAGCGGTTGGAGTTCCTGGGCGACGCGGTGCTGGGGCTGGTCGTGACCGCCCATGTGTTCCGCCTCTACCCCGCCCTGCCCGAGGGCCAGTTGGCCCAGGTGCGGGCCTCGGTCGTGAACTCGGCGGCGCTGGCCGAAACGGCCGAGGGGCTCGGCATCGGCGACCACCTCCTGCTCGGCAAGGGGGAGGACGCGTCGATGGGCCGGGAGAAGCCCACGATCCTGGCCGACGCCATGGAGGCGGTGATCGGCGCCGTCTACCTCGACGGGGGCTGGGAGGCGGCCGAGGACCTCGTCCTCACGGTGCTGGGCGAGCGGATCCAGGAGGCGGCCGCCGGTCCCGGAGCCAGCGACTACAAGACGCGGCTGCAGGAACGGTCGTCCCGGCGGTTCGACCAGCTTCCCCGCTACGAGGTCGAGGGCACCGGTCCCGACCACGCCAAGCACTTCACGGCCCGGGTGATCCTGGACGGGCGGGTGCTGGGCACGGGCCAGGGACGCTCGAAGAAGCAGGCCGAGCAGGCGGCGGCACGGGAGGCCTGGCACACGCTGGCGGCGGAGGTGGCGGCGGAGGAGCCGGCGGAGGTGGCGGCGGAGGAGCCGGCGGAGGAGCGGGCGGCGGCGGAGGAGCCGGCGGCGGCGGAGGAGCCGGCGGCCGGGGCCGACGGTGCGACAGCCGAGGGGGAGGTGACGGCGGGCGGGGAGGACCTGACCTCGGGCAGTGCGGGGGAAGGCGGCCCGCCGGGCGAGCAGCCGGGCCACGGGCGTGCCTGAGCTACCGGAGGTCGAAACCCTCCGACGCGACCTGGAGAAGGAGGTCGTGGGCAAGCGGGTCCGCGAGGTCGAGGTCTCCGGCATGCGCTCGATCCGCCGCCACCCCAACAAGAAGCACTTCATCGGCAAGCTCGAGGGCAGGAAGATCACGGGCGTCACGCGGCGGGGCAAGTACCTGCTCCTGCGGCTGGAGGGCGGCGACATCCTGGTCGTCCACCTGGGGATGAGCGGCCAGTTGCTGAAGGCCAAGGGCGGCGTGAAGGACCCGGCGCCCAAGCACACCCACGTCGTTGTCTCGTTCACCCAGGGCGGCCAGTTGCGGTTCGTGGACCCCCGCACCTTCGGGGAGCTGTTCGTCACCACGCCCGACGAGTTGGAGGAGCAGGTGCCGGAGCTGGCCCACCTCGGGTTCGACCCGGTGGACGACGTGATGTCGTGGACCCGGTTCGGCGAGCTGCTCCTGGCCCGGAAGACGAAGCTGAAGGCCCTCCTGATGGACCAGAAGTTCGTGGCCGGCCTGGGGAACATCTACTCCGACGAGATCCTGTGGGCCGCCGGGCTGCGCTACGACCGCTCGTCCGACCGGCTGACCTCGCAGGAGGTGCGGCGGCTCTACCGGGCAATGATCGAGACGCTCCAGGACGCGGTGAAGCACCGGGGCTCGTCGCTGGCCGACGAGCAGTACGTCGACCTCTACGGGGCGATGGGGGCTTACCAGCGGGAGCACAAGGTCTACGACCGCGAGGGCCAGTCCTGCCGCCGGTGCCGTTCCACGATCACCCGCACCAAGGTCAACGGCCGGTCGTCCTTCCTCTGCCCCCAGTGCCAGGTTTGAGCGTCTCGGAGGGGGTCCGCGGCAGGGGCCTGAACGCTCGGTACGGTGGCGCGGCGTGTTTCTCCGGTCTCTGACCCTCAAGGGGTTCAAGTCGTTCGCCGAGCCCATCACCCTCGACCTGGAGCCCGGGCTCACGGTCGTGGTCGGGCCCAACGGCAGCGGCAAGTCCAACATCGTCGACGCCGTGGCCTGGGTGCTGGGCGCCCAGGGGCCCCGCACCGTGCGGTCCCAGAAGATGGAGGACGTGATCTTCGCCGGCAACGGCAAGCGCCCGGCGCTGGGACGGGCCGAGGTCACCCTCACCATCGACAACTCGGCCGGGTTGCTGCCCATCGGGTTCACCGAGGTGACGCTGACCCGCACGCTGTTCCGCACGTCGGGCGAGTCGGAGTACGCCATCAACGGCGTGCCGTGCCGGCTGCTCGACCTCCAGGAACTGCTGTCGGACACGGGGGTGGGCCGGTCCCAGCACGTCATCGTGTCCCAGGGCAACCTCGACCAGGTCCTCGACGTGCGCCCCGAGGACCGGCGGCTGATCATCGAGGAGGCGGCCGGCATCCTCAAGTTCCGGCGCCGCAAGGAGAAGGCGGAGCGGCGCCTGGACGCCACCGAACAGCACCTGGTGCGGCTGTCCGACCTCCTGAAGGAGCTACGGCGGGGGATGCGGCCGCTGGAACGGCAGGCCGAGGCCGCTCGCCGCCACGACGACCTGGCCGGTGAGCTGCGGGCACTGAAGCGGTACCTGGCCGGCCGGTCCATCGCCGGCCTGCAGGCACGGGCGGAGGCGGGCGCCCGGGCCCAGGCCCGCCTGGCCGCCGAGGAGTCGTCGACGCTGGCCGAGCTGCGCGGCCTGGACACCGACGTGGCCGCCCTCGAAGGCCGGCTCGGCAACCTGGGCGGTGGCCACCTCGACGCGGTGGCGGCCCGGCTGGGGGCGCTGCGGGAACGGGCCCGGGGCCTGGCCGCCGTGCTCGCCGAGCGGGCCCGGTCCCTGGCCGCCGAGGTGGCGGCGGGCGAGGGCGGCGACCTCGGCCTCGACCCGCTGGCCCGCCTGGAGGCGGACACCGCGGCGTTGGCGGCCGACCTGGCTGTGGGCGACGAGGAGGGGGTGCGGCTGGCCGAGGCCCTGGCCACCCTGGAGGGGTCGGAGGCGGAGCTGGCGGGGCGGCGGGCCCGGCTGGCGGCCCGGGAGGCGGCCGAGCAGGCCCTGCGCCGGGCGGCCGAGGCCCGGGGCGAACTGGCGGCCCTGCAGGCGGCGGCCCAGCGGGCCCGGGCCGAGGTGGCGTCGATCGAGGCGGCCCTGGCCGGGCTGGACGGGGTGGCGGCCGAACGGGAGGCGGCGGTGGCCTCGGCTCGTGCGGCGGGGGCCGAGGTCGAGGACCGCCACGCCGAGGCCACCGACCTCGCGACCGCCACGAACGCCGAGCGACGGGCCCGGGAGGCGGCCCTGGCCGATGCCGCCGCCGCCCGCCAGGCGGCCGAACGGCGGGCCGATGCCGCCGCCGCCCGGGTCGAGGCGCTTTCGCTGGCGGCGGCGGCCGGGGGCGAGGGGGAGGCGGGCGCCGTGGCCGACGCCATGGGCGCCCTCGTCGAGCTGGTGGAGATCCAACCGGGCTACGAGACCGCCGTCGAGGCCGCCCTCAACGGGGCGCTGGCCGCCCTGGTCGTCGCCGACGCCGACACCGCCCGCGCCGCCCTGCCCGCGGGCGTGCCCCTGCTGGTGGCGTCCCTGCCCACCCCACCGGCGCCACTGCCGGTGGCCGCCGGGCTGGCCCTGCCCGGCCCCCCGGTGCGCGCCCGGGTCAGCCCGACCCGTACCGACCTCGTGCCCCTCCTTGACCGCCTGCTGGCCCGGGCCGTGGTGGTGGACGGTGGCTGGGACGCGGCGATCGACCTCGCCACCGCCGCTCCCGACGTGACCGTGGTCACCACCGCCGGCGACCGGTTCGGCCCGACCGGCTGGCGCCTGGCCGGCTCGACGCCCGGCATCGCCGCCGCCCTGGCCGACGCCCGCCACCGGGCCGGGGGTGCGGCGGCCGAGGTCGAGGTTGCCCGCCGGGCCGAGGGGGCGGCCGCAGCCGAGGTCGAGCGGGCCACCACCACCGCTGAGCACCACGCCGGCGAGGCCGAACGCCGCCGGGCCGAGGTGGCCGCCCACCACGCCGCCGTCGCCGCCGCCGAGGCCGAGCTGCGCCAGGCCGTGGCTGCGGCCGCGGCCGAGCGCACCCACCTCGCCTCGGTCACCGCCCGGGCCGCCGACGACGAGCGCCGGGCCGCCGCCCTCGACGACCCCGATGTTCGGACTCGCGCAAGTTCCCCAGGAAGGGAGCAATCGCGCGGAGAGATCGGCGGGGTGTCAACGCCGCCAGTGCCCAGGCCTGCCACCACTGCCGCCGCCGACCTCGACGCCGAACGGGAGGACGTGGCCTGGGAGAGCCAGGCCCTCGCCGCCCGCCGGGCCCAGCTCAAGGCCCAGGCCGAGGCCCTCGCCGCCCGCCGGGACGACCAGCGGGCCCGCCTGGCCGAGGCCGAGTCCCGGATGGCGGCGTTGCGGGCGGCGCGCCGGGCGTCCGACGCCCGCCTGAGCCGGAGCCGGGTCGACCTGGGCAACGTGCGCCGGCTGTCCGAGGCGGTGAGCGCCAGCCTGGCCGGCATCGATGTCCACTTGGCCGACCTCGACGAGCGCCGGCAGCGCCGGGCCGCGGCCGCCCGGGAGCTGTCCCACCGGCTGGCCGGTGCCCGCCAACTGCGCACCAGCACCGAGCACCGCCTGGAGGACGTCCGCACCAAGGCCCGCCGGGCCGAGCTGGAGGACGCCGAGACCCGCATGCGCCTGGAGGCGGCGGTCGAGACCGTCCGGCGGGAACTGGACTGCGAGCCCGACGTGGCCGTGGCATCGGAGTGCCCGCCCCTGCCCGCCGCCGCCAGCCCATCCACCCGGGCCAAGGAGGTGGAGCGGGAGCTGCGGCTGCTCGGCCCCGTCAACCCCCTCGCCCTGGAGGAGCTGGCCGCCCTGAAGGAGCGGGAGGCGTTCCTGACCACCGAGCTGGAGGACGTCAAGACCACCCGCCGCGACCTGGCCCGGGTCATCCGCTCCATCGAGGGGGAGATGACGGGCCTGCTCGTCGCTGCCTACGCCGACGTGGCCGACAACTTCGTCCAGCTGTTCGAGACCCTGTTCCCGGGGGGCGAGGGGCGGCTGCGCCTCACCGACCCCGACCACATCCTCGAGGCGGGCGTGGAGCTCGAGGCCCGGGTGGGAGGCAAGTCGGCCCGCAAGCTCTCGCTCCTGTCCGGGGGCGAGCGCTCGCTGTGCGCCATGGCGTTCCTGTTCGCCGTGTTCCGCAGCCGGCCGTCGCCGTTCTACCTGCTCGACGAGGTCGAGGCCGCCCTCGACGACGTGAACCTGCACCGGTTCCTGCGCCTGCTCGACGAGTTCCGCGACGAGGCCCAGCTCGTCGTGGTGACCCACCAGAAGCGCACGATGGAGGCGGCCGACTCCCTGTTCGGGGTGACCATGCAGCCCGGCGGCTCGTCGCGCGTCCTCTCCGAACGGGTCACCGTCAGGCGGTAGCCGGGCTCAGGCCACCCCGGCCAGCTTCAGGACATCGGCCATGGTGAAGTCGCCGGCCTTGGCCGAGGGCAGCTCCGGCTTCCAGGTGGGCGCCTGGCGGAGGAACGACGACGGGTCGCCCTTCAGCAGCCCCAGCAGGACCTCGGCCACGATGCGCCCGCCCGTCGGCCCCAGGCGCAGGCCGCCGCCCACGACCTCGGCCTCCCGGAGGAGGTAGAAGTACAGCGGCGTGTCGCCCGGCGGCAGCCGCAGCTCCGAGTTGGGGCGGGACGTCCCCATGGCGGTGGCCACCGCCTGCCCCGACGGGAGCTGCAGGGCCCGGCCCCGCAGGAGGTTGAGCAACGCGAGGGAGCGCCGCTGGGCGTCGATGTCGGCCGGCAGCTTGTGCAGGGGTGCCGAGAACCGGGTGTCGATCTTGCGGCTCAGCTGGGGCTGGGACCCGCTGATGACGAAGAACCTCGACCAGTCGAGCGTCCACTTCCTGGGCAACGGCCGGAACCCGCCGAGATGCTGCAGCGGGTTGGGGGTCAGGGCCGGGGAGAACATCGGGACTTCCTCGGGCACCTGGTCGTTCAGCTTGTAGGCGGCCCGGATCATGCTGTGGCCGAACCGGTAGGCCGCGCCCGAGAACTCCACGGGCATGAACGGCTTCTTCCGCCACGAGTAGAACCGCAGGTCGGTCTTCAGCCCCTTGGTGCGCTTGTCCCGCACCAGCAGCTCGTCGAGGATGTCGGGTCCGACCAGGCGGCGCAGGAAGTCGTTCACGACGACCCACTGGTAGTGCCAGCAGGTCAGGCGGCGGGCCTCGTCCTCGATCTCGGCGTCGGGGAAGAACCGGGCCCGCAGGTGATCGACCACGGCGTTGTGGAACTTGAGGAAGGCGAGGTGGAGCTGGCTCACGATAACGTTGACGTCGTTGCGGGGGTCGCCGATGAGGGCCCGGCCCTGCCGGTTGCGGGGCAGGTCGACGGGATCGTGGATGGTTGCCGTGTTGGCGCCGATCAGGAGCTTGACCGGGTCGTCCTCGTCGTAGAGGAACGGGGCCTGCTTGCGCCCGCCCCCGTAGATGCAGTCGAGGTCGAACCGGGGCGTGCGGAAGTTGGAGAGGGCGTCGGGGTCGTTGAGCCGTTCGAGGGCGGAGGCGGGGTCGAACGTGATGTCGTGGTCGACGAACTGGCCGACGTAGGTGTAGCCGGCGGGGATGTCGGGGTTGTCGCCGGCGGGGTCAGCGGCGGCGCCTGCGGGCGACGGCGGCGGGGCCATCGACGCCGCCAGCGCCGAGAGCTGGGTGTCGGGCGGGGCGAAGGGCGCCAAGGTGCGGAACAGCCGGCCGAAGCGTCCCTCGTCGGAGCTGGAACGGGGGACGACGGTGATGCCGCGCTGCACCGTGCCGCCGTGGTGGTCGAACGCCTCCCGCTCGCCCCCGCCCTGTTGTGCGCCCACTCGCTGCCTCCCAGCCGCCCGGGAGCGAGCATTGTTCCACGGCTGGGCGTACGGTGGGCCCCGGTGGACTACCAGAAGGTCGACCCCGCCCTGGCGGCGGCCCTGTCGAAGCAGCCCCCGGCGCCTCGGGGGCCTGCGGCCCTGGTTCCGCCCGAGCCGAAGCTCTCTGTGTTCGTGCACGTCGACCCCGACGTCTCGCCCGCCCAGCACGCCAAGCTCACCAGGATGGGGCTCCCGAAGGGGGCGTTCCAGGGCGGGATCGCCACCGCATCGCTGTCCGCCGACCAGGTGCGCAAGCTGGCCGAGCAGCCGTTCGTCCGCCGCATTCAGCTGTCCAGCCGCCTCGACCTGCTCCGCGACGACCTGTCGTAAAGGGCGGCGCCGGGCCGGGCTGCCCGCCGCCAGGACTCAGTAGGTTGTAGCGGCGTATGGAGTTCCTCCTGCTGGTCATCGGCCTGCTCGTCGTGACGGGCGTCGTGGCGGCCGTGATCGCGTCCCGACCCCGCCGCTCGAAGACCGACCTCGAGCCGCCGCCGCCGTCACCGCTGCCCCCGCCCCCTCCGAAGCCGCAGAAGCAGCCGCCGGCCGACCGGCCCCGGCGCACCCGGATCCCGTCGGCCGACGAGCTCGACCGCCAGGCCGCCGAAGTGGTGGCCGAGGCCGAGGCGCTGCTGGCCGCCGCCCAGCCCCAGCCCAAGGAGGCGGAGGAGGAGGCGGCCGAAGCGGCGGAGACGGCGCCGGAGCTGGAGGCC
>Ga0187892_10010928_pt1 | contig 11310 bp, 15 predicted proteins | sample MA1701073metaG_FD_139345 | JGI IMG/M metagenome (GOLD analysis project Ga0187892, IMG submission 139345) | Bio-ooze microbial communities from a basaltic lava cave in the Kipuka Kanohina Cave System on the Island of Hawaii, USA - MA170107-3 metaG ... | reverse complement strand
TTGGTCCTTCCTTTGTGAGTTGCCAAACGGTGACGATCACCGTTGTTGGCAACCTTTGTAGAAGAACCGCCCTGAACCTGTTCTGACCCCCGCGTTTAACCGCCGTTCATGTCAGATACGCGCGAAGTAAATATCTTCCGGCCCGTTGATCTCATCAATCTTCGATCCGATTTTCGCGGCCCCCAGTTTCGCGGCGAGAGCCCGCGAAGCAATGTTCTTCGGCGCCACTGAAAGGATGATCGCTTCGAGTCCCTGCATGGCGGCCCATCGGGTAAAACCCTGGATCGCTTCCAGGGCGAAGCCTTGCCGCCGCCAGGGTTCAAAGATGGTGTAACCGACTTCCACGGCCATCGTCGTCTCGCCATGCAGAACGAAGGGCATAGGCATATGATGGCAGTTCATGTTGCCGACAATCTCGCCGGTCCCATGAAGGGCGATGGCGCGGATTGACCAGGGGCCATAGGCCGGATCGTCCGTCCACTGTTTTAATCGCAGTTCCGAAACCCAGGCCTCGTCAAACCAGACTTCGGGAAGTTTCTCGCCGATGATGCGCCGCGCGGCAGCGTGATCCTTTGCGGCGGTTGCGGCGAGACCCGTGAGCGGCACCAGCCGGAGGTTCAGCCGTTCCGTTCGAATGTCGATCACAATTGATCTTTCAAAGCACGGGCGAGGTTTCCACGAGGACCCGCTTGGACTGATGTCAAACCCAACCAGCCTGCCATCAGGTGCAGTTCAGTTGCCAACGCCCCGGCGGTCTCCTCCATGTTGGCATGCGGCTCCAAATATACAGCGTTCACCCGCAACACTCCGGATTGCCTGTCGGCTTTCAGGCATACCCTCGCGGCGAACCGGTCTCCATGCAAGAAGGGCAGCACATAATAGCCGAATTTTCGTTTCGGTGCAGGAGTGTAGATTTCTATCCTGTAGTGGAAATTGAAAAGACGCTCGGCTCTTTCCCGATCCCAAACCAAAGGGTCGAAAGGGGAGAGAAGCGCCGAGCCTCCTGCCTTGCGGGGGAGCTTGGCCTCGCGGTGCCTGTAGGCCTGTTGCTTCCAGCCCTCGACCGTTACCGGAATCAGCGTTGCGTTCTCGACGAGATCCGCTAGCGCCTGTTTCGTTTCCGCCACGGGGAGGCGGAAATAATCGCGAAGGTCGAATTCTGTCGCAACGCCGAGGGCGCGCCCCGAAAGATCGAGCAAATGGCGAAAGCTCTCAGCCTCGTGCGGTGTTGGAAGATTGAGAATTTGGGCCGGAATGACGCGCTCGGGGAGATCGTAAATGCGCTCGAAGCCTTGGCGCGTGGCTGTCGTCACCAACCCTTGATCGAACAGGCATTCGAGCGCCATCTTGCCTTTTGACCAGCCCCACCAGCCGCCGGCGCTCTTGCCGGCGTCCGGCAGATCGCTCACAGCGGTCGCGCCGTTTCTCGTGACGAAATCGAGAACCGACTTCACATAGGTCCGTTCTTCCGTGGCAAACCGGTTCATCGAGCCATAGGTGCCTTGACCGGCGCGGGCACGGTCCATGCGCCAGCGCATGAAGGGATGAAGCTCTAGCGGCAGCAGGCTCGCTTCGTGGGCCCAGCACTCGAACATGGTCCGTTTGCGGTTGTTGAAGGTACGCTTATCCAGCGTGGCGTGTGGGTAGGCGCCGATACGCGAATAGATGGGCAAGTAGTGCGAACGGATCAGCACATTGACGCTATCGATCTGCAACAGGTTAATCTGCCGGACGACGCGGCCGATCTTTGCCCAGTTCGACTGCTTCGTGCGATCTGGAAAATTAAAGCCCTGAGCGGCGAGCGCAACCCGCCGGGCATCGGCGCTGGAAATCGTGCTACGCAGCTTGATCGTGCCACATGGCTTCGGCGGGCCTGGCTTCATCGGCGCCGAGGGCCGCATTGAATTTGTAAAGCGTCGAGCAATAGGGGCAGATGATTTCCCGGCCTTCACCCATATCGAGAAAGATATGAGGGTGGTCGAAGGGCGGCCTGGAACCGATGCACATGAATTCTCCCGCCCCGATCTCAATCGCCGGAAGTCCCATGTCGTTATGAAAATGCGGTGTAGTGCCCGATGCCATGGTGTTCCCGACCTTGAGTAATCGGGCGATTAGCATATGTTCCGGCCGGTGCACAGTTTCAATTCGAACGGTGTCGAGATTGCCTACGACGAGGCCGGTGGCGGCCCTCCCATCCTGCTCATTCATGGCTTCGCATCGAATGGCCGCGTGAACTGGCGGGATACGGGCTGGGTGAAAACTCTGGTAGCGGCTGAACGCCGTGTCATCTCCATGGATAACCGGGGACATGGAGCAAGCCAGAAGCTTTATGATCCGGCGCTTTATTCCGCAGCCGAAATGGCAGAAGACGCGCGCCGGCTGCTTGACTATTTGGGTCTCGGGAAGGCCGACGTCATGGGCTATTCCATGGGCGCGCGGATCGCGGCTTTTCTGTCCATCCATCATCCAGCCCGGGTGAACCGCGCCATCTTCGCCGGGCTTGCGGCGCGCATGATTACCGGCGTTCCCGGCAGCGAGGCCATCGCAGCGGCTCTTGAGGCCCCAACGCTTGCCGATGTCACCGATTCTGGCGCGCGGGCATTCCGCATTTTCGCCGAACAGACGAAGAGTGACCTCAAGGCGCTCGCTGCCTGCATGCGAGCCTCGCGGGTGAAAATCACAGCGGCGGATCTGGCCCGAATTGTAGCTCCGGTGCTGGTGGTGGCGGGAGAGGAAGACGAAATCGCCGGCGATGTTTCGACTCTGGTGGCGGCAATCCCCGGCGCGAAGGGCCTGACCCTGCCCAATCGCAATCACATGAGTGCGGTGGGAGACAACAAATTCAAGCAAGCTGTTATCCGATTCCTTAGCGCGAATTGAACTCAAATATTCCCGCCTAAGTTGAACAATTAGTGAAGTATTTAAGTGCTATAGACCCGCTTTTTCACCCAGCAATTGCTTGTAGTTTACCTAGACGTAAGCTTATGATTGGGTCCCTGTCCGATTCTGGCCGGCGGAGCGAACTTGGACGAGATCAATTTTGATTGCCTCTGTGAGCTTGCGGCCCGCACCGGACGAGCACGCGCCGCTCTCATAACCCGGCTCCATCGGGATGCGGGGACATTAGAAGTGTTGGGCCGTTTTGGCACGGTGAAAACCTTTGAGCCGGAATTTGAACTGCCGCTGCTTGACCCCGCGACCAAACCGATGATCGCCATTCAGGACATCGCCAAAGAGCCAGCGTTCGCTGGCCATCCAATCACCAAAACCGTTCCCACGATCCACTCCCTCATCGCCGCGATCCTGGACAACCATGGGACCTCGGGAAGGACGAGCCTGAAGCTCCTCAACCCCGACACCAGCATCTTCGACGATCTGGAAGCTTTCGCCTCCTTGTCAAAACTGATTTCGGTCTATCAGCTGCTGTTTCATTACATGGAGCTGGCCGGCGCCGATCCCGTCCGGACACTCCATCCCTTGGTCAAGGAAGGGGGCTTTCACGAGTCCGCAGGCGCCGATGTCGGGCCAGCCGCGAAGTTTCTACTCGATACGCTGTTTCACCGCCTGTCGCTGCGTTCGCGGAGCGCTGCCACGTTTGTTTCGCTGAGAACCTGGCGAAAGTCCATCAAAGCGCACCAGATCGCCGCTTTTGTGGCCGTGAAACAGAACCCGCCGGAGGGATTTTTGTCCGCTGTCGCCGATGAGATAGTGGCCGCAGCCAGGCATCTTTATGGTGATCACACGATCAAGACCGTCGTGCCAATTCCCGGCGGCAGTTCCGGCCTTGGTGAGAGTTTTTCAGTGCAGCTGGCGCGGCAGATAGCAAAGAAACTTGATTGCCCCTGCATACAGGCGCTGGCGGGAACTCCAGCGGAAGGCGGATCGTCCCATCCAAAGAAAAGCAGCCGCCTGAAACCTTATCAGGTCGTGGAACCCGTTACCGGCATAACCCTCATTGTCGACGACGTTGTGACATCGGGGCGTCATTTCGAATTGGCCCAGATGGCGCTGAGGGCGACCGGCGCAACATGTTTTGCCGTTGCGTGGATTGGAGCATGAGCATCATTCCCCGGTAAAATGGGTCCATCAAGCAAATTCATCGGTGCGGGATCAGGGCACTCTCCCCATATGATCCGTTCAGGCGTATAATCATGAACCGCCAAGGAGACCCAGGGATGCGCCAAGCTACCAAACCGCAGACCGTTCAACGGCTCGATCCAGTCTGGAATCGCATCCGCGACGAGGCCGAGGAAATCGCTCGGCAGGAGCCGGTGCTGGGCGGCTTCATCTTCTCCTCCGTGCTCAACCATTCCTCTTTCGAGAAGGCGCTGATCCACCGCCTCGCCCAGAGACTCGGCAATGCGGATATCGGCACCGACCTCGTCGTGCAGTCCTTCGAGGATGCAGTGGAAATCGAGCCCGAAATCGGCGTTGCAGCGCGCGCCGACATCGTTGCCACCTTCGAGCGCGATCCGGCCTGCCACCGCTACGCCGACCCATTGCTCTACTTCAAAGGCTATCAAGCGATCCAGACGCATCGCATGGCGCACCGGCTGTGGCACATGGGCCGCAAGGATTTCGCCTATTATCTGCAAAGCCGCTCGTCGATCATCGCCAGCGTCGATGTTCATCCGGCGGCCCGCATCGGCAAGGGCATCATGGTCGATCATGGCCATGACGTCGTCATCGGCGAGACGTCGGTAATCGAGGACAATGTCTCGATCATGCAGGGCGTGACACTCGGCGGCACCGGCAAGAACGTGGGTGACCGGCACCCGAAAATTCGGGAAGGCGTTCTTTTGGGGGCGGGCGCCAAGATCCTCGGCAATATCGAAATCGGCCGCTGCTCGCGGGTCGCCGCCTGCTCGGTGGTGCTGCACGACGTGCCCGCCAACACCACGGTCGCGGGCGTCCCCGCCAAGGTCGTGGGTTATGCCGGCTGTGAGGAGCCTGCCCGCGTCATGGACCACAATGTCGAGCCGGTTGCGGCAGCGGTGGATTGAGGCTAGACGGCATTCGTGATCCCACGGGAGCCGCCCTCTTGAAGCCCGATGAAATTGCCAAGCTGACCAAGTATCTGCGTACGACCTTCGGAACTGACCGCATAAGTGTGCGCAAGCGGCCGCAAAAAGACGACTCGGCTGAGGTCTATATCGGCGAGGAGTTCATCGGCGTGATCTCCCGCGACGAGGAAGACGGCGAGCTTTCCTATCATCTCTCCATGGCGATCCTGGAGATCGATCTGGAGTAATCAAGCACCCGTCATGGCCGGGCGTAGTCCCGGCCATCTTCTGAAGTGTTGAAAAAGATGCCCGGAACAAGTCCGGGCATGACGAGAATAGCGACTCCAATCCCGGCCTTCACCTTGCAAAGCGTCCTGCGAGAAACCCTCATGTGCCGTTCCGGCACGGGTTCCGGGAGGACGCGATGGAACCTTGGCATTTCGCTTGGGCGCTGGCGGCTGGGGCAGGGCTGGTTTCGGCCGGGCTGGCGGGCAGTACCTGGGCACTGGTCACTGGCAGAAGGCCGCGCGTTGGCATGCTTTACCGGCTGGACTACCTGACACCCTTCAAGATTTTGGCGCTTTGCATTTATGCCCCGCTGGGCGCGCTACGGCTCGGCCTGTGGTATCTCGAATACAATCCGCTTGTGGCCGCCGGTATGCTGGCGCTGGGACTGGGCTGGAGCTTTCTGCAAGGTGTGTTTATCCTGACAACCTTCTTCGGATACACTTGACGAGACCGGTTCATGACACTCTACGCTCTCGACGGCGTTTCACCCGAATTGCCGGACGCGGGCCGCTATTGGGTGGCGCCAAGCGCCAGCCTCATCGGCAAGGTGAGGCTTGAGGTAAATGCAAGCGTGTGGTTCGGCGCGGTGTTGCGCGGCGACAATGAGCTGATCCTCGTTGGCGAGAACAGCAATGTGCAGGATGGCTGCGTGCTGCACACCGACATGGGCGCGCCACTCACCATCGGCAGGAATTGCACCATCGGCCATCGCGCCATCCTGCATGGCTGCACCATCGGCGACAGTTCGCTGATTGGCATGGGAGCGACCATTCTCAATCACGCGAAGATCGGGCGAAATTGCCTGGTCGGCGCCAATGCGCTGGTGGCCGAGGGCAAGATCATTCCGGATAATTCACTGGTGGTTGGGATGCCCGCCAAGGTGGTGCGAGAGCTTGATGCCGAAACCATGGACTGGCTGCCGAAGTCAGCCGCAAGCTATGTGCGCAACTGGCAGCGCTATGCGAGGGGGCTCACAACGGTTTAACTCTCGCATTTCTCTCCATGGCAGGGCTCGACCCTGCCATCCAGTCCATCAACGCGGAAACTGTCCAATCAAAGTCTGGGTGGCCGGGTCAAGCCCGGCCATGGAGTGGAGTGAAACAGATACACTTCAATGGCGCGAGTGATGCGCCACGTTGAGCGCTGTGTCTTGCACAGGTCTTTGATCGCGGTTTATCCAGGCAATGACGTCCATGATCGACCAGCACAGCGAAAGGCCGCGAACTGGTCTCGGAAACCCTTCTGCTTCAAGTGAAGGCCGCAGAACATCGAAGTCTTCGGTAGACTGGCCCAGCGCCGCGGCGACTTCCTCACGTGTGAAGACCAGTTTCATGCTCACTCCCGCCCGAATCCAAGGAGATATTTGATTTGTACTTATCAATTTGTCAAATGATTTTTGTGATAATCAGAATCCAATGCGTCCACGCAGACTATGGAGCACCACTCCCTTGATGGAAACTGTACTGTCATCCACGAGGTGAGGGCGCATGAATTGTGGATCGCCGGTGGCGGCGATCAAATAGGGCGGCTGGAATATACGAAACACGGTTTCGGCGCGCCCTTTGCTCCAGTCATAAATCTGCGCGCACACCACATCGCCGCTTGCCGGAATTTCATCGAGCGCCACCAGCAGGATGTCGCCCGGGCGGTAGCCGGCTCCCTCGAGCGCCCGGCTTTGTAGTGTCCAGGGATCGATATTCCTGCGTCCCTGGGCAAGCGCCGCGATAATGGCCCTGAGGGGGCTTTGGGCAGACACCTCAAGGGGTGAGGCCTCACTCTCTGCAAAGCCCTGCACCGGAGCCGCCACGGCTTTGCCGGAGGCCGTGAGGCCGGACGCCAGCTCAATTTTCCGGATTGTCGCCTGCCGCAAGGCATGCCCTTCGCGGCCGCCGGTGAGAAAGCGCGAGAGCGTTGAGGGATCGAGTCCGGCCCGCTGGGCCAGTTCGGTTTGATTCCAGCCGGTGCGCTCCATGACGCTGGCGAGATAGGCGCGCTGATCGTCTTCCTGGCTCATGAGCGGTCAGGCATGACTCGGGCTGCTGAATTTGTCACTCGCAAAAAAGGTGGAGCCGGCACTGGGTGGGACAGTGCCGGCTCCTAAAGCCCGGCGGTGGGGGATTGGGAGGGGACGCCGGCCGGGCCTATCTGGTTCGTTTGCCTACTTCGTGTTGCCGCCGGAGACGAAGCCGGAGGTTTGGGTTTTGCCGTTGTCGAGCGCCACCCAGGCGCGGGGATCCCGCGGCGATTGGCGCTTGAGGAACGTGTATTCAAGGTCGCTCCAGCGCAGGATCTCGTTGCGCCGGTTGTCGAGAATGTAGTCGCCGTCCGCCGTGGTCACGGTGAGCACCGCATGGCCTTCCTGTTTTTCGTCGAGCACCACGGTGATCAGCAATGCATCGGTGGGAAAGCCCAAGTTCACGAGGTAGCGCCGCTTCAGCAGCAGATAATCTTCGCAGTCGCCCGCATCCGATGGATAAGCCCAGTATTCCGGCTGGCCGTAGAGGTCCTGATCGCTGACCGGCGCTATCTTGCCATTCACATAGGTATTGACCTGATAGAGCAGGTTCCACCGCTCCGGCGACATGGCGAGCCGCTTGGGCTTGCCGCCCGTGGGCTTGCAGTCATCCGGCGACCTTGCGCAAAACTGCACAAAGCCGATCGGCGGCAACGCCTTGCCGTACTCGGCCGCAAATTGTTTCTTCGGCTCATTCCTGGCTTCTCCCCGAGCTTCGATGGCGAAGGCCGCCGATGTTCCAAGAAAGAGCCCCAGAATTGCCACCCCCACGGCAGTGTTGATCTTCATGTGACGCCCCATCCGTTTTTCTTATTGCCGCCACACTATCTAATGCGCTTTGAGATGGGGTTCAGGCGGGGAGCAGAAGTTGAGTAAAATCCGCACTGGTCCTGTATGGATTGAATAACCATATGGCGTCCACGCAATGCCAGGCGCAGGGGTTGATTAATGGGGAAGCGCCTGTTAATCACCGCCCCGCTTACGCGAAATGGCGTGCGGCCATGGCGGAATTGGTAGACGCACTAGCTTGAGGTGCTAGCGGGTAACACCGTGGAGGTTCGAGTCCTCTTGGCCGCACCAGGCTTCGCCCTTTCGGGCTACGCCTGGCACGCCAAGCGGAGAACGAAAGGACGAAGCGAGGGAAACGATGCGGATATGCATTATGTTTACGTCATCCGCAGCATCTCTACAGCGCAACTCTATGTTGGCGCCAAGTCTGACCTGAAAAAACGTCTCTCGGATCACAACTCAGGCAGGTCTCCGCATACTTCCAAGTTTATTCCCTGGGAACTCGAGCGCTATCTAGGGTTTCCCGAGAAGCAGCAAGCCTACGATTTTGAGAAGTATCTGAAATCAAACTCCGGCCGGGCGTTTACCTCGAAACACTTAGTACGTAATCATACTGGCAGAACAGATAGCAACGCGGGCGTGGCGGAATGGTAGACGCAACGGACTTAAAATCCGTTGGGAGCAATCCCGTGGGGGTTCAAGTCCCTCCGCCCGCACCACGAATGTTGCTTACCAGACACAGCGATCCATGAAAATGTTACGAATGCCGGCCATGGTGCTGCTCTCTATGGCATCGCGTGCCTGATACTGTTAGTTTTTTGGACGTTTTGCAACTCGATACGGCATCCGTGTGAAAACGTCTCTTATAGCCATAACCGCACTTTGCGCCTCAGCGCTTGTAACGCCAGCTATTGCTCAGTCAAAAAATGGCGGTGACTCTATTATGATATTTGGCGGTTGGGTGACCGAAACTGACTTTACCACGGTCGTGAGCCAGCCGTGGACTGTTCAGCTCAACGATGTCGGGGTGGCGGGCACCAGCTACTCTCACAGGCTCGGCACTCTGAACGAGTTGCTCGGCGAATTTGCGGTTGGGAGTTTTGGAAATTATTTCGCAATTGAAGCCGAAGGCGGCATCGCGGGGAGATTTGGCGACGAAAGTCTGGGCGAGGGATGGGTAGGGCTCTATTTGCGTTATGACGGATTGCCGTGGAACGACATCGTTTACACGACGTTTGCGTCGAACATCGGCTTAAGCATACTCACGGAGGTATCGGAGTTCGAGTTGAGCAGGGAAGGGAAGGCAACCGAGCTTCTGCATTATTTTTCTCCTGAGCTCACGTTCGCGGATCCGGAGAACAAGAATCTGGAATTGGTGCTGAGAGTACATCATCGTTCCGGTATATTCGGGGTGTTCGATGGGATTTCAACCGGTTCGACTTTCATAAGCACCGGGATCCGGATGAGGTATTAGCCGTAGCTCAACCGCCCGTATTGGAGCGCTGATTGAATGGGCGGCCGCCGATCTTGGCGCGGCTGGCATAAGCAACAAATTCCAGCCCATCGAGAAGTCCGGTTGCCCGTACGGGAACCAGCAGCGCCTCTCCCGGCACATCCGTTTCCACACGGGCAAACCAGACGGTGTAGTTTAGGGGATTTTCTTTCTGCTTTTTGAATTTATCGGCGGACTTGCCTGCTACCGGCAGATAGGTAAGGAGGCATTCATAAGTCACGCCACGGTAGGCACCGGGTAAGCTGGCGTCGAAGTTGACCTCTCTGTTGAAACCGAAGCGAAGGTCGAACACTTCCTTTCCGTCGAATACTCTCTGACTCACCTGGCAGGGACGATTCTTCGACGCCTGGCCTGCCCGAAAAATAGCTGTCAACGGATCTATAGTGGCTGGCGTAAGAGCGGCCTTTACCTTGTTGTTCTTGACACGGCCGGTTGTCGAAAGCCTGTTGTTGGACCAAGTCAACGCCCAGGTTTTTGTTTTATCATTTTTCTTGCGGCGCGAGGTGTATTCCGCGGGGATCGCTTGTCCGTCTACCAAACTTCCACTTACCGCCATCTTCATGCGGTAGTCAGAAAAAAAAGTAGCAACGCCTCTGGTTTCGATGTCGGCCTGGGAATGATATCCGGTAGCGGACAGGCCAACGCTGTATTTTATGTCGAGAACGGTTATGCCTCCGACATTTACTTCATAGGTAGTTTCGATCAGGTCGCCGGATTCCGCGCTAGCGCTGCCGAACCCCGCTAACATTACGGCAGCGAGAGCAACGGCCCTGTAACTATTCGCAATCACCTTTGAAGCCTCCATACTTGTGCCGCCACTGTAAATTTATTTCTTCTGCTGGGGTCATAGTGAGGCGACAATGAGGTGTAATTGTTTGAGACGGATGTTAACTATGAAGCGGGAAACGGCGTTGTGAGCTGGATTGTCGCACCTGACTCGTCTGCTATTGCTGGATTTGGCTACCAAAAGGAAAAGCGGGTGTTGACAGTAGATTTCAAGGGGGGCCGGCGGCGTTACGATTACCATGACGTGCCAGAGGCCGTGTTCGAAGGAATGAAGGCGGCACCTTCGAAGGGGGTATTTTTCGCCGAAAACATTCGGGACGTGTATCGGTACGCGCGCGTTTAGCGTTTCATGCGGCGTGCCGGTTTTTCATTCAGCCCAGACAATTGCATGATTTTCAAGGGCGCGATGGCAGGGCCGTTCAACACCGTGCCATCGGGCGCGAACTGCGAACCGTGGCAGGGGCAATCCCAGCACTGTTCGGTTGTGTTCCAGTGGATATGGCAGCCGAGGTGCGTGCACACTGCGGAGTTCAGATGCAGATTGCCGCCGAGATCGCGGCAGGCGGCGATTTTGCTCAATCCATCCCTGATAATTCCGCCTTCGCCGGGTTTTAGCCCGTCAACGGAATCCAATTCACCCGGCATCACGTATTGGGCGAAACTTTTGATCGCCGTCACATTCTCGCGCACATAATTGAGAACGCCGGCCGGCGTCTTGCGCGAGGGGTCGTAAACCTCCTCCCACGGACTCGATCCATTGACGATCAGGTCCTTGAGCAGGATGCCCGCGAGTGCGCCGTGCGTCATGCCCTGGCCTGAGTCGCCGGTGGCCACGAATACATTTTTGCTGCCGGGGTTGCGGCCGATGAAGCCGCAATAATCGATCGTATCCAGAACTTGGCCGGACCAGCGCGTTA
>Ga0187892_10010927_pt1 | contig 11311 bp, 28 predicted proteins | sample MA1701073metaG_FD_139345 | JGI IMG/M metagenome (GOLD analysis project Ga0187892, IMG submission 139345) | Bio-ooze microbial communities from a basaltic lava cave in the Kipuka Kanohina Cave System on the Island of Hawaii, USA - MA170107-3 metaG ... | reverse complement strand
TCGATATGAAATACGTCAAGTGGTTCATTCGGATGATCTCCCGCGTGAGTATCCTCCATGATCGTAAGCGCCTTGTCCGTATCGATTCCCGGCTTGGGTTTAAACTCAGGCTTTTCCAGCCCGGTAAAGAACCAGACGGAGATCAGCTCGTTCCACGGTGTACCATTGTGCCGTTTGAACTTTTCTGGGATCTGGTCCCACGCGGGCAGGAGGTCGCTTACATCAGCCGGGAACACGGTCCTCGCAGGGTCCACGTCTTTGATCGTTGGCTTCATCTCGTCTCCTCTCTTTCGATCCGTGCGGTCCGCATCCGTTCAAAATCGTCCGTCGTTACGATGGCGTGAGGACCGCAAGCGGCTCGAATCTTAATCGTCCACGCGGCGGTATGGGCGTCTTGTGCTGATACGTATCGCTTGGTATCGTGCGATACGCCATTGGCGCAGACGACCATGTATCGCGGTTTCACTTTAGCCTCCGTTTCGGTGGATTGATTCCCCAGGCCCCAGGGAACTTTTGCGCGAGAAACTCATCTCGCGTAAAATCCTCGCCACGGTACTTGGGTGATGTGAAATCGATAACGACTCGATCCGTCTGGTCCGCATACCGAACGACCAAGTCGTACGCTCCGCCCAGCGACAGCCCGCGAGGACGTTCCATTTGAAAATGAAACGTAGCGTCGCTGAATCGCCCGCGAACCCATCCCGCCTCGAAAAGCGTCCGAAAATAGTCGTCGGCGTCCTTTTTCGTCTCCGGCGGACGCGAAAACCCGAAGAGTTCCGGATGCGCCTTGAGCGCGGTCAAGTGGCCGATGACTTCGATTACATGGCCGTCGGGCGAGATCCAGAATATATCCGGTGGAAAGTCATACGGATTCATGACTTTGAGAACCTCCATCCGCGTTTGGGATTCGTTTCGTAGCTACGAAGCATCGACCGTGCGAACCATTCGTCGACCGTTCCTTTGTACTCCCGACGCGGCTTGACCGTCTCGATGACGACTCGATCATCGGCAAGCGCTTGAACGTCCGAGAGAACGTAATCGACGAGCAGCTTGTCGAGCTTGTACATCTCGAACAGATGATCGCCTGCGAGATAGCGATAACGTTTCCAGCCGTCCGCGATCAGCTTTTCGGCGATCTTGCGTAGCCCTTCGACGGTTTGCCCGCGTACCTCGCGTGCGGATAGGCCGAATATATCCGGATCATTCTGGATCGAGATCAAGTGCTCGACGACGGCGTAACTTTCGCCGTCCGGATCAATCCATAGCCCCTCTCCATGGTCGTATTTGCGCATCATCGCGCATCGCGCTCCTCTTCTTCTTTGAGCCGGTTCGCGCTGGCACGTAGGTGATCGAGCGACTGGGCGATCAGTTTGTACTTGGCGATCTTCTGATCGACATCTTCGAGTTCGAGTTGGGCGTCCTCGAGCTTACGCTTGATCTCGATCCGCTTTTTCTGGAGCGCTTCGAATTGCGCCAAGACGTTATAAACCTGCCTCATTTCGCCGTCGCGAAAGAGTGTCGAAGGGACGGCGGCGTTCGACTCGGGCGACGTGCCATTAGGCGAACGCGTAGTCAGTCCCAAACGCACCTTGGCCGCGTACACCATCGGCGCATAGCCAACATCCGGATACGCCTCTAAAAAGCGCTTGCGAACGTCGGCGTTGATAATGTTCGCGTTCTCCTTGATGACCTTCATCATGAACGAAAGCGCTTCGGGGCGACTGCCGCGCTTGTCGAGCTTGACGCCCAGCTCTTTCGCAATCGTCTTGTACAACGATCCCAGACCACGAGGCGCCATGCCGAACTTGGTGACGAGTTCTTGCGAATCGGCGGGCGAGAACCACGCCATTCCGTCTCGCTCCAAACGCTCTTTGAGACGCGGCGTAATGTAATCGATAGCGGCTTGATGCTCAGGCATACCTTCTCCTTACAATCCGCCAGCGCAAACAGCGTTACCGACTGTCGCGATAAACTCGCTGATCTTTTGAACGAGCTGGCGGGCTTGGTCTTTCGTCAATCCCGATTGGGAGATACGAATGGGCGCCTCGACGCTCCAACGATCCTCCAAGTCGCGTGTGACCGTTATATCTTTCGGGATCGATACGTTAAATGTCTTGAGCTGGCTCGCTTCTTCCGCTCGACGACGAGCTTCGAGTTCGTTCATTTTGGCTTTGGTTTTGAACGAAGCGACACATTGATCATACTTGCTCTTCGTTGCCTTGACGACACTAGCGATATTGACGGCCTTGCCCTTACGAGGAGCGAACGTTATGGTACGACGACCGTAACGGTAGCGAGATTCGCGTACCGTAATCTTTGGGTTCGGTTCGGCAAAGCGTGAGCGGTACGGACCCCAGTAAACTTCAATAACGACTTCGACATAATCGAAATCGTCGTCGTTGCCATAGGGCAATCGAAAGCGCTGATCGATGCAGTCAGCATACGCATACCGACGCTCCGGTGCGACCTTGAACCCGAATACCTTTTCGAGTTCAACCGTCAACGCTTCGACCGTTGACGCGAGGTTCGTCTTGGCGATGGTGAGGTACTCTTCTTTCTGGTCCATATTAGGACTCCTCATCAAGATCGATTTCGAGTTCATCGATCCCTTCGTCGGACGTACATTCGTCTTCCCACCCAGCGCAACCGCCATCGATAATTCGAGCGCCGCACATCGGACACGCTCCAAGAGCGAGTAATGTACGCCCTAGCTCCTGCATTACGGATGCACGAGTCGATCTTACCTTGTCGCCTTTGCGTTCGTACTCCAGGCGCAACTCTTCGCTCTCGCGTATACGTACCTCGATGCAAGACCTGTACCAACGCTTTTCTTCGTTCCGGTGTTGGGGGTGCAAGCAAAAGAGACACGCCCGAGGCGATACGTTATCGTGGAGATAATCAAGAGGCCGCGTTGCCTTTTCCATGTATTCCTTGACATCAGCTCGGGCAAGGAATGCTGCGAGGTTGAACGTAGTCATCTTAGACCAACTCCTTTTCATACAAAGCGCCTTGACCAAATTCACCGCCCGCCAAGCATTTCTTGCACTCTGGACACTGGTGCGCAGGGCGACCATGAGGGATGTCCTGATGGACCACGCAGATCGACCCCAGCGTGCAGCATCCGCACGAAACCCGCCGATGTCCACTCGTACAGGCAAAGGCGCACGTCTCGCCGTACGACGAACCGCAACCGTCTTTTTGTAGGTCATGCGTATCGAGTCGCTTCACAGCGTCACCTTTTCGCCGGTAAATACGTCCACGACCGTAACGCCGGGTCCGAACGTGGCCCGCATCTCGACCTGTTCTTCGGCCTTGGCCTCTGCCGTCATGCGCTGGCGAGCCTCTTTGTACTGGCGAATCGATTCGTCGACGTACGCTTCCCGCGCCTTGGCCTGTTCGGCACTCCAGGGGTGCCCGACTTTGGCGCAACGCTCGCGGTCGGCAACCCGAATGTCGCCTCCGACGTCGACTTTGAGAACGCCGTCTTGGACAAACTCCTTGACATGGGTCGCATGGGCCTCGTGAAGCTTCTTAACGTCCTTATTCATAGGCTCTCCCTTCTTCTATTACTACCATGAAAAGGCGAAAACACCCCCTGTATACTAGGCGTCATTGGCTCTGGGGTCCAGAGTAGCCTAGGTTGTTTTTGGCCATTTTCTTGAAAATATCGTCGAAAACAAGCTAGGTCGGAATGGGTCTGGTAGCCTGCTAGGCAGGGTTTACTGGGGTCGAAATCGCGTTTGGATGGTAGATATAGGAGACGAACATGGATGTCGAGGACATCAAGGCTCTCGTGATACGGCTGTGCGACCTCGCATCGTTTAAGAATGATGAAGCGGACGCCAGAATCGACCTACTCCAAGCTCAACTCGATAAAGCGCGGGAGGTTCTTGAAACAGAGCGAAGGGCGTACCATCGTTTACTCGCCGAGAACGACGCTTTACGACACGCCTATTGGATCGTTGAAGGTGGGTATGGGGTATGAGCTACGTTGTTTTTCGGATTCAAAGGACTTGTGCCGATGTGTATCTCATTGTCCGCAAGGCGCGTAGCGGCACCAACGAGTACTTGCGCTGCGAAGATATTTCAGGGAAGAGTAATGACAAACCAAGAGAAAAAGCCTACGTGGGAAAAGTTCCTAGGATCGCTTCTTGAGACCGAGCTAGACTCGGGGTTTGAGAAGCACAAGGACAGATTCCAAGAAAAGTTCAAGACCGATCCGTCCGAAGCGATCCATGTATACGGCGAAACGGTCGCGCTGTTGCAAGAGGTCGAACGGTTGTACGAGAAATTGCGCGAGTGGGTCACGCCCGAAGCGCCCATCGAAAACGTCAAGACGCTCCTTGCGAATCGCCAAGCCGAGATCGTACGTCACACGATGCAGTCTCTTGTTCGGGGTTTGCGAGACGTCAAGGTCGAGGCCCAGGCCGTCGTATACGAAACGACCTCGCGCATGATCGCCAAGATCGCCGAGTGGGAGAAAACGGCATGACGATTACGATCAACCTCGAATTCATCCCTCTATGGGCGTGGATTGTATCCGCTGTGTTCGCATACGCCATTATCGGATCGGCGGTCGGGCGAATCATACTCTCGTATACAAAGGACGAGGAGAGGGCGGTTTCGGGTGGCTTTATTTGGCCCCTCGTCGGCTTTGTGTCGCTGGCGGTCTATATCGGCGTACGTATCGCGACGCCTTTTCTAAAACATGACTCGCGTGACGAACAGCGGGGGAGCCGGTGATTAACTGTTCTCAAATCCCGCTCGCTAGCCTCAAGACCTTCATACGGACCCGACCTCGGGAATCGTTGTTGCGTTCTGCGAGTTTTCGTGTTTCGACGGCAAGACCCAAGACATGCTCGGTCGAGTCCTTCAACGCCATATTATACGTCAAATGGAGCGTCCGTAATGTCGAACGAGCACGTTTGTCCGAGATGCTTACGACGATTCTTGAGCGCTGCGTTTACCATAGTCGGACGAATGATTCGCGGCACCTACAAGCATTATGACGGCTCGCGTCATATCGTACGTTATCGGTTGCCGACAAAACGTGAATTGAAGTAAGACATGAAGATCCGCATTACGTTCAATTTCGACAAGCGCGTGCGCCGGGCGATTAACGAATATTACGGGAGAAAAGGGCTCGCGAGCCACGCCGACTGCGAAACTTTTATCGACTGCGCCGTCAATGGCGTTCTTGAAGACGTATGTTACGATATGGATCGGGCCGATAAAGCCAAAAAGGAAAAAGGAGAATAGGATGGGTATGTTTACCAGCGTCATTAAGGACGCTCGATGCAAACGCTGTAACATCAAAACGCCGTTCGAATTTCAGTTCAAAACCGGGCACGATGACTGTGCGAGATACGCGAATGGCCAACGCACCAAGGGCCTCGGTCTTGTTTACGGAACCTACGAAGCGAGTCGGAATAATCTATGCGAGGATTGTACCGATTTTATTCGCGAGTGGCATCGATGGATCGGAGAACGCACGTTCGAAATCGTCCTAAGACAGAGCGATAAGCTCTCGTACGTATCACGTCGTTACGGTTTCGGTTCGCGTGCCCTATTATGGAAAACAATCGCCATCGCTACAGTACGCTCCGGGGGAATCTCGACCGAAACGCCGAATCATAAAATCGTCAAGCGTCTCTTTACGATTGTTCCGGAATTCTGGATGCGCCAAGCTCGTATCGCCAATACGGTACGTCAGATCGAGATTAATAACGAAACGAAACCGGGCATGTCCGGACTACACCGGTCTTTTCGACAGCTTATTCTCAAAAACTACGATCACTCGTGCCGCGTCAAGGTAGATAAGCGCATCATCGTTGTTAAAGGAGGAAATCTGTGACGCTACACATTCACAATATTCGCCGGGGCCTCGCAACCAATTCCTCCTCGTCGCATAGTCTCTTGTTTCTCCCCAAAGGAAAGGGGATTCCTGACGCCGATCCCGACGGGGGGTATGGCTGGAACTATTTTACGTGCGCCTCTAAAGAGGCCAAGCTCCACTATTTGGCCGTGACCCTCTTACAGAACCTCGAAAGCTTTTATCCCAACCTGTACACGTCCAGCCTCTCTACCGAGGGTCCGGAAAAGATCCTCTATGACAAGGTGCACGAGTATACCGGGGTCATGTTGGAGGGCGATGATCGACGGGAACATGTCGATCATCAAAGCGTTATGACCTTTCCCTCGGATTGGCCCGCGACCGAAGTGGATCGGGAGTTTTTCTCAGACTTTTGCGACTGGTTCCTTGATGATATGGTAGCGGTCCTGGGCGGAAACGATAACGACGGCGATGAGCACCCGAATCGATTCGATGGTACGCTCGAGCGGGCGATTCTGCCGTTGGAAAGCCATCCGAAGAATTACGCATGCCGCAAAGACCCGGTGTACGGGTTCTGGACGATGTTTGATCGCGTAACCGGGAACAAAACGCGTCTATCGTTTACGCCGGGTGTGGCGCCCCAAAAGGCGCCCGACAAGGCGTCGACCCCTGAACTCGTCGATATCTCGCTCACGACCCAATGTCCCTTTGTCGCGACCAAACCCTGCGGCCAATTCTGCTACCAGGGAGCCAAAGTCAAAGGCGAGTACGCCTCGCTCGCGTCGCTGGTTTCGATTGCGGATGCGTTGGCGCAGATGCGCGTATTCGAAATCGCACTAGGCGGAGGTGAACCCACGACCCACCCGCAATTCATCGAGATCCTTAAAGCGTTTCGGGATCGCGGCGTCGTACCGAACTTTACGACCAAGAACCTCGCCTGGGTCAAGAGCCACAACTTTGACACCGCCATGTCGTTCGCCGGGGCGTTCGCCTATTCGATTACGAGCGCGGACGAGGTTAACGAACTTGTCAAGGTCAAGGTCAAGGCCATCGACAAACGGCTCGGGAAACAAGAATACGGCGCTTCGCCCCGCGCCGTGCTTCAACTCGTCATGGGCTCGGTGGATCGTGATGAATTTGAACAGATCGTACTACAATCGGCCATGGCGGATTTTCGATTGACGCTTCTAGGTTATAAATCGACCGGGTACGGAGCGCATTTTACGCCTATCGATTACTCGTGGTGGCTGAAATCCATCCTCTCGGTCATGGCGCGGAAAAAGATCCTCGAAGACAACCACTATGTCCAAGTGTCTGTCGATACGGCGCTCGCCGCTCAGTACGAAAACGAGATCAAGGCGTCGGGGATTCCGGCGTGGTGCTTTCACACAAAAGAGGGCGGATTCTCGTGTTTCATCGACGCCGTTCGTCCCCGAATTGCGCCCTCGTCGTTCTGCGACGAGAGTAAATACATCGCGCTCGAATCGCTTGACGCTCGAACGATCCAAGACGCCTTTGCGAGAATCGAGCCGCAATGAAGTATTCGGTCATCCCCGATTCAAACGACGGGCTGTACGTGATCATTGTCAAGACGGATATCATAGTGACTTGGCCTTCTTGGGGGCGACTTCTTCCCGAGCGAGACGTTCCGCATACGTTTCAAAAGCTTTGCGCTCGACCTTTCCGACGGACCAAAACGGATGTCGCCAAGTTCTCGTCACGCGAGGACGCAGCCCTTGTCGTTGCGGCGCTCGAAATTCTCAACTCGCCGGAGACCGCATGAGACAACGATACAACGCAGCCAAGGCGTATCAAGATCGAGACGACTCGTTTATCGTCGTCGACCATGGAATAACGGGTATCGAGCTGCTCCACTTTTTACGTATCGGCGAAGTCCCGAGTGCTTTTCGTAAGCTGTGCGTTCCCACTAAAAAACGAGGACGTCGTGGTATCGCCGAATTTCGTTATGAATGCGACGCCGCCAAGGTCGCCTATGCGCTTGAAATCATGCACCAAGCGGAGGGAGTATGCAAGAAGGACAACGAAAACTAGATATCCGAAAGGTGCGATGCGGCGAATCAAGAGACGGATACGCCATCCTTCGCTTGACCGCTCTTCGACCCAACGCGCACTATTACAACGAGTTTCGCCAAGAGTTTCTCGACGAAATGCACCTTCCCGAAGAATGGCGCGACCCGGAGCTACGCTCGTGCGTCAAGAGCGAATTTCCCTGCGCCGTCGTTCATTTTAAATCGAAATACACGGCAAGAAACGTCATTGCGATGCTCGTGACCCTCGAGGGCGAATAATGAGCTGCACTATATACGAAGCGACCCAAGGCGAGGATCACCGGCACGGGAAATTGCGTCGCGGTCGAAAGCGACCGACGTGGTACATTATGACCCGACCGAATTATCGCCTTATCACCATGGCCGAACTCAGAGAATATTCGTGTGAATTCGCCATGATATGGTGGGCCTATACGTGCCGCTGGGCGTCAGATCGCTACTATCCGTACTCGGTTATTGCGTACGGTTCGTCTTCACACATAAATAGCCAAGCGGCAGCGTTCGATTGGCGTTACGATGCCGAAAGGATCGCTCGTGAGCTTACGAACATGAAGGCGGTCATCGAGGCATGAAACGAAGACACCGAATCATGCGCACGGGCCGACACTGGATGATCGTACGCGAGTTGTTTGACGAATATAACCGGCGACTCGCAGATTTAGATGAGTGTGGCCCGCTTCTTGTTCACGACATCCCGCCCTCGTTTTACCGCTATTGCAAGACGCAAGAGCCGGATTCGTGGGCGCTCTTTCGGTCCAAGAAATCGGCGACCAAAGCGTACGCGGCTCTGAAGATCCTTAATGTCTGAAACGAACAAACAATACCGCGTTAGTCAATCGCCAGCGACCGGCCTGTGGTTCGTCGAAGCATACGCACCGGGCCAAGAAGGACAATGGAGCGTCTCGAAAGCGGAGAGCCTCGGTTGGTTTGACGTCTCCCGCGAAGCTATCGAAGAATGCGATAAATTAGTCGCTGAACGAGGCATCAAGACAAAATTCTCTATCGCCTTTCGTAATCGTCAAGACGCCGAACAAATCGCTAAGCGACTGGCGGTGCTGGATGCCTGAACGGGACATTTACCGCTGCGGCGGGTGCGGATGGAAAGACGGTAAAATCGTTGAAGCGGGCGGACTCTGGTACTGCCCGAATCAGTTCTGTAGCGCTTCGGGCGGCTGGAACGCACGCCGCAAGGCCGACTATCACGACGAAGACGGTAATCAGACAAACGAACAACTTGGGCGAATGTATGACGATCTACTTGACGTGATTAAGATCGAGACCGATCCGATGAAACTCGCCGCGTACGCACGGTGCAAAACACGACTGGAGGAACGTGCCGTACTAGGCGCATCGACGGAGACGAACGATGAAGCGAAAACGTAACGCGCCCCAAGCCCTGCATTCGACCTCACGATTCTCCATCTATAAAATACGGCCCGTTGGCTACTAGCGACATTTTACGGGCACTACAACCTACCCTAAACTAGACCCTAAGGCCAATACGCCCAGGTTTAAGACGTCCCTACCCGCCTCAAAATGGTAGTAATAGAAGGAGGACGCGATCATGAGTAAGACGATTACCCTCAGGATGTTCAAGGACCTGAAGATCGGGGAGAGGTTCTTTCTTACCAAGCAGGCTCGGGAGTATAAAAAAGTCTCCGGGAACGAGGCCATGCGTACCAGTGGAGGTCCTTGCGAGAGAATCGGTTACGATCATGCGGTCATGGTCGAGGTGCGGTCGTGAAACTGACTGCAGCCATAAGATCCCGGCAGTGGGCGATCTGCGCCGACAGCGCAGATGAAATCTGCCCCCCGGAAATTAGGTCACTCGGCATCTACGATGTCCATCCCGTTTTTGGCTGGCGCGTTTTTGGCTCTCTGGGCGACCTAAACGACTCACGAAGCCGGCGGCACGCTGAGTACGTCAGACTCGCGCGTGTCGTCGTCGCGCTCGGCGGACGTATCGACGACGCAAATATTTTGCGGGAGGTGCGGTCGTGAGCGACCTCGACTGCGCTGCTTGCGGTGGAAGGCTAACCTCCGCCAGCCTCGATGCCGGAACGAACGTTCATTTTGCACACGAACTATGCGTCGAGTTTACCCGCGCCCAAATGCGAAAACGAGGAGGCGTGGTTGTGAAAAACTACACTTGTGGATGCGTTGGAGAGGGCGCGTTTCAATTCTGCCGGGTACATGCCGCCGCTTACGAAATGCTAGAGGCGCTGGAAAGGTGCGTCTCTGAGTGGGGGAAGCGCGACTCTTTTCTTTTACCCAGCGAACTTGATGCTTTGCAGTTCGCTCGAGCCGTCATCGCCAAGGCGCAGAGGATACGTCCATGAACGAGACGAACAAGCAGGATCGTAGGGTGACGACTTTCGATTTCGGCAACGGTCCCGTCCCCGCCCATCGCCACGTTAACGGAGGCGGCTGAGTCGCCGATACGGCATATGTCTCCGAAACAGCGTTCGTTGGACCGAATGCGCAGGTGTACGGCGAGGCGCGGGTGTTCGGTGAGGCGCAAATAGGCGGTTCGGTTCGTATCGGTGGAACGATTCGACTAACGGGTGGACGAATCGAGAACGAGAATGAACTGGCGCAAGCGATTATTCTAGAGGTGCAGTTGTGACAAAGGAACAGGTCTACGAACTGGTGAACCCCTCCGAGGCCTTGACCTTTCTTGCACCGTCCAACAAGGTGGCGTGGCTGGTGGCGCTGTTCATCGGAAGAGGCAGTACTCCAGCACGTCGAGACGGCTGGCAGTCGTCATTCTATTGTTTCGGCGGTGATCCAGAAGCCGATTGCAAAAAGGAGTTCGGTGACTCGATCAAGGAAGCGGTGGATAAGCACCGGGCTGAATTGGTTTCGGCGCTTCGCTCTTTCATGATCCATCGGGAAGCGTCCCCCAACCCTTTGAAAGGTGACGCCTTGAAAAAGTGGAATGATCACAATCGCACCAGCACAAACGACTATTGCGGCCATGCGAATCAGCTTGCCGAGCAATTCGAAAAAGCCGGTGCGACATCAGAGAAAAAGAAATCGAGGTCGAGATGAAGGGACAACCCGCGATATACGCCTGGGGCGTCATCGACCGTTGCGGTCATAGACGAGGACCGTATAACCAAAAAAGATACGCTCTTATGCGGGCTGCGAGTTTACCCAACGCCCAAGTCGTTCAATTTCGTTTAAACGAAAACGATATGTGGGTCCCCGTTGTCAAACGAGAACGCAAAAGGAGCAACCCATGAAAGCTCACGAAGCCATCGAGCGCCTCTGTGCTCTGGCGAGTAAGGTCGCCAAGATCCAGTACAAGAACGAGCTTCCCTCGGACTGTTTTTGCGACAAGGCGTCGCCGCACGGTCGCCCACCGGTCATCGACGACAATATCGTCCTATTCATCGAAAACTCGGTT
>Ga0187892_10010926_pt1 | contig 11311 bp, 15 predicted proteins | sample MA1701073metaG_FD_139345 | JGI IMG/M metagenome (GOLD analysis project Ga0187892, IMG submission 139345) | Bio-ooze microbial communities from a basaltic lava cave in the Kipuka Kanohina Cave System on the Island of Hawaii, USA - MA170107-3 metaG ... | reverse complement strand
TCCCCAGCGCTTGAGATGCGAATGTCGGTCCATGCCGGGGCCGTACCCAACGTGGGCAGCCCGGGATCACACCAGGCGCTACGGGCGCGGCGCTCCGTGGAGCGCCGCACACAGGTCGGCGGTGATCTCCGTGGTCAGGCCGAGGGTCGCGTACTCGATGGCGTGGCAGATCTCGTGGGCAACGACATACCGCAGGGTGGCGTCGGACGATCCGATCAGGTCGACGTTGATGGCCACGAAGCTGCCGGTGGCGCAGTGCGAGCAGGCGAGGCCCCAGTGCGGACGGCCCTCGGGGTCAAGGGCGGGATCGGGGCACCGGAACTGCCAGCCGCCAGGCAGGGGCAGACCCTGGCCCACCACCCAGTCGAACGTGTCACGGCAGCGCTGCTCGACCGTCGTCCCCGACGGGGACGGCGGCGGGGAGGGCGCCGGCGCCTTGGTCACTGGCGTTGCCGGGCGGACGGCAGCCGGGCGGACGGGAGGTGTCGGCGCCTGCGTAGTCGGCGGCGTGGAGGTCGTGGTCGAGGTCGACGTGCTCGAGGAGGTGGTGGGCGGCGGGATCGTCGAAGTGGGAGCGCCGGTCGCGATCGTGACCCGGTTGGGCGTCTGGCGACCGATGGCCTTGGCCACCGCCGGCTGGTCCGGTGTCAGGGCGAGCGCTGCGCCACCCGAGAGGAGCAGCATCGCCACGAGGGCGGCACAGATCTTCTCCGACCAGGTCACAGCGCGTGCGTCCTCCTCCGAGCGAGCCCGGGGGGAGGCGTGCGCTCAGTTCAGTGACGCGACTGTCGGCGCCTCGGGCCCGAAGCTTGAGGCCACTCGTCAACCTGTGGCGACGACCTGCCGACGCTGTTCGAGGAAGCGTCGCTCGGCGGCATTGGTCACCCGCGCCAGCGCGGCGTCGTAGGAGCGGACGGCCTCCGGACCACGCCCGAGGCGGACGAGGAGATCGGCGCGGGCGGCGTGCAAGAGGTGGTAGCCGTCGAGCGCGACGTCGAGGTCGTCGAGCACGACGAGCGCCGCCGCCGGGCCGTCCACCTCGGCCAGCGCCACGGCCCGGTTGAGCGCGACGACCGCCGTCGGTGCGAGATCGAGCAACTGGTCGTAGAGCGCGAGGATCTGAACCCAGTCGGTGGAGGCGGCCGGGTCCGCGTCGGCGTGCACGGCGTTGATCGCCGCCTGGAGCTGGTAGGGGCCGGGTTGGTTCCGTCGGATGCAGGCCGCCACCAGCGCGTGACCTTCGGCGACGAGGTTGCGATCCCAGCGGGAGCGGTCCTGGTCGGCCAGCAGGACCAGGGAGCCGTCGGCACCGGTACGGGCGGCGCGACGCGCCTCGGTCAGAAGAAGCAGGGCGAGGAGGCCCGACACCTCGGGCTCGTCGGGCATCAGCGCGGCGAGAAGCCGGGCCAGCCGGATGCCTTCGGCGCACAGGTCGGCCCGCAACAGCTCGTCCCCGGAGGTGGCCGTGTAGCCCTCGTTGAAGACCAGGTAGACGACGGCGAGCACCGGCCGCAGGCGGTCGGGCAGCTCCGCGTCACGAGGCACCCGGTAGGGGATGCCGGCGGTGCGGATCTTGCGCTTGGCCCGGACGAGCCGCTGGGCCATCGTGGCCTCGGGGACGAGGAAGGCCCGGGCGATCTCCGTCGTGTCCAACCCGCCCAGCAGTCGAAGCGTGAGCGCCACCTGCGCGGAAGGAGCCAGCGCCGGGTGGCAGCACGTGAAGATCAGCCTCAGGCGGTCGTCGGTCACCGGACCCTCCGGGGGCTGCCGCTCACGATGGTGGACGAGCGCAGCCTGAGCCTGGCGGTCGTTTCGCGACGCCTCGCGCCGCAAGCGGTCGAGGGCCCGGTTCCGGGCGGTGGTGACGATCCAGCCACCCGGGTTGGGCGGGACGCCCGCCGCGGGCCACTTCTCGACAGCCACTACGAAGGCCTCCTGGACCACCTCCTCGGCGAGCTCGATGTCGCCCAGGAGGCGGACCAGGGTGGCCACGGCCCGGCCGAGCTCGCGGCGAAAGGTCGCCTCGACCTCGGTGGCGCCGGGAGCGGCCACGCCCTCAGTCCTCGGCGTCGTCCTGGAAGGGCCGCACCTCGACCGGTCCCCGGCAGGCGGCGGCACCCTCGGCGGCCAGTGCCAGCGCGGCGTCGAGATCGGGGGCCTTGACGACCCAGAAGCCGCCGAGCTGCTCCTTGGTCTCGGCGAAAGGGCCGTCGGTCGTGAGCACCTCACCACCGGTCACCCGCACGACGGTGGCCATGTCCGCCGGGTGGAGCCCACCGGCGAAGACCCAGGCGCCCTGCGCCTTGAGCTTGTCGTTGAACTGGTCCACGTCCTTGTACATCTGCTGGATCACGTCGGCCGGCGGAGCCGGCTCACCCTCGACCATGTGCACGGCGAGCAGGTACTGCTTCATCGTTGTGTCCTCCCTCCGGACCGGCCCGGTGCCGATCCTTCACCTCTTCCACGAACGGCGACGGCCCGGATCGACACTCGCGACGGAAATTCTCGCCGGCCACCGGCGGACGCGGAAACGCGCCGTCGCCGACCGGGCCACCGACCTAACCTCTGCCCGCGGCCGGCGGCTGCGACCGGCCTGGCGGCCGAGAGGAGATCCCATGGTCGACGTGATCGGGACGGGCGAGTACTCGCCCGCACCGCCGGGTCCCGACCGGGCCCCACCCGCCACTCGACGGGAGAACCTCGCCACGGTCGCCTTCGCCGCCTGGCTGATCGGCGGGCTGTTCGTCGACGGCTGGGCCCACAACACCGGCAAGCCGGAGTCGTTCTTCACGCCGTGGCACGGCCTCTTCTACTCGGGCTTCCTCGCCGTGGCGGTCTGGATGGCCACCGTGGTCCGCCGCCGGGGGGACGGCCACGGCCTCCGGTCGGCGGCGCCGGCGGGCTACGGCCTCGGGGTGGTCGGCGTTGGGATCTTCGCCGCCGGAGGGGTGGCCGACATGGCCTGGCACCAGGTCTTCGGCATCGAGGTCAACCTGGAGGCGCTCGTCAGCCCCTCGCACCTCCTCCTCTTCGCCGGCGCGCTGCTGGTGATCACCAGCCCGCTGCGGGCGGCCTGGGCCGATCTCGCCAGCCCGTCGGGCACGCTGCGCGAGTTCGCGCCGGTCCTCGGCTCGACGCTGCTGACCACCGGCACGGTGGCCTTCCTGCTCATGCCGTTCTCGCCGTGGCTCACCGGCGCGATGACACGGCGCCCACTGCGCTTCATCGAGCGCCGGGTCGCCGATCCCGAGGTCGCCTCGTGGCTCAGGTTCGAGGTCGAGCTCGAGGGCTACGCCGGCATCCTCGTCACCACGCTGCTGCTCCTCGGGCCCACGCTGTTCCTGCTGCGGCGCTGGAGGCTGCCGTTCGGCACGCTGACGCTGCTCTACGGAGGCGTGGCCACGCTCATGGCCGCCATCGGCACGTTCCTGCTCGGGCCGGCCTTCCTGTCCGGGGCACTGGGGGGCCTGGCCGCCGACCTGCTGTGCCGCCGCTACCCACCGGATCCCGCCCACCCGGGGCGGTACCGGCTCGTCGGCGCCGTTCCACCCCTCGTTCTGTGGCTCGGCTACTTCGGCCTGCTGGCCGCCTTCGAGTCGGTGGGGTGGTCGGTGGAGCTGTGGTTCGGGTCCTCGGTCGTCTCGGCGTTCGCCGGCCTCGGCCTGTCGCTGCTCGTCGTTCCCCCGCCGCTTCCCGCTCCGGCTCAGGAGTAACGAGCGGCCACGCTCGCCGCCTGGCACCGATAGGACCCTCCGAACAGGACAGCGTGCACGAGCAGGGGACAGAGCTGGAACAGCGCCGTTCGCTCCTGCCACCCGGGCTCGAGCGGGCGAACCTCGGAATAGGCCGCGACCAGGTGAGCGGGAACGGAACCGAAGAGGGCCAGCATGGCCAGGTCCTCCTCCGGATGGCCACCGTGCACCGACGGGTCCAGGATCCAGCCCCGGCCGTCGTCGCCCCACAGGACGTTGCCCCACCACAGGTCGCCATGCACGAGCGCCGGCGGATCGGGCGGAATGAGCCGCTCCAGTCGCCCGACCACCCGCTCGACGGCGCCTGACAGGCCGCAGCGCCCGGCCAGGTCGAGCAGGCGGGCGCCGTAGAAGGCGGCCGCCGACGTCGTCGTCGCCGGATCAACGGGGCAGAGGCCGACCCAGCGGGAGCCACCGCCCCAGGCTTCGTGGGGTGCCGCGTGAAGTGTCGCCAGCCGCCGGCCGAGGTCCTGCTCGGCGGCCGGCGTCCTCGGCGCCGAATCGACCCAGGTCGTCACCAACAGGTCGCCGTCGACCAGGACGACATCGGGCACTGGCGGTCCGCCGGGCACCGACGCCAGGCGGCGGAGCCCGTCGGCTTCGTCCGCCGCGCCCGTACCGACCTTGACCGCGAGGGTCCGTTTCCCGGCGGTCACCCGGAACACCCCGCCGGCGGGCTCCACTCGACCGGGCTCGCCGAGGATCTCAGCGAGCCGTGCGACCCAGGTGCTCGACAAGGCCACGGCAGGCCGCCTCGATCAGGTCCAGCGCGTGGTCGAAGTCCTCCTCGTCGCCGAACCACGGGTCGGGCACCTCGTCGTCGCCGTCGGCGACCGGGTCGAAGGAGCGCAGCATCCGGACCTTGTCCCGGTCGGCGTCGGTGCGGGCCAGGCGGCGCAGGTGGCGCAGGTTGGCCTGGTCGGCGGCGAGCACGAGATCCGCCCGGGCCAGGTCGGCGGCGGTGATACAACGCGCCCGGTGCCCTTCGGCCGGCCATCCCCGCCGGCGCAGGGCGGCTGCCGCCCGGACATCGGCGGCGCAGCCGACGTGGTAGTCGGCCGTGCCGAACGACTCCACCACGACCCGGCCGGCGAGTCCGGCGTCCTCCACCATGGCCGCTCCGACCGCCGCGGCCATGGGCGAGCGGCAGATGTTCCCGAGGCACACCATCGCGACCCGGACCCTGCCCTCGGGGCCGGACCTCACCCGGTTCCGCCCGGCAGCCGGCAGCGGGCCGCCCGGGTCCACTCGCGGGCCGCGTCGACCTCGGCAGGAGCCAGGAGAGACGCCGGGCCGAGACGGCCGATCAGCTCGGCCACGTCCGGCGGGCTGAGGCCGTCGTCGAGGTCCTCGTCACCGAGCACGCCCAGCGCCGGCAGGCCCGCCGGCTCCGACGCCACCACCGCCCGAATGCAGGCCCTGACCTCCGACGGCAGGCCGGCGCACTCGAAGGGCACGGGGCCCCGCCGCCCGCACATGGCGGCGACCAGATCGCCGTTGGTGGGGACCGTCAGCGGGTCCCGGCCCATGCGCGCCGCGGCGGCACCTCGGCCGACGACGGCACCCAATGCGAGCGCGGTCCACACGCACTTGGGGCAACGCCCGCACCACTCGCCCGGCCGACCTTCCCTGGCGGCCACGTTGCACGACAGGGCCCGAGCGGCGCGGGCCGGGAGCGCGGTCGCCATGCCGGCCAACACAGCCAGCTCCAGCAGCGGGCGAAGAGGCGAGGCGTAGTCGCGGCCGGCGCCACCAACGGCGTGCCAGGCCTGTTCGAAGGCCGCCGACTTGGACCACTGGTGGTTGACCGGCCAGGGCTGGCCGGCGAAGGTCCCGGCCACGTTGGGGGAGTCGTCGCTGGCGCTGTTGCCGGCCGCCACCCGGCCGGCGCCCGTCATCTCGGCCGCGGCCAGCCCGGCCAGTGCGAGCCAGGCCGACAGGGGCGTGTGACCGTTGAGGTAGCCGGCCGCGTTGAGGTCGAGCAGCTTGCGGTCCAGCGTGCGGATGATGCGACCCTGCGGCCCGGCCCATCCGTCGGAGGGGGCGGTCTCGGCCACGACGGCCAATGCCTCGGGGGTGGGCTGGTAGGTCAGCGGGCGCAGGCGATGGCCGGACGCAGCCAACAGCTCGCCGGCAGCCATCGAGTCCTTGCCGCCGGAGTGCAGGAGCACCGCCCGGCTCGGGTCGGCAGCCCTCGGCAGCTCGAGCGTCGACTCCCCCGCCGCCTCGAGCCCCGGGAGCCAGCCGGGGTCGAGGCCGTTGGACCATAGGAACTCCGCCATGGACCCCGCCACGACACCCGACCACCACCCGGGCGGCGCGGGCAGGGCGAAGCCGCAACGGACGGCCTCCGGTACCGCGGCCTTCCAGTAGGACAGGGCGTCGACCATGGCCAACATGCGTCCGAGGCCCGGCGAGGGCGGGACCGCCGGGGCCTCGCCACAGTCGAGCTCGACCCGTGAGGTGAACGTCGGGCCGGAGGCCATCCGCACCGACCACGACCAGGCACCACCCGTCGGCGAGGCGACCCAGATCGGATCGTCCACCACCAGCTCTCGGTGGCGGCGCCGCAGCGCCTCCGCGCTCGCCCGCCGGTCGTGGCGGGTAGGCCGGTCCTCGACCGCACCGGGGCCGGGCGCGCTGCCGTCGGCGAGGGTGCTCCGCGACATGTTCCCAGGCTAGGGCCGCGCACCGGCGGCTCGGGTACCGTCCGGGCATCGACGCCGACCGGGACGCCCCGCGCGCCGAACCCGCGGCGATGGCCTGGTCGGACCTTGCCGGAGCACGCGTCGGTGTCTGGGGCGTGGGCGTCGAGGGCCGCGCCAGCCTCGCCCGCCTCGATGAGCTCAACGCCTCGGTCGTGGTGGTCGACGACCGTCCGGCCGCCGAGATGGCCGGCTCCCGACCGGTTCTTGCGACCGCCTTGGACGGGCTCGAGCGGCTGGCCACCTGCGAGGTGGTCGTCAAGTCACCGGGGATCTCCCGCTACCGGCCAGAGGTCGGGCAGCTCGCGTCATCGGGTGTCGCCGTGACCGGCGGGCTGGCCCTCTGGCTCGCCGGTGCCCCACTCGAACGGGTCCTGTGCGTGACCGGGACGAAGGGCAAGAGCACGACGACCGCCATCGCCGGTCATCTGCTGGAGCGGCTCGGGCACCGGTGCCTGACGGCCGGCAACCTGGGCGTCCCGCCGTGGGACCCCGCACTACCCGGCGACCTCACCCACTGGGTCGTCGAGGTGTCCAGCTACCAGGCCGCCGACCTCACCGTCAGCCCGCCGGTCGTCGGGGTCACGTCCCTGCATCCGGACCACCTCGACTGGCACGGCTCGGTCGAGCGCTACTACGCCGACAAGCTGTCGCTGTGCACCCGACCGGGTGCCGCGGTGACCGTGGCGGCCGGGACGCCGGGGCTGCGGGCCGAGGCACGCCGGCTGGGCCCCGAGGTGCGCTGGGTCTCGGCCCACGACGGGGCGCGGTGGGCGTCCTCGCTCGGACTGCTCGGCGCCCACAACCTCACCAACGCGGGGGTCGCCCGTCGGTGCCTCGATGCGATGGGCGAGCGGTTGCCCCCCGATGCGACGGTCCTGGCGGAGCTGGCAGCGGGCTTCGTGCCCCTGCCGAGCCGCCTGCGACCGATCGCCCGGATCGGCGGCGTCGACTTCGTCGACGACAGCCTGTCGACCAACGTCCTGCCCACCGTCGCGGCTCTCGACGCCTTCGCCGAGCGTCGCGTCGCCCTCCTCGTCGGGGGCTTCGACCGGGGCCTCGACTACGGACCGCTGGCCGACCACCTCAGGAGCCGTCGGCAGAGCACGCTCGTGCTCACCCTGCCCGACAACGGCCCCGCGATCGCCCAGCGGTTGGAGGCCGCCGATGGCCCGGGAGACTACGTCCAGCTCTGGCAGTCCGGCGACATGGACGAGGCCACGCGCCTCGGCTTCGAGTGGGCGCGCCCCGACGGGGTCGTCCTGCTGTCGCCGGCGGCGCCCAGCTTCGGCCGCTACCGCGACTACCGGGAACGGGCGGCCGCGTTCGTGGCGGCGGCCGCCGACTGCGCCGACGGGGTCTGAACCCGGCCGGCGCAGCAGCCGCCGACTGAGCCCTAGCCAGCCAGCAGCTCGGCGAGGCGCTCGTAGCTCTCGCGGATCCCGTCCTCCATGCCGCTGGTCACGAAGGCGTCCCGGCCCTCGAACGAGTCCACCAGCGAGGTCGCCACCAGCCGGGTCTGTCCGTCACCCAGGTCCTGGAGCTGGAGGCGCTCGAGGGCCACGCCGTCGGGCTCGCCCTCGTAGGTGAAGGTCTGGACGATCAGCGTCGAGGGCCGCACCTCGTGGAACGAACCGTGGAAGGCGTACTCGTTGCCGTCGGCCATGTGGATGTAGCGGTACGAGCCGCCGGTGCGGCAGTCGAAGTGGTCGATCCGCATCTCGAGGCGCCGCGGGCCGAGCCACTGCACGATCAGCTCCGGGTCGACGTGGGCCCGGAAGACCTTCTCGGGCGGGGCATCGAACTCCCGGATGATGCGTACGAGGGGCACCTTGGGGTCGAGGACGATCTCGGTCTCGCGGGTTCCCGTGGTGGTCATGTCGCTCCTCCAGTCTCTGGGTGTGGGGTTGCGGTCGTGTCGACATCGGGCATCGAACGGAGCACGTCGTCGAGCCGGCGGTAGCGCTCCTCAGCCTGGCGCCGGTAACGCTCGATCCACCTCGTCATCAGGTCGAAGACCTCCGCTTCGAGGTGGACCGGGCGACGCTGGGCGCTCCGGCTCCGGCTGACGAGGCCGGCCCGCTCCAGCACCTTGAGGTGCTTGGAGATGGCCTGCACGGTCACCCCGTAGGGCTCGGCCAGCTCGTTCACCGTCGCGTCACCGATCGCGAGCCTCGCCACCATGTCCCTCCGGGTGGGATCGGCCAGGGCCGAGAACACCCGGGTGAGCGGATCAGCCGTCACACCGTCCTCCGATATCCAACCGCTTGGTTGAATACAACGTACGCCCCTACCGGACAGGTTGTCAACCGAAAGGTTGAATAGGGCGCGCGGTCGTGATTACCCGGTCAGCGAGCGGCGGGCACTGCGGCCCTTGCGGTGGTCCGGGAGGGGCAACAGGCACGGGAGGGGCGGGGGGCGCCCGGGAGCTCGACGAGCCGCACGGCCGCCAGCAGGCGCAACACCGGCCAGACCGAGTCGAGGGGGCCGGTGCGAGGCGCGGCCGGGTGGGCGTGATGGGAGTTGTGGTAGCCGTGGCCGAGCAGCGGGATAGCGGCCCAGGCCAGGTCGTAGCCCGGGACGTCGGCATGCGGCTTGCTGCCGTAGAGGTGCCCGACGGCGTTCACCATGCCCATGATCCCGAGGTAGAAGATGAGGTGCACCCCCAGCGCGACCAGGACCTGCGTGGGTCCGATCGTGAGGAGGTGGATCGCCACGACGATGCCCCGCACCACCAGGATCGCCGGGCCCCTCCCGGATGGGTTCGACGCCAGTCGCTTGCGAGCCACGGCGAACAGGTACGCCGAGCCGGCCAGCACGGTGAACGGACGGCGTAGCCGCGGCGAGTGGGGGTCGAGGGGCGTGTCGGCGTAGCGGTGGTGCAGCCGGTGGACCCCTGCCCACGACTCGGGGTCGGTGCCCACGATCGTGCGGAAGTACAGGTCGAAGAAGGCGGCCAGCGCCGGGCGGACCCGGAAGGCCCCATGCGCCAGGCAACGGTGGCAGTAGATCTCGGTGACAAGCGCCGTGAACAGGGCCGACACCAACCCGATGACGACTCCGACCGGCACGGCCGCACCCTACCGCCGAGCAGGTAGACCGCCGAAGAGGACCCCGTCGGCGCGTCAGCGGCACGCGCGCGGCCGGCTGTCAGCGGGGGGAGGGCAGGCCCTCCCCCCGGCCCCCTCCCGGTGCCGCCGATCGTGGCGGTGAGGTTGTCGGGCGGGCGAAGCCCGCCCTCGTGCAGGCTGTGCGGGTGGCGACCGTGACCAACATCAACGAGGTGCTGGACGGTCATGTCGCGCTCGAGGTGCGGGTGGCGTGGACCGGCTCTATCTGAACGCTACGTGGCCAAGTTGCAGGTGCCAGGACAGGTCGCCCGTTTCTTACATGACCATCCGGGCTTCCCGTTGCCGTCGCCGGCGCTGTTCGAAAGGATCGGCAACCGGTTCCGGGGCGCGGTGCGGCGCTTCGCCGAGGACCGCGACATCCCGATCTTGCGGTTGAAGTAACCGGACCGCACCCGCTGGGATGATCGCAAGCTCGACCATGTGCGGCCGTACTTGCAGGCAGCCGAGGACAACGGCCGCTTCGGGGTGGTGGCCATCGTGACCGCCCAGGAGCTCCAGTGGGTGTCCAGCGGCCGGGACTCCCGCGGCCGCGGCTTCACGTTCTTCAAGGAGCAGCGCCGGGTCGGCGTCTGCTACTTCTATGTGCTCGACCCCGACTTCGGGCCGGGGTTCATCAAGATCTGCACCCTACTTCCCGTATCCGGCCAAGGTCTGGGTCAACGGGCATGAGTGGGCCAAGCGCCAAGCCGCTAACGCCGGGATCGCCCACAGGGCGTTGGCCAACGGGTTCGCCGAGTGCGACGACCCCGAACAGCTGCAGCGGATCTGTGACCGGTTCGGACCCGAAGTCGTGCAGGGCTTCTTCGACCGGTGGATCGCCGCCATCCCCGTCCCGTTCGCCGCGGTCGACCGAGACACCGGCTACTGGTGGGAGCTGTCGGTCCGCCAAGTCGAAGCGTCCCGCACGCTGGTGTTCGACGATCCCCGCCGAGCCCGCGGGTCCTTCGAGGCGTTGGTGGCCGACAACATCGGCATCGGCCGCCCCCACGAGGTCGCCGCCATGTTCAACCGGCGCGTCACCAGACGGACATCGGGGATCTTCCGCACCCGCGTCTTCGGGCCCGGTACCGAGGTGCAACTCGAGTTCCGCTACAAGCACAGCCGGGTCAAGCAGTACTTGAAGGAAGGGAGGGCACTGAGAATCGAGACCGTCATCAACAAGCCGTCCGACGTGGGCTGCCAAGCCCGCCTCCACAACCTGCCCACCATCGTGGCCGAAGGCCGCGACGTCAACCGCCGTCTGCTATTGATCGAGCGTGCCGGTCAGGGCTGTGCCATCGGCTCTGCGCTCTTCGAGCGCATCCACCAGCACTACATACGGGAGGGCCAGCGAACCGGAGCACTCCGCTTCGGCGAAACACGCGCCATGGCCCTGACCGGCGCCCTCTGCTGCTTCGTCCACGCCCTCGCCGGCTTCACCAACCAAAGCCTTCGCGGGCTCGTCGCCGGACTGCTCGGCAGGACCACAACCGCGGCCAGATGACCTACGACCTCCGTCGGCTCCGCCTCCACGGGCTCATCGAACGCATCCCCCGCACCAACACCTACGTGCTCACCCCCGACGGCGCCCGCGTCGCGCTCTTCTACACCAAGATCCATGGCCGGCTCCTGCGACCCCTCATCGCCGCAGCCGACCAACCGCCCGCACCCATCGAGCTCCGACCGAGGAGCTCTCGGTGCACCCCGGGGCGCCCGTAGACGCCCATCGACCCGGTGTGGATCT
>Ga0187892_10010924_pt1 | contig 11312 bp, 12 predicted proteins | sample MA1701073metaG_FD_139345 | JGI IMG/M metagenome (GOLD analysis project Ga0187892, IMG submission 139345) | Bio-ooze microbial communities from a basaltic lava cave in the Kipuka Kanohina Cave System on the Island of Hawaii, USA - MA170107-3 metaG ... | reverse complement strand
TCCGGATCGCTGTCATTGAAGAAAGCGTCGGCCCTGTAGTCTCGCTTCATCGCCTCCGACTGCCAGAGGACGAACGGCCACCCCCTGAAGTTGTTGGCGGGGCGCCATCTCACTTTGAGATCCGCGCCGTAGATCCAGGTGTCGCCGTCCGGGCCCGTCGCGTTGGGACCGTAGAGCCCCGAGACACCCAGCTTGGTCGTCACGGCATCGGTCAGATCCCAGGAGTTCTCCCAGCGCGCGGAGTAGAGGAGGTCTGTGAGGTTTCTGACGTCGCGGTCCACGAAGGGTCGGCCGCCGATCGGCCGTTCCTCAAAGAACTCTTGGTTCGCGAAGAAGCTGGCCGCGGTTTCGCCATTGGCGTTCTGCACGCCGACCTGAAGCTCGGAGTACCAGGGGAGCGGGGTGAGCCATCCCAACCGCACACCGGCCTGTCGAAGGCCGTCAGGGCCGAAGAGCCGCGTGGCGATGACCGGCTGGTCCAGCCAGTCCCAGGCGTGGGGGTGGTTCTGGTTGATGATCCCGAACTCCGTGAAATAGAACCCCCCCTTGAGCTGGAGTCCCAAGGGGAGGGCCTGGGTGGTCAGGAACGCCTCCTCAAGCTCGACGCGGGTCTCCCCCACAACCGGATCGATGAGATAGATAATGTGCGCTTCGCCGTTGAAGTAGGGGTCCACGGCTCCCGTCAGGGAAAGCTCCACGTTCTGGACAGTGAACCCGCGCCTGCGCGGGTCATGGTCGCCGCCCTGGAGGGTCCGGATCGACGCGTCGCGCTCGGTGGAGGCCCCCGCCACGAACAGGGCGTCAAGGGAGATGTCGATCAGCCGGAATGTCGTGCCGCCGGTTCGGCGGGAAAAGAGATCGGTCGTCACCGGTTGCTCCGGCGCAGGCTCGGTCTCCTTGAGCGCGCGATCGAGGGGTGTTTCCGGGGGCGCGGGCTTCTCGACGGCGGCCGGCCGGGATTCCATCATCTGGATCCGGCGCTGCAGCTCGTCAAGTTTTCGCTGCTTCTCCGCATCGCTGCGGCGGAGCTCCTCGATCTCCTTCTTGAGGGCTTCGAGTTCCGGGTTCTTCACTTGTGCCGGCGCAGCGCCAGGCCAGGCGATCAGGACGCTCAGGAACACGATCAGGGTTACCCCGTCTTTTCTCAGGTCGCGGAACAGCATGGTCGTCTCCTCCTTTGCTGGAAAGAGCCCTCCGCGTGACACTACAACCGTTCGGGGGAACGATGGAGAGAGGCATCGGTGGCCTGCCCTAATAGAGAAAGCGGGACGGGCAAACGACCGGTGATCTAACTGCTGTGGCTGTTAGGAGAGAGCGGGTGGGGCGCGAGTCTGGAAGGAGTGGAGGGCCGTAACGCTGTGGAGCGCGGCGAAGGAAACTGGGCGACACTCGGCGGTGAGAAAGAAGCCGAATAGAATCGCGACGAGGAGTCCGGTCGCGGCGACCTGGTGCCAGAAATGGACCGGGCAGAACTCCCGCGCGTTTGGCTGAGGCAGCCCTCTGGCCTGGTCAGGGTCAGGGGGAAGCGATGGGCCCCGTACACCAAGCCCGATCGTGTCACGAATCAGCGGCCGGAACAGCCCGCCGAGGGAGCTGACATCGCCATGATCGTGTGGGTCGGGGACCAGGAACAGGAACCCGATCGCCAGCAGCAATACGACTGCCGCGACCCGGCGCCTCACGATACGCCGATCATCGTGGCGCCAAGCGCCGAACTGTCCCAACCTCGCGATGCGATTCAACGCGAAGATCACGGCTGCTGTCTCCCGCGGTCACACAGGAAAGGGGACCATACCAGGATCGATCCGGCATGTCCAGATAAAAACTCCCTCGATCCCGCACGGGCGCGATCGCGATGGATCAGCCGACGGCGGCCGCGCTTTCAATCATCAACCCGCGGTCTCTCGGAGATGGGTGGGCCAGGGCCGGGGCAGGGTCTCGCGCCACGCCTGTCCCCGATCTCAGATACGCATTGACCTGGCGCCGAGCCTTGGAGCTCCGAGGGAACGAGAGCCTCTTTGTTCCGCGCGACCGATTTCGTCGAAGCGACGAAGCTCACTTCTGGGCGAAGGCAACGTCGTAGAGGACGGCCGCGCGTTGGATCAAGCTGGCCACGATCTGGGCGTAGAAGTGGGGCATGCTGTCGGCGTGGGCGTGCCCGAGTCGCTCGCTGAGCGCGAAGCTCCCGCGTGTCCCCCGACCGATGTAATCGCGCGTGAATTGTCGATCGAGGAAGGGCTTGAGCCAGGGGAACGTCTCCTCCGTCAGTTCCACCACGGTCGCGCCCCTGACCTTCCCATCCGGGGCGATCCCCACGGCGACCCTGACCGGGCCGTGGATCGTGTACTCTGTGAGGAAGACCATAGCCGCCACCAGTCGGCCCGCGTCATCCCTGCCGACGTAGAATCGGTAGAAGTCCTCCTCCGGTCTCCATCCCGATTGGCGCTGGATCAGTCCCTGCTCACCGGCCGACAGTCGCACCTCCCGGACGAAGAACCGACTCGCCCCTGAGAGCAGCCCGACCACCGCCTCGCGATCCGATACGAGCACGACGGGAGGCGTGATGTGCGCCTGGGCTATGCGGGCTCCGACCGCAAGCAGGAACAGGAGGATGAGCGGGCAGAACATCCATGTGCGTCTCATATTGGCGCCTCCTTCTTCACCCAGAGTTCGTACAGGGAAATAGTCGTGATCACGAGATAGCCAAGACCGAAGAGACCCCCGCCGATGAGCACGAGCCCGGCGAAGGGCTGCCAGACGAAGCGGGTCAGCCACATCCCGCCGATGTCGAGGATCGTTCCGACGAACGGGAGAGAGATGACGACGGCTTTCTTCCACTCTCCCACACTGGAGAAGAGGAAGATCAGCCCCAGCAGCCCCGCGATCAGCGTCATGCCGAACAGATGTGTGTGGCTCGTCTGGATGAGCAGAGGCGTCCGGATCCAAACCTTCGCTGTACCGCTCAATTGGCCGATGTCGATCTCTCGCTCCGCGCTCCTCTCGCCGGGCGCCATCCGCATCATCGGCATTTCCGGCGCCAGGCTGGTCTTGACCTCCTCAGCCGAGAGGCCAACCGCGGTGGCCGTCTGGGTCACGGCGGCAAGCTGGCCGCACCCGATCCCGAGCAGGAACAGGGTGCAGAAGAGCTTGGCGCTGAATGGGAACCGTGAGAGCGTCGATTCGAACATGCGTCGTCCTCCTCAGAAATTCACAACGATCTGAAGTTGCACCTGGTGGCTAGTTCTCTCGCCCTCAAGGATGTCCTCGCCCGGCCTCGCGTCGGCAAAGACGGGTTTGTCGGAGTGATTCAGTCGATACTCGAGCTTGAGGTCTACCCACTCGATCGGGATCCGGGTTCGAGGATAGGCGGCGCCCGTCGGCCGGAGCCCGGGGATCAGCCGAGACAGGTGCAGCGTTGGGGTGAACGTCCATGACTGGAGCAACTGCTTGACGCCCGTTCGCCGGCCATCGATGTCGTCGAGCAGGCCGTAGCGGAAGGAGAGGCCAAGCCAGTCGTGGAGCTTGTAGTGGCCCAAGAGATAGAACCCCCACCAGCTGACATCCTTGTCCTCGACCGCCGGCGCGGCGACCGGGATCCCGACCTCCCGAAACGAGACCTTGTCCTCCTCGCCGTAGATGAACTCCCCGGCGAAGAGGAGCCGCGAGATCGGCTGCCACGTGAAGTCGAGATCGACCACCCACCGCTTGCTACCCGTGCGGTCCTCTTGCTCGGGCCCCCAGAACCCCCCCAGCCCGATGTTGAGGAGTCCCTCCGTCGGAAACGGGGTGAAGCCGATCCGGCCTCCGAAGCTCTTGTCCGCGTTGTTGTCGTTGAGGTCGCCCTCGCCGGTGACCTCATTCTCCCACCGGTTCACCACCCAGGCGCTGACGTCGAGCCAGGGGGAGAACGTGTAGCTCGTCTGGAAGCCGGTCATGCGCTCCGGCCGGCCGTACCTGAAGACCTCGGATGTCGTGGCGGTCAAGAGCAGGTTCTCGTCATGCCGCTCGATGCCGAACGGCACATCGTATCGACCGAGTGAGAGGGAGAGGCCGTTGCCGATCGGGGCGATGGCGGTGAGGCTAAACCGGTCAAGGTTGATTTGGGTCTCCGCCGCCTCCGCGCCGAATCGCTCAATGCAGACTCCTCCGCCTTGGCAGCCGAAGGCCGGGGCGAACCCATGGCTATGACGATCGCGGTGATTCTCCACCTCGATCGCAGCGCTGGCGAAGAGCCAGGGGGCGAAAGTTTTATTGAACGCGAGGCCGAACTTGTCGAACCGGAAGTTGGTCCTGCCCGGGTCGGCGAGCGCTGCCGCTCCACCGGCAAACTCGGGCACAATCTGTAGATGGGAGTTGTAATTCAACGACCCGACGAGGAACCCGGTGACCTTTGTCCCGAAGATCTCCGGTTTCGGGATCCCCAGCATGTCGAGGGGCGTCTGTCCGGCAGGAGCGCCCGGAAGCGCGCCGGGATCGATCTCGCGTTCCTGGCCCGATTGCGTCAGGGCCACCGAGCCACGGGATTCAGGTTGTCGGCTCGCGGGACTCGCGACCTCGGTCGTGGCGCCTCCAAGGGGGACGATGGCGGGGACTGCCGTCGGCGGGCTTGGACGGGTAGAGAAAGGTGAGACACCTCTGTTCTTAAGTTCGACCAAATCCTCCTGAAGTGCCTTCAGTTCAGCTCTGGTCACCGCAAGTTCGCGCTTCAACGCCTCGACGTCAGACATCTGAGCCTGACCGGTAGGGTCTTTCGACACCGCAACCTGCGCCAATACCGGCCAGGCCGACAGAAGGATCATGGCGTAAGCGGAAGATATGATAGCACGGCGCATTGCTTGCCTCCTCGTCTGGCAACTCTCGGCCGGTTAGACGACACCAGTGACCGGCGAGGCGCCTCGAGATAGGGGTTTGGAAGCTCCTTGCCTTAGGGTCCCCTAAGGAAGGGGTTTCGACGCCCAGAGCTCAGGGGAATCCTCTGGGGTGTGCGAGCTTAGTGAAGGCTTGGCGGCGGGGCTCGGATCGGGAGAAGCTGGGCGGTTGGGTGGTGGTGAGAGACATGCGCAGTGAGAGTTTCGAATTGAAACGCTTCCAGTGATTGAAGCTCCGGGACATCCGGGACTTCATACGACGATGCGGCCGCTTGAGCCCAGGTGCAGATCTCGATGATCTGTGCCCGGTGATCATCCGGGTGGTCGCGTCCACGTGCGATATCGTGGTGGGCCAGGCAGTGAACGAGGAAACCCGTTAGGAAGACATAGAGGCCCAAAACACCCACCGCAGGGAGTCTTGGGATTCTGCGCCGGTCCTGTTTCCGCTCGTACATCGAGGTCACGGTCCTCTCTTTGGAGAGGCTTTGCGGGCGGCGACCAATGGCCCGCCTGCTTGAAGTGGGATACGCGGAAACGTCTACCGTGACACTGGTACCGTCTCCGTCATCTCACGCTATGAGAGCGTGATCAGGAATCAGGTAGTGAGATAGAGAGCGTTACGCGAGCGGAGAGCCGGGAGGGGACCGACCGGTGACCGGAATCAGGCGAGCCTGGGGGAGAACCCAGAGGAATGGAAGCACCAGAAAGAGGATGGTCTGGACCGAAGGAAGGCTGACACCCGACGAGGGCGCGTGAGACGAGACCGCCTTCTGGACCCAGAGACACGCGAAGTCGAAGTGGTGGTCGGCGTCGCCGTGCGAGTGACTATCGAGCGGGTGGGCCAGACAGAGAATCAGGAACGCGCTGAACAGAAGGTAGAGGCAGGCGACACCACCGGCAAGCGCCTTGGCGCGCCCGAGGCGCCGTGGTTGGGGATCGAATCGCGCGGCTCGATGGATCAACATCGGATCTCGCTCAGGAGCCCAATTCGGCGACGTCGCCACTTCTGTCGATCGCGCCGCGAATGATAGCTACGCGCGGGCAGGCTGTCAAGCGGAATGTCCGGCATCGGGCGGTCTTGACGCGTCGATCGCTGGCGGGTTATCACAGTCGCGCGGTCCGATAAGCATATCCCAGCCAGGCCGACTTGGTCCGTCTCAAACCCGGTTCTCACTCCCCTCCTCGGATCTCGTTGTGTCCGTCGCGCCTTCGAACACTAGGGCTTGTCTGGGAAATCACCGACGGGACCCAGGAGCACGGTGATCCCTCCCCGGATCGCGTAATCGTTCGCGTCACCCCCCAGGCCGAACTCTAAGGCTGTATCCAGAGCCACCCTGGGGTGGATCGTGTAGACAAACCCAAGGTCGGTGCCCAGAATGTGGCGTGTTCCTGGAGTCTCCCGTGAAGAGTAGAAAATCTCCCAGAAGGTCGTCAATCCCTTCAGGGGCAGTGGGCTGGTAATGGAGAGGGACGCAGTGTTCCGAAATATCATCCCCCCCGGGTCGCCTGCCACTCCGATCCCCGCTAGCCCGATATTGAGATCGGCGTGCAGGTCCCAGGGGAGGTCCTTGCTCACCAGGAGGATGGCACCGAAGTCCGCCATCCCGCTCCCTAGCCCCTTCGTGCTGCTGGCTGTGGGTATCTTTACGAAGGGGAGTAGGCCGAGCGAAGGCCACCAACGCTGCTCTTGCTCGTCGAGGAAACGAAACTTTCCGCTCACCGTAAAATCACCCTGCCCCGACGAAGCATCTCCCTCGCTCGATCGCTCGCGAATAAACGGTTGCCCATCAAGCCGGAGCTCGGCCCAGGGCAGGATCCCCCAGCGCACGGTTGCCTCTAGCGCTAGTCGGTCGGATTTGGCTCGGACCGTTCGGCCGGTCGTTTCGTCCAAGATGACCTCGGGCTGCCGAGAAAAAACAAGGCCGGTCTCGATCTGAACGAAGCCCTGGGGAACAGTCGCTGTGCTGTTCGTAAAATCCGGACGGTCCGTCGAGACCTCCAGAGCCATCGTCCGCCCGCAATCGACCCACGGTCCGAGCATCGCCGCCAAGACGAGACTCAAGACGGCTCGCTGACCGGGGCGCCCAGGTTTCGACCGGAATCCTTTCATCGGGGATCGGGCACAGCACGATCGCTAGATCGTTCCGGGGCGAAAAGGAAAAGGCGATCGACCGGGCGCGTTCTCGAACCGCCCGCGGCGATGGATGCCGTCTGGGCGAGGCACGCAGGGGAGTGTGCCACGCCGGCACTCGCGCGCGAGGGCAGGTCCCTCCGGCTCAGGGAGTTCGCCTCGGGGCGCCCTCGCCGCCCAAGATGTTCCTGAAGAGCTGCCCGAGTGGCGTCAGGGTCTCGACCTCTTCCTCGCGCCGGCCGAGGCTCACCAACAGGGCGACGGCGCTTCCGCGCCGAAGTGGCACTCCAGCCTCCGGGTCCTGCGCGATCACCTGCTCTTTTTCGCGCTCCACCGAGTGGACCTGCGCCACCCGCCCAAGGGTCAGGCCGTGTTGCAGCAGGACGCGCCTGGCATCCGGCACCGGGAGGCCGGCCAGGCTCGGGAGCACCACGGCGTCGCTGCCCCTGCTCACGATCAGACGGACCTCACTGTTCTTCTTGACCCAGGAGCCGCTGGCTGGCCGTTGAGACAGGACCGCATCCTTCTCGACCCGTTCGTTGAACTCTCTGCCGCTCACCTTCGGCTGGAGCCCCCGCTCGCGCAGTAACTCAGTTGCCGCCGTCGCGTCGATGCCGATGACCCGCGGAAGCTGGACCATGTCCCGGTCCATCGCGAGCCACATCATGATGTAGGCACTGCAGAGGGCCACGACCAGGAGGAAGAGGGCCGCCCGGACGCCCCTGAACAGCAGGTGAAGGAGCTTCATCAGCGACTCCTGCGGAATCGGGCCGCGTAGAAACCGTCGATCCCGTGACGGTGCGGCCAGGTGCGGAGGACGCCGGCCGAATCGATCAGGTCGGCGACGGGGGGCGATAGGGCGTCCCGAGCGTCATCGACGGCAAACTCCGGCGCATCGGACAAGAACCGTTCGACCACCAGGTCGGTCTCTTCGGGCTCGAGCGAGCAGGTGCTATACACGAGCACCCGTCCTGGTTTCACGAGCGGCGCAACCCCCAGCAGCAGCTCACGTTGAAGCCGAGCCAGAGCCTCGAGGCCGGCCTCTTGCTGCTGCCACTTCCGCTCCGGATGGCGTCTGAGGGTGCCGAGGCCGGTGCACGGCGCATCGACCAGGACCCCGTCTACGGGGCGCGTGAGGAGTCGTGACGCCTGCCTGGCATCCGCCTGAATCGGCAGGAGTCGGTCGAGGCCGAGGCGCACCCGCGCCTCCTGGAGCCGCCGGTGCGCCCGGGCGCTCGCGTCGAGCGCGAGCACGCGCCCGTTCCCGCCCACGAGACCCAGGAGTAGGGCCGCCTTCCCGCCGCCCCCCGCGCAGGCGTCCAGGATCGTCTCGCCGGGTTTGGGGTCGAGCAGGAGGACCGGCAGCGCGGCCGCCTCATCCATCGGAAAGAACCAGCCTTGGGCGAAGGCCGGATCGCGGAGCACCTCTGCGCCGTCGGTCAGATGGAAAACGCCTGGGGCGAACCGGCCTGGCGTCGCTGAGCCCGCGATTCGCGCGAGCCGCTCGCCAGCCTCCTCCGGCCGGCTCTTCAACCGGTTCACCGCCACCGTGAGCGGCGCGGCTTGATTGTTGGCGCGCAGCAGCGCCTCGGTCTCGTCGAGTCCCAACCGCTTCAGCCACCGCGCCACCAACCAGGCTGGGTGCGACCAGCGGGTGGCGAGTGCGGCGACCGGATCGACGGACGGATCGAGAAACGGGATCTCGCGATGCCGGCGGAGCAGGCTGCGCAGGACGGCATTCACGAACGCCTTGGCATGTCGGTTGCCCTGCCGGCCGGCGGTCGGGGTGAGCGCGACCGTCTCGTTAATCGCGGCGTAGTCCGGGACCGCGTGAGGAAGAGGAGCTGGTAGGCTCCGAGGCGGAGCAACCGGCGGAGTGCCGGTTCGACCTGATCCCATGGCCGGTCTGCCACCGCGGCCAGCAGGTAGTCGAGGCGGCCCTGCCATCGGAGGACGCCGTACGTGAGCTCGGTGGCGAGGGCCCGCTCCCGTCGAGAGAGCCGGGCCCGGTGGAGCTTGGCATCGAGGAGCAGGTTGGCGTAGGCCGCCTCCTCCTCCACCTGTGTCAGGACTTCGAGTGCCAGGCGCCGCGCCGTCATGCGTCCCTCGGGGCCTATCCGAACGTCGCGCCGATCAGGAGACGATAGCCCCTGACGAACTCATCCGCGCTCATCGCCCGACGGCCCTCGGGTTGAAGCTGTCTCAACCGAAGCGCCTGCCTCCCGGTCGCGACCAGCACCCCCTTGTCGCGATCGATCGCCAGCACGAGTCCGGGCGGGCCGCCGGCCGCCTCCTCGGTGACCGCGTCCAGAACCTTCACACGCCGGCCCCCGAACTGGGTTGCTGCCCCAGGGTCCGGCAGCAGGGCGCGAATCAGGGCATCCAGCGCGATCGCCTCACGCGCCCAGTCGAGCCGCTCGTCCTCCGGCTTGAGCTTCGGCGCGTACGTTGCGGCGCGCTCGTCTTGGGCGGCCGAGCTCAGCGTCCCGCCGGCCACCTGGTCGAGGGCCCGGCATAGCAGCTTCGCGCCGGCGACGGCGAGGCGATCGCCCAGTGTGCCGGCAGTGTCTCGCGGTTGTACCGGCTCGGCCTGCTGGAGCAGGACCGGGCCAGCATCCACCCGGGCCTCGATGCGCATGATCGACACCCCGGTCACCGCTTCTCGGTTGATGATCGCCCACTGGATCGGCGCGGGACCTCGATACTTCGGCAGCAGGGAGGCGTGGACGTTCACGCACCCGTGGGGCGGCAGCGCCAGGATCGGGTCGGGCAGAAGCTGGCCATACGCGACGACGACGATCGCCTCCGGTCGCATCCCCCGAAGCGCGGCCACGACCTCAGAATCGCGGACCTTCTCAGGCTGCAGAAGCGGGAGGCGCGCCTCCTGGGCTGCCAGTTTGACCGGAGAGGCCGCCAGGCGCCGCCCCCGGCCGGCGGGTCGATCAGGCTGGGTCACGACGAGGCAGATCTCGTACCCGGCCTCGCGGAGCGCGGTGAGCGACGGGAGGGCGAAGGTCGCCGTGCCCATGAAGATCACGCGCATAGTCGGTGGAACGCCTCGATCATTCGTTGATAGTGCGTCCCTTCCCAGTAGATCCGGAGGCAGCCCGGACAGCGGGCGAATCGATCATGCCGATACCAGACGAACTCGGGGACCTGGCCGCGTAGCTCCACCTTGTCGGCCGGCTCCAGCGGGAGATTGCACCGCAGGCATCGATGGCCGATCCTGGCCGGCCGCCCCAGCCGACCGATCACCTGGCGGAGCTGCTCGTCGTAGTGGTCGCTTTCAATGAACAGGCTCTGGTCAGGCGGGAGCCGCGAGGGGAGGCGGGTGTCGCGGGTGAGGAGCAGCCGGCGCTCTGCCATCGCGAGCCGCACGAGGCCGGCGTCGTCGCCCCGCCAGTAGAGCGTATCGTACCCGACCACCCGAAGCCACTTCGCCAGTCGGCCCAGCATCGCATCGGCCACGAGCCGCATCACAGAGACCTCACCCCACACGATACCATAAACGATGGCTCGACAGACCCAGAAATCGACCCAAATCCCCTTGCCGAATCTCGCCTACCCTGATAGGGTGTGGGACGGTATGGTGCCACTGCTGTTTTCCGACTTGCGACGCTGCCAGGTGCTCGATGCCGAGGGCCGCTCACTGGGCCAGCTCAAGGACCTGATCTTGCTACCCCTGGAGATGTTTCCGCCGGTGACGAAGCTCGTGGTCCTGACGGAGGACAGGGAAGAGCTGGTCTTGCCGTGGGAGGTGGTGGCGCGCGTCGAGCGCGAGCCGACGGCGATCCATCTCTCCCGCAACGGTGGCGCGCTGCATCGTGTCCAGGCCAGGTCGGAGGAGATGGAGTTGGGGAAGAGTCTCCTCGATCGGAGAGTGGTGGACACCCAGCACCGCAAGGTGATCCGGGTCAACGACCTGGAGTTTCAGGAAGCGCACGGGCGGCTCCAGCTCGTGGCGGTCGAGGGGGGCGTCCGGAGCCTATTGCGATATCTCGGTTCCGAGGCGGCCGCGGAGCGGGTCGCGCGCCTCTTCGGGATCTCCCTGGGCCGGGAGCGGATCCCGTGGGAGGTGGTGGAGCGGGTCGAGGCCGAGCGGCCGGGCGCCTATGCGAAGCTGGCCAAGCTCCACCCGGCCGACATCGCCGACATCATCGAGGAGCTGAACCCGGGGGAGCGGACCGCGGTGCTGACGGCCATGGACGACGAGACGGCCGCCGAGGTCCTGACGGAAACGGAGCCGGAGGTGCAGGCGTCCACGGTGCAGATGATGGAGAGCGAGCAGGCGGCCGACATCCTGGAGCAGATGG
>Ga0187892_10010923_pt1 | contig 11313 bp, 14 predicted proteins | sample MA1701073metaG_FD_139345 | JGI IMG/M metagenome (GOLD analysis project Ga0187892, IMG submission 139345) | Bio-ooze microbial communities from a basaltic lava cave in the Kipuka Kanohina Cave System on the Island of Hawaii, USA - MA170107-3 metaG ... | reverse complement strand
GGCTCATCAGATCATCTTCGCCAACGCAACGAACCAACGACCCGCTATTTACTTCACCATTCTCGGCGAACCGGCACTCAAGATGCTGCGTTACCAGCAACAGTTCACCTTCTTCGACAAAGACAAAGTAAATAAGGGGCGGTCCATTTCACCAATCTCAGCCAGCAAGCTATGGAAGGCGATCTCACGAAGGTTCTCGAGAGCATCGTAGATCACGTTGAGAAACTCGATCCGGCGATCGTGGTAGTCGATTCCTTCCGCACGCTGGTGCGAGCGACCGATAATCCAGAACCGGGAAAGATGCAACTGCCGGAGTTTGTTCAGCGACTCGCGATGCATTTGGCGAGCTGGCAAGTTACGTCCTTTCTGATTGGCGAGTATCAAGAGCAGGAGATGCGAGAAAACGCGGTCTTCACTATGGCTGACGGGATCGTGGTGCTCAGTCAGAACGTCGAACGCAACTCGATGGTGCGCAAGATTAGGGTGCCGAAGATACGCGGGCAATCACCCCAGCCCGGCTTTCATACAGTTCGTATCGATGACCGCGGACTCCAAATCTATCCGCGCATGATCAAGCCGATAGAAGGGATGGAAGATAAATTGCCCTCGAGGTTGATCTCGACCGGTATCAAGGGCCTGGATGAGATGATGGGCGGCGGTACATTGACCGGTAATACGTTACTTGTTGCCGGGCCGGCAGGATCGGGGAAGAGCAACGAAGCTGAAACGTGCGGAGCTCACGCGCGCGCTCGATCGATTAGTAGCGCTTGGCATGGTTAAGAAAACGAGTAAGAAGGGTGAGACAGTTTATCGAGAGCTGCCGGAAAAAGAGTGAGGCGATGAAGCCCTGCCTTCTGGTGTTCTTAAATTGTCTCTCCCCACGAGACGTGAGACAACTGCAATTAATTCGCCTGGCTCGACTGGTTTAGGTAGATGAAACTGAAAACCTGCCGACAATGCTCGTCTCTGATCTTGCTCAGTTGCATAAGCAGTTAATGCCACTGCGGGGATATTTCCTCCGTTTTTAATATCCAACAAACGAACTTGACGAATCAACTCATAGCCATCGTCATCCGCAAGGCCAATATCGCTTAACAGAACGTCAAACCGCGAATGGGCGAGAGTGTCGAGTGTCTCACGTGCGGACGTGACGCTGGTTACGACGGCGCCACACTGTTTAAGTATGAAGGTAATCAGCTCGCGCGTATCTGCATCGTGGTCTATTACGAGCACCCGCAAATTGTCGAGCGTGCCGGCGCATTCGAGTTTATCGACCTTTTTGCTGTCCGTCTGGACAGAGTGGCTTATCGCACGCGCTTCCGCTTCATTGACTCGTAAGGGAAGCTCCACCGTGAAAAATGAGCCTTGTCCTGCTCCCGCACTTTCGGCCCGGACATTCCCACCATGAAGCTTTACAAGGTGCTGCACAATCGCCAATCCGAGCCCCAATCCGGTGGAATGTTTCTTATTTGCACCATCACCCTGGCGAAAACGATCAAAAACATGCGGCAAAAAATCGGGCGCAATGCCCTGGCCGGTATCGCGCACACTAATCTCTGCATAGTCGTTAACACGATTCAGTCGCACTTCGACGCGGCCTTCGTGAGGAGTGAATTTGATCGCGTTAGTGAGCAGATTCAAGACCACCTCCTGCCAGCGCTTTGGATCGCCAGTGACCGAATCGATTTCACCATCGCACTTATAATTAATCTGAATGTTCTTAGCTTCAGCCATTGGGCGCACAACGTCAATGCCAGTCTGAAGGATTGATGAGAGGTTTAGTTGCTGAGTCTGAAGGACCAGTTTGCCGGCAACGATTCGGGATACGTCCAGCATGTCGTCGATGAGCTGTTGCTGGGCCAGGGCACTTCGTTCGATTGTCTCGATGGCCCGTTCGAACGTACTCGCGTCGAGCCTCGTTGTACGTAACAGGCGAGCCCAACCGAGCATTGCCGTCAATGGGGTCCGTAATTCATGCGAGAGCGTAGCGAGGAATTGATCTTTGGCCTTATTAGCTTGCAGTGGTGACGCTTGCCCGGCGCACCCCCATCATCGTCGCGATCAGCTCGTGGGTGATCCTGAACGCATCGCCACCAATCCGATCGTGGATCGACAACAGCCAATTTGCGAGCCCCGGCCTGATTGTATGGAGGCGATTAAATGCTGCGGCCTGGGCGGCCTGGGTAAGAACCGCCTGCGTATACAGATTTAGCAGTGAGTTGAATCCGGGTTGTTCGCTAACCCTTCTGAAGACACTTGCTCGCATCTTGATTGCGGTACCGGCGATCTCCACCAGTGCCTGGTTAGGCGCAGTGTTGCTACCCAGGAAGAGAGGCAGACCGACCATTCCTTCCTTACCGATGATGCCGACGCCAATATTTGCGCCGTTCTCCATTAATGCCAGCAGACATATGACTGAGTTAATGGGGAAATAGGTATATTGGAGTTCCTCGTCCGGTGCGTAGAGAACCTGGCCAGGCGTGAGTTCGACATGCTGCAAATCAGGAAGCAAGCGTTCGTATTCTGGTTCGGGTATCGCAGCCAGTAGGCTATTTCCGGGCGACACGCGTGGAGAGTTTAACGCGGCCATAAATATACTCTTTCCGTCAGGGCTAAAGGACCAGTAAGTCTCAGCGACTAAAGTGGGGGGTAGGAAAGTATAGCACGCGGTAACTTTGTACCGCGTCGTACCGAAGGATTATTGATTCCCAGTTTCGTGGCCTTCCGCCCGGGAGCGCCTTGTGGACATCCAGGTTGTCAACTACTTTCAGCAACACCTGAAACACGGGATACGCATTTTCAACAGATCGTTTACTTCGTGAGACAGAATTGGTACCTCCAGGAGAGGCAGAGGACCAACAGGTCTGTGTTAGTGAAAACCCTCGAGTTCACTTCGTTACTTCATACTTGTCGGCGGGCTGCGTCTGCGATTCCGCCACCTGGGTAGGCGCCATCCACTTAAAGGCGTTGTGAGAAATCTGAGAAACGTTAACGCCTTCATCCTGTTAATTGAGCGCTGACTATTGTCGGGAACATCATGCCTCAAGCGTTTCTTCAACGCATTCTTCAAATCAACAAAACCGGCACGACGCTGAATTTGGGCAATCACGCGTCGCGTCCGTACGATCTCTACCGCCAGCCTGTCATCTCGTCATCTACGTCCGCAATATCTCGCTGAACATCCGCAATATCTCACTCAACAAATGTGCTCAAGTTGGAATCCATCATTTTTCTTCTCCCAAACATTGGAAAGGTTCTATAAGAGACGAAAAGATGTCGCACCAAGAAATTGGCGCATTGCTTTTGCGACGGCGGGCTAGGAGTCGTGTTCTGAAAAACTTGAATCCTAAGTCGTCTTTTTATGTTTGGGGAACCTAACCCTTGTATGTTGGGGAACCCAAATAATAGACCTCTGCGAACCTGCTGTAAACTCAGAAATTGCGGCTGGCAGATCGTTAGCCGACTATAGATGCATCCAGCGCGAGCACGAGGCTGTTATCAGTGCATCGGGAAAGGTCCTCATTAGCCATTGACCACTGCCCTCCTGTTCAAAATGTGACGAGCCTTGTCGAGGGTGCCTTTCGTTAGATTATAGTATCTGTAACTCATACTCACGTCGGCGTGGCCCAAGAGACGAGGGAAGCTCCGGCAACTCCATACCTTTGTTTGCCATGTCAGTCGCATACGCGTGACGCACCGAATAAAACATTCTGACACCGTTCGGCACACCTGCTTCAGCATAGGCGGCACGCCAGAGCTTACGCAGGTTAATCTTCGCTTCCTCAAAAACCAGTGCATCAGGATTGTTGTTCTTAAGTCGCAGTTGTAGTTTCAACAACTCCATTTTCAATCGGTTGGTCATCGGCACGGGCCAGCACTGTTTGTTTCTGTTCTTGCCCTTGTAAGCGGTGAGGATAATGACCTCCTCATCAAACTTGATGTCCCCCCATTTCAGGTAGTCGACTAAGCTAGATTTCCTTGCACCGGTATCTAAGGCCGCAATGAACAGCGGAAGGGTATGACGACGTTCAGGAGTATCGAGGGCAGTCATTACTCGCTGCGCCTCATCATCTCTAAGCTCGCGAATCGACATTGCTGATGGAGTCTCGTCGCCCTCTTGAATTTAGTTCCCGCGATACTTCTTTAGTGAAGGGCGACCTAACAAGCCATCCTTTACCGACCGCAACATTGAGTAGCCTACGCAGTTTCGACAGCTCGCGATGAACGGTAGCAAGTTTGACCTTACTCAGCTTGTTAGTTCGCGTTAAGCGGGCTACTTTGTACTCACGTAAGCCGTCCGCATCGATCTTTCTGATGTCCTTATCGCCATAAAACTTCAGTAGGGCATTGAGCGCGTAATGCGCTGGTTTTTCGCTTTTCACTCCTTTGATTCTGGTGCCGTTCTCGTCAAAGACGGCGGGCACGTAAATGTTGTCTTTGCCATGTTGAACAAGCTGCCTAAATGAAACTTTACCGGCGACGAATTGTGTTGGTCCTTTTTCTAGCAGTTCGGTTACCAGTTTCGCTTTTAAGTTTTTAGCGTCAGACTTACCCTCAGCCCGACGCAGTAGCTCTGCCTTTTTTCCATTGTCGTCTTCGTAGCGAACACGGGCGTACCACTTACCGTTGATTTTGCGGGTGGTGCGGTTTAGTATTTTCATTTGGCAACTCCGACATTTGCTTTCGCTTTCAACGCCTTACTCGCTGCTTCTTTCTTGCTCGTTTCAATAGGGCTATCGCACGCTTCTTGTTTCGCCATTGTCGTAGTTTCTCTCCGTTTCTATGGCCCATGGCCAGAATTAGTTTACCCCTTTGGTTTACCCCTTTCTACGTGGTTTTCAGGACACATCAGGACACTGCGTGAGACCGATGGACACAAAAATCAGCGCGTTTTATTGAGCGTTTGCGATTTTGTTAGGAATCCCGAGAGCGTCTAGATAGCGTGTGAAGCGAGTGCTCTACCACTGAGCCAAGCGGGCGTAAATCCTTTAATATCAATTGGTTTACGCGGATTAATGGACCACAGAATTGCTTGTGAATTCACCGCGAAACGTCGGCATCTTATACTATCCCTGCCCGCTTGCACCAGTGGTAGAGGCACTCCCTCAGTACTGTGTTTTCTGACGCCTTTTGATTTCGGCTAACGCTTGTTCGACGGTGCCATGCGGCTTTTCCTTGAGTTCCGGGTATCGAACCAGCCACTGATTTAATGCTTCTTCAGACCTGAAGAAGTTGATGACCCCTCAACCACCACCCGCGAAGAAAACGGTTGACGCGGGCTGGGCAATGATCAACTTGGCCTTATCAAAGACGAGGTGAATATGTGCGGTACTTTCCGGCGATGAATCATCTATGGTGACTTTTTCACTTGCGAGTTTGCCGCTGACCAGCGACAGCGAGTCGAGCGCTCAATTCACATTGAACTGCCGCCCGCTGTCCAGGCTTATCTTGTGAAAGACGAAGTCCAGTCGCGGCTCCCATTTAATGTAGTGCGGCATCACTCGATAAGCAGCCTTGCCAGCGCTACCGTCTTTCTTCAAGATCTCGTATCGTTCCAGCATATTCAGACCGCGCTTGACGTCTGCTTCACTCCCGCCGACAGCCTTCGCTAACTCAGACGTGCTCGGCGTTGGTTTACCGTCACGCTCAGCATTGATCAGTGCGCGCGCAATCAATTTCTCGTCCGGAGTCAGCACCAGAGTTACCCATCCCCAGCGCCGAATGATCTCATGGAGTTCAGGATGAGTCTTGATGTAGTTGCCGATGCGAAAGCGCGTCTCGTCTGACTGCTCAACTTTGAGCGCGGCCATCGCGATATCGACGCTGGTGACGCTGAAGTCCTGACCCCAATCGTTCACCAAATAATCGATGACTTTCTGTTCTTGAGCGTTGAGCTGTCCTTGATGACCGGCAGCGGCGTTTGCGGCGCCACTAAATAACAGTGCGCAAGCTGCCAGCAGCAACCCGCGTTTGATCATCAGGGATCGCATAGGTTTACATCCTCTCTTAAGTTCCTGCTCTCGCCTTGAGTAGAGTTTCGATGTCGCGCTCAATGTTCGTGCTCTGATTCTCTGGCGAGCCGGAATACTTCTTGTATAACTTCCAACCGGGAGCGATGACGTAGGTTGCCGGAAAACTGATTATGCCGAAGTCAGTAACCGTATCGTCATTGCCAACCAGAATTGTGTAACGCATCTTGTAGGCGACCGCGAATTTCTGAATATCGCTCGCCCAACCGGATTGCACGGCCATGCCGATGACTTTGACGCCGTGCGAGGAATACTTTTCCTGCAATTTATTGAATGCAGGAATTTCCCCGACGCAGTTCTCGCACCAAGTGGCCCAGAAATCGAGCACTACGATATTGTCCTTAAGTTCATCTGACCTCAGTGTCTGCCCGTCGAGTTTCGGCAATGAAAACTCAGCCAGTGGTTTCGGTTCCTGACCGACCGCCGTGACAACCAAGAGAAGCACAAACGCGAATGCGAGAGCTGGTCTATTCATTCGTCTTCTCATTCAATGCTTGGAGTCTCCCGACTTCCTTTAGAATCGCGAGGCAGTATAAACCCTTGAGCTAGCACCAGAGTCAAGTAAATTCGCGCGCTTCCATCAAACAGTCTTCGACCTTCCTTGACCGCTTGACTCTGGAGCCAGGTCGAGGTTGTAGACTTTCATTATCGGGTTAATGGAGAAATGGAAGTGGAAGAGAAAACCGAGAGCCAACTAACGATTTGGGGAGCGATGCTGGCTGGGCTGGTAGCAAGTCTCTGCTGTTTTGGGCCCCTACTTTTTGCAGTGCTCGGTCTGGGCGCGTTCGGCGCGGCGGGCATTTTCGCGGCGGCACGACCTTATCTCTTGGTCCTGGCCGTTCTGTTGTTGGCGCTTGGCTTCTACCGCGCTTACTTTCGGCGCGACAAGACCTGTGAACCAGGCGAAGCATGCGCCACGAAGCCAACCAGTCGTCTGGGGCGCGTCGGCCTCTGGATAGCATCCGTGGCAGTGCTCGCGTTTGCGCTGTCACCCTACTATGCTGGCAGGATAGCTGCCGCGTGGGCGAGTAAGAATCCACCTGTGCCTGCGACACCGCCAACAGATCCAACTACCAACGAGGTAGCGAACGCTTCCATAGAGACGGTCACTATTCAGGTCGAAGGGATGGATTGCAGCGCTTGTGAAGCGCCGGTTAGAGCCGCTCTACAGCAAACGCCCGGCATGCGGAACGCTGACGTCAGCTACAAGCGAGGTGATGCTCGGGTTGAGTTTGATGCGAAGCAAACGAATGTCGAGCAGATCAAACGCGCCATCGATTCAACAGGCTACAAAGCCAAGTAACTTCAAGGCCAAATGATCTTAACGAAAGAAAGGTATGGAAAGTGAGTGACGTAAATCACAAACTCGGTGGAGTTTTGGTTGGTGTTGGAGGCGTCACGGCAGCCCTGGCGCTTCTCTGTTGTATTGCGTCGTGGTTGCTCGCCGGTTTTCTGGTAGCGCTGGGCCTCGGCCTCATTCTTAAAGATACTTCGCTGTTGGCAGTCGCCGCTCTGGGTGTGCTGGTGGCGCCTTTCGGATTTTGGTTGAGACGCAAGCACGCGAGAGGAGAAGCGGCATGAGCGACTGTTGGCGCATTGAAGGATCTGGTGAGAGCTGTGCGACGGTTTTAAGGGACACGAATGCTGCGATCCGCTGCCTCAACTGTGGCGCTGAAGGCCAGCCTGTCGAGCGTCAGACGATATTTCATCACGTCAAGCATGAACACCTCACTCGCGTGAATAGCGAAGCTTACAGATTCTGTCCTAATCCGAATTGCGCGGTGGTGTATTTCGGCGACCGCGGAACGCGCTTCAATGTCGACGATCTTCGGGAACCTGTCAGCGCGAAGACAACTGCAGATAGGCGACCGATCTGTTATTGCTTCGGTTTCACGGAAGGCGACGTCCGTGAAGAGATCGCCCGGAATGGAACAAGCATGATACCGAAACAGATTAGTCAGCTGATCAAGGCCGGTATGTGCGCTTGTGAAGTGCGCAATCCAGCGGGTGTATGTTGTCTGGGTGAGGTGAACCGAACAGTCAACCGTCTTGAGGCTGAACACGGGGCATTCAGTAAGCCCCGGTGACCAGACACTGGCGCTGGATAGCAGCCTAGCGTTGGGTGGCGAGTTCGAATCCCGGATAGGGGAGGGCAGAGATGGACAGAGACTTTCATTTCATCGTGATCGGGGCCGGCGCGGCTGGCGCGACAATGGCGATCATTTTGCTTAGCAGAGTCAAGAGCAGTAGCGACCAATATGCACTCCAAGAAAATAAATTTCTGGATCCTGATTTTCCGCTTGACTCTGGACTTAGCTCGAGGGGCGAGACTCTTGAGTGCACATGGTTGGAGAGTCTGGTAAGCCTCAAAGTCTTTGGCTTTGGCACTGCGAAATAGGAGAAGAGTATTGACCGATTGTTGCAGTCCAAAATCTACGAATGCTGAATATCAAGAAATTCAAAAGGAGATAGTGATCATGAAAGAGCACTTGGTTAGAACATTCGTCATCGTTGTTACAGCGGTCGTTGGGCCGTTCCTTCTAGCTGTCGCCGATGGGAAGTGGCCGAGCTTGTCGTTTGCGCAAGCTCAGTCGACCAGTAGTTGCAGCGAGCCCTCGTCACGAGAGAAGGATCGTGCGACGCGGCCAGGGCAAGGATCGAAAGGTGCGAGTCAGAATGATTCTGACTTCGCTCGGATCAGTTTCTATGCCGTACCTTTAGTTTGCCCGGCAGCCCGCGAAATTGGTTGCGGGGGCGCGGCCAAACCTATTCTGCGGGAGTTGGAGCATTCTGAGGCAATAGCGACCGCGTGGTTAAACCGCGCTGGAACGGTGATAGCCGTACAGTGGTCAGAGAATTCCACCGCCGCCTCGCGAGCGGCCGTAATCGCGGAAACCGCGAAGAATCACGATATCTCAATGAGCGAGTTAACGGGCAATAGACGCGAAGCAGTTCAAAAGGAGTTCGCTCCGGCGGTTAATTGGTATAGCTCGTCCGGAGTCGACCATCTCTCGGAAGAGGAGGCAGACATCATTGCCGCGCGGTTTGTCCTTAGAGTGAGGGCAACTGTGACCCTTTCTGACAAGCAGGCAGCTCAACTTCGGGAAGCGGTCGGCACTGCCATTAGAAACCGTTTCCTGGGCGCTTCCAGCCAGTCCGCTGAAGAGGGTGTTATCAGCGCAGGGCGTGAGCATCTTGACGAAAAAGGTGTGGCTGCACTGCGGCGCGCCTTCTTGCAAGGCTACGAAGCTCTGCCGGGAGAAAAATGAGAAGGTCACTCGCGGCGGAATGATGTGCGCCATACGAAGCAATGGCCATCATCTGGAACTAACTACATCATGTAGGAGAAAAGAGGATATCTATATGAAAAGAGTTCTTTCAATCTTCGGTGCACTAGTGTTAACGCTTACGTTGCTTGCTGCCATGGTCAACGCCGCCATCACCGAGAAGACGTTGCGCGTCGACGGAATGACCTGCGCCCACTGCTCGCTCTCTGTTGAGCATGCTCTAAAGAAGGTGGATGGCGTAGTTCAAGTTAAAGTCAAGGATGGCCCGCGAGGCACGGTTTGGGTCAAATATGACGATCAGAAGGTCGACTTGGCCAAGATTAGGAAGGTAATCACCGATACGGGCTTTCAGCCTGTCGACAAATAGGCCCCGGTTACATGATCACCTGCTCGTTGGTCATGCTTTCGCTTCGGATGATGGGGAGCACAGAGATTTCGCTTGAGGCGCTTTCTGTCAGCCTTTTCTGTTTGCCTCTGCAGAAGTTCAATAAGGAAATAGTCACGGATGAAAAAGCTGCCTGGACGAGAGTTGGCGGTCATCACGTCAATCACCGGAATATTCGCGTTTTGTTTAGGCATCGCCAACGGCGAGTCTAAGAGAGGGAATGCAAGTCAACTTGGGGCTCGCGCCACATGCTGTTCGCGAACTCAGTCATGGGCGGCTTTCGCACCTGCAAACTCAAGTAGCGCGGAAGAGCCCCCTGCGCTTGAACACGTTCCATCGTTCGTTGTGCGAGACATTAGCGGGCGCGAAATTTCGCCGAAGACGCTTAGAGGAAAGGTTGCGCTCCTCGATTTTTGGGCCACTTGGTGCGCACCCTGCCGTCAAGAAATCCCTCACTTCAATCAGCTTTATGCCAAATATCGCAGCTGCGGATTTGTTATCGTCGGGCTGGCGCTCGATGAAGATGCTGCAGCAATCCCGGCTTTCAGACAACAGATTCCAATTAAGTACCCGATCGCTCTCTCTTCGATCGGAGTCCAGCAACAATTTGGAGGTATTAATGTCTATCCTACCGCATTTCTGATCGACCGCGATGGTCGGATAGTCAAGAAATATCCTGGCTTCTCGTATCCTGAGGAGTTTGAAGAAGATGTTCGGGCTCTGCTGCGGGTCGCGGACAAGCAGGTGAGGAAATAAGGCTTCGTTAAGCCATTGTTCGTATCCAACAAATGGCGGTGCAGCAGCCTGATTTGGGTCGAATGGTTTGCGGGGGTATTGCTGATCGGCATCGGAGTGCTCGTCTACTTTGATCTGTTCCCGGAGATCTCTTTTCACCTGTCGTACTTCAACGATTCGCATGGTGAGTGCGACGGGTAATCTCTTGATGTCGCTGTCTTTGGAGATCAAATGCTTCAATATCAGTCGCATTAAACTCGGAATATTTAAGGTGCAATAGAGGTATGTAGATTCAAAGCCATAGGTGCTTCAATATCCGAAAGCTTGTAATACAAGCAGCCGCTTGCTTCGCGTGAGAGAGGAGGAGAGGTAGAAAATGATACTAAAGAGCGTCCAAGTCAAAGATATATTTCCAACTGAGTTCATCAATCTCGGTGCCGCAGAGCAAAAGGTTTCCGTACAGATATATCGATTGCTGGCCAGCGGGCAACCTGTGCCTCTTGAAAGTATTGCGTCCGAGACAGGTCTTTCGCGGCAAGATGTTCAGGCAATACTAAAGCGGTGGCCGGGCGTGTTTTACGACGGCGCAGATCGAATAGTAGGGTATTGGGGGCTGGCTCGAGGGAAAATGACCCACCGCTTTGAGGTCAACGGTCAAACTCTGTACACGTGGTGCGCCTGGGACAGCTTATTTATCCCCCAGATTCTGCAATCGAGCGCCCAAGTCGAATCAACTTGTCCGGTGACGGGAGAAAAAATTCGACTGACAGTAGCGCCGGACAGAATTGAGAAACGCGCTCCAAGAGATGTCTCCATGTCCTTCATAGTGCCGGACGCCTCTGGCGTGCGCGAAAATCCGATCACTAACTTCTGCCAT
>Ga0187892_10010922_pt1 | contig 11313 bp, 11 predicted proteins | sample MA1701073metaG_FD_139345 | JGI IMG/M metagenome (GOLD analysis project Ga0187892, IMG submission 139345) | Bio-ooze microbial communities from a basaltic lava cave in the Kipuka Kanohina Cave System on the Island of Hawaii, USA - MA170107-3 metaG ... | reverse complement strand
TCTCCCGCGCGGGGAGTACCAGCGGGTCGACATCTCGCCTCCGCTGCCGATCTCCAGCGGGCCGATGCTGAGGATCTGGGCGGACTGGTCAGAACGGCGACCGCTCGCTCGCATTCCCGACATCCTGGCCCGGCGGCTCGGTGAGGCTGGTGTGTCCGGCCAGGTGGTCGCGGTGGACCCACCCGAACCGCTCGGTGACTATGGCCCGGAACTCGGCCGCGGCGTCAGTCTGTGGTTGTACCCAGACGCCCAGCCCGACGTCAACGCGAGGGCTCGTCGCTGGAGACCGCGTATGCCCGAGACGTGGCTCGACGTCGCGTGTGACTGGATCGGTGCGGGCCTCCGAAGCAGTGACGAGATTCGAGTCGGGGTCACCACGGTGCAGGCGTGGCTGCCGCTGGCCGAGCTGCCGGCTCTGGCGCGCCACTGCCACCGAGTCGCATGGGAGTCAGTCAGTCAGGCATCGTTCTCCTTCGTTGCCGGTCCGGTCGGCGGACGCCTACGCGGTGCGCATGCATCCTTGATGGGGCCTCACTGGCTACAGCTCGCGGCAGGCGGTGCGGACGACGATGATTCCCTGATCGAGCTGTTCTACGAGCTGGGCGCGATCGCCGACGCACTGGCGCCGGCGACGGCGTGCTCGTGGATTGGCTTTGACGACAACGTCCGGTTCGGGCTGCCGTCCGTCACGGACTCGAACGGGGCGTCACCCACCCTCGTCGAGCGGTGCTGCGACGAGATCGTGATTGACGCGTTCCCGTATCAGGTCCTCGGACCCGGCCATCTCGCGCGCCTTGGCCAGAGTGAGGCCGGCGATGGACCACTTCTTCGCTCGGGAAAGCAGCTGGAGGGTGGGCGAGTCGGCTTACGACTTGGCGAACCTCGTGCCTGGCTCGACGAACCGACGGCCGCTCGCGATGCAGGGCGTCGGCACTTGGCCGGCTGCATCCTGACGACCAATGAGGTGATGGACCTCATCCGACAGCGCGAGGCCCCGGACGAGAACGGGTGACTCCATCAATCCGATCCGTTACATGCGACATTCGCTTGTGGGACGGGTCCGGCGCAACGTTGCGGACCGAGTCAGGGACCATCGTGCGCGGCTAAGGGCGCAGGGTCTCCGGCCGATCCAGATCTGGGTGCCTGACGTCCGATCGGCCGAGTTCGCAACGGAGGCGCACCGCCAGTCTGCCGCGGTAGCGGCCACTGAGCCGGGCCGGGACGACCAGGCGTTCATCGACGCGCTCAGCCTCGACGACGGGTGAGGCGAGGCGAGATCTGGTCGGCTGCCGCCGGAAGCGACCACGTGGGGAAGCCCCGGCCCGTCGTCATCATCCAGGACGACCGCTTCGATGCGACCGCCTCGGTCACCGGCCTTCCGAGTGCCAGCAGCCTTATGGTCGACAAGATCACAACGGTGCCCCGCTCCAGGCTCGGCAACCAGATCGGGCGGCTGGATGACGAGGACATGGTGCGCCTCGGCCGTGCTGTTCTGGTCTTCCTGGGCCTTGCAGGCAGATAGCGCAATGAACACTGAAACAACGCATCGCGGGTTCCTGGCCAGGAATGGCTGCAAGGTGCCGACCCGTCAGAGCACACGTTCTGGGGGCTGCGAGCAGGGGTGGGGAGAGTGGCGGAGCCCCCTCCCGTTGCTGCCCCAGATCGACGCCTCGCGGTCGGGCTGGCCACGCCCGATCACCGAGGTGGGAGCATCGAGCTTCTGCAGAGAGGCGTATACTAGGCGTATGCCAAGGATGCAGGTCTATCTGCCGGAGGAGCTCTACCGGGCGGTCAAGGAACGCGAGCTTCCCGCCTCTGAGCTCCTTCAGTCTGCGGTGCGAGCCGAGCTGCGACGACAGCAGCTGCTGGAGGAGACCGATCGGTATCTCGCAGAGTTGATCGACGAGGCCGGAGAGCCTTCAGCGAAGGCGATCGCTCGTGCCGAAGCCTTGGCTCGTCGAATCCGCGACGAGCAGCCGGCAAGTCGAAGCGCGTGAGGCGCGTGGTGCTCGACGCCGGTGGGCTCACCAGCCTCGCTCGCCGACCCACCGACGCAGCCGCCCTGATCGCAGTTTTCAAGCGCCACGGGCTGTGGCCTCCGGTCGTACCGGCTGTTGTCCTCGTCGAGTCCCCTTCCGGCCGAGCCCGAACCGATGCACAGGTCAACCGCCTTCTCAAGACCTGCGACATCGTCGAGGAACTTCCGCAACGCCTGGCGCGTCGTGCCGGGGCCCTGCAAGCGCTCGCGCAACAGGGATCGGCCGTCGATGCTGTCGTAGTTGCAACGGCGGAACCGGGCGGTGCAATCCTCGGTGGCGACCTGAAGGATCTTCGGGCGCTCGCCGCCCATGCTGACGGGGTGACTGTCCATCGAGCGTGACCGCCCGTTGGCGATTCGCGGCGGGCGCGAGCAGACCCCGTGGTCGCGCCATATCGACGCGACGACTCGGCGGCACCCTGCCCACCTGCGACCTTTGCTCCTCGGCGTTTCGCGACCACAGGGCGGGGTCGCCCATCGTCCGGGATCGCCGACAACGTTGCAACTCGAGCGGCGGCCCGGTGCCACCCGATGTCAGGTTCTCGCCGTGACCGTGGAGGACGGTTCTTCGGGGAGGAGCCCGTGCTGCATGGCGAGGAGGCCTGCCTCGGCGCGGGTCGACACGGCGAGCTTGGCGTAGATGTGCTCGATGTGCGTGCCAGCCGTCCTCGGGGAAATCACGGGCCGCGCTGCGACTTCCTTGTTCGAACAGCCGCGTGCAATCCGTGTCAACCGCCAAGACCCGGATCGAGCACCGCTTCGACCAGCGCGCCGTACGTGACCTCAAGTCCGCGGCCGGCCGTGACCTCATCGTGGGAGGGTCCGACCCTCGCCGCACAGGCTCTCAACGCCGGGCTGGTCGACGAGTGCCAGTTGTTCATCTGGCCCGTCGTCCTCGGCGGGCGCAATCCGGCTCTGCCGGCCGACACGCGCCGCGGGCTTGACTTCCTACCGCCCTTGGTAGGGAGGCTCAGGCGGGATCGTGGACGACGATCGCCGTGTGGCGCGCAAGCGTCGCGAAATCCGTATCGGCATGGAGGACCGCGGTCCCGTGCCGAACTGCGACCGCGCCGATAAGGCAGTCGATCAGCTTGCGGACCGTTTCGCCCCTCAGGCGGCAGGACCGGTACATGGCCGCTGCCATTTCGTAGTCACTCGGCTCGGTAGGGAGGGTTGTCGCCCTTGCCAGCAGTCCTCGGAGGCCTCGCAGGTGCGATTCGTCGCGAGCGCCGGCCAACACCTCCATACGGACCGCGTCGCAGGTGGCGACGTTGTGCGCCAGCAGGCCGTCGACCTCGTCGCATACCGGCGTGCCCGTGTCCCGCAGGAACTCGACCCAGGCCGACGTGTCGATGAGAATCATGCCGAACGACCCTCACGCATGGCGTCAAGGTCGCCCTCCCACCCCGAGCCGCGCATGGCGCGTGCATCGGCCAGGTCGAGCTCCTCCCCGGCGACGAGCCGCAGCGCGTAGTTCACCGCCTCGCGCTTCGAGCTGAAGCGGTAGCGATCCATCACCGCCCGGCATGCGTCATCGTCGATGTCGATGTTGGTACGAGACATACACCGACCATACACCAACGGGCCCCGGCGGGCGGGCTACGAATTTGCCACTAGGTCAGCCGATCAGAACGTCACCACCCGGTCGGCCTCCTCGATCAGCCGGGACACGTCGGGCGGGGCGACCCACCGGCCGCCGATGGCCGCCAGCTGCTCCTCGGTCGCCCCCCGGGCGACGGCGCAGCCCTTTCAGACGTGGATCGGGACCCGTTGGTGGCGGGCCTTGTCGAACAGCTCCTGCAGCGGCGGCAGCCCGACACCGGTGACGGCGGCGACTACGTCCGGTTGGAGGAACTCGGTTGCGTCTCCCGCGAGCACAACGACCGCTTCCTGGCCGACCGCGGCCGAGCCGTTCACGGCCAGGTGGAAGGGGATGGACGCCCGGGTCGCGTCCGCCGGTCCGGTCGAGGCGAGGTAGAGGATCCTCATGGGCCGAGGGTAGGCCCGGCTCGGACTAGGCGCCCGACAGGATGTCCGCCGTCGCCTTCTCGGAGATGGTGGCGATGGGCCCCCAGATGAAGAAGCCGGGGATCCGGGAGAAAGAGGAGGCGTCGACGACCCGCAGGTTCGACGTGCTCCGTACCCGGAACCGGCTGTCGAGCACCGCATCCGGGTCGGCGTCGGGGCCGATCGGGTTGGTGCACGAGGCATGGTGGCCCCAGGCCTCCTTCCGGGCCCACGCCGCCAACTGCTCGGGAGTGCCGACCTCGGGACCGGGCCAGATCTCGGTGCCGATGCCGGTGCGGTCGTTGATCCGCCGGATCATCTGCATGCCCTCCACGACCGCGGCCAGGTCACGCTCACCGGCCAACCCGTCGTCGAAGCTCCGGAAGTTCACCACCGGGGGCGTCGTCGGGTCGGCGCTGCGCAGTCGCACCGTGCCCGTGCGGGCGTCCGCATAGGCCTTGAGCACGAGCCAGGAGAACTTGTCATTGGTGAACCCCGGCGGCCCGAAATTGGGCTTGTAGCCCCGGAAGTCGGCGGGGGCGCCGAAGACGAACAGCTCGGGGCGGGCGCCGTCGCCGTAGCGGGCCCGGATCCCGCCGAGCACGCCGTTGGTGTTGTAGGGCGTGAAGCCCGAGGCGCCCAGCAGGCCCAGGCCCTTCCAGGACACCAGGCACGGGTCGAGGGCGGTGGCGCCGAACGTGCAGCCTTGGAGCAGGACGAAGGGCGGGTAGTCGGATACCACCGACACCTCGTAGCGGTCCTGGAGGGTGCGGCCCACGCCCGGCAGGTCGATCTGGACGGGCACGCCCATGGCCTGGAGGTGGGGCTTGGGGCCGATGCCCGACAGCATGAGCAGCTGGGGGCTGTTGAAGGCGCCGGCGGCCACGATGACCTCGCGGCGGGCCCGCACCGTGCGCCGGCGGGCGGCGCGCTGGGAGGCGCTGGTGGGCACGAAGACAGGCGAAGCGCCGTAGAGGTGCTCGCCGGCCAGGTACTCGACGGCCACGGCCTTCTTGCGGCCGCCGGGCCCGTTCTCGAGAATGATCCGTTCGGCCAGGGCGTTGGTCTGGACGGTCAGGCGGCGGGGGTAGGCGGCCTTGGCCGCCAGCAGCCGTTCCCGCACGACGTGGCGCCTGCCCCGGAGCGACGACTGGGGCGTGTAGTAGAAGCCCTGCGTGCCGGCGTCGACGTTGGCCTTGTCGTTGATCGATCGGGGGTTGTGAGTGTCGCCGCCGCCCGGCAGGTGATGGGCCTCGTGGATTGCCGAGTTCACGATGCGCCCGAGCAGGGGGTCGAGGCGGATGACGTCGGTGACGCCGAACTCGGTCGGCTGCCAGGAGAGGAACTTTTCCCAGTGGGCCCACATGCGGTCGGGCGCCCAGCCGGCGTCGCCCGTCAAGCCTTGGAGGTAGGACCAGTCGGTCGGGTCGCCGGGCATGGTGATGAGGGCGTGGTGGGTGGTGCAGCCGCCGAGGCCCGACGAGCGGGGGTACAGCACGCCGCCCTTGGCCGGCACCCACTGGCTGGACGTGGCGTTGAACGTGGTGTCCGTGTAGTGCTGGACGAAGTAGTCCCACCGGATCGCGAGGTCCTCGCTGGCCGCGTAGTTGGCGAAGGCCGGGACCTCGTACCAGGTGCGGTTGCCCTGGTTGGGGCCTGCCTCGAGCACGACCACGCTGTACCCGGCGGCCGCCAGGTTGGCGGCCAGCGGCGCGCCGCCCGGACCCGAGCCGATGATCACGTAGTCGGCCTCGTCGACCGCGCCGGCGGCTGAGGCGTGCTCGGCGCCGGCCAGCCCGGCGGCCACGGCCGCCGCCGCGCCCAGCCGAAGCACGTCGCGCCGGCTCAGCGGCAGTTCCTCTGTCATGCCAGTCCCCACTCCGCGGTCTCGGAGATGATCACACGTCGAGAGCCGGTTTGACGACCCCCAATCGCATCAAGCTGGCCACGGAGCGTGCCGATAGGCACCGGTATGACGCCTCGCCGCCGCCTTGCCATCGTCGCCGCCGTGGGCGTTGCCCTCGGCCTGACCGGGTTGACGCCGTGGCCGGCCACGGCGTCAACCCAGGGGCGGGGCGTCCCGCCCGAGGACCCGGGCCGGGGGATGGTCTGGGCCGGGCTCGTCCCCGGCTCAGCGGCCAACCGGTGCGCGGGCGGGTTCGAGATCCGGGGCCGGGCAGGCGGGGTGCTGGGCTGCACCCACGGCCCCGACCCCGCGCCGGGCGGCGTCGACGTCCGCCGTGGCCGCCCGACCGACGAGCTGATCGGCGACACCGCGGGCCTGCCTGCTCCCGCGCCCGGCCCCGGCACCAACGGGAATGGGCTGGCGTGCGTGGGAGACGGCACGTCCGGCTACCGGGTGGAGGCCATCTACGCCGTCCCCGGGTCGTCGGCCGACCGCTACGACTCGATCGCCCCGCTGATCCGGTCCAGCTACGCGCCCTATGTCGAGTGGCAGTTCCGGACGACGGCGGCCGAGCAGGCGGGCGAGGTGCACGTGCCGTTTGTCATGGACGCGGGCTGCACGCTCGTGGTCCGCAAAGCGGTCCTGTCGGCGGCAGGGGATGACTCGTTCTCCAACACGATCAACGAGCTCAAGGCCATGGGCTACAACCGGGCCGACCGCCGCTACATGGTGTGGATGGACTCGAATGTGCTGTGCGGCATCGGCCAGATCTACCGCGACAGCCGGCCCGGGCAGGCGAACGCCAACAACGGGTACTACACCGCCTTCGGCCGTTCGGACGCCGGCTGCTGGGGCTACGCCGAGGCCCACGAACTGATGCACAACCTCGGCGGCGTGCAGCCCGACGCCCCCCACGCCACGCCCAACTTCCACTGCTGGGACGAGAACGACGCGATGTGTTATGACGACGACGGCTCGGGCCCGGTCGTGATGCAGTCGGTGTGCTCGGGACGGGACGGCCGCCTCTTCGACTGCAACCACGACGACTACTTCCACGCCGGCACCCCGCCGGCGGGCACGTGGCTGTCCACCCACTGGAACACCTACGACAGCCGGTTCCTGTCCAAGGCACCCCTGGGGCCGCCGGGGAACCTGGCGCCGACCGTCGACGCCGGGCCGAACCGCTCGGTGGCACTCGGCGCCGCCGCCTCGCTGGACGGGACGGTGTCCGACGACGGGCTGCCCGCAGGCTCGACGGTCACGGTGGCGTGGGCCAAGTCGGCCGGGCCGGGGACGGTGACCTTCGGGAACGGGGCCGCCGTCGACACGACCGCCACGTTCTCGGCGGCGGGGACCTACACCCTGTCGCTGACCGCCTCGGACTCGGCGCTGTCGGCCAGCGACACGATGACGGTGACCGTCACCGACCCGAACGTGACGGTCACCGACACGTTCACGGGCTCGTTCAACAAGAACCGCAAGTCGATCACCCACACGTTCTCGTCCGGCCCCGGGACGATCACCGTGACGGTGGCCGGTCCCTCGAACCGGACGATGACGGCCCAAGTCTACGCCCCCGACGGCACCCTGCTGGGCCAGCGGTCGGGAACCGGGACCCAGACGCTGACGGTCACGGGTGGGGCGAGCGGCTCCTACCGCCTGGTGCTGTCGGGGACGCAGGGGTCCTACATCGCCACCGTGCGGCACCCGGCCTGACCGCAACGTCGATCTCCTGTGGTCGTCGTTGCGACCACAGGCATCGTCCGCTCAGCTACGAGCGGCGGGCCAGGTAGTCGACCATCTCGAAGAACGCCGCCACCGGGCCGGTCTCGCTGTCCGGGGACTGGTCGAGGAGGTCGACGGCGATGGTCATGTCCAGCTGGGGGGCATAGACCAGGACAGCCGTCGCCCCGAAGTACCCCGTGGCGAAGAAACGGGGGATGCCGTCGTCGTCGACCCGGCACGGGCAGAGGCCGAACGTGCCCGGCCCGAAGCCGGTGAACGGGTCGACGGCCGTCATGCGCTGGTAGGCCTCCTCGGACAGGCCCTTGTGGTCTCGCAGGATACCGATGCCGGCGGTGAGGAGGTCGCGGAGGCTGGTCTCGATCCCGGCCGTCCCGCCCCGGGGCTCGCCGGCGATGGGCAGCCGGTGGGTGGTGTCGCGCAGGCCCAGCGGCGTGAAGAGGTCGTCGCGGAAGATGTCGGCGAGCGGCTTGCCGTGGATGTCCTCCAGCAGCAGGCCGAGGATCAGGTAGTTGGTGCTCGAGTAGTTGTACTCCCAGCCCGGCGGCGCCAGCCGGGGTTGGGCCAGGCTGGCCTCGATGGCGACGAAGGGCGAGTCGACCCGCGCCCAGTTGTCGATGTACTCGGGCGTGTCGCGGTAGGCGAGGAGGCCGCTGGTGTGGTCGAGGAGCTGGGTGACGGTGATGCCCTCGTCGTAGGGGAAGTCGGGCAGCTGGCGGAGGTAGGGCAGCGGGGCGTCCAGCTCGATGAGGCCGGCGTCGGTCGCCTGGTGGACGAGCGTGGCCGTGTACAGCTTGGTCAGCGACGCCAGGTCGAGGCGGTCGTTCAACGTCACTCGCGTGCGGGTGTCCCCACGGGCCCCGGTGGCGGCTGTCCAGCGGATGTCTTCGCCGATGGCGACGCCCATGAGGGCGCCCTTCACGCCCGTGCGCTCGACCCAGTCCTTGGCCAGTTGGTCGAGCCCGGCGACGAGCCTGTCCTTGGCCTCGGTGGACCCCAGCTGGGCATGCGATTCGTCTGTCTGGAACACCGGAGGGGGCGGCGGCTTCGACGGGATGGGCGGCCGGCGGGCCGCCTTGGGCGCCGCACCCGCCTCGGGCGTGGCCGCCTGGCGGCTGGCCGAGGAGGCCTGGCGGCTGGCCGAGGAGGCCAGGAGGCCCGTGGTCAACAGGACGACGACCGCCACCGCGAGCCGACGGTGGAGCGCGAACGAGCCAGGCGCGGGAAGCCTGGTCGACACCGGCGCCGGCGCCGGGACCCGGCCCTGGGGCGGCACGGTCTTCTGGCGGCGGCCGGCGGCGGCGTCTTCGACCCACCCGAACAGGCGCGTCGCCACGAGGATGCCGATGGCCGTGAGCAGGACAAGACCGATGGCGTGGGCCACCGGTTCCTCGATCCGGCGGGCCTCCAGGATGTTCACGGCGACGATGATCGCCGCCGTGTGCCACAGGTAGATCGTGAGCGAACGGCGGCCGATGGCCCGCACGCACGCACCGATCAGGGGACGGCTCCCGAGCCGGGCCAGCGCCTCCTGCACGGCGAGGGCGGCCGCCAGCCAGGCCGTCCCCACGAACAGGTGCATGGGGTGGGAGTTGTTGACCACGCCGAGGGGGACGGGCTGGGTGAGCCGCCACGCCGCGGCTGCGCCGGCGGCCACGAGCGCCAGGGCGAGCCAGCCCCGCCTCGACACGGACCGGAACCCGCCGTCGCGGTGCACGAACCCGGCGAGGAAGAAGACCGAGTACAGGGCGACGTCGCCGATCGCCCATGTGGTCGAATGACCCAGGTCGAACAGGTCCCGGGTGCGGGACAGCACGTCGAGGGCGAACACGGCGATGAGCGGTATGCCGAGGGCCAGCACCCGGCTGGCCCGCACGGCCCGGAGCAGGAGGGGCGAGAGCAGGAACAGCCACACAAGCGTGCGCAGGTACCAGAGATGGGAGCTGAGCCAGCCCGCCTCCCACGCCGTGCCCTTGGGGTCGGTGAGGGGGAAGACCCAGGCGAGGGCCTGGTGGAGCGGCAGCGCGTCGTTCTGCCAGAAGGCAACCAGCGCCATCAGCGCCCAGGCGACCAAGCCGAACACCCACAGCGGGATCAGCAGGCGCCGGAACCGGTCGACGAGCACGGTGATGGCCCGGCGCCGCTGGAAGGACTTGGCCAGGAGGCTGCCCGACACGAAGAACATGGCGGGCATGGCGGCCACGAAGTAGGTGATGGCGGCCACGCCGAAGGCGTGCCAAGCGATGACCCGGATGATGGCGATGGCCCGGACGACGTCGAGGAAGACCTCCCGCCCGCCTGCGGCCGCGCCCGCGCGCGCACCCGCGCCCGACGAGCCCGACCTCGCAGCCGGCGCCGCCTTCGTGAGCCGCCCAGGAGCAATGGCTTCGGAGGGCGCCTTGACTCCTCTCATCCGTACCCGACTGCTGCTGCAAGGGTACTGCGGCGGCGACGGGCTGCGGTCTCGCCTCGTCGATTCGACCCACGTTGAAGCTGCTCCAATTTTGCGAATAGGTGCAGATGTGATTGTCTGGTGGACCGATGGGGGGGAAGTACCGGTGGGGGCGGGCCTGCGCGCTTGCGGGCCCTGCACTGCTTGCGGCCTGCGTGAGCCACGGCGTGGCCGCCCGCCCGGCACCCGCGCCGCTCCCTGCGCTCGAGCTGCGGGAGACCGCCATCGCCGCTGAGCCGCTGCCGGCGCCGCCCACGACCGAGGTGGCTGAGGCGCCTGCGCCTGCGCCGGCTCCCGCCGTTCCCGAGGTTGAGCGCCTGGCGCCCGGCACCTACCAGCACGAGATCAACATGGAGGGCCAGGTCCGGAAGTGGACAACGGTCGTCCCGCCCGGCGTCGATGCCGCCGCCCCGAACGCGCTGGTGGTCGTCCTCCACGGCGTGGGGGGCCGGGGGGTGGACATGCGGTCGTTCGGCTTCGATCCGCTGGCCGCCTCCCCCCGAGTCGTGATGGCCTATCCCGACGCGCTCGGTGGGGCGTGGAACGACGGCCGGCCGGGTGCCGACCCCATGATTCCGGGCGTCGCCATCGACGACGTGCGCTTCCTGCGGCTGATGATCGAGGCCACGGCGGTGCGCACGGGCACCGCCCCCGGCCGGGTCGCGGTGGTGGGTTTCTCGAACGGGGCGGTCATGGCCGGCCGGGTGGCGTGCGAACTGGCCGACACCATCGCCGCCGTCGCCCTCGTCGCCGGTTCGGGGTGGCAGGGGTTCGAGCAGTCGTGCCGTCCGGCCAAGCCCGTGGCGGTGATGACGGTGGCCGGTTCATCCGACCCGATCGTCCCCTACACGGGCGGCAAGGTCGCCGACTGGGGGGCAAAGAAGCGGGGCTTCGTCGCCCCCGTCGAGGACTTCTTCCGGTTCTGGGTGCGGGAGAACGGCTGCGCCACGACCGACACGTCGGGTGGGACCACGCCGGTCAGCGAGTCGAAGGGCGTCGACTGCCGCACCGGCTCGTCGGTCGTCCGCTACCGGGTGAACAGCGGCGGCCACGAGTGGTTCCGGGCTCCGGTGCTGGACACGACCAACACGGTGTGGTCGTTCCTTTCGGCCCGGTTCGTCCTCCCCCGCTGAACCGACCGGCCTGGCGACCGGGGTCGCAACTAGC
>Ga0187892_10010921_pt1 | contig 11314 bp, 12 predicted proteins | sample MA1701073metaG_FD_139345 | JGI IMG/M metagenome (GOLD analysis project Ga0187892, IMG submission 139345) | Bio-ooze microbial communities from a basaltic lava cave in the Kipuka Kanohina Cave System on the Island of Hawaii, USA - MA170107-3 metaG ... | reverse complement strand
GCATCTTCTTGGGCACCGACATATCGCCGGCGCCCAACTCGCGCAGGTTCTGCTCCATATTGGCGAACATCTGATCGAAGGCGGCTTGAGCCAATGCCTTGCCGTCGGTGCGCACCGCTTTGAGTCGCGGCAAGTAAAGGCTGGCGTGGAGGACGATCAAGTCGAAGCGGCCGTCGAGCGTGTCGGGCACGTCGAGCGACTCATAGAACTGCGGGCGACGGGCCTGCTCAACCAGGGCGTTGTAGATCCATGCGCCACGCCTCGACCTGTCGCGCCCGCGGGAGAAGAGAGAAATGAGTGTCCGCACGGGTTTCCAGGCTTTCCGGGAGGGGCGGGCTCGCTTCCCTTGAAATTATGCCAGCGCGGCGGTAGGTCAACAGCGGTGAACCGCCCCCTTATTTCATTGGGAGTAATCCAATGGCGTCGCGTCTATTGCTGACCGGCTCAGCCCTTGTCATCGCTGGTCTTGCCGCCTGCGCTCCGATCCGCGATGTGCGCGGCTACATCCCGGACGAGGAGAAAGTCGGCCAGGTCAAAGTGGGGCAAGACACGCGCGACAGCGTGCAGGAGAAGCTGGGCACGCCGTCAAGCACGGCCGCGTTCGGTGACCCCACTTGGTACTACATCTCAACCGAGCAAGAGCGTTACGCGTTCTTCAAGCCCGACGTGACCAAGCGAACGATTCTCGCGGTGCAGTTCAGCGACGACGGCAAAGTCGCGGACGTGCGCAACTACGGGATCGAGGACGGCAAAGTCATCTCACTTGTCGATCGCGAGACACCGAGCCGCGGCAGGGAGATGTCGTTCCTCCAGCAGCTGTTTGGAAACATGGGCGCCCTGCCGCCCTCCGCCCCCGGCGCGAACCAAGGCCCGACGCGGCCCGGTGGAGACGGGCGATAGAGCTTGGGTTTTGGGGATAAGCTCGGCGTCGATCTCACGAATCCGCAGTCCCTAAAACCCAGCCACCGTTCCCTATAAGTGCGCGAGCGCTGCAAGCAGCAGCAACGCGATGATGTTGGTTATCTTGATCATCGGATTGATGGCGGGGCCGGCGGTGTCCTTGTAAGGATCGCCGACCGTGTCGCCGGTCACCGCCGCCTTGTGCGCTTCGGAGCCTTTGCCTCCGAAGTGGCCGTCCTCGATGTACTTCTTCGCGTTGTCCCAGGCGCCGCCGCCTGAGGTCATCGAGATGGCGACGAAGAGGCCGGTCAAGATCACGCCCATCAGCATCGCGCCGACGGCGGAAAGCGCCGCACCTTTGCCCGCAATCAGCATCACGACTAAGAACAACACGATCGGTGAGAGCACCGGCAGAAGCGAAGGCACCACCATCTCGCGGATCGCAGCGCGCGTCAGCATGTCGACGGCGCGCCCGTAGTCGGGCTTGTCCTTGCCCTGCATGATGCCGGGCTTTTCCTTGAACTGACGGCGCACTTCCTCAACGACGGAGCTTGCGGCGCGGCCGACGGCAGTCATGCCGAGCGCGCCGAACAGATAGGGCAGCAAGCCGCCGAGAAAGAGACCGACGACAACCCAAGGATTGGCGAGGCTGAAACTGATCGGTATGCGCTGACCGTTCTCCATGAAGAACTTGTACTGATCGACATGCACCATGAAGTAGCGCAGGTCTTCCGTGTAGGCGGCAAACAGAACCAGCGCGCCCAGACCCGCCGAGCCGATGGCGTAACCCTTAGTGACGGCCTTGGTCGTGTTGCCGACGGCGTCGAGCGCGTCGGTGGTCTTGCGCACTTCCTTGTCGAGTCCCGACATCTGCGCGATGCCGCCGGCATTGTCGGTCACCGGACCGAAAGCGTCGAGCGCCACGATCATGCCGGCAAGAGCGAGCATCGTCGTGGTCGCGATGGCGATGCCGAACAGGCCCGCCAGCGTGTAGGTCACGATGATGCCCCAGACGATCACAAGCGCGGGTAAGGCAGTCGATTCCATGGAGACGGCCAGGCCCTGGATGACGTTGGTGCCGTGGCCGGTTACCGATGCCTTGGCGATCTCGCGCACCGGCCGGTAGCCGGTGCCTGTGTAATACTCGGTGATCCAGACGATGAGCCCGGTCACGGCCAGGCCCGCGATGCCGCATAGGAACAACGTAAGGCCGTTGAAGCTGAGATTGCCCGCCGTCAAATTGCGCTCAAAACCGACGAAGAGGCCAGTGACCACACCGATGAGAATAAGTGAGAGCACGGCGGAGGCGACGAGCCCCTTGTAGAGCGCGCCCATGATGTTCTTGGACTGCCCGAGGCGCACGAAGAACGTCGATATGATCGAGGCGATGATGCAGACACCCGCGACAAGCAACGGATAGGTCATCATCAACGGCTTGTCGGCACCGGCAAAGTAGATCGAGGCGAGCACCATCGTGGCGCCGATGGTCACCACATAGGTCTCGAACAGGTCGGCCGCCATGCCCGCACAATCACCGACGTTGTCGCCGACGTTGTCCGCAATCGTCGCTGGGTTGCGGGGATCGTCCTCGGGAATGCCCGCTTCGACCTTACCGACCATGTCGCCGCCGACGTCGGCGCCCTTGGTAAAAATGCCGCCGCCAAGACGGGCGAAAATCGAGATGATCGAGGCGCCGAGGGCGAGCGCAACGAGCGCCTCCATGACGGTACGGCTCTGCACCGGGTCGTTGACGTCGTAACCGACCGGCCCGGTCAAAAGGCCGTAGTAGCCGGCGATGGCGAGGAGGGCGAGGCCCACGACCAGCATGCCGGTCGAAGCGCCCGACTTGAAGGCGATCGAAAGACCTTGAGCCAGACCTTTGCGCGATGCCTCGGCGGTGCGCACGTTGGCGCGAACGGAGACGTTCATGCCGATGAAGCCGGCGGCACCGGAGAGGACTGCGCCGATGACAAAGCCGACCGGGACGATGAAGCTCCAGAATGCGAAGGCGAGCACCAACGCGACAACTACGGCCGCGATCGCGATCGTCGTGTACTGACGCCGCAAATAGGCGGAGGCCCCCTCCTGGATCGCGGCGGCAATCTCCTGCATGCGCGCGTTACCGGCGGGGGCGGCCAACACCGAGCGGATCGCCCATCCGCCGTACAAGAGCGCGGCCAGCGCGCATGCCAAAACGATCCAAAGTGCCGTCGCCGTATCCATTGAAATCGTCGCCTTATGTCTGAAGTTGGCCCGAGCCTTGGAGGGACTTCAGGCTCGGGATTGGCCGGAGGGTCGCACCGGCCGAAGCGGCGGATACCGGCCAAAAAGAGGCCGGAACATGCCAAAGGGTCAGGATGGTTGCAATACGCGAAGGCCTGGGATGTGGCGGGAAATTCGAGCGAGCGCAGCGACGCTTTGTCCGGATGCGGACGGTCTTAATGCGTCAATTGGTACGCGCCGCGTTTCTGAAAGTGATGCCAGTGACGATGTTGGCGCCAACCACCTTCTCACATACCGCCAGCAAACGGGCGATCAAGCCCTTCTCGTCGACGATCGAAGGATCGTTCTCGTGCGCGATCGACGGCCCATGAACCTCGCGCAAGAACGCGTCTTGCAGGTATGGAATTTTGTCGAGCAGCGCCGACTTGTGGGAGTCGTCGACGAGCTGCAACGTGACGCCAAGATAGACGTAGTGGTCCATCTCACCGTTCACGACGACGGGCGCAACCAGGATGGGCATCTCGATCGACGGCGTGCGCGGCGTGGCGAATGCCGTGCCCTGTTCGGATTCGGCCGTCGGCGCCTTGGTCTTGGACCCGCCCGACGCCCAAGCCGGGCCGGCGAACAAGATCGCGATCAGCGCCAGCGCGGATAGTAAGCGCACGCGTTACACCAACTTTGCCTGCGTGCCTTTCGCAGCGTCCGCGTCGCGCTGCGCCTTGGAGCCGAGGACGACGATCAACAATATCAACGCGATCAAGAACCGCATATCGGGCACTCCCCACTCAACCCGATAGACAGAATGCGCCTTGACGCATTAATAAGCCGTAAAGCGTTAATTCATTACCAATTCAGAAATGGACGAAGCCGGTTCGCGCGATCGCCAGCGCCGTGCCGTCCGCCCGCACCGCCGTCACGCCCCTGCCCTTTGCGACCGCACCGATGCGCGTGAGCCTGGTCTTCGCCTGAGCCGCGCGCCCCGCCAAGCGCGCCCGCGCGGAGGCGGGGGCCGCAATCGCAAGCTCGTAGTCGTCACCGCCGGTCAGCAGGTCAGCAAGAGCCACGCGCTTTCGGTCGACAGCCGCCCTGGCGGCCGGCGACAAGGGAACCGCTTCCACCTCGATTTGGATCGCGACGCGCGAGGCGTCGCTCATATGCCCGAAATCGGCGATCAGCCCGTCTGAGATGTCCAGACACGCACTGGCCAATCCCACCAGGGACGGCCCCAAAGGCGCGCGCGGTTCCGGCACCCGGTAGCGCGCAACGAGCGCAGCCCGCTCTTTGTCTCCCAGGCCAAGGCCGTCTCCTCTTAAGATCTTCAGGCCGCAGTAAGCGTCCCCGATCGTGCCCGTGACCCATACGTCGTCACCCGCCTTGGCGCCGGCGCGCGCAAGCATCTTTCCCGCCGCCAATTCGCCGAGCGCCGTCACACTTAAGAACAGTGGTCCTGGCGTTGCCACCGTGTCGCCGCCGATGAGCGCAAGGCCAAAAAGCGTTTGGTCGCGCTTGAGGCCGCGCACGAATGCCTTCAGCCAGGTCTCATCGACGGTGTGCGTAAAGGCTGCGGTCATCAAATAGGCGCGCGGAGTAGCTCCCTTTGCCGCAAGATCGGAGAGATTAACGCGCAGCGCCTTCTGCGCGACCGTGTCGGGCGGATCATCGGGCAGGAAGTGCACGCCAGCGACGATCGCATCGGTCGTGACGACGAGATCATGTCCCGCCTTCGGTCTGAACAATGCCGCATCGTCGGTGAGGCCAAAGGCGCCGGGCTCAGCCCGCGCGAGCGGCGCAAAATACTTTGCGATGAGCTCGAACTCGCCCGGCCGCTTTGACGCGCGCGTCATGCTTCGAGCCGAAGCTCGCGCGACATACGGGCAAGCACGCCGCCCAAGAACGCCGTCTCATCGCCCTTTCCGAAGAAGGCGGTCGCGACGTGCATGTATTCATGCACGATCACAGGCATGGGCACCGCTAGAAAGGCGATCATCTCGAACACGGCGGCGCGAAGGATTGCCCGCATGGTGGGATCTATGCGGTCGAAAGACCATTCCTTGACCAAGTGAACGGCAATGGTCCGATCGATTTCATCTTGGCGCTCAACAACGCCGCGGATGATTCCCGCGAAGTATTTCTTGTCGGCTTCGACATATTGCGTGCCGTCGATTTCCCGGCCCAGGCGGTGTTCGATGAACTCATTCAGCGCCGTCTCAGAATCCTGGCCCGAGAGCTCCATTTGATAGAGGGCCTGAACCACCGCGAGGCGCGAAGCGCTGCGCGACTTGTCCTGCGTGCGACGTTTGGAACGACGGGTCTCGGCGCGGGTCATTTCTTGCCCAGCTCGAACTGGCGCCTCAGCGCAATCATGGCGAGGGCAGCCTTCGCCGCGTTGCCGCCTTTGTCCTCGACATGGTCGGCGTTGACCCGCGCCCAAGCCTGATCCTCGTTCTCGACGGTAAGGATGCCATTGCCGATGGCGAGGCGCTGATGCACGGTCAGATCCATGAGTCCGCGCGCGGACTCGCCCGCCACCGTGTCGTAGTGCGTGGTCTCCCCGCGCATGACGCAGCCGAGCGCAATGTAGCCGTCGTAGGCGCGGCCGGCGGCGTGGCTCGCGGCGCTGGCCATAGCGATTGCTCCTGGAATCTCCAGAGCGCCGGGAACCGTAATCGTGTCGAACTCGGCGCCTGCGGCCTTGAGCGCGGCGGCGGCGCCAGCGAGCAATGCGTCAGAGATGCCTGGATAGAAACGAGCCTCAACGATCAAGAGCCGCATCGCCGCCTCATTTCCTATATGCAGTGCCGGCCACGCGCGTCCCTGCCACGCGCAGGCCGTAGCCTTCCAAGCCGACGATCGGTTTGCTCGCCGAGTTGGTCAGCAGGATCATATCGCGCACACCGAGGTCGAGGAGAATCTGCGCGCCGACGCCATATTCCTTGAGGCGGCGCGGCGCCTCAGGTTGGGCCCGCAACAGTAGGTCGGAGATGTAGGTCGTACGAGGGCTGCGCAACAAGACAACGACGCCGCGGCCCTCGCGGCCAATGAGCTCCATCGACCGCGCCAGCACGTCATCCTTGCCGCCTTGCACCGCGAGCAGATCGTCGAGAAGGTTCACCGCGTGCATGCGCACGAGAACGGGGCCGGGTGCCGCGATATCGCCCTTCACCAACGCGATGTGCTCGGCATATTCGAGCGTGTTGATGTAGAGCAGCATCTTGAAGCGGCCGCCGAGATGGCTGGCGATCTCCGTCTCGAACGAGCGCGTGATGAAGTGATCGTGACGCCGGCGGTGGGCAATAAGGTCGGCGATGGTGCCGACTTTCATGCCGTGCAGCTGGGCGAACTTCACGAGATCGGGGAGACGCGCCATCGTGCCGTCGTCGTTCATGACCTCGCAGATCACACCCGCTGGATAAAGGCCGGCCAAGCGCGGGATGTCGACGGCGGCCTCGGTATGGCCGGCGCGCACAAGAACGCCGCCGCGTCGGGCGACGAGCGGGAACACGTGGCCGGGCGTAACTATGTCGTTGGGGCCCTTGGTCGGATCGATGGCGACGGCAACCGTGCGGGCCCGATCGTGCGCCGAGATGCCGGTCGTGACGCCCTCCTTGGCTTCGATTGAAACCGTGAAAGCCGTTTTGTGCGGTGTTCCGTTCTCGCGCGACATCATCGGCAAGTTGAGGGCTTGGGCACGTTCTTGCGTCAGGGCGAGACAGATGAGCCCGCGTGCGTGCTTGGCCATGAAGTTTATGGCATCCGGCGTGGCCATCTGCGCAGGAATAATGACGTCGCCTTCGTTCTCGCGATCCTCGGCATCGACGAGAATGAACATGCGCCCGTTGCGCGCGTCCTCGATGATCTCCTCGGGCGCGGAAATGAAATCGTGGAATTCGCCGCGGCTCATGCAAACTCCTTGAGCCGCGCAAGATAGCGCGCGAGCATGTCGATCTCGATATTGACCTTGTCGCCGACCTTGAGCGCGCCCCAAGTCGTTACTTTCGACGTATGGGGGATGATGTTGACGCCGAAAGTGATGCCGTCCACGTCGTTGACGGTGAGCGAGATACCGTCAAGGGCGATCGATCCCTTGGGTGCGATATATTTGGCAAGCTGCTTCGGCGTGCGGATATTCACGCGCGTCGAGTCGCCCTCGGGCGCGAGGGACACGATCTCCCCGATGCCGTCGACGTGACCGCTGACGATGTGGCCGCCGATTTCCTCACCCACTTTGAGCGGGCGCTCGAGGTTGACGCGTGAGCCGGGGACCCACGCGCCCAACGTCGATTTGGACATGGTCTCGCCCGACGCCTCGACGGAGAACCACGCCTCACCCTCGCGCCCGCCCTTCGCGATCACCGTGAGACACGGGCCCGAGCAGGCGATCGAGGCGCCGATGGCAATCGTTGCCGGGTCGTAGGCGGTCGCGATCTTGATCGTCGTATCGCCGCGCTTGGCGATCAGCTGAACGGTGCCGACGTCGGTGATGATGCCTGTGAACATGGCCGCAGTATTAGGTCGCGGCGCGGTAAGTTTCCAGCACGTCGTCGCCAAGGGTGATCGTCTCTTCGCGCGTGAAGCGGGCGATATCCTTAAGCGCGGCGAAACCGAGCGACGCTACGGCCCCCAATCCTTCGCCCATCAGCGACGGGGCGCGATACCACAACAACCGATCGACGAGCTTTTTTTTCAGGAGTGAGGTTGAAAGCGCTGCACCGCCTTCGACCAGGATGCGCGTGACGCCCTCGGCCGCCAGCGCCTTCAGCGCCGCTGAAATGTCGAGGCGCTGCTGTGCTGAGATCGGCATTAACTTCGCGCCTGCTGCATGAAGCGCAGCAACTCGTTCCGGACTTGCAACCTTCGACGTCAAGAGCCAAAGCGGCTTGGTCCTCGCGCCCGCCACGAGCTTTGATGAGACGGGCAGTCGGGCATTCGAGTCTGCGACGAGACGCACCAGGCGGGTGGCGTCGACCCCCGGAAGTCGGCAGGTCAGCTCCGGATCGTCGGTCAAGGCCGTGCCAATACCGATCATCACTGCGTCGTGGCGCGCGCGCATCAGGTGCGCGTGGGCGCGCGCGCGTTCACCAGTGATCCAGCGGCTTTCACCACCGAGCATGGCGATCTTTCCGTCAAGCGTCGTCGCGAGCTTCAGCGTGACCAGCGGACGGCCGGCCGCAATGCGGGAAAAGAAGCCCTCATTCAGCGCATGCGCGCGATCCCTGAGCACCTCCGTGCGCAGGGCAACTCCAGCCCCCTTCAACATCGCATGTCCACGACCCGATACCCTAAGGTCCGGGTCTTCGTGCGCGGTCACGACACGGGCGAGGCCTGCGTCTATTAGCGCTTGAGAGCAGGGTCCTGTTTTTCCGTGATGCGAACATGGCTCCAGCGAAACGAAGGCCGTCGCACCACGTGCCTTTGCGCCTGCCTGGCGCAGTGCTTCAGCTTCGGCGTGTGGCCGTCCGCCCGGCTGAGTCCAACCGCGCCCGACAAGGTGCTCGTCCTTGTCGACAATGACGCAACCGACGGCAGGATTCGGCCACACGTATCCGAGACCGCGCTCGGCCAGTGCGAGCGCCATTGCCATGTATCGTTCGTCGCTGTCCGTGGCGTGCTACCCGCTTTTGGCTTCGGGCTCGCTCAGCTGGCCGATGATGGTCTCGAAATCCTTCGCTTCGCGGAAGTTTCTATAGACCGACGCAAACCGTACATAGGCAACCGTGTCGAGATTGCCTAAGCCTTGCATCACGAGTTCACCGATGGTCGTAGAGGGAATCTCGGTCTCGCCCGAGCTTTCGAGGCGGCGAACGATGCCGTTGACCATCCGTTCGACACGCTCGGGCTCCACCGGCCGCTTGCGGATCGCGTGCTGAATCGAGCGCATGAGCTTGTCGCGGTCAAAGGGAGCGCGTCGTCCACTTTTCTTAATCACCACAAGATCGCGCAGCTGAACGCGCTCGAAGGTCGTGAAGCGCGCGCCGCAGGCCGGACATACACGGCGACGGCGGATCGCTGCATTGTCTTCAGTGGGACGACTATCTTTGACTTGCGTGTCGTCGTGCTGGCAGAAGGGACATCTCATTGCGCGTGTTTCGGTTCCCTACCCGGGCTTGTGGCTTGCTGGAGTCCAACCCACGAGCGAACACAAGCATTTGCGCACGCGCTGTTCAATCCCGCTAGTACTATTGGGTGAAAATCGCCGGTGAAATCGGCAGGACGGCTGGCTGTTCACCTTAATCGCGCGCCCAACACCTGAGAAGACTGGCAGAGCTTGGGCCCCTTCTACGAGCGCGCACGGTCGCGATCATCGTCTGGTCGCCTGCACCTGCAGCAGATGATTGGAAGATCCAAATGCACTTCAACGGGTGACTGTCACCACAGTACTTCAAGTGTGGAGTCGCTTCGTGATCCTGGTGTTCGATAAACCGTCAAGCGAGAAATTACTGGGGGCAATTCTCGGCTTGTCTTGAAAAACATGATCGCGACGCCCATAAGTCAGCGCGCGGTCATGAGATTCTCCAGGCAAGATCCAAACTCGTTTTCATTCAACTCAGGGTGTTTTCGATGTCAGACGCCAAAGACAATGGCAAATCGGCCGACCACTTGTTGCAGCTGGCGACCGGCATTGTCTCCTCATACGTGAGTCATAACCAAGTGCCGATGGCCGAGGTACCGGTCATTTTGAAGAGCGTTCACTCGGTCTTGAACGGATTGGCGACAGGGACAAGCAGCGAGACGGGCAACGCATCAAAACCGGCAGTTGCTGTCAAGAAATCGGTCGGCGACGACTTCATCATTTGCTTGGAAGACGGCAAGAAGCTGAAAATGCTGAAGCGGTATCTGCGGTCGAACTACAATATGTCGCCCGAGGAATACCGTGCGAAGTGGGGCCTGGCGCCCGACTACCCGATGGTGGCGCCTGCCTACGCCCGCCAGCGCTCAGAGTTCGCCAAAAAGATTGGACTGGGCCGTGTGCCGGCCAGCGCCGGGCGCGGGCGCCGCAAGAAGAGCGCGTGACAAAAGAGAGCGCGGCCTCGGCGGTGGGCTCAGATCCCGCCGCTTTTCCTTTTGAGGACATAATCGAGCTTTGCTCGCGCCAAGCGCTCAATATCCGCGTGGGCGGCCGCGGCCGGCGCGATGAACGAGACCTCGGTCCCCGAGGCTTCATCGACGGCCGTTACTTTCTGCGACGCGCCGATTGTCGTCAGCTCGAGGATGATCTTGCGTGCGGCTTCAGGCGGCACGTTTGATATTGAGCCGCGACCAGGCGTCATCGAGTGCGGCAATCAACGTGCGCATCTTGTCGTCGTCGTGAAACGGCGACGGCGTCAGGCGCAAACGTTCGGTCCCGCGCGGCACCGTCGGATAGTTGATCGGCTGAACGTAGATCGCATGCTCTTGCAGGAGTATGTCGGAAGCGTGCTTGCAACTGATGGGATCGCCGACCAGCAGTGGAACAATGTGGCTGGCAGACGGCATCACGGGTAGGCCAGCCTCACGCAACAACTCCTTCAACACGGCCGCGCGTTCCTGATGGCGGGTACGCTCTGCTTGACTTGTCTTGAGGTGGCGCACACTAGCAAGCGCGCCGGCGGCCAGTACCGGGGGGATCGACGTCGTGAAGATGAAGCCCGGCGCAAACGAACGCACCACGTCGACAAACTTCGCCGACGCCGCGATGTAGCCGCCCATTACACCGAAGGCCTTGGCGAGTGTGCCATTGATAACGTCGAGCTTGTCCATGACGCCGTCGCGCTCGGCCACGCCGCCGCCCCTGGCGCCGTAAAGGCCGACGGCATGGACCTCGTCCAAGTAGGTGAAAGCTCCGAAGCGTTTGGCAAGGCTGCAGATCGCGCCGATCGGCGAGATGTCGCCGTCCATGGAATAGACCGACTCGAACGCGATGACTTTGGCGGCGTGAGGATCGGCGCGCATCAACAGCTCTTCGAGATGTTTGACGTCGTTGTGTCGCCAAATCTGGCGTTGCGCCTTGCTGCGGCGCATGCCCTCGATCATCGAGGCGTGATTCAACTCATCGGAAAAGAAGATGCAGTTGGGCAGAACGTTGCCAAGCGTGGCCAGCGCCGCATCATTCGCTATGTATCCCGACGTAAAGAGAAGCGCCCCTTCCTTGCCATGAAGGTTGGCAAGCTCTCGCTCCAGCTCGACGTGATAGTGGGTCGTGCCGGATATGTTG
>Ga0187892_10010920_pt1 | contig 11316 bp, 12 predicted proteins | sample MA1701073metaG_FD_139345 | JGI IMG/M metagenome (GOLD analysis project Ga0187892, IMG submission 139345) | Bio-ooze microbial communities from a basaltic lava cave in the Kipuka Kanohina Cave System on the Island of Hawaii, USA - MA170107-3 metaG ... | reverse complement strand
GGTGGACAAACGCATTCCTTTTCGATTGCGGCTGCTAAAAAAGCTACTACCGGCGTCCGAGTTACCAATTATTCCACCTCAAATTTTTTCAAAAACCGGTATTTCCGGACAGACACTAATTAGAATTTTCGCTCAGCCCCAAGAATTTCTTCCAACGCCTGCGCCACTGGCGGCAAAGGTTGGACGGAGGTGAACCATTTGATTTTCAGCCAAAAATTCCAAATAACTTTCGAATGCAGCCGGCCTTCGGCATCCGGCAAGATCTCAAACCACTCGCCGTCTTGATTTTCATAAAATTCGATTGTAAAGCGCAACGGATCGACGATCCAATACTCTTTGACGCCGTATTCCGCATACAGCACGAACTTGCGACCACGATCAATCTTTCGGCTGCTTTTTGATATCACCTCGATGCAAAGATCGGGCGGCCCCTCGAGATATTTCTCGCCGATAATGCCCAGCCGGCTCTTGCGCACGAAAAAGACATCCGGCTCCGGGCCTTGATAATTTGAGAGCCGCACCGTCGTCGTGCCACCGTTAATCTCGCCGAGATCGAATTTTTGCACATACAAAGTCAACAGGGTGGAAAACCACATGCACGTTTTGCCATGTTGCGGCACCGCCGGCGAATCGCGAATGATTTTGCCGTCGAGCAAATCGGCTTTAACATTTTCTTCGACAATGTCGTAAAATTGGTCGAACGTGATCAAACCCGCCGTGGTGATCGCTTTGCGAGTTTGCGTTTTACGCGCTTTGGTGATGGAATAAGCCATAATTATTTTTCCCACAATGCGGCGGTTATTTTATGGAATATTTATCGCCAATGATTTCTTCCATCGCCTGTGTTACCGGCGGCAAAGCAGGAGAGGAGAACCACTCAGCTTTCAACCAAAAACCGGCCAGAACTTTTGAGTACAACCGGCCGTGCGTATCCGGCTTGATTTCGACCCACTCGCCGTCCTGATTTTCGTAAAACTCGATCGTATAACGCAGCGGGTCGACGATCCAATATTCTTTGACGCCGTATTCAGCGTACAGGACGAATTTCCGGCCGCGGTCGCGCTTGCGGCTGCTTTTGGAAATCACTTCGATGCAAAGATCGGGCGAGCCATCCACGTATTTTTCACCGACTATGTCCAGCCGGTTCTTACGCACAAAAAAGATATCCGGCTCCGGACCTTGATATTTCGACAGTCGAACGGTGGTCGTGCCGCCATTAATCTTTCCGAGATCGAATTTGTGGGCATAAACATTAAGCAGTGTGAAAAACCAAATATTCGTTTCACCGTGCCTTGGTACCGCTGGTGAATCACGAATGATTTTGCCGTCGAGCAAATCGGCTTTGACATTTTCTTCGACGATATCGTAGAATTGATCGAAAGTAATCAATCCCGCAGTTGTGACTGCTTTGCGCGATTGAGCTTTTCGCGACTTGGTAATCGAATATGCCATAGGTGAACCTCCCTTAATTCAGTTCAAGATACAAAATAAGCAAGAAAAATGCAAAGCAAAGTTTTTATGGGATTTTTATGGGAGGGAACGAATCTCCCGCCAAAATTCTCGCACCAATCTCGCCACCTCTTCCGGCTTTTCTTCTTGCGGAACGTGGCCGCAATTCGGCAGGACGGCCAATTTGGCGTTGGGAATATCGGCAGCGAAGCGATGCCCAAATTCCACCGGCGCCCACGAATCTTGCTCGCCCCAGATGATCAAAGCCGGTTGCTGGATTTGCGGCAGCGTTTTGTAGAGCGTATCCCGCGCCATCCGCGCACGGGCGAGAACGGTTTCACGATTGCCTTTTTTCAACAGACGATAATAATAATTGTCCACCACCGCCTCAGTCACCAAATCATCATCGTAAAAAATCTCTTGCAGGTTTTTGCGCACGATTGATTTCGCGCTGATGCCGGCCAGCATTTCGCCGAGCAGCGGCACGCGCAACAGCTTAAAAATCGCAGCGCTTTCGTGTGGATAACCGGCGGCATCGACGAGAATCAGCGTGCGAACGCGATGCGGATATTTCAGCGCCAGCCGCCAACTGATTTCGCCGCCGAACGAATTGCCCATCAAAACGGCGCTGTCGAGGCAAAGGGTTTGCATGAAATCATCGATGAACTCCACATACGCCTCGACCGTTGGCGTGGTGTTCATGGGTTGCGTGAGACCGAAGCCCGGCAGATCGATCGCGTCGACTTCAAAATCTTTTGCCAAACTATCCATGACCAGACGCCACGTGTAAGTGGAACTGCCGGTGCCGTGCAGCAGCAACAACACATCTCCTGATCCTTTGCGCCTAAAATGCGTGTTGAGGCCGTTGATTTCGATGAAGCGCGGATCATCTTCTGCCAGTCCCATTTCTTTAATTTCGTCAATGCTTAAAGAACGGGGACTGGCGGCATAGATGGCAAGGCCGAGCGCTATCATCGTGATGATCAGAATCGCAAAAAATTTTTTCATTCTCGCCTCACCGTTTCAAAGGCTCAATCAACAACTGTCAATCTTCGCGCGACGAAAAATTTTCCAGCGCGCAGATGCAAGAGATAAACTCCGGCTGCTAACCTTTGACCAGTATCAGTCGCGCCATCCCAAACAATATTATGCTGCCCTCGCTCGCGCGGCGCATTCAGCAACTCGCGCACGCGCTGGCCGAGCACGTTGAAAATTTCGATTTGCACTTGCTCGCGATGGGGAAGGCGAAAAGCGATTTGCGTCTGTGACGAGTGCGTTAAAGAAAACGGATTGGGATGCGCCAGCAAGGCGAACTCGTCCGGCGCGGCGCTCGGTTGCGCGACGTTGGTGGTTAATGGAGTGAGGCGAATCGTCGGCGAAATTTTGCCGTTGACCGTCGTCACCACGATCGAGGTGTCGGGGCGATAGCCGATCGCTTCGGTCGCAACGCGCACCGTGTCATTTTTGAACCAGGGAATATCAAATCTGCCGGCGGCGTTCGTGCGCGAGGTCGGATACTCGTCGAGAAAATAAACCATCGCGCCGGGCACGGGCGCGTTGGTTTTCGTATCCACCACTTGGCCGGCGATATTCGCAGGAGGGTGATCCGGAAATTCCATGATGTAAAGGCCGCTCTGCAGATCACTGGCGTAAATCAAATTTGAAAACGGATAAACGCCCCAGTTTGAAAAGTAGCCGCTGCACGGGGCGTTGCCGTTGAAATCATAAAACGCCACTTCCTGCGGCTTGGTGGGATCGGCTATATCGACGATGCGAACGCCTTCACAATAATAACTGATGTAGGCATACCGGCCGCGCACATACACATTGTGAATCGTCGAGGCCGGAGAAACGCCGACGCCAAATTCGGCCACTTGACTCAAGCGGCCGGGCGTGCGGGCATCCCAAATTTTCAAATTATGCCGTGTGCCGCCGACTTCGTCCGTCGTCAAAATGTATTGTTCGTCTTCCGTCGGCCAGGCGTTATGCGTTCCGGCTTGTGGATAGCGCACTTTGGCCAGCTCGCGCGGTTTGGCCGGATTCGAAATATCGTTGAACGACATCCCGCTTTGTCCATTGATCCACGCGGCGTACAAACGGTTGCGAATGACCGTTACATCGTGAATGCCCCAGGCCGGATCCAAAATATCCGACACCGGTTTCGGATTTTTTTTGTCGGTAATATCAAAGATGCGAACCCCGCGCGAGAAATAATCAGCGATGTACAGCATGTTGCCCGTAACAAAAAACGTGTGCGCGTTGAGGCCCGGCGCCGGTCGAAAATCGATGACCAGCTTCGGCTGGCGCGGATCGAGAATGTCGTACCATTCCATGCCGTTGCTGTACGACACGAAAAGATAGCGGCCGTGCACCTGCACATCTCTCACCGATCTCGCCACATAAATTGCCGCAAGCTGCACGGGGTTGTTTTTGTCGGCCAAATCGTAAATCCAAACAGAAGAATTGTTGCTGAACGCGCCGATAATCGCCAGATCGCCGCAGCCGGCGACTTCACTATACTGAATGCCCGGCGCAGCAGGGTTGAGATGCGCCACCAGCCTGAGTGTGGAGCTGGTGGGTTGCGATAACAAGTTATTGGCAGCCGTGAATAAAACAAAAACACAGGCAGCGAGGAAAGTCTTTTTCATCAGTGGGCTCCAAAAATCGTTTGAAAAATACCGCCTATCACATCACCGTTATCCGGCGGCTGGCGCTCAATTCTCCGGCGCGCAGCCGCAAAATATAAACTCCCGCTGTCACCGTATTGCCCGCATCATCCTTGCCGTTCCAAGAAAGCTGATATTCACCTGCTTCGCGCGAGGCATTGAGCAGCGCCCGCACGCGCTGGCCGAAAATGTTGAAAATTTCAAGCTGCACATGAGCGCGATGGGCCAGGCGAAAAGTTATCTGCGTCGGCGTCGAACGCGAAGCTAAAATCGGATTGGGATAATTCGGCAATAAAGCAAATTCATTTGGAATCTCTGCCGGTTGTTTCACCGTCGTGGTAAAACGTTTGAGACGAATCGTCAGCGTTGTTGGATTCGCGGCGCTGGTGATAACCGTCGTCGTGTCGGGACGATAATTCAGCGCTTCGGTGACGACTTTGACCGTGTCGTTTTTGAACCAGGGAATCTCGAACTCGCCGGCGGCGTTGGTTCGCGAGGTGGGATACTCATCACGAAAATAAACCACGGCGCCGGTCAGTGGCCTGCCGGATTCGGCGTCTACAACCTGGCCGGAAAAATTTGCCCGCGCGTGATCGGCAAACTCCAGCACGTACAGGCCGTTATTCATATCGCTGGCGTAAATCAAATTCGAAAACGGATACACGCCCCAATTCGACGCGTAACCTGAGCATGGTGTGTTGTTATTAAAATCATAAAATGCAACTTCACGCGGTTGGGTCGGATCATTGATATCGACGATGCGCAAACCCTCGCAGTAGTAGCTGATGTAAGCATAGCGCCCACGAACGTACACATTATGAATCGGCGAAGAGGAATTGGGAACTTCGAACTCAGCGACTTGGGTTAGCCGCCCCGGCGTGCGCGCGTCCCAAATCTTCAGGTTGTTTCTCGTGGGGGCAATTTCGTCCGTCGTCAAAATGAATTTTTCGTCTTCCGTCGGCCAGGCGTTATGCGTCGCCGCGTTGGGGTAACGTATTCGCGCCAGTTCCTTCGGCGTTGCCGGATTCGTCACGTCGGATATCAGCAAACCACCTTGCCCGGAAATCCAAGCGCTGTACAAACGCCGCCGGATAACCGTCATGTCGTGAATGCCCCAAGTCGGATCGACGAATTCGGCCAGCGGTTTGGGATTTTTTTTGTCGGTAATATCAAAACTGCGAATTTTCCAGGGGCTGCCGGCGATGTCGGCGACATAAAGCGCATTGCCGGCCACAAAAAAAGTGTGCGGATTGATCCCGGGATTGGGCACGAATCGCGTCACCAGTTTGGGCTGCGCCGGATCGAGAATGTCGTACCATTCCATCCGCCCGCTCAGCGCGATGAAAAGATAACGGCCATGCACTTGCACATCCCACACCCGCGTGTTGAGCGGAATCGCCGAGAGCAACACCGGCGAGGTTTTATTGGCAAGATCGTAAATCCACACGAATGAATTGTTCACTAAAAAACCGCCGAGAATGGCCAGATCGCCGGCGCCGGTGATCTCGCTATATTTCCAGCTCGGCGACGGCGGCAAGGGATCAACGTGAGCGGCAAGCTTGAGATTGGCGCTGTTTTGCGGCAGAAGTTGGTTTGGAAAAAATAAAATAGCAGGCAGGACACACAGGAACAGAAATTTCTTCATTCAATTTTCTCCGATTTGATCGAAGCGCGGCGGCTGAAACGATGGCCAAATTTACGTTTTTTGCGCTGGGCGGGAACGTTTGCCCGGCGTTGCGGCGACCGGGGAGGTTTCAGCTTTTACCGCCGCGGGCGACACGACAGCCGGCAGCTCCGCCGCTGTTTTTACCGGCGAAATTTCTACGACGGCCTCTGCTTCCTCAACCGCGTAGGCGGGCGGGCCAAAAATATAATATTTTGTAAAACCCCAGTAAAGAATACTGGCGGTGACCTTGGCAATGCTCACCAACGGCACAGCAACGATCATCCCGAGAATTCCGGCAAGATGGCCGCCGGCAAAAATCGAAATAATCACCGTCACCGGATGCAGCTCCACACTTTTTGAAACCACCGTTGGCTGCACGATCACGTCGTCGATGAGCTTGACGACGGCAAAGGCGACAATAATCGGCAGCACGGAAGCGAAACTGCCGGTTTCGATGATCGACACCACGATCGCCGCAATGCAACCAAGGATCGGGCCCAGAAATGGAATCAAATTACACATGCCGGCGAACGCGCCGATCAGCAGCGCATAAGGCAATTTCAACAGCGACAGCGCGACCATCGCCATAAGGCCGACGATGGCGGCGTCGAGCAACTGCCCGCGAATGAAACGTCCGAGCTGCAGCGTCGCTTTGTGAATCAGGCTCAGCGACATCTCGAAATAGCGGTTGGGAATCTGCGCGACAATCGTCTTTTTCAGCGTTCGGGCGTCCTTTAAAATAAAAAACGTCAAAAACGGAATGATGATCGCCTCGCCGATGGCCGAAAACGCTTCCACCGTCCGGCTCGCAAACGCCTCGCCGTACGCCACAGCCTTTTCCGCGGCCTCGTCAATAAAAGTAGACTGCGCCATGCCTGGAAACGCTGCACGTAATTTTGCGCGAACGCCTTCCACCAACTCTTCGCGATTGTCGATCTTCATGCCGGCCAGAATCTTTTTGATCTCATCCAACATATCCTGCCACACCAGTGAAATCGCCGAGGCGATGACCAGCATCAACGCCGCGAAAACGATAATGACGGCCCAGGTTCGAGACAGGCCGCGGTTCTCAATCGCGTCGACCAGCGGCGCCAACAGGTAGGCAAGAAAAATTGAAATGACAACCGGCGTCACCAAATCGCGCAGGAGAATGATCAACGTGATCGTGGCGGCTGCCAGCAAAATCGCAATGAAGACGCGCCGGACTTGGATGAAATGCCGGTCGGAAAATTGCACGTGATATTGGCGAGGAGATTTTTGCATAACTATAAATATAGCTCGCTGCAAGATGAGAAGCAAGGGCGGCCCAAAAAATAATTGCCTTGCTTTTCTCCCCAAAATTTTTTTAATTGAATTGGGTTAATTAAAATCGGTTAGAGTCATGATAAACGATAATGCCTTTTCCGCCGGCGGTCCTTCAACCGGCGGCCTGCTCGAAGAGGAGCGCAAAATCAGGGAACTGCGTTGTCTCGTCGATATCACCAGCATGGTCATCGCGCAGGGAAACATTTCCGTTCTGGAAGCCTGCACGCTGATTCGCCTGACGCGGCGGCACGTGCTCGAGTTGTTTCCGGATAAAGCCAATGTTTTTGAATTGGTCCATCGTCCCCGTTTTGCCCGAATCGTTCAAGAGCGCTTGAAAAAATCACCGGCCTGGTTGAATTGAGCCGGCGGTTGATCAGCCAACGCCGCCCATAAACCTCCCATCACGATGCGCGAAGATTTGACCACGCCGATTTCCGAATCCGGCAAAGCCCGTTTCCATCCTGCCTCTCCTGACCAATCGACCAAAACTTCTCATCAGTCCGGCCTGGCGAGTTTGCCGCGCCACGGTTATCTCGGGCTGGCGCTCATGCTCATCGGCGAAGTTTTGATGTTCGCCAAAATCGAGCCGGCCTACACCTGGTTCACGCCGATTCAGTGGTCAGGTTACATTCTTTTTCTCGACGCGCTGCTGATGCGCCGGCGCGGCGAGTCGTTTATTTTTCACCGCACCCGCGAATTTCTTTTCATGCTGATCGTCTCCGACGTCTGCTGGTTTTTATTCGAAGCCTATAACCTGCATCTGCGCAATTGGGAATATCACAACATGCCGGAGAATTTGATCCTGCGCGTGATCGGTTTGTGTTGGGCGTTTGCGACGATCTTTCCCGGCATTTTGATGACGAGTGAATTGATTGATACTGCCGGTGGATTTCAACGCGCGCGCTTCAAGCCGGTTAACGTGCCGAAATGGATTCACACACTTTTGCTCATCACCGGCGCGCTTTTCTGTTTCGTGCCTCTCCTCGTGCCGGCAGAAATTGCGAAATATCTTTTTGCTTTTGTCTGGGTTGGCTATGTTTTTTTGCTCGATCCGATCAATTATCGACTCGGCATGCCGTCCTTGCTCCGCGACTTGGAAGGAGGAAGCCTACAAAAACTTCTTTCATTATTTTTATCCGGCTTGATCTGCGGCGTTTTGTGGGAGTTTTGGAACTACTGGGCCAACGCCAAATGGGTGTATACCGTGCCGTATCTCAACCGTCCCCAAATTTTTGAGATGCCGTTGTACGGCTTTCTCGGCTTTTTGCCGTTTGCCGTGGAATGTTTTGTCATGTGGCAATTGGCCTTGTACTTTGTGAAACGTAAAACGTCATTTTAATGCGTAATGATAAAACGTAATTGTAAGATGCAATATGAATGAGAAAACCGAGAACATCGTCGTTTTGATGACTGCGGCCAACGAAGACGAAGGCGCACGATTGGCAAAAATTTTAGTGGAAGCCCGACTCGCAGCTTGCGTCTCGCTCGTCCCGCAGGCGCGCTCGTTCTTTTGGTGGGAAGGCAAAATCGACGAGCAGCACGAAACCATCCTGCTCGCCAAAACCCGCCGCGAAGCTTTACCGCAGCTCATCGAAACCGTGCAAAAAAATCACAGCTACTCCGTGCCGGAAATCATCGCGCTGCCAATCATCGCCGGCGCAGAGAATTATTTGAACTGGCTGGCAGCCGAAGTAAAAACGTAGGCTTCAAAAAGTTTTTCGTTGCAGTCTACGACCGTAGGTTCTCTTTTCGTTGCAAATTTAAAAATATTCATGGTTGCAGAAATCACCGTTCTCGGCTCCGGCACGCGGGTTTTGCTCCGCGAGCGCAGCATGTCCGGCTACGCGGTTGCGCGCCCGGACTTTTTTATTTTGCTGGATTGCGGCAATGGCGTCATCCGCCGCGCCCTCGAAGCGGAGCTGCCGATTTTGCGCCTCGATACCATTCTTTTTTCTCATTTGCATTTGGATCACATCGCTGATTTGCCCGCGCTGTTGTGGGCGCTTGACGGTGAGGGCCAACAACGCGCCGACCGGCCGCTGCGCCTTTTGGGGCCGCCCGGCTTCGCGAATTTTTACGCGCGTTTGAGCGATTTATATGGAAAATGGCTGGAACGCCTGCCGGTGCCGGTGCTCATTCACGAAGTCGAGCGCGAGCGGTTCACGCTCGGCCCGTGGCAAATCGAAACGCAGCCGATGTTTCACGGCCCGCCGGCAAACGGCTATCGCCTCGAGCTGGATGGAAAAATTTTGGCCTACACCGGCGACACCGGCCCGTGCGATGAAGTCGTAAAACTGGCGCAAAACGCCGATTGGCTGATCATCGAATGCTCGTTTCCGGATGGCCGGCCCACGCCGGCGCATTTAACGCCGGGCGAAGTTGGACGATTGGCGGCCAAAGCCGGATGCAAGCGCGTTCTGCTCACGCATTTTTATCCGGACTGTTTTGAGATCGATGTCGCCGCGCAGTGCCGAAAATTTTTCTCCGGCGAGATCAAACTCGCCGGCGATTTGCAGCGTCTCATATTATAATGAAAACCCTCGCACACAAAAGCCGCGCGGCGGCGAAAAAATATCTCTCCCGGAAAAACATTTTTCGGCTGGCCTTGATTTTTTCGGTCATTTTGCATCTGCTGGCCTATTTGCTGGTGGGAATTTTTACGATTCCCGTCACGGCGATTTCACAGCAAGCGGCGGCGAAAGAATATCCTCCGCCGATCGTTTTCACCCTGGCTGAAACGCCGGAATCCGCGCAGCGCGAAAAACCGCCTGAAAATGCCAGGCACTTTTCGGATAAAAACGCGGCAGCGCAAAACCCGAATGCCCCAAAAAATTTGCCGGTTGACCAACCGTTCGCGCTGGGCGCTTTGCGCGACGCGACAACCGCGACGCAGCCGCAAACCAATTCTTCAGAACAGGCGGAGAAAAACGAAGCGGTTGAAAAATCTGAGGAAAGGTTCCGGCCGAATGATGGGTCCAGCTCGAGTTTCCGCCGCGATTTTTTGACCGGCGGCCGGTCGACGACGCAACAACTTTTGGGCAATCCCGAAGCCGGTTACGACAACCAACAATCGCGTTCGCCGGAGATCGGCAGTTTTTCGCTGAACACCTATGAATGGGATTTTGCGCCGTACATGCTGTGGCTGAAAAAACAGGTGCAGCGCAACATTTATCCGCCGCCGGCGTTCACCCACATGGGCATCATCAGCGGCCGCACGGTTTTGCGTTTTCGCATCAACCGCGACGGAACGCTGCAAGGCATGGAACTGATCGGCTATCAAGGCCACAAAACGTTGATGGAAACCAGCGTGCGCGCCGTGCAGCTCTCCGCGCCGTTTCGAGCCTTGCCACATGATTTTCCCGAAGACTTTTTGGAAGTCACCGGCCAATTCGATTACATCGTCACACGCTAAACACGGAGGCTTATGCAAACCGTTTGGGATTTTCTCGCCAAAGGCGGCATCACGATGATACCGCTCGGCCTGTGTTCTCTCGTCGGCCTCGCCATCGTTCTTGAAAAATTCATCATGCTGCGGCGCCCGCGCATTCTGATTCCGGAAGTCGTCGCCGTCGTCGACAGCCTCGCCAAAGCCGACGACGTGCCGTTGGTGCTGTCGGTTTGCGCAAAGCACAACGGCCCGCTGCCGAATATCGTCAAAACCGCGCTGGAGAATCGCCATTTGCCGCGCGACGAGATGAAGGAGATCATCATCGATCAAGGCCGGCAGGAAATCCGCGACCTGGAACGCGGCCTGCCGGCGCTCGAAACCGTGGCGGCGATTTCGCCGCTGCTCGGTTTGCTCGGCACTGTCATCGGCATTTTTAGAATCTTTCAAGTCATCAGCCGCATGGGCGTCGGCCAGGCCTCGGCGCTCTCCGGCGGCATTTCCGAAGCGGTGATCACGACGATCACCGGATTGGCGATCGCCATTCCAACCGCCGTCGCGTACAATTATTTCACCAATCGCGCGGAGAATTTGATTCTGGATATCGAGAAGCACACCACGACGCTAATGCGGAAAATCAGCAGTTTTCAAACGAATGACCGTAACGACTCGGCTGTATTGACAACTCACGAAACACACGCAAGAATATAAAAAATGAATTTCCCACAGATTGAAGGATCCCGTGACATAATGCACAATTCCTTCCGTGGGTTAATTTTTAGAGATTTAAAGCTTGTTGATTCTCGTGAAACGGAATGTCTTGCCGTTTCTTCAAGGCCGCGGCT
>Ga0187892_10010919_pt1 | contig 11316 bp, 11 predicted proteins | sample MA1701073metaG_FD_139345 | JGI IMG/M metagenome (GOLD analysis project Ga0187892, IMG submission 139345) | Bio-ooze microbial communities from a basaltic lava cave in the Kipuka Kanohina Cave System on the Island of Hawaii, USA - MA170107-3 metaG ... | reverse complement strand
GGGAGCGCGGCGCGCGTGGTGCGGGCCGTGGCGCCCCGCGCGCGCATCGTCGGGGTCGAGATCGACGCGGCCGTGGTGCGCGCGGCGCGGCGCTGGTTCGACCTCGACGCGCTCGGCGTCGAGGTGGTGGTCGCCGACGCAGCCGCCTACCTCGCGCGCACCCGGCGCCGCTTCGACGCGGTGCTGGAGGATGTCTTCACGGGCGATGCGCGGCGGCTCCGGAAGCCGCCGGGCTTCCCGCTGCCTGCGCTCGACCACGTGAAGCGGATCCTCCGTCCGGGCGGGATCGCGGTGTGCAACACGCTCGACGAGTCCGCCGAGGTGCGGGGCGCATTGGCCGAGCGCTTCCGCCACCTTGCGCGCATCGAGATCGACGACTACGACAACCGCATCTTCGTGGCGAGCGACGGAAGGCTCTCGGCGCCAGCCCTGCGCGACGCGGTGGCGAAGGATCTCGTGTTCGCGCCGTCGCTCCGCGCGCTCTCGTTCCGGCGCGTCAGGCCGACGCGCTGAGCAGCGCGCGGATCTGGCGCACGCGGTACTCGGCCTCGATCGACTCGAAGCCCGCGAGCGCGGCACGCAGGTGGCGCTCGCGCGCGGCGGCGTCGCCTGCGGCCCCGGCGAGCCCGGCGCGCTCGAGCTCTGCGACGAGGCGCCAGTTCGGCGCGCGCGTGGCGTCGGCCAGCGCATCGACCTGCGCGAGCGCGTCGCGTGCGCGCGCGAAGGCCTCGCGCCCTCCCGCCGCGCGCTGCACGCGTGCGACAGCGAGCCAGGCGAACAGCTCGTAGCGCCGGGTCCCGCGCGCACGCGCGACCTCGACGGCTTCGTCGGCGACGCGCCGTGCGCGCGCGAGGTCACCCGCCACGACGCAAGCCTCAGCGAGCACCGCGAGATGCTGCGCTTCGGCCGTCAGGGAGAGGCGACGCTCGCGGGCAAGCCCCAGGCAGCGCTCGGCCACCTCGAGCGCCTCGCGCGAGCCGCTCTGCGCGAGCGCCATCGCGAGAGCGCTCGTGAACAGGCGATCGATGCGGCGCTGCCGATGCGCTCGGCGATCTCGAGACCCCGCCGGCAGCGCGGAAGTGCGCGCTCCGCGTCGCCGGCGATCACTTCGAGCAGGGCGGCCGTCATCTCCTCAAGGCCTTCGTACTCGAGGTGGCCTCGCTCGCGCGCGATCAAGCGCGCGTCCGGGTCGTTCGCGCGCCCACAGGCGGGACAGCCGCGCGCGAGGGGTTCCCCTCAGCCGGAGCAGAACACCGCGTCGGCGGGATTGGAGCGGCCGCACTTCGCGCACGAGGAGTGCGAGCTCAGTTTGTCTCCGCGAGGAAGTGCAGCACCGCCTCGTTCAGCTGCTGCGCGCACTCCGCCATCACCAGATGGGCGCCGTAGCTGAGCGTCATCAGATGGGCGTTCGGGATCTCGTCCGCGAGCTCGCGGTGGAGCTTCGGCGGCGTGAGCTGGTCGTGGCGGCCGCAGATCACGAGGGTCGGCTGCCGGATCTGGCGGAGCCGATCCACGGTGTCGTGTTTCAGGCAGGCGTCGCACTGGCGCATGAAGACGTCGCGGTCGAGCGGGAAGCCGCTCCCTGGGAAGCTCGCGGCCATCGCGTCGACGAGGTCGGTCTGCTCGAGCGTCTCGTCGCGGAGCGTCCAGAGCAGGCGCTCGCGCACCATCACCGCGGCCGCGAAGTCGTGGCGCGCCATCTCGCGCCACTTCTCGAGCAGGAGCCGGCGTTTCGCGTCGGGACGCGCGTAGGTGCCGACCAGAACCAGCTTCTCGACCCGCCTCGGATGCCGGAGCGCGAGCTCCTGCGCCGTCATCCCGCCGAGGAAGGCGCCGAGCACGTGCGCGCGGCGGATCTCGAGGGCGTCGAGCAGGCCGGCCAGGTCGTCCGCGAGGTCCGCCGTGGTGAAGGCGCCGCCCGGGTCCTCGCTCGCGCCGACCCCGCGGTTCTCGTAGATCACGGTGCGGTGGTGCGGCGCGAAGTCCGGCACCTGGAGCGCGAGCCAGCCCTTGCAGGAGCCGGCCATGCCCATCACCAGCACGAGCGGCGTGCCGGGGGCCTCGCCGTGGCTCTCGTAGTAGACCTTGCGCCCCGAGACGTTCGTGAGCGGCACGCGCCGGAGTCTACTCCGCCCGGCCGGCCCCCGGAACCCACTCAGCGCGACAGGCGCTTCAGATCCGAGAGCACGCCCTTCGCGACGGCCTTGAGCGTCTCGAACACGCCCTCGCCCGTCTGCGCGCGCGCCTCGAAGTCGGGGACGTTCGTCGGGTTCAAGAGCCGCCGCATCTCCGCGAGCGGCGCGGCGTTCGGCAGGTCGCGCTTGTTGAACTGGACCACGAACGGGATCTTCTCGAGCTCGTAGCCCTGCTCGCGCAGGTTGATCTTCAGGTTGTCCATGCTCTCGAGGTTGGCTTCCATGCGCTCGATCTGGCTGTCGGCGACGAACACCACGCCGTCCACGCCCTTCAGGATGAGCTTCCGGCTCGCGTCGTAGAAGACCTGGCCGGGCACGGTGTAGAGATGGAAGCGCGTCTTGAAGCCGCGGATCTGGCCGAGCGCGAGCGGCAGGAAGTCGAAGAACAGCGTGCGCTCGGTCTCGGTCGCGAGCGAGATCATCTTCCCCTTCAGGTCGGGGTTGGTCTTGCTGTAGATGTGCTGGAGATTCGTCGTCTTCCCGCAGAGACCCGGACCGTAGTAGACGATCTTGCAGTTGATCTCGCGCGAGGAGTAGTTGATGAACGACATGGTGGGTGGCAGCTCAATCCGCGAAGAGGTTGTCGATGTCGTCGTCCGTGATGTCTGCGAACGGGCTCGTGGCCGTCGCGCCCTCCGACTCGGCGCGCTTCCGCACGTCCTCGAAGATGCGGTCGAGCTCGCCGCCGGCCTTCTTGACGCGGAGGCGTACGAGGCCGAGCGAGCTGCGCTCGTCGAAGATCACGACCAGGATCATGCGCTTCGCGACCGTGGTGATGTGGAGGTTGTCGCGCACGCCCTGGTGGAAGTGGATCGGGAAGTCCTCCTCGCCGATGATCTTGGCGAGGCCGCCGGTGGCCGCGATGCTGCCGGCCGTGAGCGAGGCGAGGCTGGTGCTGTCGATGCCGCGCACCTCGCCGGCCTCGCCGATCAGCTGGCCGTTCTTGTCCACCACGAAGACGCCCTTGGCGTTGGCCTCACGGACCAGGCGGCCGATCACGGTGAGGATCCGGCGGTGATCCTCCTCGTAGAGCACGAGCTGGCTGTCCATTTATCGGCCCCGGCCCCACGCCCATCGGCAAGTGCCCGCGTAAGCACGCGTCTGCGAAGGCGCGGCCAAGCTACCCCCCTGTGCCCGGGCCAGCAACCGCCGCGCTCGGGTCCGCTCCCCGATCGGCAACCCCAGCGGCTCGCTTGAGACTCACCTCAGAGGTCCCGGCGGTTCGCCAGGGAGCGGCCCACGGTTACGTGGTCGGCGTACTCGAGGTCGCCGCCGAGCGGCATGCCATAGGCGATCCGCGTCACGCGCACGCCGAGCGGCTTGAGGAGCGAAGCGACGTAGTGCGCGGTGGCGTCGCCCTCCGCGTTCGGGTTGGTCGCGAGCACGACCTCCTTCACGCCCCCCGCGCGGACGCGCGCCTCGAGCTCGGCGATGTGGAGCTCGCGCGGCCCGACGCCGTCGATCGGCGCGAGCGCGCCGCCGAGCACGTGGTAGCGCCCGTGCCAGCCGCCGCTGCGCTCGATCGAGGCGCGGTCTGCCGGCTCCTCCACCACGCAGATCGCGCCCGCGTCGCGCCTTTCGTCGCGGCAGACCGGGCAGGGCGAGGCCTCGGTCAGGTCGAAGCACACGGCGCAGAGCACGATCTCGCGCTTCACCCGCGCGATCGAGTCGGCGAGCTCGGTCACCTGGGTCTCGGGTGCCGAGAGGAGGTGGAAGGCGAGCCGCGTGGCCGACTTCTCCCCGATCCCCGGCAGCCGCCGGAGCTGCGCCACGAGGCGCTCGATGGGAAGGGGCGTCTTCACGCCCGCCCTGGATCTCCGTTTGCGCCGAGCGGGCGGATCTCGAGGATCTCACCCTGGAGCACCTCGAGCGCCTGGTTCACGGCCGGGTGGTTGAGCGCCTCCTGGCGTCGGCGTTGGGCGGCCGGATCCGGGCCCGCCGCGCGCGGTGCGCTCGCGGGCGCGGCGCCCTCGACCTCGAGCCGCACGCGGAGCGGGCTGCCGAAGAAGCGCTCGCACACCGCGGCGAGCTCGCCGATGCGCGCCTCGAGCCGGCGCACGGCGAGCGCGGACGGGAGCGCAAGCGCGAGCTCCTCGTCGCTCTTCGCGGTGAGCCGCCCGCCCTCGAGCGCGGCGAACAGGCCGCGGTTCGCCTCCTGCGCGAAGGCGCGAAGGCGATCGAACACCTGCGCGAGCGGCGCGGGCTCGGGCTCGGCCGCGGGGTCGACGGGCGGCTCCGGCTCGGGCGGCGCCTCCGCCTCGAGGGGCGCCGCGGTCGGCTCGGATGCTGCTTCGGGCGCCGCCGTTCTCTTGCCTTCGCTCGCTCCGCTCGCTCCGCGCCGGGCTGGGCCCGGCTTGCTGCCACCGCCTCCGTCCGGCCCCCTGTCGCCGCCACCGGCTCCCGCGAGCCGCCGCTCGAGCGAGTCGATCCGCGCGAGGAGCTCCTCGACGCGGTCGCCCGGCGCGAGCGTCGCGCAGCGCACCACGGCCATCTCGAGCACCGCGAACGGATCGGGCGCCCAGGCGAGGTCCTCCTGCTCGCGGAGGAGCGCGCGGAACATGCGGCGGAGCCGCGCCTCCTCGGCGCGCCCGGCGAGCTCGGTCAGCGCGGCGAGCTCGGCGTCCGCGCCCTCGACGAGGCCGCGGCCCGGCGCGATCCGCAGCACCACGAGGTCGCGGAACGTGCCGAGGAGCGCCTCGCCGAGGCGCTTCGCGTCCACGCCGCGCTCCCACGCGCGCCGGCACGCCTCGAGCGCCGCCGCGGCATCGCCCTCGATGCACGCCTTCGCGATCGCGGCGAGGAGCGCGCGATCGATCAGGTCGAGCACCTCGGCCACGCGCGCGTCGTCGATCTTTCCGCCCGCGAAGGCGAGGAGCTGGTCGAGCAGCGTGAGCGCGTCGCGGAGCGAGCCGTCGCCGGCGCGCGCGAGCGCCCCGAGGCTCGCCTCCGACACCTCGATCTTCTCGGCCTTCGCGATCGCGCGGAGCCGCCCCGCCACCTCGGCCGTCGGGATCCGGCGCAGGTCGTAGCGCTGGCAGCGCGACTGAACCGTCTCGGGGACCTTGTCGGGGTCGGTCGTGCAGAACACGAACAGGCTCTTCGGCGGCGGCTCTTCGAGCGTCTTCAGCAGCGCGTTGAACGCCGCCGTCGAGAGCATGTGGACCTCGTCCACGATGAAGATCCGCCACTTGCCGGGCGCGGCCGCGTAGCGGATCGACTCGATGATGTCGCGGACGTCGTCCACGCCCGTGCGGCTCGCGGCGTCCATCTCCTGCACGTCGGTCGAGCTGCCGTTCTGGATCGCGCGGACGCTCGGATCCTCGGGGTCGGGCGCGTCGGTCGGGCCCTTCTCGGCGTTGAGACAGGAGGCGAAGATGCGCGCGAGCGTCGTCTTGCCGGTGCCGCGCGGGCCGGTCAGCAGGATCGCGTGCGGGATGCGGCCGGAGCGGATCGCGTTCCGGAGCGGCGTGGTGACGTGCGTCTGCCCCGTGACCTCGTCGAAGGTCTGGGGCCGCCATTTGCGCGCGAGAACCTGATAGCTCATGGGGGATTGAGGTGCGGCGAGCGAAGACCGCAGGGCGCCCCCGACCACCGCCGGAGCTCCGCTGCCGCTGCTTCCTTCCGGATCTGACGGGGTTCACGGGACGCCGACCCGGCCGGGACCCTGCGGTCCTCGCTCGCCGCTCGGCGAGGCTAGCAGGTCGAGGCGGGCTCTTCGCCCTCGAGCCGACGCTGGAGGGCCTCCGCCTCCAGGTAGTAGCGGCGGCGCACGAGCCCCGCGGACGCGGCGTCGTCCACGTACGCGGTCACGTGCGGGTGGAGCTGGAGCACGGAGGCCGGCGCCGACGCACTGAGCGGCCCCTCGATCGTCGCTGCGACCGCCGCCACCTTCGCGCTCCCCGTCGCGATCAGGAGGCACGCCCTCGCTTCGAGGATCGTGCCGAGGCCCAGCGTGATGGCGAGCCGCGGCGCTCCGGGGGCGGGGAGGTCCTTCCGGTTCGACGCGAGCGTCTCCGGCGCGAGGGTCTTCACGCGCGTGCGGCTTCCGAGCGAGGAGCCCGGCTCGTTGAAGCCGAGGTGCGCGTTCACGCCGAGGCCGAGGAGCTGGAGGTCGATCCCGCCCGCGGCGCGGATCGCGGCCTCGTACGCGAGGGCCACCGCGGCGGCGCCGGCCTCGCTCGCGGCCGGGACGTGGAGCGACTCGGCCGGCAGGTCGGTCCGCTCGACGAGCTGCGTCCTCAGGAAGTGCGCGAAGCTCCCGGGTGCGTCGGCGGCACCCACGTACTCATCGAGCGCGAAGGCGGTCGCGCGCGCGAAGGAGAGCCCCTCCGCGGCGTGGAGGCGCGCGAGCTCGTCGTAGAGCGGGAGCATCGTGCGGCCCGTCGCGAGCCCGAGCACGCACGCCGGCTCGGCGCGGACCCGCGCGGCGACGCGGCGCGCGGCGAGGCGGTAGAGCAGGGCGGTGGGCTCGATCACGACGCGCATGCGGGGCTCCTGGTGCGCCTAGAATAGGCGCCGGAGGGAAGCGCATGAGCCGCAAGGTCGCCTTCGTGACGGGTGCCTCCCGGGGGATCGGGAAGGCGTGCGCGCTCCACCTCGCGCGCGCGGGCTTCGACGTGGCGGTGACGGCGCGCACCGTCTCCGAGGGCGAGGAGCGCGAGCACAGCTCGACCTTGCGGAGCTCGAACACGAAGCCGCTGCCGGGGAGCCTCTCCACCACGGCCGCGCTGATCGAGGCGACTGGCGTGCGCGCGCTCGCGCTGCCGGCCGACCTGCTCGACCGCGCCTCGCTCGCCGCCGCCGCGACCACCGTGCTCGAGCGCTGGGGGCGGGTGGACGTGCTCGTGCAGAACGGCCGCTACATCGGGCCCGGCCACATGGACCGCTTCCTCGAGACGCCGCTCGAGCTGCTCGAGAAGCAGCTCCAGGCGAACGTGCTGGCGCCGCTCCAGCTCGCGAAGCTCGTGCTGCCCGGCATGCTCGAACGCGGCGAGGGCCGGATCCTCGACATCACCTCGGCCGCCGCGTACGGCGATCCGCCGCGGCCCGCTGGCGAGGGCGGCTGGGGCATGGGCTACGGCATCTCGAAGGCCGCCTTCCAGCGCGTCGCCGGCTTCCTCGCCGTCGAGCTCGGCGAGCGCGGGATCCTCTGCGTGAACCTCCAGCCCGGCCTGATCCGCACCGAGCGCCTCGAGGCGGACATGGGCGAGTTCGGCTTCAAGGGCGGCGCGCCGCCCGACGTGATGGGCGCGGTGGTGGCGTGGTTCGCGACGGAGCGGGAGGCGTACGCGTTCAACGGGGAGACCGTCGAGGGGCAGTACTTCTGCCACGACCGGAAGCTGCTGCCCGACTGGGAGGGGCCTTGGGTCGGGCCCGCCGCCGCCACGAAGTACGAGCTCGCCGGCGCGCGCCTCGTCGAGCTCGAGGAGCGCCGCCGCCGCGAGCTGGGCGTCTCGTAGGATCGGCTCGGGCGTTATCCTCCCGCCCGTGCGAATCACGGCGGAAGAGCTACGCAAGCGGTTGAAGCGCGCGGATCGACAGCGCAGGGAGCTGCGCCGCGCCACGCTCGAGCTCCGCGCCATGGGGGAGCAGGCGTTGCGCGCGAGGCGAAATGGACCTGAGCGATCCGACAGCGTTCGCACTGGCCGTCACTGACGTTCTCCGGCGCGAGGGCATCGAACACGCCCTCTACGGTGGGCTTCTGCTCGCGGCCTACGGCGAGGCGCGCGAGACGAAGGATGCCGATGTGGCGGTGGTGCGCGCCGACGCCACGGCGACCGCAACGCTCCTCGAGGGAGGCCTGGGCATCCGTTGCCTCGTGGCCTTCGATCGCCAGGCCTTCGGTGGCCTGACGGTCAGCCGCATCACGCTGATCGATGCGGACGAGCTCAACAGCCTCGATCTCGTCGAGCCGGTCGAGGCCGCCTACGCGCAGCGTGCGCTCGAGCGTGCATCGACAGCGACGCTGCGCGACCAGGAAATCCGCGTGCTGAGCCCCGAGGACTTCGTGATCTTCAAGGTCCTCTCGACGCGGGAGTTGGATCTGAAGGACGCCGCGTCGGTGGTTCGTTCCCTCGGCTCCGCTCTAGACGTGGAGCAGATCGAGGGGGAGATCGCTGTGCTGGCGGGGGCTCTCCCGTTGCATCCGGTGCGCGAGCGCTGGGAACGCATCCGCTCGGGACGGTCGTGAGCGTCGCCTTCCGCATCCTCGCGTCCGAACGCGAGCTCTGCCGCGCGCTCGCGAAGCTTCGCTTCGCGGCGCCGGTCACGCACGTCTACAACCCGCTCGAGTACGCGCGGCGCCCCCACACCGCGTACGTCGAGCGCTACGCGCGCGCGCCCGTGCGCGTCCTCTTCTTCGGCATGAACCCGGGCCCCTTCGGGATGGCGCAGACGGGCGTCCCGTTCGGGGAGGTCGCCCACGTGCGCGACTGGCTCGGGATCGAAGGCCCTGTCTCGAGGCCCGCACGCGAGCACCCGAAACGTCCGGTCGAGGGCTTCGCCTGCCGGCGCAGCGAGGTCTCGGGCGCGCGGCTCTGGGGCGCGCTCCGCGCGCGCTACGAGAAGCCCGAGCGCTTCTTCGCGGGCGCCTTCCTCGCGAACTACTGCCCGCTCGTGTTCATGGAGGCGAGCGGCCGGAACCGCACGCCCGACAAGCTCCCGGCCGCCGAGCGCGCGCCGCTCTACGCCGCGTGCAACGCGAACCTGCTCCGCGTCGCCGAGCTCCTCCGGCCGGAGTGGGTGATCGGCATCGGCCACTTCGCCGAGGCGCGTGCGCGCGAGGCGCTCGGGAGCGGTGTCGCGATCGGGCGCATCCCGCACCCGAGCCCGGCGAGCCCGGCCGCGAACCGCGGCTGGGCGGCCGCCGCCGCGCGCGAGCTCCGGCGTCTCGGCGTCTGCGGGGGCCCCGCGTGAAGAAGCTCCGCGTCCTCGTGCTGATGCACCGCGACTTCGTCCCGCCCGAGTCCTTGAAGGGCCTCTCCGAAGCGGCGGTGGATCGTCTCAAGACGGAGATCGACGTGACCGAGGCGCTCCGCCTCCTCGGCCACGAGGTGCGCGAGCTCGGCGTCCATGACGAGCTGAAGCCGCTCCGCGCCGCGCTCGAGGAGTTCCAGCCCGACCTCGTGTTCAACCTGCTGGAGGAGTTCCAGGACCAGGTCGTCTACGACCAGCACGTGGTCGCCTTCCTCGAGCTGATGCGCGTGCCGTACACGGGCACGAACCCGCGCGGCCTCACCCTCGCGCGCGACAAGGCGCTCTCGAAGCTCGTCGCCGCGCACCACCGCGTGCGCGTGCCGCGCTTCGAGGTGTTCCGCGAGGGCCGCACCGTGAAGCGCCCCGCGCGCCTCCGCTTCCCGCTGATCGTGAAATCGCTCGTGGCGGAGTCTTCCGTCGGCATCTCGAAGGCCTCGCTGGTGCGCGACGACGAAGCGCTCGCCGCGCGCGTGCGCTTCGTCCACGAGTGGATCCACACCGACGCGATCGCCGAGGAGTTCATCCCGGGCCGCGAGCTCTACGTCGGCGTGATCGGGAACGAGCGCCTCTCCGTGTTGCCGCCGCGCGAGCTCGTGATGGAGCGCGCGCCGGGCGAGGAGCTGATCGCGACCGAGCGCGTGAAGCACAGCCTGCGCTATCAGGAGGCGCGCGGCGTGGAGCTGGTGCCCGCCGACCTCGCGCCGGACCTGGTGGCGCGGCTCGCGCGCGCGAGCAAGCGCGTCTATCAGGGGCTCCACCTCGACGGCTACGCGCGCCTCGACTGGCGGCTGCGCCCCGACGGCGAGCTCTACTTCCTCGAAGCGAACCCGAACCCCGAGATCGCGCGCTTCGAGGAGTTCGCGCTCGCCGCCGAGGCCGCCGGCCTCGGCTACGAGGCGCTGATCCAGCGCCTGCTCCAGCTCGCGCTCGGGCGCGCCGGCGAGGTCTAACGCCGCCCCGGCCGCCTCCGCACGGGCTCGAAGGCGTTCTCGAACACGTAGTCGGCGACGCGCCGGCCCTGCGCGATCCCCTCCGTCTTGTCGAAGGACCAGTGGATGCCGAGGTAGATCCGGCTCTGGCCGTTCTCCTCCTCGGCCTGCGAGAGCGAGGTGAAGCTCCGCGGCAGCAGCGGCCGCACGTTGCCCTGGTTGTCCTGCGTCACGCCGTTGAACTCGTCGGACACGAAGGTGAACGGGATCGCGTCCGTGCCGTAGAAGCGGCGCAGCGTCTGGAACAGCGCGCCGCCGAAGCCCGCGTGTCCGGAGGGATACGCCGGGAAGGGCGGCGTGAAGTTCACCGAGACGAGGTTGCTCGCCGGCGCGCCGAGCGGTGAGAAGGTGGGGTCGCCCGGCGTGTCGGCATTGCCGTCGCCGAGTCCGCTCGGTCCCGTGCCGGGATCCGACTCGCGGATCCCCGTCACCGGCCGCCAGTAGCCGTAGTGGTACTTCGACTCCCAGATCGCGATGCCCGCGTCGGCCATCGCCACGTTCACGAGCGCGAGCAGCCGCGCCGTGTCCATCAGGCCCGAGCCCTGCTGGCGCGCGATCAGCACCGCGATCTGGTTGTAGAGGCGCGGCGGTGCACAGAGCGAGGGCGTGCCGTCGTACGCCCAGTAGATGCCCGCCTGCGTCTGGTCCTCGCTGCGGACGGTGGGCGTCCCGTCGACGACGCCGTCGCCGCCGAGCGCCAGCGCCTCGTTGTAGGCAGCCGCGTACTCGGCGCTCGTGAGCGCGGGCGGAGCCGGCGCACGGAACTGGTCCGCCGACGCGAGCACGAAGGGCTCGACCTCGCCCCAGTGCGCGCCGAGCGCGAGCGGGATCAGGCTGATCGGGTCCTGGCGCCACTCGCCCGGAGCCTCGCCCGGGACGTAGTCGCCGCCCATCGAGGGCTCCTCGTGCTGCGCGCCGTCGGCCGCGCGCCGGCTCAGGATCGCCTGCGCTGCGCGCTGCCCGAGCCGCACGCCCTCGGCCTTCGCGCGCCGATCGCGCACGGCGGCGAGGTCCTCCGCGAGGGCGGCGTCGAAGCTCGCGGCCTGGGCGGGGAAGAGCGCCACCAGCGTGTCGTGCGCGGCCTGCGCGATCGCAGCGCGGACCGAGGCGTCGCCGCTCGCGCGGACGCCCGTGTAGCTCTCGTAGCCGCCCTCGAT
>Ga0187892_10010918_pt1 | contig 11317 bp, 10 predicted proteins | sample MA1701073metaG_FD_139345 | JGI IMG/M metagenome (GOLD analysis project Ga0187892, IMG submission 139345) | Bio-ooze microbial communities from a basaltic lava cave in the Kipuka Kanohina Cave System on the Island of Hawaii, USA - MA170107-3 metaG ... | reverse complement strand
CGGCATCCCCACTCCGATCCGGGCGAGCGTCGCTAAATGCTGGACAACGATCCAGTACGTGATGCCCAGACCTTCTACAAGCAAAGCCTCAGCGGTGAATGTCGCGCAATCGCGTCGAAATCTCCGTCCCTCTCAAGAAGGAACACAGACTGGCGAATAGCACAAGCGGCAATCACACAATCGACCGGCTTGCGGAGGGTTTCGCCCCTTTTGCGGGCACGACGGTAGAGAGCTGCGGCATCCAGATAAATGGGCTTTCCGATGGGTAGATATACCAGCGATACCAAATATTCCTTGGTCTTGGCATGGTCAACGTCTGCCCGAATTCCCTGCAGGACTTCCTGCAGAACTGGGCCACAGGTGCAGAGATCCTCCTCTTTCTCGATCGCCTGAGATAGGTAAAGCGCCTCAGGAGTATTTTCGTCTTTGAAGAACTCAATCCAGACGCTCGTATCAACGAGAATCAAGACTTGAACCTCCCTTGCCGCATTTTGCTGAGGTTTCCTTCCCATTTGACGCGTCCGCGCAGTTCCAGCAACCGGCGTTGTTGTCGACGCCGAACCAGCTCTCTCAAAGCATGATCAATCAAGCCGCGCTTGGTTCGCAAGCCGGTCAGACGTTGTGCCTCAGCCACTAGATCTTCATTCAACACGATATTGGTCCTCATGAATCCCTCCTCCTTGAAGCCGCACACACAAATTAACACATTTATGTGTACTCAATAAAGCGGCGCCTACAAACTATCTTTGGCCAGCAACGCTGCTCCGATCAGGCCCGCATCGTTTCCTAGCGAAGCCAGCAGCAGGCGAATATGGCGATCCGATTGCGGCAGGCCGTTCCGGATGCCTTCCAGCAGCAAGTCCCCAACAGAAGATACGCCGCCGCCGAGAACAAAGCATTCCGGATCGAAGGCAAACTGAAAGGAAACTAACCCCTTTGCCAGGTAACGGCAAAACCGTTCCACGATGTTGCGTGCCAGGCAGTCTCCGCTAGCCCCGGCGTCAAAGATAACGGGCCCTGTGAGATTCGGATGACTGGCCAGCTCCGACGCAGTCCCTGCCGGAAGCGATTCCAACCGGCTGCGTGCATATCGCAGCAGCGCGCTGCCGGAAGAGTACGCTTCAAGACAGCCCCGGCGTCCGCACGGGCAGAGTTCTCCGTCCAGTTCGACGGCGATGTGACCCAACTCCGCCGCGCCGCCGGTAGCGCCGCGGAGCAAACGTCCATCGGCAATGACGCCGCCACCAATTCCGGTTCCCAAAGTGAGGCACACCACATGGCGATATCCGCGAGCGGCGCCGGCGCGGTATTCTCCGTAGGCAGCGGCATTCGCGTCGTTTTCAACGAAGGTGGGCAGGCCCAGCTCAGCGCCAAGGGCACTCTTCAGGCAAGTTCCTGCCCAGCCCGGCAAGGCTGACGTCGCCAGCACGACACGGCCGGAAGCGTAGTCAATCTGTCCCACCGAGCCCACGCCTAATGCGAGCACCGGAATCCGGGAAGCCTGCTGGTGGCTCTGGAGGAGCTCCCTCGCGAGCTTTGAAGCGTTGGCAATGACACGATCGGGCCCTTGTGCGGCTTCCGTGGGCACCGTCGCACGTTGCAGAAGACCACCCTCGGCGTTGACGATACCTCCAGCGATCTGGGTGCCGCCGATGTCCAGCGCGAGGAAAACACCCGTTCCGGAGGGCTCAATCAAATTTGTGACCTTGACGTCGTGTTCATCCTGGAATAGGCAGTTCAAACAGCCGTAAGTCCCCCACTCCCGTTTGCGAGCGGATCCGGCTGGCCAAGTTTGCAGACCTGGATTCCGGCCCCGGTTTTCACCGGGGTGACGTTCTTTCGCCGGAACGACATCGTTACGATCTCAGGATTCTCTGGCACTGAGGTCCCCACCTTGACGACGCCGGACTTGTTCATTGCGTCTCAGCGCCTCAGCGGTAGCTTGGCTGCTTCTTAGAATTCCTGCTCATGATCTGACAGGAGTGACTGACTGCTCTTTCGCCAGTTTTGAAACTGCAAACAGCAAGCCTCCTAACAGCGCAAAAACTCCCCAAACAGCAATGTGCAGCGTCGAGACGTTTCCGCCCAAGGCTGGCTCGGTGACACCATAGAGCTCGAACAGCCGCGCAAAAGCCAGTTGTCCCACCCCCAGGCCGGCAATGCTGAAGGGCAGCGCCAGTGCTATGAAGCCGAGCGGAACCACCTTGAGATAGATTCCAAGCGGAACATGAAATACGCCCAAAGCAAAGGCACAGCAAAGGAAGTTAACATTGACCAGAGCCTGGGCCAACAAGTTGAGCAGTGCAATTCTTGCATAGACGGAAGCCGGCAGGCGGGACAGAGGTTCCTGCAGTGTCAACAAGGATTCCAGCTGGCCCGTCTTGGAGGCGACCGCCGCTACAACGGAAGGCAGCCCGTGCAGCAACAGCAGGGCAAGCGGCACACCCAGCAAAGGCAGGGCGAGGACAATCTTCAGCGTTGCAACCCAGGTCTCGGCGCCGGAGAGCGGCTGGTATCCCCAGAGTGCCGCAAAGCCGATGCCGCAGAGAACCCATAGAGCGATGGCTTTATCGAGGATGACTGTCAGCGCTGCAGCCAGCTTGCGTTGCGGCTCGTGAGCTCCAAGAAAAATCATCCGGGAGAGATCGCCGCCGAGTGCGCCCAGAAAGAAGAGAGAAAAGAATTCGCCCATCAAAAAAGAACTTAAGGATCTTGAAGTATGGGACGTCCATCAGAAACGCCCGCGCCAGCATCCGCCAGCGAAGCGCCGCCAGCAGGAAGAGTGCAGCCTGGGTGCCGAAGACGCCAGCGAGGTAGCTCTTGTGTTGCGCCAGCTGCTGAAACAACTCGAACTGGATCTCACCGCTCCAGAGCAGCCACGCAAAAAGTCCGAGTGAAACTGCCAACTTCAGAATGTACGGGATCACTTTTTCTCAGCCAAGCAAACAACAGAAAGTCCGCAAGGAAAGCGGAACGAAGGGTAGCTCAGCAGGCGCGATTCGATGGCAAGCGGGATCTCAAGAATATCGTTCAATCCCTCTGGGACCGGACGCAGATCGGAAGAGTCGGACAAAATGCCAAGCCTTTCGAGAACCAGACGCTTGAAGGCAAACACAGGAAACAGAAAGAAGTTGGCGTAGCTGGCTTTCAGGATACGAAACCCGGCGCGTTCCACTTTGGCCACGAGATCCCCACGGTAATATCGGCGGAACGTCAGGCTGCAGCGGTCGTGGTTCGCAAACATCCAGGGATAGGCAGGCAGTCGCACATAGATCTTCCCGCCTGGCTTCAACACGCGATGGAACTCGCGCAACGCTTGCCGGTCGCCGTCCTCTGGAAGTTGGCAAAGCACATCAAACGAAGTGACCAGATCGAAACTCTCGCATCTGAAGGGAATGTCGGTTGTGGACGCCTGCAGCACATTGGCTACACTCCGCAGCCTGAGAAACTTCACCGCTTCTGCCGAAAAATCAAAGCCGACTGGGGGCCGTAGCGCATACGTTTCCAGTTCCACCAGCATCTTGCCCGTGCCACAACCCGCATCGAGAATGAGGATGTCTCTGCCAGGTTGAAAATGCCGCCCGAGAATCTGTCTGGTCACCCGCAGCATGCCACGGTACCACCAGAAGGTCTCCTCCAACGCGTACATTTTTCGATATTCGTCGAGCTGCATTGAGGAGCGGGAAGTGTCAGAAAAGGACCAGCACCGGCAATTGGACTTTCGAATGAGGGCAGCAGACTTTCAGCTAATGCCCAGGACTTGTTCTTGATCCTCGGAATTGAATCTTGAGAATGGCGCGCCAAGTGGTCACTGTCCTACGCGCCGTTGTTACGTTTCACCACTCGGATGGTCTTCGAGGCCAACTGCTCAGGGTCGTGGACGACCTCGGCAGGGGAAGGCGGCTGGCTGATGAAGAGCTCGTACCAAAGCTTGGAAAGATCGATCACCGTTCGCAAGAGACGCCGAAATGTAAAATATTGTGACTTGCCATACGATCGGTAAAAGTGGTGGACGGGGACTTCGCGAATGGTGAACCCACTGGCCTCGATCTTCTTCACCATTTCCACACAAATGGTCCCGCTATTAGATCTCAAGGAAACCTTGTCGAAGATGCTGCGGCGCATGAGACGGAAGTCACAATCGATGTCTCTGAGCCGAATGCCAAAGAAAAGCTTCGTCAACACTCGGTAGGTTGTTCCCAGCAGCGAGCGATAAAACGGATCGGAGCGGGATATCTTGAAGCCGTTCACCATGTCCACGCCATCGGTCAGCAGAGGAAGCAACTTCTCGAGTTCACGTACGTCGTATTGCGCATCACCATCGGTGTAGAAGATGAGTTCCTTCCGGCTCTGCGCGATGCCGGTGCGAAGCGCCCCACCGTAGCCGGCGTTCTTCAGGTGATGAATGACCCGGACTTCCGGATAGCAGCTCGCCAATTCCTCCAATAGTTGCGGTGTGTGGTCCTTGCTTCCGTCATTAACGACGATGACCTCGTAGTCGGCGGCGATACGTCGCAAAGTTAGCAGCGCCGTCAACACCATGCTAGGGATGGTGCCTGCGTCGTTATAAGCCGGGAAAAACACAGAAATACTAGGCCGGGAAGGCATAGATCGTTGTCCGCGACTGTTGCAATCAAGGGCTCGCGGCCTCTCCTTTTGTAAGAAGTAGCACTGGGAGCGCGGGCGTCGCGCACGCTCTGATGCCTACCGGACACCTCTTGCGGAAGGGACGTCCGAGCTCCCAGCTTCAAACACTGCGACAGCTATGTCCTAGTCCTTCGGTTCTTCGAGCAACAGTTGACTGAAAACCACGCGTTGCGAACCGATAGGACCTGCAGTAGCCGGCACCCGAAAAACCAATGTACTTCGGCACCCTGAAAATTCATTCAAGCTCAACACTTCAACGGCGGAATTCTTCTTGAATCGCTGATCGCAAGAAGGCAGCACTTTCTGAAAAACACGGCTCACCCTTCCCGAAGTCTCCAGCAGAATCTCCGCGATGGGTCCGGGCCCATGGCATTCCTGCCAATCCAATCGGAACGTCATCCGGCCCTTCTCCGGCACGAGAAGATCATAACGAGCTTCACCGCCGGGCACGATGACCAGTTTTCTTGGCACGCCGGGCTTTTCGTCAGACGCGGGAGCCACGAACGCATAGGCCTTGTTCGGACTGTTCAGGTTGCTGGCGACGGGAAGCATTGTGAACGAGTCAGGGTTCTCAAGCAAGTCCAAATCTCCGCTTGCGCGGTTCACAATCTGGGGCTCAGACCAAAGCACGATTCCGTCGGGAACGCCCAGCGGGTACGGCTGATGCTCCACGGCGCCAGTCGCTTTGCAGGTAAACACAATCTCAACGGACTGCCCTGCGAATGGACTCAGATCGACCTGCTCCTCAAACCAATGCTGGTCCTCGAAGCGTTCTGTCAGCTTCAACGTCCGAGAGAACAGCGCGTGCTTTTGGCCCTTGGCATCGTGAACCCAAATCTGGCCGATGTACGGAAAGCGCGTCGCGTTCTGTTTGAAGCCCAGGCCAAAACGCAAACGGGCATTCTTAGGAACGCTCGCGGGGATGCGCACTTCAAACTGGTCGAAGGTCAGGATGCAGAAGCGAGGCTCGGGAAATAGACGATGCACATCCCGATAGTTATTAGGATGGTAAATCGCCTGGCCTGCCGACGATTCGATCTTGCTTTCCATCATCCGATCGATGAGATGGTTTGCCACCTCAAATTCCTGGCGCGGCAGCGGGTTCTGATGCGCCTCGAAAACAGAAACGGCGTTCTTGTTCCAGATCTGCCGCAGGTGTCGCCGGGCAAATTCTGAATCGGGAGAAGACACCAGCTTTTCGACCCCGAACTTCTGCTCCACAATCACATGAGAAATGTTGTGGCTGCGCGTCAACTCCAGCAGACGCGCCAGCTCTTTCTCTTCGACGAATCGGTTGTAGATGGCGAGCTCGTTGTAGACCATGGGAAAGTTCGCGTAGAACAGGGGTGGCCCGTCGCGAAAGCCGACATAGAGCACTTTCTTCACATTTCCCAGCGAGTTGACAAAATTGATGGCCGGAAGACTTCCCATGTAAGTGGATAGATAGCGCTCCGGGCTGTAGTTGTCTGAGAAAACCGATTCCGGGAAGGCTCCCAGTACCGGCGTAAAGTAGCGCTTGCCAGGCGTCCACCAGAGGTAAAAAAGAAACGGCAAATTGTAAAAGGCCGTGACCAGCAGCGCTGCACTCACGACACCGCGGAGTCCCCGCTGCAAGAATGTTTTCGCCTCCAAAAAAAACCCGAATAGGACGCCGACGCACAACAGGCTGAGCATCGGTAGCACTGGAATCAGATAGCGGTTGGCCTGCGTGGTCACCAGCCAAAGGAAGAGGTACATCGAGCTGTAAGCCAGCATCAGTTTCATGACGGGATGAAGCTTGAAAACAAAAAGGAGTAGTGGAAACAGCAGGACAAAGAACGGGCCAAGGCTTCCGCAGAATACCTTCTCGTCGAAGTGCATCTGCCAAAGCGTCTTGAACGCATTGGCGAAACTGAGTGGTAATCCCCAACGATACCCTCCGGAGCGAACCACCGGCAGGTTGTAGGTTTCCCAGCGGTCGGAGTGAAACAGTCCCTTGAGAAAAGGAAACAGCGGATCGCCAGACAGATAAGGAAACAACGGATCGCCCGTAAAGCGGTACGTCAGATAGAGCCAGGCCAGCAGGCTTGAAACACTGAGAAGTCCATAAACACTGACCTTGACCACAGTTTTCAACAGCGGCAGTTTACGGACGACCAGGAAGTGATAGCCCACAAGAACTGAAGCTGCGATGACGTTGAACAGCGCGTTGTACTTCGATCCGGCGGCCATCCCTAGAAAAATGGCCGACAGTACCAGCCACTTCCGTCCGCCATCCTCCATCCAACGCAGCAACGCAAAGAAGTTGAGAAAGCAAAAGAGCGCGATAGGAAGATCGATGTAGATGGTGCGCAGTTCGAAGAAAACGATCGGCGTCGAAACAAACAGAGCGGCAGCTGCCAGACCCACTTGTCTGCCCCAAAGCCTTTTTGCGAAGCAGTGGATTGCCAGCAGAAGCAGCAATCCCATCCAGAAATTCAGGAACTTCACGGTAATCTGGGAATGCAGCGCCAGTCCGTAGAGATAAAGCATGCCGACATTCTTCGGGAAAACAGCCTCCAGAATCTCGGGAATGTCCACAATCTGATGGTGCTGCAGATAGAGCTTCGGAACCGTGAGGTGATAAATCAGCGGGTCGAACTCAATTTCTGGCAGGTGGCAGGCGACGAAGGCAACGGCCACGAATACGAAGAGATAACCCATTAAGAAGAGCTGCAGCAGGTGGGCTCCCCACGAGCTTTCCTTCATCTGAAACGGTGCCAGCCATGAAGAGCGCCAGGTATTACGAACTAACGTGACGATCTCGCCGCTACCGATAACCAACGCGATCCCCAACGTCCAGTAGAATGCGCTGACATGGAGCTGACCGATTAGCCCCAGCAGGAACGCGACGGCGGCCAACAGCACGAGGCCGAGTCCCCCGCCGAACACCGCTTCCTCAGCCAGCGAATCAAAACCAAAGCGGCACAGCCGCAGGCATTTCCGACCAATGCCATACGCTCCCAGCATGACGGCTAGCGCAATAAAGGCGTCCGCCACCTCAGCATTCGTTACTAGCAGGGTTCCGGTGACTAGAAAGATTCGCAAGTAACGGAGCAGGTAGTATTTGGTCTGGTCGAGAGTCGTAAGAAAATCTGCGGGAAGAAAGGAAACCAGGCGAAAGAAACTCTTAAAGACCAGGGCGAAATAAAGCAGGAAGAGCAAATACTGCAAGCTCCTCAGCCGCCCAAAAGCGGTAGCCGGAAAGGACATTTTGAGTTGAAACTTTGGGGATTTGGCGTCGCGAGTCAGAAAAGGAGCTGTGAAGTGCCGCCAGAAAATAGCACACCGCGGTGGGGAAGGCAATGAGCGGCAAATCGGGGTAACGGGTCAGTTTCCGATTAGGCGACTACACGACCACTGAGCCAGATCGGTAAACGCTACGGCGTTAGTGAGCGCCTATTGCCCTGTCATGCGGAATTGGCAGTCGCCTCGGGGAAGCCAACTTCCGGTTTGCCCGTCATCCGGACAAACCCAATCGCAGCAGCCCCTTTTGCTGTCGTAATGCTAAAGCTTACCTGCCGGGCCGCTCTGCAACAGCCTGACGTCGCGCGAAACCGGGAACACGTGGATGCTGCCAGATCACAGCCGCGTTCGGTAGTGCTCCCGTTGCTCTTTCAGCTTCGCTATCAGGGCAATGAAGCGTGGGTCTTGTCTGAGGTGATCCAGATACGCATCATTTTCAAACATTGGATAACAAGGAAAGCCGTCGTCTGCCGCCGCCTGGAGCCAGTTAAATGCCGGTTCAGTCTTTTTCATCAGCGCGTAAGCGCAGGCAATATTATAGGCAGTGTGATGAAAGTGACCGAATCCCTTCCCTTTTTCTATTGCTTTTCTGATCTCCCTTTCTGCTTTGGTCTTCTCACCTGTGGAAGCTGCCAACAGCGCCTGAACGCTGCTAAACACGCCGCCTTCGTCCTGTGGATAATCTCTTAACAATTCCACAAGCAAGGCTGCCGCTTCATCTCTTCTTCCGAGACGCAATAAAGCCATAGCCGTATTGTGCCCTACCAGCGCCGGATTGACCGCTCTGGCAATCTGCTGCAAAGCGGTTAGAGCCTGCTCATGTTTGCCCTGAAATAGGAATGTCTGTCCGATTCGAAATTGCGCGAGGGTATTGCTCGGGTTGATCGCTACTGCTTTTTGCAATTCTTGAAGGGCTCGGTCGAAAGCCCCAATGTGGTTGTAGACCAGCGCAAGCTGATTCTGCGCCTCATCCAGATTTGGGTTCAAAGCCAATGCGCGACAATATTCTTGAATCGCCTTCTCGTGAGGAAAATGATTTGCGGGCGTCCAAAGGAGACGGCCGCGAGCCAGATAGGCTTCGGCTAAGTCCGGATCTAACGAGAGCGCTTTCTCCACCGCGACAAAGGCCTTCTCTTCCCAATCCTTTTCTCCTGGCGTGAACAAAAAGAATCTCCATACATACACCTGCGCTAGTTCCGCCTGGGCCGAAGCAAAGCTTGGGTCTGTGGCCACGGAGCGCTCTAGCATGACGATGGCAGTTTCGTTGTCAGCTTTGTTTTGGCGGATGGCATAGAACCGGCCGCGCAAATAATCATCATACGCTTGAGGCTTGACTGGGCGGGCCTTCGCCAGGCGCATTTGCTCCTGCGGCGTGACGTTGATCTGAACCTCTTGGATCACAGCCCGCGCGATCTCGCTCTGAAGCGCTAAGATGTCACCCAGGTCGCGCTCGTATGTTTCGGTCCAGAGGAGCCGCTCGGTTGGCATGTGGATCAACCGCGTTGTGATTTTGACCTGTTGTCCGAATCGCTGAACCGCACCTTCGACTATCGCATCGACGTCTAATTCATGCGCTACGTCTAGCAGCGGCTTGCGTGTCCCCTTGTATTGCATCACCGAAGTCCGTGAGGTCACCCTCAACGCTCTGACCTTGGCCAAGCCCGCAATCAAGGCCTCGGTCATGCCATCAGCGAAATAGTCCTGAGTCGGATCGCCGGAGAGGTTTTCCAGCGGCAGGACTGCCAGGGAATCGATCTGAGGTTGATACTTGTCGCGTAACCCTCGAAACAGGAACATATACACGAGCACGGCGAGAATTAGCGCCAGAGAAAGACCTGCCAAAACCGCCGCCCGCCAAGACGCGAGTCTGCTGCGCCGGCTCGCGCCTTGGGCCCTAGCTGCCTCCACGGACGAAGTGACGACCCGGCTGGCCAAGTCTTCTTTCAGCCCTACCAGGGCGGGCTCCCTTAGCTCCTTTACCGGAGCAACAAACCGGTAGCCTAGCTTCGGGATTGTCTCGATGAACTTTTCACCCTTCCTCCCGCCCTCAAGAATCTTTCTCAGTGCAAAAATATTCTTGGTTAGGTTCCCCTCTTCCACGAAGGTGTCCGGCCAGACACGGCGGAGCAACTCATCTTTGTCCACAAGATGCCCACTGTTCTGAACTAACACCAACAGCGTGTCGAAGACCTTCGGTGCCAGTGGGATCGCTTGTCCGTTGCGCAACAACAGGTGCTCTGCCGGCTCCAGCCGGAAGGGACCAAACTCGTACAAGTGGCGTTCTTTCAACTCCATGGCACCGGTAATGATTTAGGAAGAACTTTCCCAGAATTTCTGGATGCCTCCGGAAGGACTATTTTAGAACGACCGACTAATCTGTGCCGCAAGTTTAGTTCGACTTAGCTCGAAAAGGAGATAGCCATGAAAATGAATTCACGGAAAAACAAGCTGGCAGTGGCAACCGGCCTTGGTGCCGTCGTTCTCGTCAGCCTCGTCGCATACGCCGCAACCACGGTTGTCGTTGCGGTCGGCACCATTCCTCACTCGGATCTGTTGAACGGTCCTGCCACGGTTACTTTCCGAACAATAAGCTTTGCACCCGGCGAGACGGCTGCCTGGCACTATCATCCGGGGCCTCTCTTCAATGTCGTAACACGCGGTACGGTGACCGTGGAAGATGGATGTGGCGAGGAGCAATCGTTCACCGTCGGACAAGCTTTCGAGGAAGGTGGCCGTGTCCATAGACCCAAGAATCTCGGCGCCGAGGACACCTTCGCGTACCAAGTCTTCATTGTTCCTCAAGGCAGCCCGACGACCGTGAATATCCCGGGTAATGAGCGCCGATGCGGTCCGCCAAGGAATGTCAGCGAATGCAAGGGCGGCTGGATTAACTTTACTCATCCGCGCAGCTTTGCCAACCAGGGCGACTGTATTCAGTACATCAACACGGGCCAGTGATCGGGCAGAGGATCAATGTAGTGTGCCCTACGCGAATATGGATCAGCGCAAGGCTCTAAGGGTGTTATATCCAAAGGATCCACAGGTCCTCTCTGTATGTCGTTCCGCCAAAAGCGGGGGAAGCCAGAATACCTTGAAGGCTCGTGTGCCAGGCCGGAACTGGTGCTGATTCTCGCCCCGAGTCTATCTGCCAGGGGGATGACGTTGTTTTCACGGGATGACGCGATGCCACTTTCAGACGCGAAAGGTGCACAAGTGTTTCCTGCGTAGGCTCGCTCGATACGTGCGGTCACTGTACGGTGTCACAGAAGCAATGGGCATATTTTAAGCCCGAGGGTTCGCATAAGGCAATGAGATCGGTTCCAAGGTCTCCGGGTTCATCGCTCTGAGATATTCATTAACCCATAGGAAATCATGCAAGGACAGGCAATCAATCTTTTCCTGCGTT
>Ga0187892_10010916_pt1 | contig 11318 bp, 13 predicted proteins | sample MA1701073metaG_FD_139345 | JGI IMG/M metagenome (GOLD analysis project Ga0187892, IMG submission 139345) | Bio-ooze microbial communities from a basaltic lava cave in the Kipuka Kanohina Cave System on the Island of Hawaii, USA - MA170107-3 metaG ... | reverse complement strand
GTCCGCGTCCAGGCGCCGTCGTGAGGTCTCGATAGACAACCAAGCCAACGCGCCCCACGAAAGCCGGGTACATATTTGGGTCACGCGAATGTGGCGGAATTGGCAGACGCACTGGACTTAGGAAGCTACTCGTTAGGCTGACGGCGAGTGACAGGCGTTGCCAGCAAAGGACATAGCGCTGAGCGCAAGCAGGTGATCTGCGCGCAATAGTGACACAACGGGACATTTTAGAAGCACCAGGAAGGTGCACCCGTGCAGTCGCCCCTATGCGTCCTCGCCTCTGAGAATATCGCGCACGTAGCCGCGATCGGCTTCTAACCACCTGCGAAAACGCTCGCGGTCTCGCGCCTCTCTGCGCGTGCGTGCTGCGTCGTATGCGCCGAGCACCGTCCAGTACACGAACCCGCCGCCGAATACGATCAGCGCGAAGATGATAAGCACAAGAACGAGCAGCCCGAGTTGGTGCCCCATGTGTCCTCGCGAGTGAGGGACCTTTGGACGGAAGACGTTGCACACAGCGCCCGGGTTACGCGCGCGGACCTCGTGCGTCGTTCCTGATGTCCGGTGGCCGTGGGGGCCGTCGAGACCGGGCCAAGGGGACGTCCGATGGGCTACATCGAGAAGCATCTCGCCGCAGGTGAGCGTGTCGTGTACCGGGCACGCCTCCACCCCTTCGTGGTTGGCGGCCTCGTTCCGCTGATCCTGCTGCCAGTAACGCTGATGCTGGTGGGCGTTCAATCGGCTGGCCAGGTCATCTTACTCATGGTTCTGTGTTTCCTGGCGTACAACTATCTCATCTTCAAGTCAGCCGAGTTCGGCGTCACAACGAGCCGCGTCATCGCCAAATGGGGGTTGTTGCGCCGCCGCTCGCTGGAGTTGCAGCTCAACAAGGTCGAGAGCGTGACGCTGATGCAGCCGATCTTCGGTCGGATATTGAACTACGGGACCGTAATCATCGGCGGGACTGGCGGCACAAAGGAGACGTTTCGCTACATCGCCGACCCGATCCGGTTTCGCAACTCGATTCAAGAACAGATCGGCAAGGTCCCACAGGCCGTTCGGGCACACGATGATCCCAAGGTCACGCCGATTGCAGCGACGTCAGCTGCGCATCGCGTCGAGCGCGAATGCCCATACTGCGCCGAAGTAATCCTAGCTAAAGCTCGCGTTTGCAAGCACTGCGGCCGCGATATAGCGCTCGCGAGCTAGGCCTGGTAATGGCAAACCACTCAGTGACCTGCCGATCGCCGGACGCCGGGTAGGGCTACGATGCCTCCGTCTTTGGCCCAACGGACAATCACGGAATGCGCGTCGGTCAGCGGACGTTAGGCGGCCCCAACAGCACCACCACGGAGGAGGCATACCACTTGAGACGCATGCCAAATAAGCGTGACCGCGAGCTCCGGCGTTTGCGTGACGCCCGCGAAGCCAATACTGCCATTCCAGAAAGTGTCCTCTCTGAACAGAGGCGGCCTATGATTGGGTTCGAGGATCGCTACGAGATCACGCGATCAGGGCACGTATGGTCGTTACGCCTCGGCCGGTTCATCAAGCACCAGTATCATCCGATCACGAAACGCACTTACATATCAATAACTGTCAATGGCAAGCATGAGACGCGAGGTGTTTGGCGCGCAGTGGTGGACAGTTGGGTTCCCGCACACGAACACGAGTCCATTCTCGCCCGCCTGCCTCGTGAGCTTCATGGCCAGTTGGCCCTTCTTCGAGAGAAGAACGAAGAAATCGCGGCAATTGCTGGCGCTTACGACCTCCCCACTCAAGCAGTCTTCGCGATCTTCCTTAGTGCGGACGCCTGTGGAGCCGCCTAACATGTACTGCCGTGTCGGACGCGCGGCATGAACATCCGGCTTGCACATTAGGCAATTCTCGCTCCGTGCGCTCGATCCACGCAGAGAAGCATCGGCCCCAAATCGAAGCCCTTCTTCGTTCGGTTGGCCTCTCAAAGTTCGAGCTTGTGGTAGCCGAGTCCGTTCAAGCGTGGGCTCAGAGCGTCGGCATCAAGAATGACAACTCAGATAGAACTGGCATGGCTGCAACAAGAAGCGACGGCGTCGCGCTCGTTGTGCTACGGAGCCGAATCACGCGAGATCAGCAGCAGAGCGTCAAGGACGGCATGCTCGTGCGTGGCTTTGGGGCTGAGCTTGACCGATTGGACGCGCCGGAGGCGTTTTTGGAGCACCTTGTCTTGCATGAGGCCGCCCATCTGTTGCTCGATGGCGCATCCAAGTCCGACTGCGACGAGTGGGCGTTCGATCGACTCGCCGGCGCGATCCGTCCCGTCACGCCGGCGCGCGGTCGTTAGTTCCGCTCGTTAGGCGACGAACAGGGACGGCCCGAGAAAGCGCGATTCCTGCGACTTTGTTACTCCCCCCTGCGACACTCGGAGAACGGGGGGCTGTCAGCCCGCTAATACACCCCCCTCACCGCAGTAGAAGCTAAGAAAAGCTATGGCTAAAGGCACACGTGGATGAGGCACACGTGAAGGACAGCAGTTGCGCCGAGCCACACTAGCTTGCAGCCGTACCCCTCACTTCGCCATCGTTCGCGCCCCTCCGACCAAGCGCATCGATTCGCGAAGACCATGGCAAAACATCGCACCGAAAAGCAGGCAAGCAAGACCGCGGGGATTAGATCCACGCTGAAGCGCAGCGTGGCGAATGGTTCGTCGCCGAAACGCACGCCATCCAACGCAGCACACGTCGCACACGTCCCTGACCAGTGATCACCCGCAGTGAGCCAAGGTCAGCATCTACGGCACCAACGCAAGGATTCGACATCGCAACGCGATGGGGAGGCCACCAGGTTCTTGTCCGCGACGGATACGTTCCCGTCGTTAGGTCCTTCCTCAAACTCGGCGGCAGCTTGAAGCCATATCCGCTGAGTCCAGCGGAATCGTTGTTCATTCTACAATTGATGGTTCACAAATGGGATGCGCGCCTGCCGTATCCCGCCTACCGAACGATCGCCGAACGCATGGGGATATCAAGCGTCTACGCACGGCGTCTCGCCAGGAAGCTAGTAATGAAGGGTTACCTCAATCGGCGCCTTCGCGTTGGGAGGACCGCGAGGTTTGATCTGCAGCCCCTCTTCGACCAACTCGCCGCGCAGGCACTCGCTGACCAGGAGCGAAGAAAGCAAGCGGCTAAAGACGACTTCTAGGGTCATCGACACCTAACGACTGCTGCACTAACTCGCGGGGAGGGCATACACGTGGCACGTACTGAACGCAAGATTCTGATTGAGAAGCTCGAAAAGGTTCGTGAAAGCAAGTTGTTATGCTACGTGGTTGGTGACCGCGGACCGACACCCGCACAGATCGGCGACGACGCGTTGCGCCCGATTTATGAGCACCTTCGCGCGTTAGGTCATGTGCCTCGACTAGACCTATTTATCTACAGCCGGGGCGGCGCCATCGACGTGCCGTGGCGTCTAGTTACCGCTTTCGTAGCGCGAGCGATGAGTGGAACATCCTCATTCCTTACCGCGCGAACAGTGCCGCGACGCTCCTCGCTCTTGGAGCTGACAACATAGTGCTTGGGCCGCAGGGTGAGCTCGGACCGATCGACCCCATCATGAGCATTCAGAGGTTCGTGGCAGGTCCAGGCGGCCAAAGCGGCATGATCCAGGAGAATATTAGCGTTGAGGATGTCATGGCCTACGTCCGATTCATCCAGGACCGTGGCGGGCTTTCGGATCAAGACGCGCTGGCGGCGGCGCTCATGAAGCTTGCTGACCGAGTTGACGCGGTCGCGTTAGGCAACATGTACCGAACTCACTCGCACATACGGGATGTGGCGCGACGCATCCTCACGTCGCGCAATAGCGCAGGGTCAGAGCAGACGCTCGCAACGATCGTTGAGACGCTCGCCGAGAAAGTCTACGCGCACGGCCATGCAATCGGCCTTAAGACCGCGGAGGCCATAGGACTGCCTGTTAAAGCGGCGCCTAACGAGGTAGACGCGACGATGTGGGAGCTACTCGAGGACTACGAGGAGGAGCTCAAAATCCGGCGGCCGGTGGATCCCTCTGCAGCGGTCGCAAACATTGACACGTTCGTCGAGGACTTGGCGATCGCAGTCATCGAGAGTAGAGCGTTCATCCACCGCTTCAATGGTCGCCTAGAGATCACCGCTCGGCGTCAGATGCCACCGACGCTGAACGTTGCATTGAATCTGAATCTCCAGCTCCAAGTGCCTGGGGGTGGAAGCGTCCCTGCGCAGCAGGCGGATGCTCTGCAACAGCTCGTAGCCCAATCGCAGCAGGCGCTCTCACAGGCTGCGCAACAAGCAGTGCAGGAGGCGCTAAAGCAACAAGCGCCGATCCTGGGGATCGACGCCGGGTTCAGGAACGGGAAGTGGGAGCGATCAGACTGATTGCGCGATTGGCACAGATAGGCCAGGAGATACGGTGCTGGATGTTAGCGCGGGAATAAGCACGCCAGAGGCCGCGGTGTCAGCGGGCGGGTTATCGCGGCCTGCCGAGGGTGCAAGGAAATGCGCGGACACGTAGTGTCCGTCAGCCATTTGAACGTGCACGGAGACGTTGATCGTCATCGCGAGTGCCGTAATGAAAGGTTGCGTCACAATACAGGCTCGGCTGAGGGTGCGTAAGTGCCGGTAACGACCGCGAAAGTCACGCCCACAACCGTAGAAAAGAGGACACCGTCGCCTAACCTGCTGCGTCTTTGCATAGAACGTACCGAGCGATCAGAAGGCTACTGGCCGGGTCGGTATGTCGAACGTCGTGGTCTGATCCGCGCACGGAGCGAGCAGCACAACGTCTCTCTTGTCGGGCGACCCGCCTAACGCCGCGCCGCAGCTCGCCTTTCTGACGCACTAGTTCATCTGGCCCTAACGCGGCGCGCAGCGCGGTTCACGACCTGCTCGTTGTCTTCGAGCCAGCCGCGCAGCTCGCCCGCGACGATCACGAACTCGTCGAACCGCCTGCGACTTGGCAGGCCACTGTCAGCGATGTGCCGCCGCACGGTGCGCGGGGAGCAGGCCAGCGCCTCCGCGACCTCATCAAGTCCCAGCCGCAACTCGGACGGGACGGTGTACAGGCGCTCTCGCCACGAAAGCGTGACAGTAGCCGTGACGGTCACGGTAGCCGGCGCCAGCCCGGCTGTTCTATTCAGCGCGTCTGTGAGAGCTTGAATCAGCAGTTCGGCGGGCGGCATAATCAGGTAGAGGTTCGTTAGGTGTGCGCGCGCGCGTATGCGCGTACGCGCGGCGTAGCTGGATATGTGTGTACTGCACTAGGGTACTGCAGCGCCCCTTCTCGCATTTGGACAGGCCTGTCCTAACGGCGCTTGCGGAGGTCCCACACGGTGATGCGCGGCAGGACCCGTGCGTCACGCTCACGATTCTCGCGCATCACGGTATCCATCTCCACCTTCGCGGCATCCTCAGGCAATCGATCGCGGTCCGCCTTTGATTTGTTAGCAGCGCGGGCCGTCGAACGCAGTCGTTCCTGTGCCCTCGGTTTGCGTCGGAGACGCTCGTCGTTCTTTGGTGCGAGGCTAGGGCTAAACCACTCCGAGTGCTGAGCGGCGATCTGCTGCAAGCGCTGCTGTTTCGTCCAGCCTGGGTGCGAGATCTTCAGCTGACCATCGAGGTGGGTGTACGCCTCCTGGTGCGCGAGCTTGAACTGTCCGGTGAGCAGCGCAGCAGCAATCTCCTCTGCTACAGGCGAAGCGCCCGTCGCACGCGCGGCGTCGGGGAGCACATGAAGCCCTGCCCGCAGGTAAGCTGCTAACGGCGCGTCAATTCCGTCGAGCACCCTGGACAGCGCCATGATCGCCGCCGCGCCTACCTTCTCATCGTCTGTCATTCGACCGCGTTTCCTCAAGAATGCGTAAGCGTGTGCGGTTTCGGCCAGGTATCCACCAGACTAGTGGTCGCTCGCCCAGGTGACACTCCCAGAGCCTTCCCGCTCGGCGGACAGGGGTATCTAGGCGCCACGAAAACACGCGGTCTGAGAGCATTCTAGGCGCTTGGGGCAGACTGACAGTTGGGCGAATTCGGTTCATCTGGCTCGTAAAGCGTTGTGGTCTCGTCTCGTTAGGCCCGGCGGGGCTCTTGGTGCCCTTTTGCGGTGTACCTAACGACCGACGTGAAAGACCTCCCGGCCTCCACCACTCGTTAGATGAAGGGTTATCGCGGTTATTGGGGTTATACGTTTTACCAAAGGGACTCCATATACGCGCCTACATAAGGGTACTTTGGCACAACAGATAACCGTGATAACCCCGATAACGTTTGGTCGGTCTCATGTCAGTATCCGGCCGGTGATGAGTCGTCAAAGCCTATCCCGTAGCACCAGACGACGTTCTGGCCGCCCGCCCGAATGGCGACCGTCGGTTCTAGCGACATCAAGCGCTCTTTCAACTGCCCGCTCGCGGAAAACGGCCGCGGCACTTCATGCTCATCACAGAACTGACACAGCCGCTCAAAGAACCACCCGAGCTTTGTCTTGCTGTCCCGCGTGACCACGCACCGCTGGGCGATGAACTGCCGCAGCACGTCGTTCTCGTCGCGATAAGTCACCGTCGCGTGCTTGACCATGGCCGGCGGTTGGAGGCCATTATGTCGCCAGTCGCGGAGCCCTTCGATCATCATCGCGAGCAGTCCGGAGAGCGCGTTAGGCGCAGTCAGCTTCGCGAGGATGTCATCGTCGCGCTGGTGCTCGGCGATCGTGTACTCGACCGGTATGACGAGCACGCGGCGCCAGATTGCCTCGTCGTCGGCTTCGATCTTCGGCGGGTTGTTCGCGGCCAGCCACAGCTTGCCGCCGAACACGAACTCCACCGGCGCCTGATAGAGGCCGCGGACCTTGAGCGCGTCACCTCCGGTCAGCTGTTTGATCAGCGCGACGTCAAACTCGCCGTCTGGGTTCGGCTCGCCCGCCGTGACGAACCGCTTGCCGAGCAGCTGGACAAGGTCGGGCCGTGGCGCGTCGCCGCCTCCTCGGAGCTTGCCCGGTTTCAGGAGCGACTGGAAGCTGAGCGACCCCGCATAATCACCGAGCAGCGCCCGGACGCCTTCCTGCAGCTTCGACTTCCCCGCCGTCGTGCGACCCTTGAGGAAGAACAGCACGCGCTCCGGGTTGTCGCCAAGCAAGGTGTAGCCTAACGCGCGCCAGAGGAAGGCTTCGAGGTCGACGCGCGGCCTCCCGTCGGCAGCAGCAGCGAGATAGCGAACGTGCTGCGCCCATGCGTCGCTCCACGCGGCCGACTCGTAGGGCACGGCGAGCGCGCCAGTGAGCAGGTCAGCCTTGTCGAACGGCCGGAGCGCGAGCGTCGTTAGGTCGAGCGTGCCGTCGGCAACGTTGAGTAGGCTGGGCTGTCGGTCGAACTCCGCGGCCCTAACGCGGACGATCGGGTCGTCCTTCGCGTTCTTGAGCATCGGTGCGAAGCGCTTCTCGTTGTACAGCGCGAGTACCGCTTTCACGTGGTCGTCCGCGTTTTGGCGCGTGCCGTTGATCTTCGCGTCGGCTGCGGCCCGAAGTGATGCGTCGACAAATGTCTTCGCGCTCTGCCGGGCGAGCAGCTCGCGCTTCGTGTCCCACTGCCAGTGTCGCGTGTTCCACGCGGCCCACAGGTCGAGCGGCGGGCAGAACTTCAGCTCTTGCGCCGTCGCCGTGGCGAGCCGGCGCCCGTTGCCGATGTCCGAGTAGATGACCTCGAACAACACGCCGCCGGAGCCGCTCTTAGCGTGCTTCTTGGCAATGGAGCGTACGCACTTGTCGACTTCCCTCTCGGTGAGGGGCGGGTCGTTATGTGCCTCGTTCCACTCGTGCGCGAGCGCGCCCACCTCGTCCTCGTCCTTGCCAAGCGAGAACCAGTACCCGATCTGGCTCGTTAGGGCGTCATCACGTGAGCCCTCCGGGACGATGAGCAGCTCGCTCGGCCACGGCAGCCGCGAGGCGCCAGGCGGCGTGATCCACGTATAGACCGCACCCGATCGGTGTCGCGACGGTGAGGCAGCGACTTGCCCGCCACCTACGCGAACGTCGAGCCCATCGCCAAGCTTGCGCACGGAGTTGCCGAGGCTCAAGCCCTGCGGCTCGTCAAAGTAGAGGTGCCAGCCTCCGCTGCCGGTTCGGGCCGAAACGGTTTTTCGTGACAGCTCTTCTACGTCGAGACCGTAGCGGACGCGCAGTGTCTCGGCACCGTTCGTGTCGACGTCGAGCACCGCGAGCCCTTTGCCCGTCGCGATTCCAACGTTCGCGCTCGGCCAACGCTTCCATATCTGGCGAATCTTCGCCGCGTCCCCCGTGGCCTTCTTCTGCCAACCCGCGAAGCGCGGGTGCTTGCCGATGGAGCGGCAGTCAGAGCCCTGCGCGCACGAGCAGCGGGCTTCGCTGTTTGCGCCGATCGGCTCGTGAAGCGGGATTACGCGGTAGCCGAGCCGCGCATAGTCCAGCGCAGCGTCGAGCGGCGTAGCCTCGTTAGGCTCGGTCTGGCCTTCCAGCGCACTCGTTATAGGTTCTCTAGCATCATCGTTCGACACAGTGGGTACCTCGTCAGACTGTTGGGATGACGGCTCCGCGCTCCTCCACGCGGAGTCGTTTCATTTCCAGTATTAGGTCTCGTTCGCGGCGGCTTCGCGCGCCTTTTTGCGGCGGTACGCCTCACGCATGGCGGCGGCAAACTTCCGCTTGTACTCGGGCGTCCATCGCCTTCGCTGCGACGCGCGGCACCGGGCGCGAAATCGGGGCGACGCCCAGTTGCGCTTTGCGGACGCGCTCCGCGCTGCGTCGCTGGTCAGGTGTGTCTCGTCGGTCATCGGCTCCTCTGACTCCAGTCGGGTGAAACAAGGCGGCGGGTCTCGGAGTGAGACGGGCGCCGCCCTGTAGCGGTCGTGACGCTACCAGCTTTGCTACTATATCTGGATGTATCTCGCGAACCAGCGTGAGCCGCGTTAGGCGATCCTCCGAAGCGCCGGGCCAGCCACGATCACGCCCGCGCGATCGCAGAGCGTCCGCCACGCCAGCTCACGGTCTTGGTGGGTGTAGGTCGCGGCCATCCCGCGGAGCTTGTGACCCATCATCAGGTCGATCATCTCGGTCGGCAGCCCCAGGTGCGAGAGTCGCGTGCGGGCACCGTGCCGTAGAACGTGGAACCGCTCCCGCTGCGCCAGCGTCACGCCTAACGTGGACTCGATCACGGTTTTGACTTGCTCGGCGAGCGTGTCGCGGTTCATCATGTCGCCGCGCCGCGCCTTCGACCGCTCACGCCGGTAGAGCGTCGTGAGAAGCCACGTGTCAGGATCGGTCAGCCCGTACTGCGCCATCAGCACGATGTGTTCCTTTAGGATCGTGCCGTGCGTCGGCAATAGCGGCACGAAGCGCACTTCGCCGTTCTTCGTCCGCTGTACGCATCCGTCCTTGGCGCATGTGCGGCAATCGCACCGCACGCCCGTCGCGACCTTCAGGTCAACCATCACGTTGCCTATGGTCAGGTCGCGGAGCCTAACGTGGATGGCCTCGTCGAGGCGCAGCCCGCCGAAGCCAGCAAGCACGACAGCGACCGCGACGCGTGGGTCCGGGTGCTGTTTCGCCCTTTCGAGGATCGCGTCCAGGTCCGCGGCGCTGAGCGCCGTCTGAGCTGGGGCGTCGTCCGCGTACAGCTGCGGCGTGTCGTGCTCGGCGTGAAGTCGCGGCTTGAACGGGCTCCGGTGGATTAGCTCCATCTCGTAGGCATACTTCAGCAGCATAGCCAGCACCTTTGCCACTGGGCGCCAGGACCGGTGACCCTTCGCCTTGTTCCACGTTAGGCACTCGGTGATCAGCTGCGGAGTGACGGCGGTAACCAACGGATCGCCGTGCCGGTTGACGAAGAACGGATCGAGGTGCCGCTCGATCTCGTTGGTGTAGCCCATGATCGTCGAGGGCCGCGGTTTGCCGCGTTGCCGTAGGCTCGCCAACCACTGCTGCGTCACATCACTCCACTTGAGTGCGGCCACGCTAGGCGTCGCTTCGCGCTTCGCGACCTTTCGCGCCGCGCGCTCAGCCTTCGCCGCCGCGATGTGGTCCCAGCGGCCCAGGCGCTTCAGCGATTCGTTATGCGCGTGCGGCCAGTCCCGCGCGGGAATCACGACAGATGTTCGCTCGTGGCGGAGCACGAACTTCCAGAGCGGGCGCCCATTCTCGTCGAAGGCGTAGGGCGTCACGACACCCGCTAGTTTGTCCGCCTTGCTGGCGTACGGCCAGCACGCCAGCTTGCCGGTCCCGCGCTCGCGTCGCGCGAGCGGCGACTTCGTCGGTGGTGGCGTTAGGTTCTGCTTCTGTTTCATCATTCGACCTCCACCGTTCGCATCACCGTTGCGAGGAGGTGGTCGTAGTCACCCGCCATCGCCTCAGTGGTGAACGCTTCGATGTCCGGCTCTGGCAAGTCCGCTTTCCGCATCGCCTTGCGCACGAGGCCAATGACATTTGAACGCGTTGCCGTCCTGCCCGATCAGCTGCACCGTGACCTGCTGGAACTTTGGTTTCATTGCTTCCTCCCTTCGAGTGGAATGGACCGTCGCGTTAGGCGCCCGCGACCATACCTATTATTCCACCAGGAGGCGCACCTGGACATAGCGAGTTTAGCTACGCCTAACGAACGGTCTCCCAGCGCCTTACGAGACGCTTTCGAGATCGTGCTGGCTCCGTCGGCTGCCTGCCGACAGCAACCCGTTCGTCTAGATGAACGCGTCGTCGCAGCGAATCGAACGAGGCGAGCGCGCCCCTCGTCGCCCAGGCCACGACCGTCCTCTAAGCCCTCGTTAGGCAGCAAAGCGACACTAACGGTCCGCAGCGCGCCGTCGGACTCCCTGAACGCCAGGAGCGGCTCCCAGTCGTAGGCGTGATCGCAGATCGGATAGAGCTCCCGAACCTGGGCGATCACAACGCACGTCTGCCCGCTGCCGACACTACCGTAGAACGCGGCGAAAATTCCGGTGAGGTCGCCGCAGCGCGCGGCAGCGCCGCGTTTCGTTTTCGTTTTCATTGCTTGTTCTCTTTGCGATGGGTGATTGAGCACACCGAACGGCGTGCTTCTGCGCTGTAGCGCCGTGGCTTTCCCATGCCGGCTTTCGCCGGTGTGGGGTTTCGCGCTGCCGCCAAGATGGGCGGTCGCTCTGCGCCGCTTCGGAGACAGCCCTGTCTCGTGCGAGCGTGGGTCACCGGCACCGTGTAACCGCGTGGCGATCCGTGTTAGGATTCAGGCGCCGGGCGACGCGAAGGTGCACCAGAAGGAGCACCAAGCCATTGAACGGCTGACTGCAAAGAAGCCGAGCCGTTTACAAAGGCTT
>Ga0187892_10010915_pt1 | contig 11321 bp, 8 predicted proteins | sample MA1701073metaG_FD_139345 | JGI IMG/M metagenome (GOLD analysis project Ga0187892, IMG submission 139345) | Bio-ooze microbial communities from a basaltic lava cave in the Kipuka Kanohina Cave System on the Island of Hawaii, USA - MA170107-3 metaG ... | reverse complement strand
TCGTAAAAAATGCCCATCGCGTTACTGCCGCCGCCCACGCACGCGATCACCACGTCGGGCTGCCGGCCCGCGATCTCGGGCATCTGCAGCAGACACTCCTTGCCAACCACCGAATTGAAGTCGCGCACCATCATCGGGTAGGGATGCGGTCCGGCGACTGTGCCGATGATGTAAAACGTGTTCTCGACGTTGGTCACCCAGTCGCGCATCGCTTCGTTGAGGGCGTCCTTTAGCGTGCGTGATCCACCATCAACCGGCACCACGGTGGCGCCCAGCAATTTCATCCGGTAAACGTTGGCCGCCTGCCTGCCGATATCAATCGAGCCCATGTAAACGACGCATTCCATCCCAAAGCGCGCAGCGACGGTCGCTGCCGAAACGCCGTGCTGGCCGGCGCCGGTCTCGGCGATGATGCGCGGCTTGCCCATGCGTCGCGCCAGCAGCGCCTGACCGATCGTGTTGTTGATCTTGTGCGCGCCGGTGTGATTGAGATCCTCGCGCTTCAGGAAAATCTGCGCGCCGCCCAACCTTTCGCTCCAGCGGCGCGCGTGATAAATCGGGCTCGGCCGTCCGACGAAGTGTTTCAGTTCACGCTCGAACTCCGACACAAAATCCGGATCGGATCGATATTTCGCGTAGGCGCGATTCAATTCGTCAAGCGCATGCATCAGCGTTTCGGCGACGAACACGCCGCCGTACTTGCCGAAATGGCCGCGCGCGTCCGGCAGGTCGTAGGGATTCATGCCGGCACCCAGATTTCGGCCAATTGTTTGTCTGCGGCGCGCACCGCCGCGACAAAGCGGCTGAGCTTGTCGCGGCTCTTGATACCGCGGCTCGCTTCGACACCGCTGCTCACGTCGACGGCGAACGGCAGGTTCCGGACGATGGCTCTGCCCACATTGACCGGCGTCAGACCGCCGGAAAGTATCAGCGGCTTGCTGCGACGCTTGGGCGATGGTATGCGGTCCCAATCGAACGTCTTGCCGGTCCCCCCAAATCCTTCGCCAGCCGTGTCGGCTTGCAGCGCAACGGCGCTGGAAAAGCAGCGCGCCGCCTCCGTCAGATCGGCATCGTCCGACATGCGAATCGCGCGCACATAGGCGCGTCCGTAGCGCGAACAATCGGCTTCGCTTTCGTCGCCATGGAACTGCAACAGCGCGTTGGGCACCGCGATCAATGCGGATTCGATCTCGGCAGGCGGCGCGTTGACGAACAGCAGCACTGGCGTCACATACGCAGGCACGAGTCCGCCCAACTCGCGCAGGCGAGCGGCGTCCACAAAGCGCGGGCTCGCCGCATAACAAACGAAGCCGACGGCGTCCGCACCGGCATCGACCGCCGCAGTGACATCGATCGCACGCGTCAATCCACAGATCTTGATTCGGGTTCGTGTCATCGAAATGCGAAGGGCGGCGTGTCGTCCGCCGCGGGCAGGTCGAGCGCTGGATCGTACTCGACGTGGGTAAGGTACAAACCTGCAGCGGCAGATGTCGGCGCCGCGCGCGTTCGATCCCGTACGTCGAGAATCTCGCGCGCCCAGCTTGGCGCATGACGACCGGCGCCGACGTAAACCAGCGTGCCGACGAGATTGCGCACCATGTGGTGCAGGAAAGCATTGGCCACCGCGCGCACCCGGATCAGTCGTCCGATGCGCAGCACGCTGAGCTCGCGCAATTCGCGCACCGGCGAATCGGCCTGGCACTCGGCTGCACGAAAGGAGCTGAAGTCGTGAACACCGGTCAGCAACCCCGCGGCTTGTCGCATCGCTTCCTCGTCTAGCGGCCGAAACACCCAACCGGCGCGACCGCTGGCAAGCGGCGCGCGCAGCGGGTCGTTCAGGATCCAGTAGTCGTAGCGGCGCGCCGTTGCGCCGAATCGGGCGTGGAAACTTGCGGGAACGAGTCGCGCCCAGCGTATCGCGACCGCGGAGGGAAGAAATCGGTTGGTGCCGCGTACCCAGGCTTGCAGCGGGCGCTCTACCGGCGCATCGATGTGGATGACTTGATAAGTGGCGTGCACTCCAGCATCGGTGCGTCCGGCGCAAACGGTGCCGACCGGGTTTCCCGCGAACCGATGCAACGCTGATTCGACGGCGTCCTGTACTGCCGTGCCGCCAGGTTGCGTCTGCCAGCCGGAAAACGCCGAGCCGTCGTACTCAAGACCTAGCGCCAGGCGAGAGCTCAAGGGAAGCTCTGAAAGACTACTGCGCGGCCCGATCTTGCGCCTGTGCTGCTCGCTGTACTACGCGTACAGGTCCGCTGCTCGGCGCTCATTTGGCAAATTAGTCGGGCCGCTCGCTACGGGAGCTTCCCAAGGAGAGACGACCGTCGGCGCGTCGCGCGCGCCGACTCCATCCAGCTGATCAAACTTCCACTTGCTTGAGCAGATCCACTGCCTGCTGCCGCTGTTCACGTGTGCCGTCGCGCATCACTTCTTCAAGCAATTCCCGCGCACCGTCCTTGACGCCCAAATCGATGTAGCCGCGCGCGAGATCGAGCTTGGTTGACATTTGTGCAGCCAGCGGGCTACCGGCCTGCGTTTCGGTGCGGCGTCCGCCAAGGTCAACATCCGAGCCCGTCAGATCGAAGTCGATCAGCGGGACGGTTGCCTGGTCGGTATTCGAGGTCAACCGTGGCGCGTGTTCGTCCGGCAAAGCGCCAACTTCGCCGAGCAAGGTTGGTCGCGACAGCGAGTCGTCGAGAACCGGCGGAGGCGAAATACCCGTGCCCGGCCTCGAAAAGGCGGGCGCCATGGTGCCCGGCAACGTCATGTCAACATCCGGCATCATCGTGCGATTTAACGCCGTCGTCGGTTGCGGCTTCTGCTGCTGCGTCGGTTTGGCCGGAATCGTTGGTCGCGCAAGGTCCGTCGCCGGCGCCCTGGGCTGTTTCGTCGGCGTCTCGAGATCGAGATCGAAAGGTCTGGTCGCTGTCCCGGTTGCGTTCACCTGCGGCATGCCAGTGGTTGCGCCGAGGTCGAAGTCAAGCGCGGCAAAGTCGATCTTGTCGGCCGCAGTCGCGCCAAACGGATCAATCGTTCCGGAACCGGCAACCGTCTTCGTCCCTTCGTCGAGCGGCAGCGTCGGAGCAAAGGTTGGCGTCGCTCTGGACGACGACTGCGAGGTTTCCAGCGGCATGCTGGTATCGGCGGTCATCTTGGTGTCGAGCGACAGAACGCTGTCGGTTAGTTTCGTATCCGGTACCTGTCTCGCGGCTGGCGAAGGCGCGTCGAATTGAAGAACCGACGTCGGGCCGGTGCCTGCAGTCTCCGCCGGTGGTCCGACGGTGATCGGGCGCGGCGAAATGGTGCTCGGGTTCAATCGCAATTCGGTCGTCGGACCTCGCATCGCCGCCTCGCCGGCAGCGACGGCGCCGGCAAAGGCGGGGTTGGAAGGATCGAGCGAGCGGCCTAGTTTCTGCGCGCGCTCCCAGTCGTCGCCGACGCCGCCAGTGCGCTGGCGCAACTCGTCCGCCACTGCGTTGAACGACGCCTTGTCACCGCGCCGCGAATAGATCTCAAGCAGCTTCACGCGCACCGTGTGACGATCGGGCTGAAGGCGCAGTGCTTCTTTCAGGATGTCCTCGGCCTGCTCTTCACGACCATAGGCGATATAGACGTCGGCCTCGGCAACGGGGTCAACTTCGTTGGAGTCGAGCTGCGAAGCGGCCGGGATAAAACTCGAATTAAATGTGCTGGTCGCACCGGTGTCGACGCTCTGTCCACCGGTTTGACCGAACAGCGAATTGGCGCGCATTCCGCCTTCTGACGCCTGGAACTCACCGGTCTTCTCGACCTTGCGCTTGCGATAGATGTTGAGCCCGATCAGCGCGCCCGCGAGCAGCACGAGTATGCCGATCAGACCGAGCGAACTTGAATCCTTGAACCAGTCAAGCAGGCCGCTGGAAGGCTCGGGTTGCGGGGGCGGCGCGGCCTTCGTCTCGATGGGCTTCGCGACCTCCGACTTCGCCGGCTCCGGCGCCTTGGCAGGCTCGACTGGGGGAGGCGCCGGCACTGGCGCCGCGGCAACCGGCGCGGGCGGCGGTGCCGCTTTCACGGGCTCAGCCTGTTTCGCTTCGACTTGTTTTTTCGCTTCGGCTTGCGCCTGCGCCTGCGTTCCGGCCTTGCTTTGCAACTGGAGCGCTTTTTTCAGCTCTTCGTTCGCTTTCTTCAACGCCGCCGCGCGTTCCTCCTGCTCCTTCAATGCGCGTTGCTTCGCGGCTTCCTCGTCTTTCGCTCTTGCTGCCGCTGCGGCGCTGGTTGCGGGAGCGTCGGCCCGTGCGATCTTCAACTGGTCGCCGGGCTTCGCCGCTGCGGATTTGTCTTCGACTTTCGCGGTCACGCGCCCCTGGGCCGCAGCGGCCGGCGGTGGCGCCGCCGCAACGGGCGCTGCCTTGGTCGCGACCTGCGCGAGACGGCTCTTGTACTGCGCAAAGTCGGAACTTTGAGCCACCACTTCACGGCGCGCATCGCGCTGCTCGATGGCCTGTGCCTCAGCCGACGGCGGAATGGAAACCGTTCGACCCGCGATCAGCCGGTTCATGTTGTCGCCGACGAACGCTTGCGGGTTCGCACGGAACAAAGCAACCAGCATCTGATCGAGCGATACCGCTGGAATCTTGTTTTGCAAGGCGATCTTGCTCAGCGTATCGCCGGAGCGGACCGTATATGTGCCGGGCGCCGTTTGGGGCGCTGCGGCCGCAGCGGCTGGTGCCGGAACCGGCGCCGCCGGTCGGGCTGGTTGAATCTGCGGTTGAACAGGGGCGGGCGCAGGGGCTGGCACTTGCGCGGCGGCCGGTGGTGATACTGGGGCCGGGGCTATTGCAGTCGGCGGGGTTACGGGCGCCAGTACATCTGGCGCCGCGCGCAACGCGGGTGGATCGAGCAATACGGTGTACTCGCGCAACACGCGGCCGGTAGCCCACGTCAGTTCGAGCAGCACATCGAGATACGGCTCGTTGACCGGTTGCAACGACGTGATTCGCACGACGTAGTTCGCGTCGTTGCGGCGCTCGAGGTTGAAGCGAAGAGCGCTCAACGCCGGATTGAATTCGAGATTGGCCTGGCGAAACGCCGACTGGGACGCCAGCCGCACGGCCAATGACGGCGCTTCATCTCGCGCCACCGAGGTCACCTCGACTTCCGCTCGTAGCGGTTGTCCAAGCGCCGATTGAACTGTCAGGCGGCCAAGACCCGCCGCGATTGCGGCCGGCGCGGTGAACGCGAGACTGATTGCGAGCGCCGCTGCACAAAGTGCCGGCGCGCGTCGATGTTTTTGCAATGCCACGGGTGCCCCCTACCGGCGTGCGAAGCCGATTTCGAACATAACATCAGAGACTTACGCACGCAAGCTTAGGCAAAGCCGTAAGTCCCCGGAAAACGGGAGAAAAACCCTCCCTTCCTTTGAGCGACAAGTCTTCACCGCAACTGCCGCAGGAGTATCCGCAGCATGCGACGCAATGGCTCTGCGGCTCCCCACAGCAACTGATCGCCTACGGTGAATGCGCTCACGTATTCGCCTCCCATTGCGAGTTTGCGCAGGCGACCGATTGGAATTTCCATCGTGCCGCTGACACGAGTGGGAGATAGTTCACGAATGCTGTCGTCGCGTTTGTTCGGGACCACGCGCACCCAGTCGTTTGCCCGCGCGAGCAGATCTTCGATCTCGCCAAGCGACAAATCCTTCTTCAGCTTGATCGTCAGTGCCTGGCTGTGACAGCGCATCGCTCCGATCCGCACGCACAATCCTTCGACGATCACTGAACCCGGCTTGCCCATCGCATTGCGGCCGAGAATCTTGTTCGCCTCGGCGCCGGCCTTCCACTCCTCCCCGCTTTGACCGTTGCCGAGATCCTTGTCGATCCACGCGATCAAACTGCCGGCCAGTGGAACTTCGGATTCATTCGTCGGCAGCGTTGCCGCGCGTTGCGCTTCTGTGGCATTCCGGTCGATATCGAGGATCGCCGACTTCGGATCGGCGAGCAGCGTTTTCGTCGCCGCGTGCAGATGGCCCATCTGCTCGAGCAACTCGCGCATGTTCGGCGCGCCGGCGCCGGAAGCGGCTTGATAGGTCATCGCCGTCACCCAATCGACCAGATCTGCCCTCAGCAGACCGTCGATCGCCATCAGCATCAGACTGACCGTGCAGTTGCCGCCAATGAAATTCTTCGTCCCGCTTTCCAGCGCCTTGTCGATGAGCGGCCGATTGACCGGATCGAGAATGATGACCGCGTCGTCGTTCATTCGCAGCGCGCGGGCGGCGTCGATCCAGTAGCCCTGCCATCCGCTCGCGCGTAGCTTCGGGTACACCGCCGTCGTGTACTCACCGCCCTGGCAAGTGACGATCGCATCGCATTTTCCGAGCGCGGTGATGTCGTTGCCGTCCTTCAGCACGCCCTCTCCGCGTGTGACTTTCGGCGCAGCACCGCCGGCATTCGACGTGCTGAAGAACACCGAATCGAACAACTCGAAGTCGCGCTCGGCGCCCATGCGCTCCATCAGCACGGAGCCAACCATGCCGCGCCACCCTATGAATCCGATCCTCATTTCCGTTTCCTTATGTTGAAAGAGCGGCGACGACGGCGTCGCCCATCTGTGTCGTGCCGACCTTCGTGTTGCCCGCGCTCCAGATGTCCGCGGTGCGCAGACCCTGTTCGAGCACGCGCGCAACTGCACCTTCGATGCGATTCGCGTCATCGGGCTTGCCAAGCGAAAAACGCAACATCATCGCCGCCGAAAGAATCGTCGCCAGCGGATTGGCAACGTTCTTGCCCGCGAGGTCCGGTGCGCTGCCATGGCTGGGTTCATACAAGCCGAAGTTGCGTTCATTCATCGACGCGGACGGCAACATGCCGATCGAACCCGTCAGCATCGCGGCTTCGTCCGACAGGATGTCGCCAAACATATTGCCGGTGACGACCACATCGAACTGTTTCGGCGCGCGCGCAAGCTGCATCGCCGCGTTGTCGACGTAAAGATGCTCGAGCTCGACATCGCGATACTCCGCATGAACCTCGGTCACGACCTCGCGCCAGAACTGGGACGTCTCCAGCACGTTGGCCTTGTCTACGCTGGTGAGCTTGCGTTTTCGTCGGCGCGCGGCCTCAAAAGCCACACGTGCGATGCGTTCGATCTCCGGTCGCGAATAGCGCATCGTGTCGAAGGCTTCCGGCGCGCCGACGAAAGCACCGTCGGGTGAGGCGCGGCGACCGCGCGGCTGGCCGAAGTAGATGTCGCCGGTCAATTCGCGCACGATCAGCACATTCAGACCGGACACCAGCTCGGGCTTCAGGCTCGATGCGTGCGTCAGCGCGTCGTAGCAGATTGCCGGCCTGAGGTTCGCAAATAGATTGAGCTCCTTGCGTAAGCCGAGGATCGCTTGCTCCGGCCGCAAATGGCGGCCGAGCCCGTCGTATTTCCAGTCGCCGACAGCGCCGAAGAGAATCGCATCGGCTTCTCGCGCAAGCTTTAGCGTTTTTTCCGGCAACGGATGGCCGAAAGCATCGAGAGCGGCGCCTCCGACTTCGGCGAATTCGAATTCAATCGCAGCGTCAAGCGCGCGCAGCACCTTGACCGCTTCGGCCACGATCTCCTTGCCGATTCCGTCGCCCGGCAGTACGGCTATCTTCATTCGACACTCTCGCGGCAAAGCCGCGCCGTACTCGCCCTCTCCCTTCGCGGGAGAGGGTCGGGGAGAGGGGGTGCCCCGCTCCGATACGTCAACCCGAACTTTTCGCCAGCCACGGAAAACGCGCCAGACGCGTCTTCTCAAAGGCAGCGATCTTCGATTTATGGCGCAACGTCAGTCCGATGTCGTCCCAGCCGTTGAGCAGGCATTCTTTGCGGAACGCATCAACGTCAAAGCGCAGAGTCTTTCCGTCAGGAGTGCTCACGGACTGCGCGGCAAGATCGACCGTCAGCCGATAGCCCGGTTGCGACGCCACCTCCGCAAACATCGCATCAACGGTCGCCTCATCGAGAACGACCGGCAGTAACCCGTTCTTCAAGCAGTTGCTGGTAAAGATGTCCGCAAAACTCGGCGCGATCAACACACGGAACCCATACTCCGCCAGCGCCCACGGCGCGTGCTCGCGGCTGGAGCCGCAACCGAAGTTCCGCCGCGCAAGCAGAATCGATGCGCCTTGATAGCGTGGCGCATTCAGAACAAAGGCCGGATTCAGAGGACGCTTGCCGTGGTCCTGCCCGGGTTCGCCGCGATCCAGATAACGCCACTCGTCGAACAGATTGGCGCCGAAGCCGCTCCGCTTGATCGACTTCAGATACTGCTTCGGAATGATCTGATCGGTGTCGACGTTGGCACGATCCAGTGGCGCGACGAGTCCCGTGTGAACGCGAAAGGGATCCATTCTTCAACCTTCCCGCACGTCGACAAAGTTGCCGGCGACGGCTGCCGCCGCCGCCATCGCCGGGCTGACCAGATGCGTACGTCCGCCGGCGCCCTGCCGGCCTTCGAAGTTGCGGTTCGACGTTGAGGCGCACCGTTCGCCGGATTCGAGCCGATCCGCGTTCATGCCGAGGCACATTGAACAGCCCGGCTCGCGCCATTCGAATCCGGCGTCGGTAAAGACACGATCGAGTCCCTCCTGCTCGGCTTGCGCCTTGACGAGCCCGGAGCCGGGAACGACCAGCGCGAGTTTGACGTTGCCCGCAATGTGCTTGCCGCGGACGATGTGCGCGGCCGCACGCAGATCCTCGATGCGCGAGTTGGTGCAGGAGCCGATAAACACCTTGTCGATGCGGATATCGGTGATGCGCTGATTCGGCGCGAGACCCATGTAGCGCAACGCGCGTTCGATGCCATCGCGGCGAACCGGATCGGATTCGCGCGCCGGATCCGGCACGGCACCGCCAACGCTCGTCACCATCTCGGGCGAGGTTCCCCAGCTGACTTGCGGCTGGATCGCGGCGGCATCGATTTCGATCACCGTGTCGAACCTGGCATCGGCGTCCGAATGCAGCGTGCGCCAGTGATCGACCGCGTTGTCCCAATCGGCGCCGCTCGGCGCGAAAGTACGGCCGCGCGCGTAGTCGATTGTCTTCTCGTCCACGGCGACGAGACCAGCGCGCGCACCGGCTTCAATCGCCATATTGCACATCGTCATACGGCCTTCGATGCTCATCGCGCGCACGGCGTAGCCGTCGAACTCGATCGCGTGACCCGTGCCGCCCGCTGTTCCGATGCGCCCAATCACCGCAAGGATCGCGTCCTTCGGCGTCACGCCGAAACCGAGCGCTCCGTTGAGATGCACACGCATGTTTTTCAGCTTCTTCATCAGCAGCGTCTGCGTCGCGAGCACATGCTCGACTTCCGACGTACCGATGCCGAACGCCAGCGCGCCGAGCGCGCCATGAGTGCTCGTATGCGAGTCACCGCAGACGACCGTCATGCCGGGCAGCGTCGCTCCCTGTTCAGGTCCGATCACATGAACAATTCCCTGGCGCCGATCGAGGAACGGAAAGTAGGCGAGCGCGCCGCTGCGCTTGATATTGGCGTCGAGCGTGATGATCTGCTCGCGCGACGTGGCGTCCGTCACGCCGGCGATGCCTTTGTCCCAGTCCGTCGTCGGGGTGTTGTGATCAGCCGTGGCGACGATCGACGACACGCGCCACGGGGCCCGGCCCGCCAGTCTCAGCCCCTCAAACGCCTGCGGGCTGGTGACTTCGTGCACCAAATGTCGGTCGATATAAAGCACCGCGGTGCCGTCGGGCTCGACGTGCACCACGTGTTCATCCCACAGCTTGTCATACAGCGTGCGCGCGACCGGCATCGGAGCGAAAAAAGACGTTGCGACAGGCATGCGATTATGCACCGCATTGTTGAAAATCCTGCCCGAAGGAGGACCCATGAACGAACGACCGAACAACCTGTCGACGCTGGCGCGCCGGCACGCGCTGGCAGCGCTTGTTGGCACGCCGCTGGCCGGCGCCACATTCGCATCGCGCGCGCAGACGGGCACGCAGCGGCAGGCGACGCCGACTCAGACGCTGGGACCGTTCTATCCGCGCTCGGCGAGCGAACGGCCGCGGCAGATCGACGCGGACCTGTTGAACGTCGAAGGCGATCGCGTGCTCAGCAAGGGATCGCCGCTCTATCTGACGGGGCGGGCTACGACACGTAGCGGCGCGCCGGTTTCGAATGCGTTGATCGAGATCTGGCAGTGCGACGCGAATGCCGTCTATCACCACCCGGCCGGTGGCGCTGAAACTGATCGCGATCCGAATTTCCAGGGCTATGGGCAGATGCAAACGGAAGCCGACGGTGCGTTTCACTTTCGCACGATCAAGCCGGTGCCGTATCCGGGCCGCACGCCTCATATTCATGTGCGGGTGCAGGCGGCATCGCATCCGGCTTTCGCGACCCAGCTCTATCTGCCCGGCCATCCGGGCAATCAGAGCGACTTCCTCTATCGGCGGATGAGTGAAGCGGAACGCGCGGCGGTTGCGCTCAAGATCGAGCCGGCGTCGGCGCCGCATCCGCTGGCGCGCGCAACGCGTGAGATGGCGCGGGTCGAGTTGGTGATTGCTTAGGGAGAGGGTTAGTTAGATATGGATGGGGACAGAGCGCTTTGCGGTCTGTCCCCAATAGGTTATTTTTGATACAGCGGCATCACGCGCTGCGAGTAGTCCTGCAGGTCTTTGATGCGCGTCTCGTGTGACGGGTGCGTGGACAGCCATTGCGGCGGGCCGCCACCGCCGCCTTTCGCCATCTTGTTCCAAAGGCTGACCGACGCGCGCGGATCGAATCCGGCGCGCGCGGCGAGCTCGACGCCGATGCGGTCCGACTCCTGCTCGTTCTCGCGGCTGTTGGGAAGCACGAACATGCTTTGTGCCAGCGCCTGTCCGACATCGCCTAGCTGCACGCCGGTCAGCACTTCAATCACCGAAAGCCCGAGTCCGGTGGCAACGGTGCGCCCCATTCGCTCGCGCGCATGTTCGCGTAGCGCGTGTGCGATCTCATGGCCCATCACGGCCGCGAGTTCGTCATCGGTGATCTTCAGTTTCTCGATCAGCCCGCTGTAGACGGCGATTTTGCCGCCGGGCATGCACCACGCGTTGACCTGATCGACATCGAGCACGTTGACTTCCCATTTCCATTTCGCCGCGTCGTCGCGAAATACCGCCGTATGTGGAATCAGCCGCTGCGCAATCGCCCGCACCCGTTCGGTCTGAGCCGCGTTTGTATTGAGCTGGCCTTTCTTGCCCGCCTCGGAGGTGATCTGCGCGTACTGTTGTCGCGCGGCCGCATCGACCTGCTCTGCCGACACGAAGCTCGCCATCCGCTGCGGGCGATCGACGCCGACCGC
>Ga0187892_10010912_pt1 | contig 11323 bp, 14 predicted proteins | sample MA1701073metaG_FD_139345 | JGI IMG/M metagenome (GOLD analysis project Ga0187892, IMG submission 139345) | Bio-ooze microbial communities from a basaltic lava cave in the Kipuka Kanohina Cave System on the Island of Hawaii, USA - MA170107-3 metaG ... | reverse complement strand
ATAGTCACCAATGACGTGGAGATTGAAATTGCCACGTCGGTCAATCTGAATCCCGCTGAGGAAAAAGAGGTCCAGCTCACCACGCTGCGCTAGAAAGTGCAATTCGCTACTTCCCGCCGGGAACGGATAGTATTCATCGCTGTCGAGAATGATGAGTGTGATATGAGGAGTGTGAAGCTGTTCGGCCAGAATACAACCCGCAGCAGGAATTGGCGACACTGCACCAACGCCGACCGTCTCACCATCACGGACTTCACGTGAGATGGTCACGGCCATGAGTTCTTCGAGGGTCCATTCGAGTTGCCGAGACATACGCTATTTCCTTAACGCGCGAGCAGTTGCATCTACCCGTTCAAGATATTCCTCATGGCTGTGCACCCCGTACACATAGCGGTCGAGATACGTCTGAAAACTCGTCACGTTTTTTGCAGCTTCAAGATATTCTCGACAATGTTCGTCGTCGCGTTCGTACAGACTGCCGAACCCACATGGATGCGCACCTAACGGCACTTGCGCGACAACGTCCACGTCGATAGCAGGCAGGAAAGTATCATCTCCAGCATCGTGACCCGTGAGTGCTTGTTCGGAAAGCTCTTCGGCGGTCACAATCACTCGCCGTGCTGCACGTGCCATCATCAGGTCGTCGCGATGGCCCGATGTAATCGCATTGCCCCAGCGGTCGGCTTTCAGCGCGTGAAAAACCGCGACATCCGGACGAATCGGTTGGGCGACGACGACCTGCTCTCCGGGATTGAACGGATTTTCTTGCACCAACAAATCGGGGCGATACTTGAGAATATCGCTGTGCAGCAGTCCACGAACGGCAAGAAACGGAAGTCCCATCGATCCAGCCTGGATCATGCTATATAGCACCCCTCAGGTACTATCCTTCATCTTGATGAGACCCGCGCGCAGCGCGCGTTGAAAATTCGGAGCTGGACCATATACACTCAGCGAACAGGAGCAGGTTTCGTACTCCGTGATCACACCGGCACCGATCAGTAAGTCGGCGTTCAAGCCCCCGCCGGTTAAAGTGACAAGCCGAAGCTGCTTTGTGCCTCGACGGAGCACCTCACGCAAGAACGCCATCGGTGCATTGTCCACTGTTGAGGTGGTCAAGCCGATGAGATCATCGGTTTTCACACCGGCTGCTGCTGTTTCGAGGCTTGTGAGTTTTTCTTTCATAATAAGGAGTGCCTTCTCTTACGTTTTACATATTGGCGGATACTGTTGGCGAAATCCTCCCTGTCCCTCCTTTGTCAAAGGAGGGAACCTCAAAGCCCCCTTTGTCAAAGAGGGCCGCGCGTAGCGCGGGGGGATTTGGCACTGTTGTGGTTGAGAAAGGAACATTCACCAACCGTGTCTTTACGTTTTATGCGTTTCGGTCAGCCGTCACAATGATATATTTTTTCCCTGTTGAATAGCATGCGGTTCATTGCTGAACATTACGATACACCGTGGGAAGTCGGACAACTGGAAGGAACCCGAACCATCGTGAGTAACCAGGTGAATAGTTTCTTCTGGAACAACATCAATTACCATATCGGTCATCATGTCTATCCTGGTGTACCACGGTAGCCAGAGCAGCGGTAGGAACACCAAAAGCCATAACCATGCCGGGTTGAGCAGGGTGTAGGTATGGCCAAAGAATTCGTAGGTCATACGGGTTACACATCCAAGGAGAATAGGCAGCTTACCGCACTACTCTTAGTCCGGCGGACAATGACCTCGACGGTCCAAGGGTCAGGCGTCAGTGGGAATTCACTCATGGGGACATACTGCCCGGTCTCTCTCGGCTGAGCAACGAGAGTCGTGGTGGTGTCTACTCGGATTTTTCGCGTGAAGGCCAAGACCACGCGGCTGATATCAGACGGGATTTGGCCAGCCGCGTCAGTGATAACCACGTCAGCGACCAAGGCGCTCTGCCGCCTGCGGTCCAGGGTCAGTTGCACCCGCAGTCCACCGCACTCCTGAGTCAGGATCTGCCGGGGTGGTTCCGGCGCGCGGAGTGGTGCGCGAGTCGGCTCAGTACAGGCCCAGAGAAGCGCAGGCCACAAGATCATCCTCATCCATTCTCTTACGTTTGGTCTTCTGCGATTTCTCATAGCAAACGTATCCCTCCATCGCCCTTGACCGGGCGGTGATGGCGTATGACAAAACGACAGCGGAGCTTGTGTCGAAGCAGTTACTCCTAAATATCGCTCGGGCGCGCCATAACCAACCCATGCATTTTACCGGGACCTCCAGTATTGCCGCGACGTACAATTTTAGTTTCACTGCGGGAGCCACACCGGCGCTAACCGGGGAAAGTGGCTCTCTCCTCGCACCGATTTTCGGCGCTAGTGTGGCGGAAAATCCCACTATCAGTATTGCGCCCATGCAGGGCGAGGAATTCACCCAAAGGCTGCTGACTCCGTTTCACGAACAGAAGCTCACCATGCTACTGCGCCAGGGCTATGATATTGACGCGCTGCTGCACCTTCGGGCGCGCTATTGCGGAGGAGCCTGAGTACGACGTATCACCGGATCCGCGCACTCCGACGGTCAGCGAAAATCCGGTCCATGCTCTGGAAATCCTTGAAACAGATAGCTTACCGTCAGGAGTCGACCTTTCTGTAGCTCTGAATGGCTACCATTACGCGGTTCAACCAGAAAGCGGCTATCAGTGGAATCGCAAAGCTTTCAGCCTCCTGTATCAACTGTTTCAGATGACCGTGTCAGCCGTGCCGCAAGTTGGACCGGCCATCACCATCTCGAAATAGGGAACTGTCACAACATTGATAGTAACATTCTGTTATTTGCAATTCTAAGGAAGTCTAGGGGAAGTCCCGGACTAGTCCAGGGCAGGTCCCAGGCCAGTCTCGGTCAAGTCTTCAACACACCCCGGACTTGTCGTGACTTGCCTGCAACGTGCAGCGACTTATCTTGGACTTGCTGTTTGACTTGCCTGTGACGTCTGCCTAGACTTGCTTCCGGCTTGCCCTAGATTTTTGTGTCTCATTCGTGCTTGTCTTTAGGGATGTGGTTGCAGTAGAGTAGCAGCGTTGTTAGTCGGGTTTCCTGATCTGCACCACATGAGTTAAGAGAATAGTCCAATACAACAAAGGAGGGACTCGTTATGGCAACACAAGCGAACGGGTTGTTAGCGGTATGGACCGACATTGCTCCGGAAGCGGAGCGCGAATTTAACGAGTGGTACAACAAGGAGCATATTTCTCAACTCCTCGGGGTACCTGGTTTTCTCAGCGGCCGTCGCTATGAAGCGGTTGAAGGTGGACCCAAATATCTGGCCCTGTACGAACTCACCGATGTGAGCGTACTCAAAGGTGATGCTTTCCGGCAAGTGCGGGAGTCACCAACTGACTGGTCGAAGAAGATCATCCCGCTCTTCCGCAACACCGCTATTGGCATGTACCAGCAACTTTTCTCTTATGGCACTCGCCCAGCGAAGGATGCCGAGTTTGTTTTGACCGTCCGGCTCAATATTCCGGCTGACAAAGAGCAGGATTTTAACGAGTGGTACAACGTTGATCATGTACCGGCGTTGGTCGGAGTCCCAGGCGTGTATTGCGCGCGGCGCTATGAGGCGGTTGAGGGCGATCAGAAATATCTCGCGGTCTACGAAATGAACGATGCGCGTATACCGAAAACCCCAGAGTGGGACAAAGCCCGGAATTCAGAGTGGACGCTGCGAATCAGACCGCATCTAAAGGACCCGAAACCCATCATCAGTCGTCGTATTTATCCATGAAATTCCAACCCTCAAAGAAAGGAGTATCTTATGGCAACGAAAGAGTTTGAAGCGCAACAAATCCTGAAGGCCTATCGGAAGGGACTGATTTCCGACGCGCTGTTCGAGGAACAGATGCGAGAAGTCGGGGCCTCAGCAGCAAGCAAGAAGAATGGGCTCGATGTCGAGAACGTATTCGTGCACAAAGGGAAGATGTTCGAGATGCTACAAAAGACACCGCAGAGTCAAACGGGTGTCTTCACGCTGCCCGCGAACTACAAGGGTGACCGGGAGAACACTCATAAAGGAGATCAACTGATCTATGTGATCGAAGGATGCGCGACGGCACGGGTCTCTGGGAAAGAGCAGGAGATCAAAGCCGGTGACCTGCTGATGATTCCGGCCGGCGCGCCGCACGCCTTATGCACTGGGAATGAGCAGTTTTTTGGTTTTACCGTTTTTGCACCACCGGAAATGCAGTAGGAGAGGGAGGAGAGTATGAGTACGTCCACTACGGCTCCACGGACTGCTGAAGACCTCTGCGAACGGTTTGGTGCTGCGGATGAGATGACGGTGAAACACAAACTTCCTTACATCGACGAGGCAGCATCCCGGTTTCTGGCACAGTGTCCGTTTGTGATTGTTGCAACGTCGGATGCACAAGGACGCTGCGATGCCTCACCCAAAGGTGATCCCGCCGGATTCATCCACATTGCCGACAAGCAGACGGTGTATTTGCCTGACCGTCCAGGAAACAAAATGTTCCAGGGCATCAGCAATATCTTAGAGAATCCGCATATCGGCCTGCTCTGTATTATTCCTGGGGAAGAGTGGACTATGCGCATCAACGGTCGTGCCCGGATCGTCGATGATCCGACCGTCTTAGACCAACTGAGCGCGCGTGGCCGCTCGGCGCAACTAGCGATCGAGATTTCAGTGGAAGAGTGTTACTTTCACTGTCCGCGTTCGTTTAAGCGCGCCGAGATCTGGAACCCAGAGCGGTTTCAGCACTACGAAGGCGACTCGTGGGGAAAGATCCTGGCCCAACGAACGAACTTAGAGGCGAGCAAAATTGAGAAACTGGAGCAACGCCTTGAGGAGGGAGTAAAGCATTTACCCTGAGAAAGACTGAGGACTAAGCGATGAGGACTGAGTTATGGGAATTGAGTCATTTAGCCATCGGGTCATCGAACCATTTTATCAGTAGCTCAATAACGCAATGACTCGATCTCCCAATGTTGTTTCTCAGTCCTCGTGACTCGGTCCTTATTTGCCATCTACCGAGAACGCCAACAACACGTTCCCTGGCTGGCCGCCCCACATGCCGTACCCAGAATAGGCGTAGAGCATGCCACCAACGATTGTCGGTCCAGCACCGTCAAACGATCCACCATTTGCCGGGACATCATTGACAGTCTTGAATTCTTTCCCTGCATCAAAGTCCCAAACAATCTTGCCATCTTCAGTTCCATAGGCGCGGAGATGCCCATCAACCGAACCGGAGAATACCGCACCTGGAATGACCGAAACTGCCGCAGATTGCGCAGGGCTGCAATTCTTCCGATCGCCACATCCTGGTGGTGGCGTTTCCCAGGTCTTCTCCCCGTTTGCAATGCTATAGGCGAACATGCCGCCACCAACGGTACTGTCGAGTTCAGACTTTGAACCAACGTCAGGGTCTTCAACGAGCTTTACGCCAATATCCGACAAGGCCACATAGATCTGGTTATTGTCGGCAGCTGGCCCCCACTGAATACCACCGATCAGTCCGCCTTTGCCGACGCGCTTTTGCCAGAGAAATTTGCCTTTGTTGTCCGCATCAACTGCATGCAGCACGCCTGACTTCTGTCCAGCCAACACGATGCGCTTGCCGTCACTCATAATGCGAAGAATCGGCGAGGAACCGAAATCCAGGTCTGGCCCATTGGCTTTGGGGCAATTCGTTTTATCAGCCGCCGTGCACGCGATATTGAAAGCATCCCCCTTCAGGCACTGTGTGATCCACTGGATTTTCCCGGTTTTCATGTTCAGTGCCATGATCGAATCACTGGCGTTCGAGGGCGGATCAGCATAATCATCACCTGTAGTGATATATAATACCCCACGTTCTGGATCGAGGGTCGGGGATGCCCACACCCCTGCTCCCGCTGGTCCATATTGTTGAACGCCTTTGGCATTTTCCCAGGTCGGTTTCAGTTTCTGCTGAATCGTGTACGTCTTCCAAATCTGTTTACCCGTCGTCGCATTTAACGCGACCACGTTGCCTCGGAAGCTGCAGCACTGGTAGGTGGCCTCGCCCCCACCCGCTTCTTCGAGGGAAGTGACGGGAACATACAACCGGTTCTCATGAATCTTGGGCGCGCCGGTTACACGCGCGAGCGGGTGTTTGTCGACTTTGACTGTCCACAATTCTTTGCCCGTCTGTGCATCAAGGGCATGGACGTTGGCAGCAAGGTCACCAAAATACGCGACATACCTTGGCGGATTCGTCTTCGGGAGTTGCGCGATGCTGATAGCACTGCGCATCCCTGCGCGGATTTTTGTCGCCCAATACACACAGCCAGTCTTTGCATCGAGGGAATAAATTTGCCCGCGCATCGTACCGATAAAGATGCGTCCACCAACGACCGTCGGCTGTGAGGCAACAGAATTAGGCGCAAAACCAAACGCCCACTTGAGCTTCAGATTGGGTATCTGCTCAGCTTTTAGCCCTGCCTGTTCGGCTGACTGGAATCGTGCATTGTCGAGCGTGACTCCCCACCCATTCCACTGCGGGTCTTTGTCAGAGGGAGTAAACTGCCCCGGCGCTTGTGGGCAGAGATTGGCGGCGGTGTCTTTTAACATGGCCTCGCCACCGAGGGGTTTCCCGGCGATGAATTCCGCAACGGCTTTGCGGTCCGGGTCCGACATCGCTAGTCCAATAAATTTCATCACACCATTTTCGAGCGAATCAACAATGGACTCCGGCGTCCGCACTTTGAGGAACTCAAATTTCGGCGCGCGAGCAACTTGCCCATTATGGCAGTTCGCACAGCGTTGCTCGTATACTTTTGCGCCGTCCGGTGCAGCTACAGGCGCGGCGGCCCACGTGGCTGATGCGATTGTAGACAACATTATGCCCAGAGCAACGCGAGTAGCTGCCCTGGCGATCTTACACACAGACATTACCCTTCCCTCCTTATATCACTTCGTCTCGGTTTCGGTATCTAGCGATGCCAAGCCTTCCAATGCCAAACCATAACCAAGCAAATCTTGCAAGCGCCGCTTCAAATCAAGGGTCAGCGCTACTCGTGCATACCGCAGTGTGAGTAATGGTTGCTTGGCCAGCTGCTCCGCCAGCTCCCAGGCGCGCGACAGGACTTTGTCTTGTGGTAACACTTCGCCGACCAACCCTAATTCTTGCGCTTGACGAGCAGAAAGAAGCTGACCCGTCAGCAAAAAATAACGTCCACGATTCGCTCCGAGCAGCAATGGATAAATGATGTGCATTCCATCTCCCGGAACGAGGCCAGTAGGAAAGTGCGCAGAATCCTGAAACGCAGCGGTCTCGGATGCGAGGACGATGTCACAGAGCAATGGTAACTCTGAGTGGCGGAGTGCGGGGCCGTTGACTGCGGCAATCATCGGCACCTCGATGTCAAGGAGATTCTGCAGCAGATGCTTGCCTTCCCAATAAATCCGATCCCACGCGCGGGGGCTTCCGCCCGGTCGATAGTTTCCTTCCGGACGTGGCCCAGAAAATTCTTCCCCTGTGCCGGTCATGATGATGACCTTATTTTCCGGGTCGCTCCCAACATCTGCAAAGGCGAAGGTAAACTCACGGTGCGGCAGCAAACCCCAGCGTAAACTGCCACCGTCCGTGTGGAAGGTCATTTGCAAAATACCATTGCGCCGCTCCATACGGACAGTTTGATATTTGTTCGCGTACTCCTCGAATTTTGCCATGTTGTTCCCTCCTTTGCGCTTTATTCTCCGATGGCGATCCAGTTGACGTGCCAGCCCCACTCCTTGGCCTGGGCAGCGGTCAGTCCGCGATACCCGATATGCACCCGAAACCCCTTGGCCGTGGGTTCGTAGATACTCGTCACTCCTTGTGCCATCCAATTGTTGGTGTGCCCACCCAGGCTGGTAAAATAATACGGAGGAGTGGAAAACCCCGCGTGTGAGGTATCAACTTCAACCGCGACTCCACCACCACTATATTGCACCCAGCGCGTCTGGTGCGGGTCCGTCCGGCCCACAACGATACGGAGTGCTTCATTCCCTGGCCCCTTCGCTGTTGCGGGAGCGGTCGAAGGTACGGCAGATTGTGTCAGTGCGTTGTCTGGAGTTGTCCCTGTATCGTTGGGTGGAATTGAGAGTTTCCCTTCTTTGATTGCCGCGGTCAACAACTCCGGAGCCATTTGCTTCACCGATTCCAACAGCTCTCGTTTGATCTGATCAAGATTGCCATTCTGTGTCGTCGCCTGTTGTTGGGGTGCTGCTTGCAAGGCGGCAAGCTGCTGTTCTACCTCCGACAGTTGATGCTTGGTGATCAGTGCGGACATCCCAACGCTCCCGACCAACAATGCGAGTGCAATCCACGGGGTCAGCTTCGCTCGATTTTCTAACAATCCCTGCTTTTCTTGCAGCGAGCGAGTTCGTTCCCACAGGCGTAAGGTGGAGTCCTTCGCATCTTGAATACGTTCCTCCAAGTTTCTTCTTTCTTCTGGCTGTGCTGGTATTTCTCCAGAGGCCGCTTCCTTTTTCTTATTCGCCATAGCTCCTCCTCCACTTGAGACTTCGTTAAGCGGGTACCCGCTGCTTCTACGGCGATGACACTCCGTACCTTACCCCTGCTCGGCACAAGTATCCAAGACCCCTAAAATTTCCACCCAAGCCGTTCATTGACACCTGCCCCCTTTCTGTGGCATGGTTGCAACAGCGCCTGAATGAACGTTCAACTCAGAATTAAGGAGGGCAACTGTATGGCAGATTTTGATGTGCTCATCCGTGGCGGAACTGTTGTTGATGGCAGCCGTTCCCCGCGTTACCTGGCCGATGTTGGAATCAAAGACGGGAAGGTCGCAAAGATTGGCAAACTCAATCCGAGTGATGCCAAGAAGACACTTGATGCTAATGGACTGGTCGTTGCTCCCGGGTTCATCGACCTCCATACCCATTACGACGCCCAGATTAACTGGGACCCCTACTGCACCCTCTCCGGGTGGCATGGTGTGACCTCGATTGTGGTGGGGAACTGTGGATTCGGTTTTGCTCCATGCAAACCAGAACTACGCGATCGGGCTATGCTCACGATGTCGCGCGTTGAAGCGATTCCGTTTGAGTCGATGAAAGCGGGTATGAAGTGGGATTGGGTCACTTTCCCTGATTGGATGAATTTCCTCGATCGCACCCCGAAGGGCCTAAACGTCCTGAGCTTTGTACCGCTCGCGCCTATCATGATTTGGACGATGGGACTCGAGGCTGCCAAGAGCCGAGGAGCGACAGAAAAAGAAATGCAGGAGATGTGTCGCATCGTAGAAGAAGCCCTCAATGCTGGTGGCTGTGGCATCTCCGCACAGCGGTTAGGGAACGGCTTCGTCTCGGTGCAGCGGGATTATGATGGTACCCCGATGGTCACGGATACGATGTCGGATGACGACATGCTGGCATTTGCCACAGTGCTCGCCAAACGCAAAGAAGGCTTCATTCAACTGACCCAATCCAGCCCGGAATTTCAGCAGGACATGGATTTCTACGACAAGCTGGCTGACGTATCGGGTCGTCCCATTCTGTTCAACGCGACTGCCGTGCGTGATGACCGCCCGTCGCTCCATCGACGTATTCTGCGTTGGATAGAAAAGACCAACAAAGCTGGCCGCAAAATTTACAACCAGACCGCCGTCATGCGACAGGGTCTCTACTTCACCTTTGGTGATATGAACCTGTTCGATGGCAACGATGCCTGGCGTGAGGCCACGATGGGCACGCCAACCGAGCGTTTGCAGAAGTTCAAAAATCCCGCCATGCGGCAAGCGCTGATCGCCGATTACGACACGGGCCATACCCCGATCGTCACTGGTTCATTTAAGGACTTCACCATTGAGTCTGTCGGTGATCCGAAATTGCAGAAGTATGTGGGCAAGACGGTGGAAGAGATCGCTAAGATGGAAAATAAACATCCTGTCGAAGCAATGCTTGATATTGCCGTCGCCGACAATTTGCAGACCGAATTCGAGACTCCTGCACGGAACCTGCGTGAGGACTACGCTGCCGAACTCATGTCGTCGCAATACAGCATCGCTGGCGTGTCGGATGGTGGTGCGCATACCAAGTTCATCACCATTGGTGCGTATCCGACGGATATGCTCTCGTGGATGGTGCGTGATGCGGGCTTCATGAGCCTGGAGGAAGCGCACTACCGCTTGAGCGGAATGCCGGCGCAATGCGCAGGGTTCCAGGATCGCGGCGTGCTGAAAGAAGGCGCACCGGCAGATGTCGTGGTCTACGATCTGCAGAACCTCAAGCTCACACCTGAGAAGCCAAAGATCGTGCATGACTTCCCAGCCGGTGAATGGCGGCGCGTGCAGTATGCCGAAGGCTATCGCTGGATCATGGTGAACGGCGATGTGACCTTTGAAGACGGCAAGTGCACCAACGCCACGCCTGGCAAACTCCTCCGCCACGGACGCGGGTAGAAAACACTGGCCTTTCTACTTAACGTGAGTTCGACATACGTGGGATGAGAAGACTGCGGCAGGCAAAGTGGTGAATTCACGGGTCCTGAAGTGCCGGGACGGTTTTTTTCTTGATCGGTGAAGTGAGCCCCATGCTCACTTCACCGCCTCATTGTTCTGGGCGAGGCCGCCAGCCGGGATATACTGGCTCAAATAGGTGACATGGCTGAAAGCCGCTCCCGTGGACACCATGCGGGCGCCGCGGACGCTAATGCCATTATCGCGCTCCTTGACAACGTGCATGTAGACGTCACGCTGCTCGGCCGGGGGCTTTGAGCGATCACCAGCTGGATTGACCAGACTCAGATTGACGAACATCACTTCGTCCGTGATCTTCTCGTACCATCGCCGCACGTTGGGAGCGAACTCGTGACCGCCCTGCAAGACGGAACTATTCCCTATCCACAAGTACAAGTCTGCCGTTAAATCTCGGGCGAAGAGAAGCTGAAGCTTGCGCGTAATTCCGCGTCAGTATTTTCGTGCAGCAATTCCCTGATGAAAATCAGCCAGTACCAATTAGCCAATCACTCAGGGTCACTATATCCGACCTCCTTCGCCACCCGCGCGGCCTGGGTGGTCATGCCGAAGCGGGTGTAACAATCATGAGCGCGTTGTAGGGCAGCGGTCTTTTCGGCCTCGTGGCCTTCGCATTCGGCTAGTCGCGCCCGCAATTCGTGCAGCTCGCCCTCAAACAGATGAGACTCCGCGCGCTCCAGCAGCGCCGCATACTCGTCGAGCGTGCTGGTGATATTCGCCGCTGGTTCGTTCAGCGCCAGCTGGGCGCGAGCGAGCACCACGTAACTGTGCGGATTGCGCATGCTCTGTGATGCACGTATGAGCGCCACACCTTCTGCCGCCGCTGCACGACCTGCCT
>Ga0187892_10010909_pt1 | contig 11324 bp, 9 predicted proteins | sample MA1701073metaG_FD_139345 | JGI IMG/M metagenome (GOLD analysis project Ga0187892, IMG submission 139345) | Bio-ooze microbial communities from a basaltic lava cave in the Kipuka Kanohina Cave System on the Island of Hawaii, USA - MA170107-3 metaG ... | reverse complement strand
TGTCTGCGGAACAGCATCAAATACCAGGCGCTGATCCCAGGTAAACACCACACGCACGTCCAATCGCGACAACGCCAACCCGCTCAGCACCTCCTCAATGTGACTACCCTCGCTCGTTGGTGATTTGAGAAAGGCCCGCCGTGGTAGCGTGTTAAAAAAGAGCTGCCGGACGGTCACCGTCGTGCCGATCGGAGCAGCCGCAGGTGTAGTCTCGACTGGAGGACTGCCACTTACTTTCACCTTCACTCCCGCAATTGCTTCGGGAATACGCGTGAGAATTTCCAGATGGGCCACCGCAGCAACACTGGCTAAGGCCTCACCGCGAAAGCCAAGAGTGGACAAGGAAAAAAGGTCCTCACTCCTGGTTAATTTACTCGTCGCGTGCCTCTGGACTGCAAGCTGTGCATCTTCAGGAGTCATCCCTTCGCCGTCATCCTGGACGATGATCTCAGTGATTCCGCCACCGGCAATGCTGACACGGATCGTACGTGCACCAGCATCAATGGCATTTTCTACCAACTCTTTGACCACCGACGCTGGACGCTCAATCACTTCGCCGGCACGAATTTGTTCAATCGTCTGAGAATCGAGGAGATGGATGCGGCTCATGGTAAAAACTGAAACGTGATACGTAAAACGTGGTACGTAAAAGACAACTCAGGGGTCCTCATCACGCAACACGTACCACGGATTGCGTACTGCGTGTTACGTATCCTGTGCTCGGCTGAACAAGCCTAATTGGGCAGGGTTATCGCCCATCGCCCCTCTCCGTCCACGTTTTGGTGGACGAATCAAATCCACCCCCTTCTCTTCCAACCCCTTGAGAATGTCCTCGGCACGTTCAGTGACAGAACGGGGCAGACCGGCGAGTTTCGCTACATGGATACCGTACGACTGATCTGCGGCTCCGGGGATCACTTTATAGAGAAAAACGACTTCACCCTTCCACTCGCGCACGGCAAAGGTGCAATTGGTCACGCCGGTGAGCAGACTGTGCGGTTCAGTCAGTTCATGGAAGTGGGTGGCAAACAGCGTCCGTGGTCGCGGCCCGTGAGGATCGACCAGGAACTCGATAATCGCCCGTGCAATAGAAAGGCCGTCAGAAGTCGAAGTTCCCCGTCCGATCTCGTCCAGTACCAGTAAGCTACGTGCCGTCGCATAGTTAAGAATCTGCGCAGTCTCAATCATCTCTACCGCAAACGTACTTTCCCCCAAGGCAAGATTATCCGACGCACCAATGCGGGTGAAAATCCGATCCACAATACCGAGGCGCGCCGTCTGCGCTGGGACAAACGAGCCGATCTGTGCCAGCAACACAATCAACGCTGTTTGCCGGAGATAGACTGACTTCCCACTCATGTTTGGCGCCGTCAGAAGCAACAGTTGCTGGGCTCGTCGGTCCAGTGTGACATCATTCTCGACAAACTTGTTGCGCCCGAGGATGGTCTCTACCACTGGGTGGCGCCCACCCATGATCTGTACGATCGGTTCTTCCGTCAGTTCCGGTCGCACATACTGGTGGCGCAGCGCAACCCACGCAAAACAAGCGAGCACATCAACTTCCGCAATTGCCCTCGCCACGGTTTGGATCCCACGCAGATGTTGGACGACGTGGTTACAGAGCTGAGCAAAAAGTTCTTGTTCTAAGGAAAGCGCACGCTCTTCCGCATGCAGAATTTGATCTTCGTATTCCTTGAGTTCCGGCGTGATAAACCGCTCCGCGTTGGCAAGCGTCTGCTTACGCGTGTAGTCGGCAGGGACTTTCGCGCGGTGGGTGTTAGAGATTTCAATATAATAGCCAAACACCCGGTTATATGCCACTTTGAGTGACGGAATGCCTGTGCGGGCACTCTCCCGCGCTTGTAGTTCCGCAAGCCATTGCTTGGCATCCGAAGCTAAAGAACGAAGGCGGTCAAGTTCGGCGTGATAGCCCGAAGCGATGACGCCACCCTCACGGAGATGCAACGGTGGAACATCAACAAGCCCACGGGCCAACGTGTCCCGGAGCGCAGAGAGATCGACTGCTAGTTGTTCCTGATGAGTCACGAGTAGTGGAGACGTCACAGAGACTAACGCACGGGACACCTCTGGCACGCGTGCGAGCGAATCCCGCAGTGCCGCAGCATCTTTTGGCGTTGCCACCTGACAGCTAAAGCGCGCCGCCAATCGTTCGAGATCGCGAAAAGATGAGAGCGCCGTACGAACCATATCGAGCAGCGCGGCCTGCTGCACCAACTCCTCAACTGCCCGATGTCGATGGGTAATCGCTTCGATCGAAAGCAAAGGGTTTCGCAGCCAGACGCGGAGCAGTCGTGCCCCCATCGGCGTCAGGGTCTCATCGAGGACGTCGAGTACAGTGTTGCCCCGATAATCAGGATTCGCTGAGCGAAAGAGTTCCAGGCTGCGCTCGACGACCGGTCCGAGTAGCATCGTCGTCCCTACGTAAAGTCGCTTCGGGAAAGCGAGGTGAGGAAGTGCCACCTGCAGGTGTCCCTGGAGAAACTTTAACACCAAAGCAACCGCGGCTGTGGACACAGGTTCCAGTTCAAGCGCACGAAGCGAGTCAAGCCGGAAGAAGGTGCGAATCGTCTCGGTACTTTCGCTATACTCTCCGTTCCAGTCGTCGAGACGGGTCACTACAACAGCGGGATGCGCCTCAGCATACTGTCGCACTAGCTCTGAAGCAGCCAGGGTTTTGGTCGTGACCATCTCACTCGGGGCAAGACGTTCCAGGGCATCAGCGAACGTGGTTTCAGGCTCTTCCCAAAACTGCAATACACCGGTACTCGGCTCTAGCGATGCCACTCCCCAATGGTTGTCGAGGCGGTACACGCCGAGTAACAACGGACTACTGGGATCAGCATCGTTTTCGAGGAACGTCGAAGGCGTGACCACACGTGTCACTTCACGCTTGACTAATCCTTTAGCGGTTTTGGGATCTTCGATTTGCTCACACAGCGCGACTTTCTTGCCAGCTTTGACGAGACGGGCAATGTACCCTTGCACGGCGTGATGGGGCACACCACACATAGGCACCTTCCCGTCACCGCCATCGCGCGCAGTCAGAGTCAGGTCCAAGAGTATAGCAACGGGTGGGGCATCCTCGAAAAATACTTCGTAAAAGTCGCCGAGACGAAAAAACACGACCGCATCCGCGTACTGTCGCTTCACAGCCAGATATTGTTCCATGAGGGGAGTGAGTGCCATCTTTTCGCTCTCAGCAGTCAGCTATCAGCCTTCAGCAAAGCAAGGCTATCGACTAGAGCCTGGAAGGTCTTCCCTCTTCTCTCTATAGCCTGAAGCCTACAGCCTACAGCCTTTTTTAAGCTTATAGTTTACTTATCCGCTTTCCGCACCCCTGACCAGCAGGCAGGCTAGCATACCGGTATGCAGACACCTTGATCTCTTCTAGGAAAGATGGAGAATTGGCGCGAACCGACGCTGGGAGGATATTAGTATGATGACCACATTGACTGAAGAACAGAAACAGATGGTTGCCACCGTTCGCCGCTTTATTGAACGCGAAGTCAAACCGGTTGCTAGCGAGATGGAACATCGCGACGAATACCCCCATGCGTTGGTCGAGCGCATGAAAGAACTCGGCCTGTTCGGGGCGATTATCCCCACCGAGTACGGCGGTTTGGGGGTATCGTTTACCACCTACGCGATGATCATCGAAGAAATCTGTCGTGGATGGATGAGTCTATCGGGGATTATCAATTCTCACCTCCTCTTTGCCCACATCGTGGCCAGTTCAGGCACCGAGGAACAGAAGAAACGCTTGCTGCCGGCAATGGCTAAAGGAGAAAAGCGCGGTGGTCTCGCGTTATCCGAACCGCATGCCGGAAGTGACGTACAAAATATCCGTACGGTGGCGAAAAAGAACGGCGATATGTATGTCCTGAACGGCTCAAAGATGTTCATCACTAACAGTCGTCACGGTAATATCCTCTGCGTTGCCGCCAAAACTGATCCGACCGCCAAACCCGGCTACAAAGGTATTAGTTTGTTTGCCGCCGAGAAGGGAACCCCAGGCTTCACTGTCAGCCGCGACATCAAAAAGTTGGGTTATAAAGGGCTCGATACCTGTGAAGTTGCCTTCGAAGATTTTCACACGCCTGCGTCGAGTTTGATTGGCGGCAAAGAAGGTGAAGGGTTTAAGCAAGTCATGAACGGCCTCGAAGTTGGCCGTATCAACGTTGCCGCCCGTGCCGTTGGCGTGGCACAGGCTGCGTTTGAGGAAGCAATTCGCTACTCGCAACAACGTGAGACTTTCGGCAAACCGATCTGCGAACATCAGGCGATCCAATTAAAGCTTGCAGACATGGCGACCAAAATTGAAGCGTCGCGGTTACTGGTTCAGCAAGCCGCAATGAAAAAAGATCGTGGTGAACGCTGCGACCTCGAGGCGGGAATGGCGAAGTTGTTTGCCTCCGAATCGTGCCAGGAAGTGTCGCTCGAAGCCATGCGTATCTTGGGCGGCTACGGCTACACCCAAGAATTTCCCGTCGAGCGGTTCTACCGCGACGCGCCGTTGATGATTATCGGTGAAGGCACCAGCGAAATCCAAAAGCTGGTCATCGCGCGGAATCTGTTGCAGCATTATAAGGTCTGATGAAGGAAGAAGCCGGAGAGAAGGACACATGTTTGTTTTCAGGAGTTCGAGCTTGTTGATAATCTGATCTTGAATGGTAGGGGACAGAGCCTCCAACTCTTTTTCGGCTCGTGGAAGCAGCTTAACTCTTCTTCCCACGCTTGGCCCTTCTGGCTGTAAATTCTGCTAACTCAATCCCTTTGCCAGCGCGAGAATCACGTTCCGCCTCCGCTAACCGCTTGCGCCAATCCGGTTGGCTCATTTCCTCTAGCGTCGCCACCATCCCTTCGTAGGCTTCATAGTTCACCAACGACGCGGCAGGCTTCCCTCGCCGGGTGATGATCACGGTATCGCGGGTATTCTTGACCCGTTCGATATCACCGTTTCCTCGTTTCCCCTTTATCCCCTTTTTCCTATTTTTCCTCGTTCGTGTTTCTGCTTTGCTCTCTGTCTCTATCTCTTGTCTCTGTCTGCCTTCCCCTTCAGGAATGTAGGGCGTGCGCAGCGCGCCAAGGCAATGGACGGCGCGTGATACGCGCCCTACTCCGCTTAAGGGATTCTTGCCTTGACAGAACTTCTACTTGCCAGTACCACGAAAGCCAGGAGATACATGAATGAAAGCCAAGCTCCCCAAAGACGCACGAGAGGTTATGATGCAAACACTATCTGCAAGTGGCTTCACCACACGAGAGCGGGCAAGAACGGAGGCTGGATTCAAAAAGACAGGGAGTTGCCTCTTGCGCTCGGGAGAGTGGCAGCGGAAAACTTATGCAGTGAGAGAAGGAGGAGACATGACAGCAAACAGTCCATATACCCCCCCAAAAGTCTGGCAGTGGAACAAGGCCAGTGGCGGGCGGTTTGCAAATATCAACCGGCCCATAGCGGGGGCGATGCATGAGCAAGAGCTCCCGGTCGGCGAGCACGCCCTGCAGCTCTATTCGCTGGCTACACCCAATGGCATAAAGGTCACCATCCTGCTGGAGGAACTCCTCGAACGTGGCGTCAAAGAGGCCGAGTACGATGCCTACCTGATCGACATCATGAAGGGAGATCAATTCGGCAGTGGGTTTGTGGCCATTAACCCTAATTCCAAAATACCGGCGCTCCTTGACCGAAGCACCAATCCCCCGACTCGTGTCTTTGAGTCCGGGGCTATGCTCGTTTATCTGGCAGAAAAATTTGGCGCTTTTTTGCCGACAGAACCTTCAGCACGTGCTGAATGTCTCTCGTGGTTGTTCTGGCAAATGGGGAGTGCTCCGTATATCGGAGGCGGGTTCGGGCATTTCTATGCCTACGCACCGGAGAAGATTGAGTACTGTATCGATCGCTACGCCATGGAGGTGAAACGCCTGTTAGATGTGTTGAATCGCCATCTCAACGAGCATCGGTATTTGTGTGGTGAGGAGTACACGATCGCCGACATGGCGAACTACGCCTGGTACGGCGCGTTAGTCGCCCACAATATCTATGAAGCCGCCGAGTTTCTCGATGTCGGCACGTACACCCATGTGCTCCGTTGGGTGAGGGACATTGAGGCACGACCCGCTGTGCAACGCGGCCGACGCGTGAACAAGTCCTGGGGTCCCGAGGAAGAGCGGCTCATCGAGCGACACAGCGCTAGTGATTTCGCCGTGCCCTCCCACGCACAACGCACGTAACGGACATGGCAATGTACAAGAGTTCCGGTCAAACGCACGAGCAAACGATTATGTGGGGCGCTCCAGGGTCCGGCTTTTCCGAGTGAAATACAAGTTTGTGAAATTGTGTGGTGCTGCGAACAGAAAGATCAAGCATATCGTGCTGACACGACTCCATTGTGACCTGCAGAAGGAGGGAGCGGCAGACGCGAAGGTATAGCAGGGAGCGGGAAGGGGGAGTGACATGCCAACGGTGATGGTGATTGGGGCGAGTCGCGGGATCGGCTTAGAATTGGTGCGGCAATATGCCGCCGCTGATTGGCGGGTGCACGCCACAACGCGGACGCCGCTCCAGCCTGGCGCGCTTGGGGCCATTGAGGGAGACGTCGTGATCCATGCGCTTGATGTACGCGATGCCCAGCAGATCGAGGCGTTGGCACAGGATGTTGCGACTGAAGGAATTGATGCGTTGATCCACAACGCGGGTGTGGCAGGCCGAGACATGCCCCCAGCGGAGGTTCAACGCATTAATACGCACGCGCCCATCCGCGTCGCGCAGGCGCTGCTGGCAGCGGTGAGCCGGAGTCGTGAGAAGAAGATCATCTTGATGACAAGCCAGCTGGGAGCGCGCCGGGGTTATACTGGCAGCCTGGGTCTGTACGGCGACTCCAAGGCGGCATTGAACGATACCTTTCGAGTTCATGCCCCGGCGTGGGGGCAGCGTGGGTGTGTTGCAATCGTCATGCATCCTGGATGGGTGCGCACCGACATGGGCGGAACCGGTGCCCCATTGTCGGTGGAGGAGAGCGTCCGCGGCATGCGTCAGGTCATCGCTCGCTTAACGCCGAAGGGCCACGGCCGCTTCTTCACTTGGGAGGGGCGTGAGCATCCGTGGTAAGATTCCCTGTTGAACGAGACTTTTCCAGAAACCCCTTGATCAAACGGCCGGCGATGCTGATCCGTCCCGGGATGGACGGCAGTGTGTCGGCGCGAAACCACCCGGCTTCCGCAATTTCTGTCGGATCGAGCTCCAGTTCCCCCGCCACGTACTCCGCTGTAAAGCCTAACATGAGTGAATGCGGAAAGGGCCAAGGCTGACTGCCAACATAGCGGATGTTACCCACCGTAATGCCGACCTCTTCCTTGACCTCGCGCACAACACATTCTTCTAGAGTCTCCCCGGGTTCCACAAATCCAGCTAAGACGCTAAACATCCCCTGGGGGAAATGGGCGGAGCGGGCTAATAAAATCTCATCGCCGCGCTCGACCGCCACAATGATCGCCGGCGAGAGCCGTGGAAAGTTATGCAGTCCACACTGGGGGCAGACTTTGGCCCGCTCCGTCTCTTTGGGGTGCGTCCGGCTACCACACCGACCACAATATTGGTGGGTTCGATCCCATTCGACAATCTGCACGGCGCGGCCGCCGAGGACAAACAAATCTTCCTCTAGGAGCCCGTAGACCTGTCGGAGGTCCTTGAAGTCCATCCCGTCGGGCCGGGACTCATCGGCTAGTTCCACCGCATGGCAGGGCACGCCATCGTAACGGCCCAAATAGTGCCGCTGCACAACCGTCACTCCCAACTCTTCAAACCGCTCTCGACGGGGGACCCGCAACGTGTCCTCCTCCACCTCTACCAGCAGACGATTCCGATGAAAGGCAAACCACCAGGCTGGTCCCGCGTGTTCCTGAGGGGATGCAACTTCGGAGATAAACGGTTTCCGCATACCAAAGAGTGGCCACCCGCGTGAGTCGGATGAGTCGTATGTCGCCATTAGGGGGGAACCTCCAGAGTGTCAGGTACATTGAGGGAGCATAGCAAACCCGCAAAAACAGAAAAAGCGTTCCTGGAGAAGAACCCCATTCGTGCTGAGCCCTCCGAAAAGCTCAGGACAGGCTTGTCGAAGCATGAACAGCACTAGGAGCAATGGATAATCATCGAGAATCCGTATAAGGGATTCTTGCCTTGACACGACTTCTCCTTGCCAGTACCACGAAAGCTAGATTTATTTCGACCCAGCCTTGAAAGGCCACGCTCTCTTCATCTGCCGCACTGCGGCAGCTTTCTCATTGCCTTGCGATGCCACGACGATAGTCACGGGATTGAACCCACGGCAGGATCGATTCCCCATTCCTCCATTTCGCCATTTCCTCTTTTTCTCATTTGTCCCTTTTCGATTTTTCACATCACGTGTGCCACGGGCAGCTCGCCTGCCCGTGAGTCTCTTCAGCACTGGCAGCAAGCCGCCAGTGGTACCCGGCGCCCTACCTTGCTATGCAGAAAAGACTTTCCACAGGACGGCGATGGTCATGGCGAGGTTGAAGCCAATCATCCAGCGCAGCAAATTAAACTCCCCTTTCGTTTCCGCGCGGAAGGTTGCCAGCTCGCTTTCGATTTTATTGAGCCGCGCGTCGTAGTTGGTTAGCGCTTCCGCCGCCTTGCGCGCTTTTTCTTCGCTCGCCCCGGCTTCTTTAAGGGCATCGTAGACTTCGGAGATCATCGTGCTCATGGTTACACTCTATCATTTCCGTGTGGTGTTGCCAGATCCAATGGCACGTGGGACGCGCCCTACTCCGCGGCCAGACCTCCCGGATTCCACTGCGTTTCATCCGGGCTACGTCACTTCATAGGTTTTTTGATCAAGTGTCACGCTTAATTTCCTCATGTTCGTTCAGATAGCATACTCTCCCTGGAAGAGTGAACACAGGATAGGATGGATGTGCCACAGGCCACTTGCCTGCTCGTGAGTCTCGTTGAGCACTGATAAACAAGTCGTAGTGGTACCCGGCGAAAAGCCACTAAAGCCGCAACGTCCCCTATTTCCTCTATTTCCCGTCCCCTATTTCCTCTATTTCCTCTGATTGTCAGAATTGTAGGGCGTGCAAAGCGCGCCGGGTGTTGGCGCGTGGGACGCGCCCTACTCCGCTTCGTCACTGGCGGCGTCTGTCCGTGAGTCTTGTTCAGCACGGGTGAACAAGTCACCCATGGCACCAGGCGGCAGGTAGCACCTTCACAATGAGTACGATAGAAACGAGACATGGCAGAAACCCTCTTGATTCCTACGGAACGAATTGAAAAAGCCATCTATGTCTTACGCAGCCAACGAGTCATGTTGGATGAGGACCTCGCGGAACTCTATGGCGTTACCACCAAACGTCTCAATGAGCAGGTGAAACGAAATCGCGAACGATTCCCTTCCCATTTCATGTTTCAGTTAACGCAACAGGAGTTTGCCGACTTGAGGTCGCAGTTTGCGACCTCAAGATGGGGTGGGCGACGAACACCACCGCATGCGTTCACTGAACATGGAACCGTCATGCTGGCCAGCGTGCTGAACAGTCCAATCGCAATCCAGGCCAGCATCGAAATCGTGCAAGCCTTCGTACGTCTCCGGCAATTGCTCTCCTCGCATGTCGAACTCGCCCGCAAATTATCTGCGCTGGAAAAGAAATACGATGCCCAATTCAAGGTCGTGTTCGATGCGATTCGCCAACTCATGGAGCCACCTCCCGCGAAACGTCGGAGTATTGGATTTCATTCGGACGAGAAGAAAGAGCACTGAAGCCACGCTCGTCCTTTCACGAGTGCGCGCCAGTTGGGTGGCGCGTGCTACGCACCCTACTCTACTTCTCGCCGTGGATGGCGCGTAGTATGCGCCCTACGCCGTTGTCAGAATTGTAGGGCGTGCGCAGCGCGCCGGGTGTTGGCGCGTAGTACGCGCCCTACTCCGCTGCGTTTCATCCGGGCTACGTCACTGGCGGCAAGCCGCCCGTGGCACCCAGCGCCGCAGAATTGTAGGGCCCGCAAAGCGCGCCGGTTGATGGCGCGTAGTACGCGCCCTACTCCGCTCTACTACGGTAGCGGATGCCGGTTGACATCCCGCCACCTCACTGAATAATCTCTCGAGAGTATAAGGTTGTGAGATTCTACAATTGAGTAAAATTGGGCAAATTCGAGCACTGGTGAGAAATGGCCTCTTTTATCTTACTGAGCATGCCGATGATGAAGCCCGGGATGAGGGTTTCGACATTCACGATATCGAACATGTTTTACTGAATGGACACATGCGCCGGACCTGGCCGCGAGAAGGAACGTACGAAATCGTCGGAGCCTCCTTTGATCAACGGTCTCTTGGTATCGTTTGTCGGATCACCAACATGAGAAAAGTGCGAGTCATTACGGTCTACGAAGACCACCCCAAGCACTAAATGAAAGCAGGAGAGCACACGATGGGTTTCTGGGAAGGTGAAAAATGTGAGTACTGTGATGGAGCGATCATCGAGAAACACATTGATGTCCCTCGAAAGGTCGGGGGCAAGTATGTGCTTCTTGAGAACGTTCCGGTTGGCGTGTGTCGAAAGTGTGGCACCCGTTACTATGCAGCCAACGTGTTGAAGATGATCGAAGAGACGGCACGTCGGCGCCGAAAAGTCGTGCGAGAAGTCGTGATGCCAGTCTATTCACTAGAGACTGGCAAGTAGATCCTCACAATGTATTCAATCGTACCGGAGACAGGGAAATGCAATGGATGGCACGTGGGACGCGCCCTACTTCACTTATTGCTACGGCACCACACCGTATACCTGCGTAGTGTACGTGAACCGCACCGTCGAGGCATACACAAACTTCACCCCTACGGTCACTGACGCATTGGGCTTCAGCTCGACAATCTTTGCCTTCGCCCCCACATCATAGAACGGCTTGCCCTCGGTCGTCGCCCCACTGGCCTCGGGCATGGTTACCTCTGGTACCGTGGGTAGGAATATCGCTTGGATCGGTACTTTGATGACCTTGTTCGAGATATTAGTGATCGTCAGATCCGCCGTGCTGGTGAGCTTGCGCGTCTGGCGATCTAACGTACTGCGCTCGTTGGCCGTAGTGACCCGTACTAATGAAGTGACATTCTGGAAGGCCACCACCTCGAGCACGACATTGTCAAACCCACTAGCCGCCCCGTCAAACACTTCTAACTCACCTTACGCGGGAACTTGACCGGTCGTTAACGTCCGCAAGGTAGCGAACGCGGAGTGAAGGGCATTGAGATAGAGCTTGGACTTAAGCGTAAAGTGATTCAGGTGGGTCTTTATTTTCA